>Ga0306920_100013833_pt1 | contig 11001 bp, 7 predicted proteins | sample flu12Cox44000170_FD_204666 | JGI IMG/M metagenome (GOLD analysis project Ga0306920, IMG submission 204666) | Lab enrichment of tropical soil microbial communities from Luquillo Experimental Forest, Puerto Rico - flux4day.12C.oxic.44.000.170 (v2)... | ecosystem: Environmental > Terrestrial >...
GGCGCACGAGGCAGGCGGCAGCCGCTTCTGGCTCACGGTGTCGATCAAGCAGCTCTATGGCGGCCACGCCAAACAGGCCGGCCTCGTCGCCTCGCAATGCCATGCCGGCGCCTACTCCAACCGCTGGACCATCGTGGTCGACGACGACATCGATCCCACCGACATCAACCACGTGATCTGGGCGATGTGCACGCGCTGCGACCCGCGCGAGGACGTGGACATCATCCGGGGCTGCTGGAGCACCCACCTCGACCCCATGTGCTACGACGGCGAAACCGACCGCCGCAACGCACGTGTGGTGATCGACGCCTGCAAGCCGTTCGCCCGCCGCGACACTTTCCCGGTGGTGGCGCGATCGAGCAAGGAGCTCGACGCCCGCATCCAGGCGAAATGGGCCGCCGACCTGCCGAAGTGATCTTGAACCCTCTCCATCCCGCAGCGCGGGTCATTGGCCGACGAGGCGCAGCCTTTCCTTGGATGCGGGTGCCGGCGCGGGTGCGGCGACATCCACCCGCGGCTCGCCTTCGACGCCGTCGGTAAAATGCCGGAACTGCTCGATACAGGCCGGCACTCCGAGCAGGAAGCCCTGGGCCTCACTGCATAGTTCGGTCGTGAGAAACGCGAGTTCGCCGCGCGTCTCGACGCCCTCCGCCAGCACCGGCAAGCCGAGACCGCGCCCGAGCCCGAGCACGGCGCGCACGATCGAGGCGGCTTGCTCGTTGGTGTCGACGGACTTGATGAACGAGCCATCGATCTTGATCTTGTCGAACGGGAAAGCGCGAAGATTGGACAAAGATGAATTCCCAGTGCCGAAATCGTCCATCGCAATCCTCACCCCCAGCGCCTTGAGTTGGCGCAGCGTCGTCAGGGCGCGTTTGAGATCGCGGATGAAGGCCGTCTCGGTGATTTCGAGCTCCAAACGGTGAGGCGGCAGTCCCGTCTGGAACAGGATCTCGTGCACCTGATGGGCAAAATTCACGTTGTGAAGCTGGACCGCCGATACGTTCACGGCGACCCTCAGGGGGCGTGTCCAACGCGCCGCCTCGGTGCACGCCGCTCGCAGGACCCATTCGCCGATCTGGAGGATCGCGCCGCTGTCCTCCGCCACCGGAATGAACACGGCCGGCGGTATGGCGCCGCGGGTGCCATGTTGCCAGCGCAGCAGCGCCTCGAACCCGGTGATCTCGTCGGTCTTGATGTCCGTCTGCGGCTGGTAGACGAGGCTCAGTTCGGAGCGTGAGATGGCATGGCGAAGGTCGGGCTCTAGCACCCGGCGGTCGCGCAGCTCCGCATCCATCGCCGCCTCAAAGAACCGGTAGGTGCCGCGCCCTTCGGTCTTGGCACGGTACAGCGCCGTGTCGGCGTAACTGAGCAGCAATTGACGATCGGTCGCATCGTTGGGAAACAGCGCGATGCCGATGCTGGTCGAAATCAGCGTGGTGGCCGACGCATTCCGGTTCTCGACGCGCAACGCCTCGAGAATGTTCTCCGCGACCCGGCCCGCTACGCTCGGACCGGCGATGCCGGGCAGGATGACCGCGAATTCGTCCCCGCCCAACCTCGCCATCATCTGGTTGGTATCGAGCAGGCCGACCACCGCCTTTGCGAGGGTTTGGAGCACGATGTCGCCGGTGGCGTGGCCGAACAGGTCGTTGACCTCCTTGAAGCGATCGAGGTCGAGGCAAAGCACCGCCACGCGCTGTCCGGTTCCGAGCGCAGCTTCGATGTCCTGATCGAGCTTGCGATAGAAGCTGCTGCGGTTCGGCAGCCCTGTGAGCGCGTCATGGTGCGCCAGGAAGCGAATGTGCTGCTCGGCCTGTTTTCGCGCCCGCAAGTCGCGCACGGCAATGGCATGATGCGGCTTGCCGGCAAAATCGATGAAGCGCAGAATCAACTCGACCGGAATGATCGATCCGTCGCGGCCGCGCAATTCGGCCTCGATGGGATGATTGGGCCGGGCGAGCAGCCTGGCGCGAAGCGCCTCGCCGGGGAAAAATGTCTCGAACTTCGTCCCGACCACCTCGTCGTCGCCCGCGAGCGCGGCGAAACTGTTGTTGGCCGTCGCGATGACGTCGTCCCGACAAACGATGAGACCCTCCACCGCTGCATTGGCGAGACCGCGCATCCGATCGGCTTCGACCTCGGATCGGCGGCGATCGCGAATATCGAGCGCCAAGCCCGCCAAGGCGAGAACGATGATCGTGAAGCTCGCGAGCGCGACGGCGACCGCGAGCCACCGCGTCGGCAGCGCCGACGGGGAGACGACGATCAGGGGATCGGGGATGATCGAGATCGCGCCCATCGCGGTGAAATGGAGTCCGCAGATTGCCGCGGTCAGCAGTAGCGCACCATAGACGCGCTGCTTCATCGCATTGCCGCGCAGCCCTACCTCCAGCGCCGCCGCGCTGAGCACCCCGCCGATCACGATGGAGGCCGTCACCAGCACCGGGTCCCACACGATTCGCCCTTCCATCTCGAAGGCCGCCATGCCGGTGTAATGCATCGCTGCGACACCGCCACCCACGATCATCCCTCCGAGAGCGGCGGCTGCCGGCAGCGTCGCCGACAGCGCAACCAACAGCCCCGCCCAGGTCACGACGATCGCTACGATCAACGAGAGAATTGTCAGGCCGAGGTCATAGCCGCTCGGCACCCCCGGCTCGAAAGCGAGCATGGCGACGAAATGCGTCGCCCAGGTTCCGAATCCGGTGGCGACGGCGGAAACAGCCAACCAAAGGCTGCGCATTCGGCCGGCGGATTTACGGACGTGGTGCAACAGCGTGAATGACGTGAACGATGCGAGGGCGCAAATGACCGCGGCCAGGCCCACGAGCCGGAGGTCATGCGCGTTGGTGATGCAGCTGTAGACGGTGAGCATGTCGCACTTCGCCTTCCTGATCGCCTTCCCTGGGGCCTTCTTTGAAGCCCTGCCGTGGGCGCGCAAAATGTATCGACCGCACACGCAACGAAGCGTTAATGTGCCCCTTCGCGGGCACCAAGCCTGCGGGTTGGTTTACGAATCGCTGGCGGATATCGAGCAATGTACATTAATTGCTCGTCGTGATCGAGACGCCGGATTGGGCGATGCAGCCGGCAATTTCCGTGCGCGAGGCCGAGGGTTCACCGTTCGAGCGTTTGTTGTTCGGCCGCCGGCAAGGCCGCCTTGTGCGACGCCGATTAACGCTTAGGTAAGTTTTTCCGGCTCTTTGCCGGGCGGGGTTTGGCCCCCGTCACGATCGGATCGAACAGCCCCGACGACCGCTCCGGGCAGCGCGGCGGGGTTGCGCACATTGCCCAAAAGGATGCGTGCCATGACCGCAGAAGCCGAGCTCCAAAAGGCCGCCAATGCACCCCGCGCTTTTCGTGAGGCGGTGGAAAAAGGCGCCGCCCAGGTGAAAGAAGACTTCGAAAAGATGACGGTGGCGGCCGACGAGGCCACTCATGTCCTGAAAGACACCTACGTGACGAGCCTCGAGGGGGCCCATAACTACAGCGCCAAAGTCCTCGAATTCGCCCACGTCAACACCATGTCCGCGTTCGAATATGCGAGGCAATTGTCGGCCGTGAAGTCGCCGACGGAGTTCTTCTCACTGTCCAACAGTCACCTGCGCCAGCAATTCGAGACGCTTTCCAAGCAGGCCCAGGAGCTTGCGGCGATTGCGCAAAAGATGGCGACTGCCACGGCGTCTTCCGTCCAAACGGGCTTGCGCAGGGCGGGCTGATCCGTTTTTGGACCGACTTCGTTTTGGATCGATCGAAGCCCGGGCCGGCCGCCCGGGCACGTTCGCAGCGACACGCCGTGATCCCCATCGATTGGGCGGGCGGTGCGCGGCGACTATTCGGCTCGAGCCTTGTAGGCCGGCAATTGCAGGCTGAAAACCGATCCGCGATCGCTGTTGGATGACGCCCATATCCGGCCGCCATGGGATTCGACGATCGACCGGCAGATCGACAATCCCATGCCCATCCCTTGCAATTTGGTCGTGTAGAACAGATCGAAGATTCGATTGATGTCGTTTTGATCGATGCCGGTTCCGGAGTCCTCGACCGCCACCAGAACGTTGTCGGAATCGTAAATCGCGGATTCCACCCGCAGCACCCGCGGGCGACCGCACACCCCGTCCATGGCCTCGGCAGCATTCCGGACCAGGTTCAAGATGACCTGCTGGAGCTCGCCGTTATGGCCGAGCACCAGGGGAAGCGGCTTGGTCAGCCCGGTTTGGACGACGATGCCCTGTGCCTGCAGTTCCCCTCGCACCGGCCGGATGACGTCCGCAATGACGTCGTTGAGGTCGAGCGGCGAGGTTTCCCCGCCATCCTTCCTGAACATGTCGCGGACGCTTCCCACCACCTGGCCGGCACGGTGGCCATCCCTTACGATCCGCTTCAGCGTGTCGCGGGCTTCGTCGAGTTCGGGCGTGGCGCGGGCGAGAAAGCGCAGCCCTGCATTGGCATTCGCCACCATGGCCGCCAGCGGCTGGTTGATCTCGTTGGCGAGCGAAGCCGACAGCTCGCCCGCGGTGGCCACACGATCCATATGTGCCAGCTTGGCGACGGCCTCGCGCGAGACGACTTCGGCGTTGCGGCGGCGGCGGTGCTCGTAGAACAAGCCGATGATCAGGCCGGTCTGGATGGCCAGCACCGCGGCGACCGACAGGATTTGCCAGCGATAGCGCACAAACGCGGTCAACTCGCGAAACCGCACTTCGCTGCCCACAGGCAGCGCCGCCTCGCTGATGCCGAACCGCTGCAACTGGCGCCAATCGAATATCGGCTTGGTCGAGCCGTCCCTGGAGATCGGAATTTTGTCCGCGCTTTCGCCATCGAGAATGCGCGAGACGAGCTGCCCCGAAGCCCTGCCGGCGCGCGTGAAGCTCGTGATTACCCCGCCGGTGGCGCCGTAGCCGAACTGGCTTTCGTCGGTCACCACGATCGGCCGGTTGGCGACTTCTGCGATCGGCACCAGCGCATCGCGCGGCGTGTAGGATTTGCCGGCGCCGTCGACTTGGATGCCGACGTAGAGGACCGCCGCATCCGGCGGGAGCGTCGCGACGCGCCGCCTGATCTCCGTTACGGGCAGGCCGGTGAGATCGATGATCTCCGTCGACGCCGCGACTTGCGGCAGCTCTCGCGCAAAGTGGCGCCGCAAGGCCTGGCGCTCCAGCGGATCCCCCACGATCGCGATACGTGCGAGACCGGGCACCAAGACCTTCGCCGCGTTCACGGCATCGCGGAGCGTCAGGTCCATGATGTTTCCGGTGATACCCGGGGGCAGGTTCAGACCGGCGAGGCTCTCGGCGTCGACCGCCGCGAACGCGACCGGCACCGCCGACCACAGCTCCTTGCGCAGCCGCGCCACGAATTCCAAGGCGAGCGTCCCGACCGGAACGATCACCCCGATGGGCTTGGAGCGGTACTTGTCGCTGAAATACCGAAGCAGAATCTGTTCGTATTCCGCGCCGCCGAACCGGCTGATGTCCAGGCTCTCGGTGTACACGTCGACCCGAGACCGGGAGCCTGCGTTGAGCGCGGCCGAAAAGGCCGACGAGAAATCGACATAGGACGGGAAATTGGCATTGGACTCTTCGAGAATGAGGACCGTGCGCGGCAACGGCTCGTCGGCCTTGCACGGCACCGTCGCCGAAGCGACCGCCATCGCGCCCACCGCCATCACAGCGAGTACGCGAGAGGGGCCGTTCATGGCTCAGATCGCCCGGCCCGCGGCGTCGTTGCAGCGTGAAGCCCGCAAATGGAACCACCAGCACGAGCCGGCATTGGCTGCGGGCGACATGCTCATTCGGTCGACGCCTCTGCCGTGACCCGCCATCGGCGCTTTCACCTTCAGCAACGCGGCCTCGATCGAGCCCGCAAGATTGCACGGGCGATGGTGCCGCACGCAAACCGAGCGATGCCTTCCGGCACCCGAAAGATTGATACCGCAATAGCGCATCCGTGAACAAGATCGGCTCGGCCGCCGGAGCCGCCTGCAGGCTTGGTCGCAAAATCCACCGGGCGTGGCACTAAAAATTGGAGTATGACCGGCGTACAGCAAACCATGCTCTCAAAGCGCAGCGGGTGCCAAATGAGTTCTCACAAATCGCTGTCTTTCGGCTTGATCGCGGGGTGCGTCGTGCTTGTGGCGGGAAGCGTCGCGCTCGGGCAAGCGCCACCGCTGCCAGTGCCTTTGCGGAGCGCAATCGTACCGAGCGCAATCGCCGCGCCGAAGGATACGCCTTATCCGGGCACGATCCGGCTTGCCGTCGATGCGACCGACGTTACGCGCCATATCTTCCGCGTCAGGGAGACCATCCCGGTGGGGAGCGGCCCGCTGACGCTGCTCTATCCCAAATGGCTGCCGGGGACCCACCGCCCCGACGGGCGGATCGATGCCCTCGCCGGGCTCGTCATCAAAGCCGATGGCGAGCGGGTCAGGTGGGTGCGCGACATGGTCGACGTCTATGCCTTCCATATCGACGTGCCGGCTGCGGCGAAGACTCTCGAGTTGGAGTACCAGTTCCTCTCCGCCGGCGACGGCAACGAGGGCCGCATCGTCACCACACCGGAGATGCTGAATCTGCAATGGACCAGCGTCGTCCTGTTTCCGGCCGGCCATTTTGTCGGGCAGGTCACGTTCGAGCCGAGCATCCGGCTTCCAGACGGGTGGCAGTTCGCGACCGCCCTCGAGACAGCGTCCGCAAGCGGCCCATCGACCACGTTCAAGCCGGTTTCCCTCGAGGCGCTCGCGGACTCGCCGCTGTTCGCCGGGCGCTATGTCAAGCGGGTCGACCTCGGCGCACCCGACCTCCCACCGGTGCGGTTGAATATTTTCGCCGATCGCGCCGACCTGTTGGAGGCAAAGCCGGAACACCTCGAAGCGCACCGCGCGCTCGTGACCCAAGCCCATCGGCTATTCAATTCCCAGCACTATGACCGCTACGATTTCCTACTCGCCCTCAGTGACCGCATGGGCGGCATCGGGCTGGAGCATCACCGCTCCAGCGAAAATGCGACCGCACCGACCTACTTCACCGAGTGGGACAAGGTTCCGGATACAAGACAGCTGTTGCCGCACGAATACGCCCACTCTTGGAACGGCAAATTCAGGCGGCCCGCCGACCTGTGGACGGCGAATTACAGTGAGCCCATGCGCAACAGCCTGCTGTGGGTCTATGAAGGCCAGACTCAATATTGGGGATATGTGCTGGCGGCGCGGGCGGGCCTGATGACCAAGGAACAATCCTTGGACGCTTTGGCAGGTAGCGCTGCGAACATCCAACTGCGCCCCGGTCGCGAATGGAAGTCGCTTCAGGACACGACCAACGATCCGATCATCGCGGCGCGGCGCGCGATTCCGTCGCGGAGCTGGCAACGCAGCGAAGACTATTATGCAGAAGGCGCGTTGATTTGGCTCGATGTCGACACCCTGATTCGTGAACGCTCGGACGGCAAGAAGTCGCTGGACGACTTCGCGCGGGCGTTTTTCGGGATCAAGAACGGCCAATGGGTGGCGGAGACCTATGACTTCGACGCCGTCGTCGAAACCTTGAACGCCGTGCAACCCTACGACTGGGCGGCGTTCCTGCACGAACGTCTCGAAAGTCACGGCGCCGCACCGCTCGACGGCATCGCACGCGGCGGCTACAAGCTCGCCTATTCTGATACGCCGTCGGACTACTTCAAGAAAATGGAAGCGCGCCGCAAGATCACCGATCTCACTTTTTCCTTGGGCCTCGTTATAGGCAGAGAAAGCAAGCTGACGGACGTGCTGTGGGGCGGTCCCGCTCACACCGCGGGCCTCACGGTGGGAACCCAGATCGTCGCGGTGGACGGGCTCGCCTATGAGAGCGATCGCCTGAAGGAGCTCGTCAAAGCCGCCAAGGCCAACAATGCGCCGATCGAACTCCTGATCAAGAACGGCGATCGTTACAGCACCGTGCATATCGACTACCACGACGGACTGCGTTATCCGCTTTTGCAGCGCGACGCGAGCGTGCCGGCGCGGCTGGATCAGATTTTGAGCCCGCGGAGCTGAAACGAAATGAGGTTGCGCGGCCACACGGGTGCGGCGTCCCATGGCCCGGTGAGCCGGCCGTCGGGACTGAGCGCGTAGATCACCGGGGTGGACGAGCCCCAGTCGACGGTCAGGAGATTCCCGGCCTGCGCTGCCGCGATAGACGCTCGAGCCTACGCGCCAGTCGATATCCGAATACCGGCACACCGGCTGCTACGCACCGGCATCGAGCGGGCCGTCAGCCTCAGGCGGCTGAAAAGCGCAGTGCGGGAAGGATCATCGCCCCATCCGCGATGGAGGACATTGGTTGAGACGCGGCAGACACCGATTGGATATAATATCGCCATCATGGCATCGGATCGATCGGGTGCCAGGGATTGCGTTGCAACGGAGGGGGCGGGTGAACGATGGTTCCGATCGACTCGACCAAGCGCCGATTCAGTGACATCTGGCCACAGCTCGCCGTGAGCTCCTGCGTGCTGCTGGCGCCGCCGATCCTGATGGCGGCGGGGTTGACGTATTTCGGTTCTCCGCCACCGCAGAGCGCGCCGCAAGCCGGTGGCGCGGCAAGCCTGGAAGTCGGGAGCCAGGCCAATTCCCTCATGCAGCCCGAGGTCAGCCCGGGCGCGAGCTTTACAGCGGCGAGCACCGACCAGCGCCCCTTCATCCCTGAGGCGCGTCCGCCTGTCGAACCGCCGGCACAGGTCGATCGGCGTCCGGCTGAGGCGACCAACGACACTGCCGCGGCAGTTCCGGAGCGTTCGCCGGATGCAACCCGCAAAGTGGCCCGGGACGAGCCGCGCAATGCTCATGGCTCAAGGCGCGCGCGCACCCTGAGCGACATATTTCCATTTTTGCGATCGAGTGGTCGATAGCTTGAGGCCGTTCACGAGAAGAAGGCTGCCGAAAGAAGGCAAAGTCGCCGTGTGTTGTGTGTGCGGGGGTTGGAATATCCAGCGTGCGTGAATTCTACAGTCAAAAGGCTGCCGAGTGCCTTCTCGCCTCCCGACAGGTCCACAGGCCGGCTGACAAAAATGCGTTGCTGCACATGGCCGCGACGTACATTGAATTGGCTATCCAGACGGAGCTCGGCAAAGAGCGCGGCCACGAAATCTCCGACCCTGATCCACCGGGTCAATGGTGCCGTCCGAGGACTGGCTGGAATTGAGGGCGCGCCGCGGGACTCGAAGTGAGGCTAATGGGCGCCCTTGCCGGGCGCTGCCCGGACCGGATCTGGCTGCTGCCACATCGGCACGCAGACCCGGCGGCCCGACGCCGTCTCTTCCACCTGCACCTCGGTCCGGTAGAGCGCCGATAGCGCCTCGGCGGTGACGACATCGCCGGTCTTGCCGATCGCCTTCAGGCCGCCTTCGGCGATGATGGCGACGCGCGTCCCGACCAGCAGCGCATGGTCGGGATCGTGGGTCGAAAGCACGATGCCATAGCCCTGCCCGGCGAGTTCGCGAATGCGCGCCAGCACCAGGGCCTGGTTGCCGAAATCGAGGCTGGCGGTGGGCTCGTCCATGATCAGGAACGGCGCCCCCTGGGTCAGCGCACGGGCGATCAGCACCAGCTGGCGCTGCCCGCCGGAAATCTGCGTGTAGTCCGCGCCGGCGAGGTCGCCGATGCCGAGACTCCTGAGCTTGTCGAGGGCGATGCGCCGGTCCTCGCTGCCGGGACCAGCAAACGACCTCAGCCGGGAGGTGCGACCCATCAGCACCACGTCGAGCACCGAATAGGAGAATTCAGTGACGTGGGCCTGGGGAACATAGGCGAGACGCTGGGCGATGTCGGCAGGCCGCAGGTACTCCAAGGGCACCCCATCGATGGCAACCTTGCCGGCAAGTGCAGGCTGCAGCCCGAGCAGGGTGCGAAACAGCGTGGTCTTGCCGGCGCCGTTCGGTCCGAGCAGGCACAGCACCTCGCCGGGCAGAACCACAAGCGAGATGCCGCTCCCGACCACGCGGGGGCCGCAGCCGATCGAAAGGTCCTCAGCGACCAGCCGCATCGGTCAACCCCAAGCGCGACGGCCGCGCGCCAGCAGCCACAGGAAGAACGGCGCGCCGAGCACCGCCGTGAGGATGCCGACCGGCGTTTCGACGCGGCCGAGGCTGCGCGCCAGGGTGTCGACGATCAGCAGGAAAGCGGTTCCGAGCAGCATCGAAGCCGGCAGCAGCCGGTTGAAATTCGGGCCGACCAGCATCCGCGCGACGTGCGGCATCATCAGGCCGATCCAGCCGATGACCCCAGAGATCGCGACGACACTCGCGGTCATCAACGTCGCCGCCGAAATGACGACGGCGCGCAGGCGGCCGACATCGACCCCGAGCGACCGCGCCTCGTCGTCGCCGAGCGACAACACGCCGATGCTCCACCGCTCCAGCACCAGCGGCACGACGCCGAGCAGCACCAGCGGCGCGGTGATGGCGAGATCGGAAAGCTTGATCCCGGCGAGGCTGCCGAGCAGCCAGAACGTGATGGCGGGCAGTTGATCGTAGGGATCGGCGAGAATTTTCACCAGCGAAATACAGGCGCCGGCAAGTGCGCCGATGACGACACCGGACAATACCAGCACCAGGGTGCGATCATGGCCGCGCAGCGACGCGGAAATGAGATAGACCAGCAGCACCGTCGCGATGCCGCCGAGAAAGGCGAACGCCTCGATGCCGGCGACCGAGAGCGACATCAGTATGCCCAGGACGGCCCCGAGCCCCGCTCCGCTCGCGACCCCAAGGATGTCGGGCGACACCAGCGGATTGCGGAACAGGGTCTGGTAGGCCGCGCCGGCGCCGGACAGCGCCGCTCCGACCAGGATGTCGGCGGCGACCCGCGGCAGACGGACCCGCATGAACACGATCTCACCCGAAGTGACCGTGCCCATGTCGTCCCCGGTCATACGCTTGGTCGCCCGCACGACGTCGTCCACGGTGGCCCGTAGGCGAGCGCAATCATGGTGGCGCATGCCAGCACCAGGATCAGCACCAGAAAGA
>Ga0306920_100013834_pt1 | contig 11001 bp, 9 predicted proteins | sample flu12Cox44000170_FD_204666 | JGI IMG/M metagenome (GOLD analysis project Ga0306920, IMG submission 204666) | Lab enrichment of tropical soil microbial communities from Luquillo Experimental Forest, Puerto Rico - flux4day.12C.oxic.44.000.170 (v2)... | ecosystem: Environmental > Terrestrial >...
CCTGACTGTTGCCAGCCGCCTCCGCAACGTTCCTCAGAAGCTGCTATATCTAAGATGGCTCGAGCCGAGGACTCTTGCCGAGTTGTACAGTGTGGCAGAGCGCCTTAAGGATAACCTCGAACTCCCTGACCTCGTCGGACAAGTCGTTCTGAAATCGAAGACATCTATCGTGCCGTTCCTGGCCATGGGGCGAATTCGGGCAGTTCGTTTCGACGAAGCACTACTGGCTTCACTTTGGGACCGCCTAGGTGGAGCATCTGTTCAGGCTTACATACGATCCCGCGACAGCCTCGTTCGTCTTGGCGTCCTGTACCGCACTTCCGAGGCGCCTGAGGTGTTTTACCTAAATCCTGCTGTCCATGTGCATCTTGAAAAGTACGTATCAAGAGAGCTTGCGCCTGAGCAACTTGCGCAAATCGAGTACCATATGGGCGAATACTACAGAGGGCTGTTTCTGAATTCACCGTACTTGATGGACGCTGACGCGCTGAATGAGTTCGTATATCACTCGGCGAGGGCCCGTAATCTGGAAACCGCTACTCGATTCGTCATAGAGGGCGGATGGCTTGAGGATCTGAGACGCGAGGGTCAAGCGTTGGGCGTCCGACGGCTGCTGGTAAGTGCCCGCACTGAATTGCAGGACGCCTCTGAAAGAGAGACGTCCGATGAAGGCAGCAAAAGCCTTAAAGGACTTCTCGGGGGCGTGGAGCTTGAACTAGCGCATGCTCTCTGTGATCTAAGTGAATACCTTGAGGCTTTGGATGCCCTCTCTCGGGCCGACTCTTTCACGCCAGTGACGAATGAAGGGGCCGCAGCCTTCCACGAGATGATTGGCTTTAGACGAGGTGTCTGTTTGGGCGATAGCGGAAAGCTAGAGGAGGCCGCGTTCGCCTACCTTAGCACTGTCGAATCAGCTATGCGCTCGAGGCGAGTGAGCAGGATCTCTGTTGCCGCGCTAGGGTATGCCGCCATGGTGCTCGGATATCTCCAGCAGCCAGCGGCGCAGCCGCTTGGAGCGCTGAGCGTCCAGTTCGCCGAGCGACTCGGCAACCCTAGCTTGCTAGCCCGTAACCGCTGCAGCTATGCACAGTTGCTGTCTTATCTCGGCGCCGTAGATGACGCCAATGAGCTCGTCAGGATAGCGGAGACCAGCATCCGTTCGGTTCCCGCCATTCAGCAAGACCGACGAGAATTGGGCCGCGTTCTCATCGCAAAGGCATCGACTAGCCTGGCGATGGATGATCTGACCGGCGCCCGTAATGCAGTCGGTGAGGCTTTTGCCATTAACACCCAGCTTGGCGATAGGCGTCGTATGGCCAGGACCGAGGCCTTTGCAGGCGTAATAGAGATGCGTGAAGGTAATCAAGATGAATCAAGCCGTATATTGATGAAGTCTCTAAACGCTTTGGTCGATGTAGGCGATATGCTCAACGTCCTCCTCTGCTGCTTTACGTTGGCTTTTGCCGACGGATTCCAGTCGGCTGATGAAGCAATCGAGCATGGGGCAGCGAATGGAAGCGTTCAACACCCTTACGGTTGGGGTGAGATACTAAAGGACTGCATGAGGTCAGGTTATCCTGTCCGTTCGATTGCCAGCTTCTGGGATACGTGTTATCGGACCAGGATCCTTGGGTTGCACTAGCACGAGGGGGGTTTAAAAGAACAAGCGCGGTTTCGCTCGACTCGAATCGTATAATCTGGAGCATACATCGACATCGGGATAAACGATCAGGCATTTAGGAGTTACAGTAGGTTAGCAGACTTCAGACTACGCCCAGTATAAGCCCCAAGGCACAAGGTGCTAGTATGGATTCGTTAGTGCGATCGCATGCCGGAGGGTGAGAGTGTCTATATGCGGCGTTGACCTGTTCGGCCAATTGCTGCTCGCCATCCGGCAGTCTGGCGTGATTGCCTTCGAACTCCAAGGTCGAGTAGCGAATGAAGGCAAGGTGGATATGACGACCCTGCCAAATGACTCGTACGCCTTGCGTGCCAGAAGAGCGGCTAAGACTGCGGTCGATGAGATAATCCAAGAAGTGATCATCCTGGCAGCTGCCGATGCGGTAGACCCGCGCCATGTAGCCCTCGATGCCGAGGAGTCTACACCCAGTTATGAGCTGTTCACAGGTTCCCGGGGTAATGACCCGACGCTCGTTGTTGATCCGATTGATGGAACACTTGAGTATCTTCAAGGCCAGAAATCGTATTCAATATGCGCTGCAATGACCCACCACGGAAAGCTGTCAATGGCTTTTGTATATTTTCCCGCATATGACGAACTCTATTACCTGGATCACTTTGGTAGACCGAGGATAGCTATAGATGTACGTCGAAGCGGGATAAATGCTTCCCGGCTAGTTGAAGCTAGACTTCCTGTACAATCGCACACTGTCTTTGTAAATGGCCGTGTGCCTCAGTCAGTGACTGAGGCGCTTTCCACGTCCGGCTATGATGTCATTGACGATACAGAGGCGAGACGTGGTGTGCGAGGCTGCATGTTGGCGTGTCTGCACGGTGAAGCTGTGGCCTACTTGGCACATACGAGGCAGATGCGTGACATCTTGCTAGGCGGGCTAATTGGCGCAACTAAGCAAGGATATGCTCTGGACTGGAGGGGGGCTGCGCTACAGTGGCCTCCAGGTGGCCGAGTTGCCACTGCCTTGTTTGGTGTTGGTCAGCTACCTCAGCAACTGCTTGATTGTCTCGCGATGTCTGAAGTCAAAGACCATTAGAGTCGCTGTTAGCGCCATCAGGATGGCGGAGTGTCGCCAAGTGATTTGGCCCACTGAGCTTTTTCATCCTGATCGGGGTTTGGCTGGTGTGGGCCTGATCATGTACGGCGTGGTGGCTGGCGACGCCGCCAGTAAACGAGGTGCCGGGGCGACTCGGGGTGATGCCAAGATCAGAGGATGACCAAGGCTTAGTGAGTGTCTGATTAATCGGTGGTCCTGGCCAGGCGGCGGGTCATGAGGGCGATCATGGCCACAAGATCATGGCTTCGTGGCTGGCGGGCAGGTGCTCGTAGTCGCGGACGGTGCGGCGGTACTTGCTGATCCAGGCGAACGTCCGCTCGACGACCCCAGCGGCGGGGCAGGACCTCGAAGGTATGCGGGTGCCGCTTGGCGACGATCTGCAGGGTCATCTTCAAGCTGGCGGCCCAGGCGGCCAGGGTGCCGGTGTATCCGGCGTCGGCCCAGACCAGGCGCACATGGCGGCAGGCGCGGTGGGTGTTCCACAGCAGCGGCCGGGCCGCGTCGCGGTCTTGGACGGAGGCGGCGGTGATGACCACGTCCAGGATCAGGCCGGTGGCATCGACGGCGATGTGCCGCTTGCGGCCGTTGACCTTCTTGGCGTTGTCCCAGCCCCGGCTGGCCTTCGGGCACGGTGTCAGCGGCCCGGACGGGCTGAGAGTCAATGACCGCGGCGGTGGGCTCAACGTGGCGTCGGGCGGCGGCCCGGGCCTGGGCACGCAGCTCGCGGTGCAGCCGGGCTAAAGTGCCGTCGTCGCGCCAGGCGGCGAAGTAGGTGTAGACGGTCTGCCACGGCGGGAAGTCCGCGGGCAGGTACCGCCAGGCGCACCCGGTCCGGTCCAGGTACAAGATCGCCTCGACGATCCGCCGGACCAGCCAGATCCGCGGCCGGCCCCGCCGCCCGGCCCGCTCCGCGGGCAGATGGCAGGCAATCACCCGCCACTGGGCATCGGTCAGGTCACTGGGATAGCCTCTGGCCTGCCCTCCAGCGCGGCGCGTACCCTGGGCACGCGCGGCTCTCGTGTCTTCCTGGTCGTCACAACCCGGGATCATGGGGCCCGCGCCTGGCATCTCAGCCGAACGACACACCGCAACCCGGACAACCACCGTCAGGGGCATCCCACCCAGACCCCGATTAATCAGACACTCACTAAGGGACGACGGCTGGCGGGTAAGCGAGAACACCGTCGCTGGCCTGATGCGCGAGCTTAGCCTGGCGGCCCGGCGGAAGCACAAGCGCATGTCCACCACCCGGCCGGGCAAGGGCCGGTGGCGGGCCCGGACCTGGTCAAGCGGGACTTCCCGGCAGCGAAGATCAATCGCAAGTGGTACGGCGATGGCACGGAGATCCCGACCGATGAGGGCAAGCTGCAGCTCGCCTCCGTGATGGACATGGGCTCCCGCAGGGTAGTTGGGTTCGCCCTGTCGGAGCACCACAACGCTGAGGTCGCCTACGGCGCGCTGGCCATGGCGGTGGCGGTGCGCGGCGGCGCCGTGCCCGGGGTCATCTTGCACACCGATCAGGGCAGCGACACCGCGAAGGCCCTCGCCAGGCGTCCCGCGGCTGGGCGTTACCCAGTCGATGGGCCGGCCCGGGTCCGCGCTGGACAACGCAGGTGATCGAGGCCTGGGCACTCAACCCTGGAATTCGAGCTGCGGCGCCTGGAGCGCTTCGCCACCAAGGCCGCTGCCTGGGCCAAGGTCGCCGCGTGGATCGAGGGCTACAACACCACCTGCAGGCACTCGGCGCTGTGCATGCTCAGCCCACTGGCCTACGAGCACGCCCTGGCGGCCGGGAAGGAGGCGGCCTGACTATGAGCCGCTTCTCCCGCCTCCAAGGATGCGCCAGTGCTCGGCCCAGTCCAGGTCGTTCCTCCCGGCCTGACGGCCCTTGCGGGGCCTCCACCTGGACAGGACCTGCGCTCCGGCGCTCTCATACGCGTAAGAGAAAAGGGACCAAAGCAAGATCAGCTCACATCAGAGTGTCCACGGGTTCGAGGGGAACCCCGAGACCTTGTCAGCTGACACCGTCGCTGTCGATTCTGGGAGCAAGTTGGGAGCGGCGATCCACCGGTCAGCTGCGGTCAGAAACGGTCAAACGGCGTAAGTGCAGCCGCCTATACACACCTGACGCGCAGAACGCCCGGACCAGGGCACTTGATCCCCTGTGCTCTCAGTTGGGTCCTGGATGTCAGGTGTCCCGTTGGTATGCCCCTGCTAGGGGTACGGTCCGGGCCGACAGCAACTTGGCCCCCGGAACGGCCCCCAGTCACGTTCGAACTGTTCGATTTAAGCCCTTTTACTTGAGCCCCCTTACGGAATCGAACCGTAGACCTTCTCCTTACCATGGAGACGCTCTGCCGACTGAGCTAAGGGGGCAGATATTCGGTTGTCTGACCTGGGGCTTCGTTCCTCGAGATCGAACCTTAGGCGCTGCACAGCGGTAGCACTAGGTCAGTCTCACGACTGACCTAGGAGAGCTTAGCGTGTCGCTGGACTCCTCACGCCTCGCCCACAGGCGCCCGACTCGTCGTTATACGGGTGATCCTGTCAAGCTCGCGCGCCGCGCCGATCGTGATGATCATGGCGTCGCCTCGCCGAAGAGTTCCTCGCCGTCGGTTTGGCCGAGGAGGAAGGCGAACCGGTGCAGGTCGGCGCAGAGGGTGGCGGTGTTGTAGGCGGGATGGCCGACGAAGGCGGCGAAGCTGTCGGCGAGGATCTGTTTCTGGCTGCCCGATAGCCAGCTGGCGAGGAAGGTGAGCGTCTCGGCGAGCTCGGCCGCATCGCTCATGTCGAGGGTGATCTGGGGCATTGGTGGTCAGCTCCGTTCGGTCTCGGTGCGCTGGATGAGCCCGTCGAACAGCGCGGCCCGGCCGGCCTGCCCGTGGTCGCGGGCGTGGTCGCGCTGGCGGACCAGGACGGGGAGGAACTGTGTGCCGGTGCGGAAGTAGGCGCAGGTCTCGCAGGCCGATTCCATCCGGCAGTCCAGTTCGGCGGGGCGGGTGCACAGCCCGTTGCCGAGCATCCGGGCGCAGGCTTCGCGGCGCAGCCGGGCCATGCCGGTGGTCTCGTAGTCGGCCGGCAGCGCGGGCGGCTGCCCGTAGAGGGCGTCGATCTTGGCGGTGACCGCGGCGTATTCGTCGGCGACGACCCGGTTGGCGATCCGGGCGTAGATGAGCGTCATTTCCAGCTTCTGGTGGCCGAGCAGGGCGGCGATGGCTTCCAGCCGCATGCCCCGGTTGATCGCCTGGGTGGCCAGGGTGTGGCGCAGCCGGTGCGGGTGGACGCCGGGAACCCCGGCGGCGCGAGCGACGCGGGCGACGATGCGGGCGATGATGTGCCGGTCCAGCGGGCCGCGGTGGTCGGCGATCAGCCGCTTGTGGCGGCGGATGTGCTCGAGGTTGGCGGCGGTCCAGGCGGTGAGCAGCTCGACGAGCTGGGGGTGCAGGGGCACGTACCGGTCGTTGCGGAGCTTGCCCAGCGGGATGCGCAGCCAGTGCCCGGCGCCGATCCGCACCACCGCATCGGCGTCGAGATCGGCCAGTTCCCCGGCGCGCATGCCGGTGCGGGCGAGCAGTTCCACTACCAGCCGGTCGCGGGGGTCGGTGCTGGCCCTCGCGGCGGTCATCAGCCTGGCGGCGTCCCGGTCGTCGAGGAACTTCGGCAGCGGCTCGGGTTTCTTGGGGATGTCCCAGGCGATCACGGGGTTGCGGGGCGGTGCGCCGGGCCAGTCCACTCGATGATCCGCTCGAAGAACTGGCGCACGGTCCGCATCCGCTGCCGGTGCGTCTCTGAGGTGATCGTCTGGCCACCGCCCCGCGGCTGGGCGGCCAGCCATACCTTGTAGTCCTCGATGTCATCGCGGCGGATGTCACCGACCGCAGCCAGGCCGGCCTCGGTCACCATCCACCGCGCCAGCTGGCGCAGCGCGCTGTCGGCCGCATCGACGCTCCGGGGCGCCAAGAACGTGCCCAGCTGCCGCAAGTAGCGGCGCATCACCGCGGCCGCCTGGGGCGCGGCGGCCTCGATCTGCGCCCACTCAGCCCCGGCATGCCAGCCCGGCAAGGGCCGCTGCCGGGCAGGTAGCGCGCTCACCGGGCCGCCGCCTCCTGCACGGCCAGCATCTGCGCGACCACGGCAGTGTCCGCATCGATCAACTCGGCCGCCCGCAGGTACTGATCCGCCAGCCAGTCGTTGGCCAGATGCAGGTAGACCCGGGTCGACTCGATCGAGGCGTGCCCCGCCTGGGCCTGCACCGCCTCCAGCGACATCCCGGCCTCTCGCAACCGGGTCAGGCACGTGTGCCGCAGCTCGTGGCAGGTCGCGTGCTCGAGCCGGGCCCGGCGGCGGGCGCCGTCGAGGATCTCATCCAGCCCTTCCGCCGACAGCGGCAGGCCACGCCGCGGCCCCTTCAGCACCACAAACACCCGGTCCGTGGCCGCCGTGGCAGGGCGCTCGTCATGCAGGTAGGCGCCCAGCTCGTCGAAGAACCGGCCCGCCGCCGGGACCACCCGGTGATGGCCGCCCTTGCCCTCCACCACGGCCAGCCGCCGGTCAGCGACCTGGACGTGCTCGAACCGAAGCCCCAGCACCTCGCACCGGCGCAGCCCGGCCAGCAGCATGCCCAGCACCATCGCCCGGTCCCGGTGCCTGCGCAGCGCCCCGACCAGCCGGTCGGCTTCCTCCGGCGACAAGATCCTCGGCAGCGTCCGCGGCACCCGCACCAGCGGGGCCATCCGCGATCGCATCGTCCCGCCCTGGCGGCGGGTCATCAGGCCACGGGGCACCGGGTTGACCCGCACCGGGGTATCACCACGGGCGACCAGGTAGGCATACAGGCCCGACACCGACGACAGCCGGCGGGCGATCGTCCGTGCCGACAGCCCCGATTCCCGGTCCGCCAGCCGCACCACCGTCCGGTCGCCGCGCTGATCAGCCAAGAACTCGAACACATCCGCCGCGGTCACCGCCACCGGGTCTTGCCCGGTCACCACGAAGAAGGCCTTCAGATCAAAGGCCACCGCCCGCAGCGTGTTCGGCCGGCACCGGCCGGCCACGAACTCCAGATACCGGTCCACCAGCCGCTCACCCAGCCGATACCGGACCTCGCCAGACCCCGACACGACACGCACAAGACACGGAAAGCTGCTCATTTCAGCACCATCCCGCCGCGTAACGTGAGAACACAGGAGCGACACGGATCACCCGTGTATTAAGCGATCGGCGCTGAGTGCGCGGGGGCCGTGCGCCACCGCCAGTGACGTCGCGTGACCGGGAGCTTGGCTAATCTAGGCGATGTCAGCCGCTGCAGTGGTCCTGGTCAGAGGCATCACGGACGACCCTGAACGGAGGAACACACGCCGTCAAAGCGTGTGCCCCACCGTTCATGGCTCGCCGGGGCCGTTCGTGCCGGGCAGACACCCGCCAACTGCAGGCCACATCACACTGAGTGACCGACGAGCTCCAGGAGAACACGCGCGGGACCGCAGCGGGGAACTCATGACGGGAGGGGGAAGACCGAGACGGCAGCGTCGACGTTGTCGGGGATGTACATGGCGCCGTCAGCTGGATCCAGGCCGATGTAGGTGGGCCAGCCGCCGGTCCGGAGCGGGAGCAGGGTTGGCTGGCAGCCGGAGGTGACGTGGCCGTTGCAGGCGTTGCCGTTGATGACCGCGATGTCGGAGTCGACGATGCTGCCCACATAGACCTGGCCGGTGGCGGAGTTGACGGCCACGTCCCAATTGAAGCCGCCGACGGGGACGGCGAACGGGGTCTTGGCGCACCCGGAGGTGACCTGGGCGTTGCAGGCGGCGCCGTTGATGACCGACACGCTGGAGGTGAGGTTGGCGGGGAACTCGTTGCCGGTGTTGGCCACGTACACCGTATCGGTGTGCGGGTCGACCGCCAGGCCATAAGGGCTGTCGGCCACGGCGACGGTGGCCGGGGCCTGCCCGCAGCCAGAGGTGGTGCGGGCGTTGCACGTGGCCCCGTTGATCACTGAGACAGTACTGTCGGCGTTGTTGCCCACGTAGATGGTGTCGGTGGCCTGGTTGACGCCGACGGGAATGGCGCCGTTCCCGACCGTGATGGTGGGCGGGGCGTGCCCGCAGCTGGTTGTCACTTTCGCGTTACAGGTGGCCGTGTTGACGACCGAGACGGTGTTGTCGCAGTTGTTGGCGACATACATCGTGTGCGTGGCGTGGTTGATCGCCAGTCCGGCCGGGCAGTTGCCAACCGTGATAGTGGCGGGGGTCTGGCCGCAGCCGGAGGTGACCTGGGCGTTGCAGGTGGCCCCGTTGATGACCGACACCGTGGTGCCCATCGTATTGCTGCCGTAGTTGGTCACATAGACCGTGTCGGTGGCCTGGTCCACCGCCACGCCGAACAACGGCCCATCACCGACGGTGATGGTGGGCCAGGCCCGCGCGCAGCCGGACGGGTGGGCCGGGTTGCAGGCGGCCGCGCTGATCACCGAGACGGTGTTGTCGCCGGAGTTGGCCACGTAGATGGTATGGGTGGCCTGGTTGACCGCGACCGACTGCGGGCCGTTGCCGGCCGCGGTGGCGGGGACGTACCGGGTGCACCCGGAGGTGGTGGTGGCGTTGCAGGTGGCCCCGTTCAGCACCGAGACCGTGCCGTTGTTCTGGCTGGTGGCATAGACGGTGTCGGTGGACGGGTCGGCCGCTGCCCCGCCGGCGTTGAACCCGCTCGCCATGGCCGGGGGCCTGCGGCGGCATCCGGACTTGGTAGTGGCGTTGCAGGTCGCGGCACTAATCGCGGCAACGTTGCTGTCGTCTTGGTTGGCCACGTACACGGTGCCGGTGACCGGGTTAAGGCTCACCCAGATCGGGAGGCTGCCGGCCGGGGTGGTGGGCGGGGTCTGGCCGCAGCCCGAGGTGTGCTGGGCGCTGCAGGCGGCGGTGCTGATCAGCGAGACGTTGCCGTCGAAGGTGCTGGCGGCATACAGCGTGCCCACGGCCGGGTCGACGGCCAGGTCGGTGACTCCGCTGCCGGCCGTCACGGTGGCCTGGGCCTTCCCGCAGCCCGAGGTGTGCTGGGCGTTGCAGGTGACCCCGTTGATCACCGAGACGGTGCCGTCGTTGAAGTTGCCCGCGTAGACGGTGTGGCTGGCCTGATCAATCGCAACGGTCTGCGGCCCGGATCCCACCGTGACCGTGGCCGGGATCTGCCCACAGCCCGCTGTGTCCGTCGCGTTGCAGGTGGCCCCGTTGATCACCGACACCGTGTTGCCGTTGCTGTCCGGCACGTAAACCGTGTCCGTCGCCTGGTCGATGGCGGGGATGCCGGGACCGCTGCCGACCGTGATCGCGGCCAGGGCCTGGCAGCCGGATGTGTTGGTCCCGTTGCAGGTGGCCGTGTTGATTACCGAGACGGTGTCCAGCGCGGTTACGTACAGGGTGTGGGTCTTATGGTTGAGTGCCATGCCGGGGCCACCGCCGGCAGCGATCGTTGCCGGGACCTCGCCGCAGCCAGAGGTGACCTGCGCATTGCAAGCGGATGCGTTGATCACCGAGACCGAGCCGTCGCCGCTATTTGCGACGTACACGGTGTGCGTGGCCGGATCCGTGATCACGCCGGTCGGGTTGGCGCCCACCTGGACCGTTGTCTGGGGTGGATGCGGCGCGGACAGGCCGGCGGCAGGCAGAGTCCAGGGGTGACCCGGCAGGGCGCCGTGGCGGCCGAGCCGGGCCAGCCGGGCGCTGATCCACGGTTCCCGCCAGGCCGGGTGGCCAGGGCCTGGCACGTAGCGGGCCTGCCCGAGGGGGGATCGTGCCGTGGCGAACGCCGGTGCCGCGGCGGGCGCGGTCGCCACCGCCACCATGACCCCGGTCACTATCGCCGCGACGGGCCAGGCCAGCCGTGCGCGGGCGCGTTCTGGCCAATGCTGTGCAGTCATCGCTCGCTCCTTAAGATTCCGCAGGTTTTCGCGAACGCCCGCTGGCGGTCTCATGTGCCCGCCCGGGTCCAGGCAGCGGTCAGGAACCCGGTGAAGCCGGGGCATGGGTGGCCGCCCGCGAAGGTGAGGCGGAGGTGGGTTCCGGTCACGGTCCACCGGTAGCGGGCCGGTGCCCCCGGCGCGTTATTGCACCACCCGTTGAGATCGTTATCGCTCGGCGCCCCGGCGACCATGTCGTGGCCGGTGGCCATGCCGGTCCGGATCTCCACCAGCCCGGGATACAGGTAGGCCACGTCCTCCAGGTTGCCGTTCGAACGCGTGACCGGGAATTGG
>Ga0306920_100013835_pt1 | contig 11001 bp, 11 predicted proteins | sample flu12Cox44000170_FD_204666 | JGI IMG/M metagenome (GOLD analysis project Ga0306920, IMG submission 204666) | Lab enrichment of tropical soil microbial communities from Luquillo Experimental Forest, Puerto Rico - flux4day.12C.oxic.44.000.170 (v2)... | ecosystem: Environmental > Terrestrial >...
TTCTACCAGATTTCGACCGGGGACACCAGCCGCCTACCACAAATCGCGTCGCCAAGCGACACTTGTCCTAACCTGGGCGCGAAACAGGCAGAGACGACTGGTTCAACATCAAAATGACCGGCACGGTCTTTTCTCACAAGTATCAGTTGACACAAGAAATTCATGCTGCGATCATGAACGCTAGGTTGAACCTCCTAGAAATCGGGGCGAAAGATGGCAGAAACGGCGGCGACGAAGATAGCAGAGGGAGAGTTGTTGCGGATGACGACGGATGTGGTTGCAGCTTATGTTGGAAACAATACGTTGCCGACGGCACAGCTGGCTGAAGTCATCAACGTCGTTTACGGCTCTTTGAGATCGCTGGAGGGCCAGGTGGCGCAAGCGCGGCCGGAGCCGTTGAGGCCGGCGGTGCCAATTCGGAAATCAGTGACCTCGGAATTCCTGATTTGTCTGGAGGACGGCAAGAAGCTGAAGATGCTGAAGCGGCATCTGCGGTCCACCTACAATATGACGCCAGACGAATACCGCTCGAAATGGGGTCTCGCGCCGGATTACCCGATGGTGGCGCCAAACTATGCCGAGCGGCGCTCCGAGTTTGCCAAAAAAATCGGATTGGGGCGGGGCACCGGTCGCCAAGCGGCTCGAGCGAAGAATTAGCTCCGGAGACCTCCGGCCAATCCACGATCCTACACAACCCTCACATCTCGGCGTATTTCCCATCCTTCCAAACGTAGAATACGTATTTCGGGTCGGTAATGTCGCCTTTCTTGTCCCAACTCAGTGGTCCGATGACCGTGTCGACGGTCATAGACTTTAGCGCTTTTGACAAATCGTCGACTTTGAGCGACTTGGCTTTGTTCGCCGCGGCAGCAAAGGCCTGGATCGCTGCGTAAGTATAGAGGGTGTAACCCTCCGGGTCGTATCCCTCCGCGGTGAACTTGTCTACAACAGCCTTGGCTGCCGGAACGTTGCGGGGATCAGGCGCAAAGGTCATCAGTGTTCCCTCGCCCGCCGGCCCGGAAATCTTCCAGAATTCTTCGGTGACCAGTGCGTCGGCACCGATGAATTGCGCCTTCAAGCCCTGATCGCGCGCCTGCCGGACGATCAGCCCGGCCTCGGTCTGGTAACCGCCGAAATAGATCGCGTCGATATCAGCTTGTTTCATCTTGCTGATCAGCGCCGAGAAGTCTTTGTCGCCTTGGGTGATGGCTTCATACATTGCCTCTTTGAGCCCGGCCGCATTCATCGCTTTCTTGGTCTCGTCGGCGACTCCCTTGCCGTACGCCGTCTTGTCGTGGACGATCGCCACCCGTTTTCCCTTGAAATGATCTGCGAGATACTTGCCGGCGACCCCACCCTGCACATCGTCGCGGCCGCAGGACCGAAACACGTTGTTCCAACCCTTTTTCGACGCATCGTCAGTCAGGGCTGGGTTCGTCGAGGCCGGCGTGATCTGCAGAACGCCGGCCTCGTTATAGACTGCGGAAGCCGGGATCGAAGAAGACGAACAGTAATGTCCGGCGACAAACACCACCTTTTTCCCGACAACATCGTTTGCTGCCGCGACCGCCTGCTTCGGATCGCACGCATCGTCGGCAATAATGAGATCGAGCTTTTTACCGAGCACTCCGCCCTTGGCATCGATGTCCGCAACCGCCATTTTGGCGCCGTGCGTCATCTGCTCGCCGAGAGCTGCGTTCGAGCCGGTTACCGGCCCGACGACCGCGATCGGGATGTCCTGCGCTTTGACCCCAGCGGAGCCGAGCGCGAGACCTGCTGCCAGGATGATGAGACGGACACCGGGATTCATGATGCGCGGCCTCCCTGAAGTATGCGGCTGCCATTACTGTAACATGGTTACTCTAGCACGATAGGGCGCAGCACGCGAACGCGGGGTCGCCCGGGGCAAAACGGGCCCGGGCTATTTTTCGTGCCAGCCGAACGGCCCGCGGCGCTCGTAGAGCCATGGATACTGCCGCACCATCTTGCGCGCGCGGGTGAAGTAATAAGCAACCGCGGCAATCGCAGCGAGGATCGCCGCGGCCATCGAACAGCCGGCGAGCGGGGCGGGTTCGGCGCCGAACAATGCGTAGAGGAGAAACCGGTCCCCCGTGGCGAGCAGCGCCGCAGCGGGCAGGATTTGCCAGGCAGGCCGCCAGCTCTGAGCCAGCGCTCGACCGGTCAGCAAAGCGGCGCCGCCAAAAACAATCACCGTCATCGCGAAAAACGGGCCGCTTTGGGCGCCGAGCACCGCGGTCACAAAGGCCCTCCTTCGAGATAGGCGGCGCGGATCTGGGGATTGGCCAACAGTTCGGCTCCGGTGCCGCTCAGAATGATGCGCCCGGTTTGCATGACGTAGCCGCGATCGGCAAGCCGCAGCGCATGGTGAGCGTTCTGCTCGACTAGAAACACGGTCATCTTCCGGCCCTCGTTGACTTCCCGAATGGCGCCGAAGATCTGCTTGACGACGAGCGGCGCCAATCCGAGCGAGGGTTCGTCGAGCAGCAACAGCCGGGGTCGGCCCATCAACGCGCGGGCGATCGCCAGCATCTGCTGCTCGCCGCCGGAAAGGGTACCCCCGCGCTGGCCTCGCCGCTCCTCGAGTATTGGAAACAGATCGAAGACATGCGCCAAATCCTCGTCGAAAAAGCCAGGATCGGCGACTACTGCCCCCATCTGCAGATTCTCAAGCACCGTCATGCGCGAGAAGATGCGCCGGCCCTCGGGCGCCTGGGCAATCCCCAGCCGAACGATTTCGAACGTCGCAAGTCGCGTAATATCGCGTCCCTCGAACCGAATCTCGCCGCGCGCCGCCTGCGGCGCGCCGCAAACCGTCATCAGCAAGGTTGATTTGCCGGCCCCGTTGGCGCCGATCAAGGTGACGATTTTCCCCGCCGGAACCTCGAGATCGACCCCTCTCAGAGCCTCGATGTTGCCGTAGAAGGCATGGACCCCGGAGATCGTCAGCATTATCCGCGTACGACACCGGGATCCGTCACCATCGTTCGGGACGAAGTCTCAACGCCATCTTCGCCGAGATATGCCCTGACGACGGCGGGATCGACCCGCACCTCGGCCGGTGTTGCGTCGGCGATCTTGCGCCCGTAGTCGAGAACAATAATGCGATCCGAAATCCCCATCACCACGCTCATGTCGTGCTCGATCAGCAGAATCGCGATCCCGTGCTCGGCGCGGACGGACAGCAGAAGTTGGTTCAGCTCACCCGATTCGCGCCGGTTGAGGCCGGCGGCGGGCTCATCGAGGCAGAGCAGCGCCGGCCCGGTGCACAGCGCTCTGGCGATCTCGAGACGGCGCTGGGCGCCATAGGGCAATGTCCCGGCCGCCCACTCGGTGCGCTCGGTCAACCCGACTTTGTCGAGCCAATAGCGGGCGCGCTCGACGGCAGCCCGCTCGGCGGAGCGGTAACGGGGCAGCCCGAAGAGCCCGGCAATCGAAAACACGCTCGCCGACATCAGCATATTGTGCTGGGCGACGATCAGGTTTTCGAGAACCGTCATACCGGCAAACAGACGGATGTTCTGAAAGGTGCGAGCGACACCGGCCCGCCGCGCGATTTTGAAGCCATCAATCCGCTCGAGCAGAAATATTTCGCCGTTGACGTGCATCGCTAGCCGACCGGCGGTCGGCCTGTAGAAGCCGGTCAGGCAGTTGAACACGGTGGTCTTGCCGGCGCCGTTAGGGCCGATGATGGCGGTGATCTCGCGTGGATAAGCGGAAAAGGAGAGATCATCGACCGCGAGCAGGCCGCCAAAGCGCATCGTCAGATGCTGGACAGCGAGCAGCGGCTGCCGGGTATCGCCGACGCCGGTCATCGCAAGCGGGCCCGCCTCGGGCGCGGTGTGAGACGCAGCGAAGGCTCGCGATGCGCGAGCAGGCCGCGTGGCCGCCACACCATGATCGCGACCATCGCGGCGCCGAACAGCAGCATCCGGAACTCGGCGAACGCGCGCCCGAATTCGGGCAGGGTTACCAGCAGGATCGCGGCGAGCACGACCCCGATCTGGCTGCCCATGCCGCCGAGCACGACGATCGCGAGAATCGTCGCCGACTCGATGAACGTGAAGCTCTCCGGGCTGATGAAACCTTGTCGGGTTGCAAAGAAGCAGCCGGCAAAGCCGCCAAGCATCGCGCCGATGCCAAACGCCGAAAGCTTGACGTTGGTCGGGTTGATGCCGAGCGCGCGGCAGGCGACCTCGTCCTCGCGAAGGGCCTCCCAGGCGCGGCCGATCGGCAGCTTGCGCAAGCGCAATGTGAATAGGTTAGTGACCAGCGCCAACGCCAGGATGACAAAATAGATGAAGACGACGCGCTGAGTAGGCGAGAATTCGAGGCCGAAGAACTGGGCGAAGGTCGTCGCCCCCTCGGGCGCCGAGCGGGCGAAAGGCAAGCCAAGGAACGACGGCCGCGGGATATCCGAGATCCCGTTCGGACCACCGGTGGCCGGCGACCAGTTCACCAAAACGATGCGAATGATCTCGCCGAAGCCGAGTGTGACGATCGCGAGATAGTCGCCGCGCAGGCGCAGCACAGGAAAACCCAGGATGACCCCGAAGCCGGCCGCCACCACGCCCGAGAACGGTAGCGCCTGCCAGAAGGTGAGCCCGAGGTCGCGCGCCAGGAGCGCGAACGTATAGGCGCCCACGGCGTAGAACGCGACATACCCGAGATCGAGCAGACCCGCGAGCCCGACGACGACATTTAAGCCCCAGCCGAGCATGACATAGATCAGCACGGTGGTGCCGAGATCGATCAGATAGCGCGAGGAAAACGGCAGAAAGGGAAGGGCGATGGCGAAAGCGATCCCGGCCAGCGTGATCGGCAATGCCCATCGGTTGCCCCTGGCCGCGAGGCGGGCAAAGACCGGCCCGCCGCCGATTTCCCCTTGGCGCCGGCGGCGCGGCCTGAAATGCCACGCCAGCCGACCGCCGAAGACCATGGCTGCGGCCATGACGACCCAATCGAAATGCGTGCGGATGCCGAGCGCTCCGCCGCCGATGTCATAGGTTTGCAATCCGACTAGCGGCAGCGCGAGCAATACGGCGACCAACGCCGCCAGTACAGCGTCCTTGAGGAGCGTCTCCCAGTAGAGAGTCGTGTAAGCGGGTTTTGTGACGGCTAGCCCGGAGGCAGCCTTCACTACACCTTCTCCAGCTCGGGCCGGCCGAGCAGACCCGTCGGACGGAAGACAAGCACGAGGATCAGGACCCCGAATACCGAGACATCCTTGTATTCGGTCGAGAAATAGCCCGACCAGAACGCCTCGATGAGCCCGATCAGGACGCCGCCCAGCATCGCCCCCGGCAGCGAGCCGATGCCCCCCAACACAGCGGCAGTGAAGGCCTTCACCCCCGCCAAGAAGCCAATGAAGAAATCGACCACACCGTAATAAAGGGTGACCATCAAGCCGGCAACTGCCGCCAATGCGGCACCCATAACAAAGGTCGTCGAGATCACCCGATCGACATCGACCCCGAGGAGCGCCGCCATCGTGATATCCTGCGCGCAGGCACGTTGTGCGCGCCCGAGAGGCGTGGCCGCGATCACGGTCGTGAACCCAGTCATCAGCACCAGGGTCAACAGCATGATAAACAGTTGCACATAGCTGAGCCGAACCGCAAAAGCTCCGCTCTCGAAAACTGTGAACCCGCCCTGGACGAGCGGCGGCATCGGCTTCTCCCTGGCGCCCTGCAGGATCTGCACGTAATTCTGCAGGAATATCGACATGCCGATAGCCGAGATCAGCGGGGCGAGCCGGTGCGACCCGCGCAACGGCCGGTAGGCAAGGCGTTCGACGGTCCAGCCATAGACGGAGGTGAAGAACATCGTCGTCAGCAAGACCAGCGCCAAGGCGAGCGGGACGTAGCTCACTCCGGCCAGCCCCAGCACCAGCAACGCGATGATCGAGATAAAGGCGCCGATCATGTAGATCTCGCCATGGGCAAAATTGATCATGCCGATTATGCCGTACACCATCGTGTAGCCGATGGCGATCAACCCATAGATCGACCCCAAGGTCAGCCCGTTAATCAGCTGCTGCAGAAAATAGGCCATCCGTGGCCGTTGTTCAGCGGGCCACCGTCCCGAGCGGATGCTTGCGCAGAAAGTCGAAGTCGCAGCCATGCTCGGCTTGCAGAATCTCGCGCCGGTAGAGGGCTGCATAGCCCCGCTCCGGAACGGGTGGCGGCGTGAACGCCCGGCGCGCCAACTCCTCGGGCGCGACCAGCAGGTCGAGGCGACGTTCGGCGACCGATAGCCGGATGCGGTCACCGTTCCTGACTTTGGCTAGCGGGCCGCTGCTCGCCGCGTCCGGGGTCACGTGCAATACGATCGAGCCATAGGCCGTCCCGCTCATGCGGGCGTCGGATATGCGCACCATGTCCTTGACCCCGGCGCGCGCCAATTTCCGCGGGATCGGCAGGTAGCCGGCCTCGGGCATGCCAGAGGGACTGAGCGGGCCGGCGTTCTGTAGGACCAGGAAGTCGTCCGGGGTGACGTCGAGATCGGGATCGTCGATGCGTGCCGAGAGGTCTTCAAGCGAGGAGAAGACGACGGCGCGCCCTTCTTTCTCGAACAGCCTCGGGTCGGCCGCGGAGCGTTTGAAGATCGCACCTTTAGGTGCCAGCGAGCCGAACAGCGCCACGAGACCGCCGTTAGACTGCAATGCGTCGGCGAACGGCTTCACCACCAAACGGTCGACGCGCCCTCCTTCCACCGCAAGACGCTGGCCAAGCGTCTCGCCCGCCACCGTCATGCAATCGAGGTGCAACAGCGGCTTCAGCTCGCGCAGCACGGCGCCGATCCCGCCGGCGGCAAACAGATCCTCCATGTAGTTCGGACCGGTCGGCTTCAAATCGACGAGGACCGGGGTCGAATCGCTGATCTCGTTCAACCGGCCGAGATCGAGGTCGATGCCGGTCCTGCCGGCGATCGCGGTCAGATGCAGGACGGCGTTGGTCGAGCCGCCGATCGCCATGAGCACTCTAAGCGCGTTTTCTACCGATTGCGGAGTGACAATGCGGTCAGGGCTCAGCCCGTCATGGGCGAGCCGCATAGCGGCGCGGCCGGTTGCCTCGGCGACGCGCAGCCGGTCGGCGTGCACCGCAGGAATCGCGGCGCTTCCAGGCAGAATCATGCCGAGGGCTTCGGCGATCGAGGCCATCGTGCTCGCCGTCCCCATCACCGCGCAGGTCCCGGCGGTCGTGGCGAGGCCGGCTTCCACTTCACGGATCTCGTCGGAGCCGATCTCTCCGGCGCGGTACCTGGCCCAGAAGCGGCGGCAATCGGTGCAAGCACCGAGCCGCTCGCCATGCCAGCGCGAGGTCATCATTGGTCCGCCAACGAGCCCGATCGTCGGCCTATTTGCCGAGACGGCACCCATCAGCTGAGCCGGCACGGTCTTGTCGCAGCCGCCGACGAGCACGACCGCATCCATCGGCTGGGCGCGGATCATCTCCTCCGTGTCCATCGCCATCAGATTGCGGAACATCAAGCTTGTCGGGTTCAAGAAGACCTCGCCGAGCGAGATCGTCGGAAAAGTCAGGGGCAAGCCGCCCATCATCAGCACGCCGCGCTTCACCGCCTCGATCAGCTCAGGAAAGTGGCGATGGCAATTGTTGAACCCCGAAGAGCTGTCGGCGATGCCGATAACCGGACGGGTCAAGAGTTCGCTCGAATAACCCATCGAGCGGGCAAAGGAGCGCCGCAGGTAGAGCGCGAAATCGGGGTCGCCGTAGTTAGTGAGCCCGCGGGCCAAGCCGACCGGTTGGGTCATCAGGTTCCTCTGGCAAACGTGTGAACTCACCTTGCCGTTGTCTCGCCATCCCAGGCAAGTGCCGCATCACCAAGAACACCCTTGTCATGGGGCACCGGGAGTACCATTTTCGCGATTATCGGAAGCTCGAACTCCCGCTTACGCTCATCGCCGCGGGGTTGGGTCTTCCGATAGCGCTCTCTTGGCCGCTCGGTCTATCCGCTCGGAATTAGCCGGTCGCTATCGCGTTGATCGCGGTGGAGGCCACGATCAGCGCGCTTCGGGCACGTAAATACAGGTGAGGAGCATGGCTAAGCCGAAGAGGGGGCGGTCGACCGCCGCCATAGACGATCATGTCGGGGCGCGGATCCGTGAGCGCCGCATCATGCTGGGCTTGACCCAGCAGCAGCTCGCCGAAATGATCGGCGTTACTTATCAGCAAGCTCACAAATACGAGCGCGGGATCAATCGGGTCTCGGCAGGAAGGCTGTTCGAGATCGCCCGGGCATTGAGCGCGCCGATCAGCTATTTCTACGAAGGGATTGGACAAGAAGGCCCGCGGCAGGTCACGCCACATCAGCGCATGCTGCTCGAGATCGCCCGCAATTTCGCGGAGATCAGAAACGAACGGCATCAGGAGGCGGTCAGTCAGCTCGCCCGAGCGCTGGCCAGCCGGTGAGACGAAGGCTTAGCCTAACGCTGTGTAGAGCGCCTTCTCGAAGCCATCGAGCAGCGCGAGCGCCTTGGCGTCGGCGAACGGGAGTAGCTGCATCAAAATGACCGCGGCGATACCACTTGCCGGATCAATCCAGAAATAAGTGTTGCCCAGCCCGGCCCAGGCGAGACTGCCAGGGCCGCGTCCGCCCGGTACCGCCTCGGTCGAGATCATGAAGCCGAGACCCCATTTCTTGACCATTCCGGGGAAGAATTCGGCTTCGTTCGAGTAAGGCAGTGCCGCGGGGAGCACCCGCACGACCAGCTGGCCCATGGCGTTCTCGGCCATCAGACGCACCGTCTCTGGCTGCAGGACTTGGCGCCCACCTGCGCGGCCCTGGTTGAGGAAGATGCTTTCGAACGCCAGGTAATCGGCCGCGGTGCCGTAAAGGCCGCCGCCGCCCATTTCGAACTCTGGTTCCTGCGGAAGCTCAAATTCCATCGGCGCGAGCGCGCCGTCCGGGCCGCGGCTGTGCATGCCAACAAGCCGGCTACGCCGCGCCGGCGTCAGCTTGAAGCCGGTATCCGGCATGCCGATTGGTCCGAATAAATGCTCGGCAAAATAGTCGCCGAGCTTTTGACCGCTGACCCGCTCCACCGCCTTGCCGATCCAATCGATGTTGATGCCGTACTCCCACTGCTCGCCCGGATCGAAGGCCAGCGGCAGCATCAGCGCCGTGTTCTTGCACGAGAAGATGTCGGGCATGCCTTTGCCCTCGCGGTAACGGAGCATATCGGCATGCCAGACGTCGTAAACGAAGCCCGCAGTATGGGTAATCAAATGTCGCAAGGTGATACGCCCCCGCGCCGGGCGCAGGTGAGGCTCGCCCGCGGCGTCGAAGCCTTCGAGCACTTGCGGCGCTGCAAGCTCGGGCAGCACCTCAGAGATCGGCCAGTCGAGCGAGAGCTTCCCTTGTTCGACCAGCCGCATCGCCGCCGTCGAGGTAATCGCCTTTGTCATCGAGGCGATCCAAAACACCGTATCGACGGTCATCGGCGGCCCGCTGGGCAAGGCACGCTTGCCAAAGGCACCTTGATAAACCGGACCTTCTCGCGTCGCCGCCATTGCGACCACACCCGGCACATCGCCTCGGTCGGTCGCGGCCTTCAGCACTTGGTCGACTTGCGGTAATTGGCGCATCGCGTACCTCCCTAATTCCTTATGGTTATGTCTTGGGTAGCGGGAACTCGTCGAGGTATGGGAGATAATCTTCCTCGACATCGACCTGCATCGTCTCCAGTAGACGCACCAGGCCGTTGTAGAAGGATATCGTCACGACGAGATCGGTCAGGCGCTCGTTGTCGAGCCCCCCCCGCAGCGCGGCAAAGGTTTCGTTCGACACGGCGCGCTCGAGCGTCATCTCACGGGCAGCCTGTAACACGGCCCTGGCGAGCGGATCGAGCGCCGTCGGGCGCCCATCGGTCTCAGCGGCAACCGCGCGAATTTCGTCGTCCGAAACACCGACCTCTCGGCCGATCCTCACATGGTGTGAGAACCCCCAGGCCGAGCGCGTCAGATAGCTGACCTGGAGGATCGCCAGCTCGCGTAACCTCGGGTCGAGCCGACTGCCGTCGCGAATGAATCTTGCCAGGGTGTTGAGGCTGCGCGCGGCGCGCGGACTATGCGCGAGAACGCGGTAGAGGTTGAGGTTTCGCGCCAGCAGATCCTGGTGTTCGGGTAACAGATCTGATTTGTCCAGATAGGGCAGGCGCGCCATCTTCGATTCCTCCCCGCCGCTCTCGTCAGTCGGGCGCCCTGGCAGGTCCGACCAACGTTGCGCCGCCGTCGACGACCAGGGTTTGACCGGTGATATAACGCGCCTCGGTCGATAACGAGAAACGGACCGCGCGGCCGATGTCCCAGCCGGTGCCTTCGAGGCCTAGAACGGAGGCTTTGCGGCGCGCTTCGCGCCCAGCAGCGGTCATCTGCCGGGAGTAGACCATCGGGGTATAGACGGGCCCCGGCGCCACGCAATTGACGCGGATGCCGTCCGGGCCGTGATCCACTGCCATCGCCCGGGTCAGGGCGATTACCGCGCCTTTCGAGGCCGAGTAGGCGGTCAGCCCGCGTGGCCGTAGAGCGGAGATCGACGAGACGTTGACGATGGCGCCGCCGCCCGCCGTCTCCCTCATCGCCGGGATGGCATGGCGCGAGGCCAGGAACATGCTGTCGACATTAACTTGCATGACCCGGTGCCAGTTCTCGGGAGCCATGTCGACGACGCTGCCGCGTCCGCCGATCCCGACATTGTTGTCGAGGCAATCGAGCCGGCCGAACCGCTCCAGCGCCGCCGCCACCATCGCTTTGGCCTGCTGCTCGTCAGTCACATCGGCGACAAAGGCTGCGGCGGCGCCGCCTTCGTTGGATATCATATTCACCGTCCGCTCGGCCCGGTCGCGCTCGAGATCGACGACTAGGACGCGGGCGCCGGCGCGGGCAAGCAGGATCGCCGCCGCGCGGCCATTACCGATCCCGTCGTCGATTGCGCCGCCGCCGGTGACGATCGCCACCTTGC
>Ga0306920_100013836_pt1 | contig 11001 bp, 9 predicted proteins | sample flu12Cox44000170_FD_204666 | JGI IMG/M metagenome (GOLD analysis project Ga0306920, IMG submission 204666) | Lab enrichment of tropical soil microbial communities from Luquillo Experimental Forest, Puerto Rico - flux4day.12C.oxic.44.000.170 (v2)... | ecosystem: Environmental > Terrestrial >...
GGGCGTAATCAATCGTCGTACGCCCGGCGCATCTTCGCGCCAGTCGCCATAGGCGCCCTGGCCCTTTAGGAGTTTGCCTCCGTCCGCCGGCACAGCGCCCATTTCCGATCCTCTGCCTTCAGTTGTGCTCGTTGCAGTTTCTCCGGATGCGGCTTTTCTGCGACTGTCATCTCGTTTCAAGGCCGTGGCGGCGAGCGCCAAAAGCACTGCTATGGAGGCCACCCCAAGGCGCCCCTTGAAATATATCTCTCTCTTATTCATCGAAACTTGCCTCCGCAGGCCGGATCACCCATGTATGTGAGATGACTTTGCGCACCCGACGGTTCCACCCGCCAGTGCTGGAAAACCGCCCGATTCCTCTTCTTCTGAAATATACTCTTTCACCGCGCGGAGGTTCCATGGACCGTCAAACCGATCAGCACGCCAACCAGCACACCGCCACGAAACATCAACTTTTCATCAACGGAGAATGGACGGACGCCATCGCGAATGGTACCTACGAGAAAACCAATCCGTTCAACGGCAAGCCTGCCTCTACTGTTGCAGCCGGGAAGCGGGAAGATGCGAAGCGCGCGATCGAAGCTGCCGCTGCAGCATTCCCGGCTTGGAGTAGCACCGCTCCAGCCGCCCGCCGCAAACTACTGCTCAAAGCCGCAGATATTCTCGACAGGCACCAGGCCGAGATCGCCCGCACCACCGCCGAAGAAACCGGCGAAACCTTCGGCTGGGGCATGTTCAACTGCATCTTTGCCGCAGGACTTCTCCGCGAAGCCGCCGCCCAAGCCTATGGCCTTATCGGCGAAATAATCCCCTCGGATCTGCCCGATACCGTAGCCATGGCCACGCGTCAAGCAGTCGGAGTTGTAGTCGGTATCGCGCCCTGGAACGCGCCCATGATTCTCGGCATGCGCGCCGTCGCAATCCCGATCGCCTATGGCAACACGGTCGTGCTCAAAGCATCGGAAGAATCTCCTGGCACGCATCTCGCGATCGCGAAAGTATTTGAAGAAGCAGGCTTCCCCAAGGGCGTGCTCAACGTAATCACCAATGCCCCCGCCGATGCCGCCGAAGTAGTGGACGAACTCATCGCCCACCCCCAGACGCGCCGCGTGAATTTCACCGGCTCGACAAAAGTCGGCCGTATCATCGCCGAGAAAGCAGGGAAGTACCTCAAGCGCATCCTGCTCGAATTGGGCGGCAAGGCCCCCATGATTGTCCTCGCCGACGCTGACGTTGACGCCGCCGTCGCCGCCGCCAATTTCGGCGCCTTCATGAACGCCGGTCAAATCTGCATGTCCACGGAACGCATCGTCGCCGAAAAACCGATCGCCGACGCGTTCGCCAAAAAACTCGCTGCCAAAGCCGGCTCGCTCAAAGTAGGCGACCCGCTGCAACCTGACACGCAGATCGGCTCCGTCATAAATAAAGGCGCAGCCTCCCGAGTCCAAGAATTGATTGACGACGCGGTAGCCAAAGGCGCCAAAGTTCTCTGCGGCGGAAGATCCGATGGCAACTGTTATTCACCCACTGTTCTTTTTGGCGTCACGCCCAAAATGCGAATCTATGGCGAGGAATCTTTCGGCCCGGTCGTGTCGGTGGTGGTCGCAGATACGGACGAAGAGGCCCTGCGCATTGCCAACGACACCGAGTATGGCCTCTCCAGCGCTATCTTCAGCCGCGACGTCAACAAAGCCATGCGCTTCGCCGAGCGGATGCAAACCGGCATCTGCCACATCAACGGCTCTACAGTTCACGACGAGCCCCAAATGCCTTTCGGCGGCGTCAAAGACAGCGGCTACGGCCGCTTCGGCGGCAAAGCCGCCCTGGAAGAATTCACCGAGCTGCGCTGGATCACCATCCGCCGCACTCCTACCCATTACCCGATTTGACAGCGCGGTCAATCTTGTTTGCGCTTTACGTCGGGGCACGGCTTCAGCCGTGCCGCCACGCCATACAGATAACGTCGTCTTTAGCCGCTGAGGGCTCTTTGGAATTCGAATAAGGAGACCAAATCATGATCACCGGCACCCACGCCTTGATCCATTCCGATCATGCCGAAGAAATACGCGCCTTCTTCCGCGACATCCTGAAATTTCCCTCCGTGGACGCCGGTCACGCCTGGCTCATCTTCAGCCTCCCGCCGGCCGAAATCGGCATGCACCCGGCTGAGAAGGGAAGCCGCTATGAGCTCTACCTGATGTGCGACGACATCAATTCCACTGTCGCCGATCTCGAAAAGCGCGGCGTAAAATTCGGCAGTCCGATCACCGACGCCCGCTTCGGTTTCGTCACTTCTCTCACGCTGCCCGGCGGCGCCGAACTCGGCCTCTACCAACCCAAGCACCCGCTCGCCCCGCCCTGGCCCACAGCGAAAAAGAATCGAACCCGCTCCGCGAGCCGCCCGAAAAAGAAATCGCGCGCAAAGCGGAGCAAATAGTCTTCAAACGCGAAGCAATTTCAGCCTATTGCCATTCGCCACCAGACACGCCTATCATAGGCCTTGCACCGAACAGAATCTGGCCGGACGAAAGTACGCTCCGGCCGAGTCAAATCGCTACTGCGCAGAATGCTCGTTCACTTCCAACCCGCAGAAAGCACTTCGAGCCGCACCCTAGGCTCACAATTTCCCGAAATATTAGAACGATCCCACGAGGAGGAATAGAAATGGCGACAGCCACGCATGCGGTTCAGCTTGACGATAAGGTTACAACATTCGTCGGCAAAAAACAGAAGATGCTCATCAACGGCAAATGGGTCGATTCCGCTTCCAGCAAAACCTTCCCCACCTACAATCCCGCGACTGGCGAAGTCCTCTCCAATGTCGCCGAAGGTGATAGCGAAGATATCGACCGCGCCGTAAAAGCGGCCCGCGCCGCTTTCGAAACCGGCCCGTGGGCGAAAATTTCTCCATCCGAACGCGGCCGCATGATTTGGCGCCTCGCCGACCTGATCGAAAAGCACACCGAAGAATTCGCGCAGCTCGAATCGCTTGACAACGGCAAGCCGCTAAAAATCGCCCGCATCGCGGACATTCCGCTTACCGTCGACAATTTCCGCTATTACGCTGGCTGGTCCACCAAGATCGAAGGCAACACGATTCCCATGGGCCTCGCCAAGCAGGGCAGCTTCCACGCCTACACCGTCCGCGAACCGGTCGGCGTCGTCGGACAGATCATTCCCTGGAATTTCCCTTTGCTCATGGCCGCTTGGAAACTCGGTCCCGCGCTTGCCACCGGTTGCTGCGTCGTCCTCAAACCTGCTGAGCAGACGCCGCTCACCGCTCTCCGTCTTGGCGAGCTGATTCAGGAAGCCGGCTTCCCGGATGGCGTCGTCAATATCGTCCCTGGTTACGGTGAGACGGCCGGCGCCGCTCTCGCCGCGCACATGGACGTTGATAAAATCGCCTTCACCGGCTCCACCGAAGTCGGCAAGCTCATCATCCACGCCGCGGCCGGCAATCTGAAGAAAGTCTCGCTCGAACTGGGCGGCAAGTCTCCCAACATCGTGATGGACGACGCCGATCTCGAATCCGCCATCCCCGGCGCCTCCATGGCCATCTTCTTCAACCAGGGCCAGTGCTGCTGCGCCGGCTCGCGCCTTTTCGTCGAAAAGAAAGTTTTCGACAAGGTCGTCGACGGCATCTCCCAGGCCGCCACGAAAATCCGCGTGCGTCCAGGCCTCGATCCCGAGAGCGATCTCGGTCCGCTCGTTTCCGAAGAGCAACTGAATCGCGTCTGCGGCTATCTCGAATCAGGCGTGAAGGAAGGCGCGAAAGCCGTCGTCGGCGGTTCACGCGAAGGCGACAAGGGCTACTTCGTCAAGCCCACCGTCCTGGTCAACACCAACGACAAAATGAAAGTGGTGCAGGAAGAAATCTTCGGACCCGTCGTCACCGCCACTCCGTTCAGCGAAATGAGCGAGATCATCACGCGCGCCAACGACACAGTCTATGGTCTGGCTGCAGGCGTCTGGACCCGCGACGTGAAGAAAGCGCACGCCATCGCCTCGAAGCTGAAGGCCGGCACCGTCTGGATCAATTGCTACAACGTCTTCGACGCCGCTCTTCCATTCGGCGGCTACAAGCAATCCGGCTGGGGCCGCGAAATGGGCCACGAAGTCCTGAAGAACTATACCGAAGTAAAATCCGTTTGCAGCGCCCTATAAGCACAGTAGGGGCGGGTCTAAGAGCGCATTTTACGTCCGCTGCGGCGGACCCGCCCGCGCAGCATGTTCACCAGGGCCGAGCCAACCCGACTCGGCCCTTTTTCTCTTATCCCAAGTAAAATCCGGCTAAACTCCCTGCAACCTATGCACAGTAGGGGCGGGTCTAAGACCCGCCCGAGCAGTAACAAGCAAAACTCAATTCGCCATCGGCCCGCCCTTCGCCTTCTGCTCCCTCAACTCCTTCTTCCATCCCAACACCCGCGCCTTGTTTCCGGCCTCCTCCGCCTCCGGCACCATCCCCTTGCGTTGGTACGCGCGCGACACCGTCGTCCACGCCAAAATATCCTCCGGCTCAATCTCCAGAATCCGCCGTGCTGTTTTGATCGTCCGGTCAAAATCTTCTTTGGCGTAGTATGCTTGCGCCAGACCATGCAACGCGTCCGCAAATTTCGGATCAAGCGCAATCGCGCGCTCATACTCAGCAATCGCTTCGTCCAGCTCCCCTTCGCCGAAAAAATCGACCCCGGCGTAGTAATGATCCTCGGCCGACTGCCGGTCCATCGGTTCGCCACTACCTTTATCCACCATTCGACTTGGCCTCAACGCACTTTTTGCTGTCATCCTGAGCGGAGAGTCGGCTTCTTTGCATTTCGTGCCGATTCATCGGCACGGCCGACTCGGAGTCGAAGGATCTCTCTCCGTCTGTCTCACAGGCCTCAGCATTCATCTCGATTCAGGTTAAGCGCTCGGCACATCTCTGCGCCGATTCCATCACCCGCCTCGCCTCTCCCATGCTGAACGCCCTCCGCTACTACTGGATCATCTCCAAAGGCTACCGTCTCCGCCCCTGGGCCTCCCCCTACATCCAATGGCGCATGGAGACCTTCTTCGGCCACGAAGCTGCGAACCTCGACGCCCGCAAATTCTTCGCCCTGATGTGGCGCGAACGCGCCCGTATGGAGCGCTTCCTCGACTGGGTCGCCACCCGGCGCCGCCAAGCCTAGGCCCACGCCGAGACTCCCCGTATCCTCCTACCCTGGTCGTAGACCTTTCGCCTTTCGTCTTGTTTCTCGTAGTTCTTTGGACATCTCGAACAATACTTACGGCTTGCCGGACACTAGTTGGCAATATACCGAGACAGTTATGCTCCCTCTCGGAGCTTTTTGACAAAGTGGCGATGCATAGTGTTACCGATACGCTCGCGCCATTCGCTTGCCTAATATGCGTACGCCCCGGCCAGCGTTTGTGACCATCTTCTTGGGAGGATACATGCAACGCATGCTGCTTGGCGCGAGGCAATTACGGGCTCGATGCGGCAGCCTGGGCGCTCCTTCCAGCACCTTGCAGAATGGCGGAAACAGCTTCTCGGAAGGCGCCGAGTTGGCCGAAGAAATTGCCGACCTGCCCACCACCGAAAACCCATCCGAACTTCGCGCCGTCGCCCAGCAAAAACGCGCCTGCTCGAACGCGCCACGCAGATCGCCCTCGAATTTCCCAGATCCTCATCCCGCTAGCATTCCTCGCGCCGCCCTTGCAGTTGCTTCGCCTCATTTGAAATTTGAAATTTCTTTTCGCCGGTGTCAACACCGCCGCCACTACTACTCCGCTGCCTTCCCCCCCGACAACCGCAACACCAACCCCACCCCCAGCAGCGAAGCCGCCACAGCCAAAAACACCGGCCACTTGAAATCATGCGTGTAGTCAATCAACGTCCCGCCCAACGGCGGCCCCACCAGGCACGCCACCCCGAACCCGGTAAACAAAATCCCCAACAACTCCCCCAGCCCCTCCACGCCAAACAAATCCGCCGCCACCGCGGGTGCCATCGCCGCAATCCCGCCGTAGCCCACTCCCATCACCACCCCAAACACCACCAGCACCGCATAGCTATGCGCAGCAAACCACACCACGTTCCCCAGCAGCAAAATAAAAAACGCCGCGTGATACATCCGCAGCAGCCCAAACCGCGCCGCCAGCGCGTCCAGCCCCAGCCGCCCCACCACGCTCGCCGCCCCGATGTACCCGATTAGCGCAGCGCCCGCCACGCGCCCCACGCCAATGTCGGCCGCGTAATCCGGAATGAACACAAACGCCAAGTAAATCGCGATGCCGGCGCACAGCAAACTCGCATACAGCAAGGCGAACTCGGACGTGCGCACCTTGTGCCCGATTTCCGGCTTCGCCCTCTCGCCCATTTCCGGCGGCCGCGCCATCAACGCCGCCGACATCAGCAGCAGCGCGCCGCTGGCCCACCCGAAAATCACGAACGCCCCGCGCCAGCCGTAGCGCTCAATCAGAATCGCCGACACGGGCGCCGCCACCAGCGTCCCGCACCCGATGCCGCTGATCGCCAGTCCCAGTGCCAGGTCGCGCCGCTTCTTGAACCATTCGCCCACCGCTGCCACGCCCGGGACATAAATGCATGCCGCCGCGCCACCCAATCCGCCGCCATAAACGAGCACCACCAGCGGGAACCTGTGCACGTGCGCCGTAACGATCAGCGCCACACCCATCAGCACCGCTCCGGCGGCAATCACCGGACGCGGCCCGTGACTGTCCGCCAATTCTCCCGTGAACGGCGCCAGAAAAAATGTGATCCCGGAAATCACCGAGAACAGCACCGACATCGTGGCGTGGTCCACGTGAAACTCCACGGACATGGGTTTCAGAAACACGCCGAATGTGTAGGTAACGCCGAAGCTGACGAAGGCTCCCACGAACGCACCGGCCACCACGAGCCAGCCGCGCGGGGAGTCCACTTCCGGCCGCATATTGTCAGCCATGGCACTCCTGAGTTATGGCCTGAGTTACGGCCGCAAAGCATACCCGCAAAGCGGGCGCTTCGCCACATCGGCTCGTGAAACCGCGTCCGCCACGGCGGACGCCAAAACGCGATTTTTTTGCGAGGAATTTGCAGAACGTGGTTCTGCGAGGACTCAGCTCGAATTCTAATCGCGGATTTGCGATTAGAATTCTGGCTCCTGTACCGCCGGCTACAGGCCGTCGACGTCACAGTTGCGCGGATGAACCATTGAAATGGGTGAGATACACAGCCAATCCGGCAACAGTACATTGCGCGGATGAATCTGTGCAAAGGGTGGACCCTCCTGAGACATTGCGCGGGTGAACCGGCGCAAAGGTGAGCGGATGCCACGCTCACGTCACATTCATGTTCACGAAGTTCACCTCGGTTTTCAGTCGATTCCGATATCTTCTCTTGTTTCAGCGGCAGCCGGATTTGAGGCAGCTGGCTCGCAGCAAAGTGCACAGTTTTTGCCGAAGCCGTCTCTCTGGAACTGCTCTTCCTGATCGATCCCGTCATAGCGGGCCAGCTGGTGGACTCGCTTTCGCGCTTTTAGGTTAAGCCACACAGTGAATCCCACATTCGTGCGCTTGCGGTCAGTGAACCCAAGCGATGTCAGAGCCCGCCCGAGTTCATGCGCATTGAGACGCACATTCTCCTGCTGCAGTTCGAGATTCTGATTTACCCGCACGGCCAATTCTTTTTGGGCGCATTTTCCGTCCTCCGGATATGCATGAATGTATGAGTACAACTCTCGTACAATTGCGGTAAGGGCCGGCGACAATGGCTCCCGATTGATTTCCTGCTGCATTTTGAAAAGTCGAACCAATTCTTTGCAGCAGTTCGTGTCAGTTCCCATCGGAAGAGCAAGCGCGTGATAGAGATCACGCGTGCGCGAGTGCAGTTGATCGTCCCGTTCGACTTTTGGCAAGCGTAGTGAGTTATAGCTTTCCAGACGATATTGCAGGAGCTGCTTGCGCAGCGCATCGGCAATATCCAATATTTTCTTGTCGGTTGGATTAGCAAGATTGTTCCGATTTGTTTCTTGCATCGAAATTATGACACAGCGACTATTCAGACCCGCATCGTTCGGCAGCTCGGTACAGGTAATAACCTTTGGACCGAAGGCCTTGAGCGAACGGCCCTTGCGGAAAGCCACTGATCCACGCGTTGTTCCGGTTCTAAAGAGATGAAAAAGCGCGCGCCTGTTCCCGGCGGTGAGCGTCTCGTCCACAAGGAGGGTTGGGGTCAGTTTCTCGTACACCTCGTAAAATGCTGCTGAAGTGATGTCCGCCGTAAGCAGGGGGCGCCGACACACCAAGTTCAAGACCTGGAGCAAAGTGGTTTTCCCGGAATGGGGCGGCCCGACCAGCGCAAGATAGGGCGCAACCTGAACGCTTTCGATCAGCCAAGTGCTCACGACAAACGCTGCAACCAGAATCGCGTCGCCTATGCTGACGTCGACAGGCGAGGATGAGCGTCACAACTCCGGCCAAGAGCCAGCCAGCTGACCGGTACGGTTGAATTCCCTGAGGAAGGCGCACGTGCTTGAAGATCTCCGCCCCCCGCGAAACAGGCACCAGCACTTGACCCTCGCACTCTACCGTTGCCCGGGTCTGTACACTTCCATTTGTGTATACAGCGAAGAGGGAATTCGCAGCATTATTGGGATCCTCGATCATTTCGATCAAGGTTCCATCCGCGAGTTCGAGGAAATCGACTTCGCGCTCCAGCGGGCGACTTCCGGAGGATATTGCAGTTACCTGATTTGCCGGGACGGGTTTCGGGGGGGGTAGGAGACCGGCGTAGCTTGGGACGGTTTACGAAATTTGTAGGCGCGGAATTTTCGATCAGTTTCTTTGAGCGCACGGGGTGCCGCGTTATGTGCACTCACTCAAAAAAAATCGAGGAGGCACAGTTTTTAATTTCAAACCGGCATCCTCGAGAGCCGAACGGCCTAGATGGGCCCGCTCGTGATCACGTGTTCAGGTCATATTATACCACGGTCTGTCAAAATCACAAACATCGCGGCATTGGCTCTGTTGACAAGCGAGAGCCGATCAGCGGCTCAGATAAATTCTAGATCAGCTTTCGGTTTGGTGCTCCATTCCGAAGCAGTCCGAACCGCACGCTATAAGCCACGCACTCGATACTCTGCAGTAGTTCTGATACGAGACCCAGTCGAGATCCGCATTATTTTTTTTCTAAAGGCTTTTTCGTTTCGCTCACCTTGCAAGCGTCGCATAACGAGCGCTTGCAGTGCGAAGCACGGGCCGTCAACCGCGTTCTACGCAAAGCCTAGCCTTGTTATCCTGTGTGCATCTGCGCTGAAACCGCCGCGCGCCCAAGAGAGGCTGCGCGTCAGGCGGCCACCACTCGATGTCACTAGCGAACAACGCCATCAAGCTGTGCTCGTCTCCAGCGACTTCGAACTTGATCCATCTTGAATGGATTTTTAGGCCGTGGTCCCCGGCAATCCGATTACGACCAATGGTGTTCGGATCGTCAGCTCGATTGAAACTGACCAACGAATATTTTTGGTGATCGGGACTTCCGGTTTGGCCAAAAATTGAATACTCTCGTGCTGCCTGCGGAAATGTCTAATGGAGTCTCGCGGGGTCGATTTCTACTTGACAAATGCCGCATGGTGCGGCATTCTATATATGGAAGCGTACTCCATTTCCGAAGCGGCGAGAATCTTGGGAGTCGATCGTCGTACGCTGCAACGCTGGGTTCGCCAAGGACGAATCCCCGTCCCAACTACTCACGTCCTAGCTGGTGTTCGTCTAAGGTTTTGGACGGAGAGAGACATGCGAAAGTTGAGAGCATACAAGGCCGCGCGGTACTGGGGTAAAGGCAACAGTCGCACTAAGAACGGGAAGTCTAAAGAGAAGACGTAAGAAAACGGGACGCGCCCGTGCTAGTAACACGAACGCGACCCTAACCACGTCGTCTTGAGGCAGGCAACGATGGCTGACACAAGGTTAGCCGTTTACCATTCGGGCCGCAACTCCTCCCAAACTCAGAGTTTTTCACCGCTCTTCCACAGCGAACTGATGCCTGCATCGCCACAGCGAATAGCGCCGAGCATGCTTCGGAGATGGCGATGAGGACTCGAACTCAGTTAGTCCGAAGCAACCTGAAGCACGCACGGACAGCTTGGGGACACATTCCAAGTCTCACTCTCCAGGCGCTCGTTGAGCTGACACGGAAATACCGCCTGTCTCTCGCGCTGGGAGATGCCTCTTACATCGATGGACGCTGGTACGTGACCCATGCGGGGCTCCTGCGATTAGCCGAGCGTAGATGTTGTTCGGGCATCCAGGTTTGGCCGGTTCGTGAGTTTTGCGATTCCTTGTCCTGCCGTTGGGTCTTCACGGCCATCGTCTTTAAAACGACAGGTTCGAGGGGATTCGTTGGGTACGGAGATGCCGATCCCTCAAACGTTTCGCCAATTGTCCGCGGGGCCGAGATGCGTGTTGCCGAGACGCGAGCCGTCAACCGCGCCTTGCGTAAGGCCTATGGAATCGGGTTTTGCTCGGTCGAGGAACTTGGATATCTCTCTTCTCCTCCTAAACCGGACGCGGCGAAAGGTATTGCTGCCAGTCATTCGAATGGAAACAAGTCCGGCACTGGTCAACCTAAATTACGCGACAAGCTCTGCCTGCTGATTCGAAACTACGAACTTGATCCTACACTCGTGAAACGCTACGCAGCAGACTTCTGTGGTACGGAAACACTTCGCGGGGCCAGCCGAGATCTGGTCCAAGCTTTCGTTTCCACGATCGCTGGGGAAGCCGCCAACGATCGCGCCGCTCTCGTTTGCAAATTGAACAGCTACAACCAGCCCGAGGAGGTGCGGCCATGAAGCGGCATTTTCCCGGCCTTCATGCAGAACCCAACAGTATCGATGATTCGCTTGAGGGCATATTCCTAGTTCGCGTCGACCGAGCGTACTATCGTTGGCATCCGCAAAAACCCTTCTTCGTTCTTTCTTTCACTATCCTCGAGCCGAAGGAGCTTGCTTCGCACAA
>Ga0306920_100013838_pt1 | contig 11000 bp, 10 predicted proteins | sample flu12Cox44000170_FD_204666 | JGI IMG/M metagenome (GOLD analysis project Ga0306920, IMG submission 204666) | Lab enrichment of tropical soil microbial communities from Luquillo Experimental Forest, Puerto Rico - flux4day.12C.oxic.44.000.170 (v2)... | ecosystem: Environmental > Terrestrial >...
CGAAAACCTTTACGAGCCCCGGTGGCAGCGGGAAGCCGATGCTGCGACATTTCTGCCCGGAATGCGGCTCGTCGATAGCCCAGGAGCCCGGGACCAGGCCGGGCATAGTGGTCCTCAATATTGGCACTCTCGACGACCCGAAATCGATTACGCCGGCGCGAGAAATATTTTGCGACGATGCGTTGCCCTGGGTGCAAACGATCGGCGACATGCCGCGCTTTCCCAAACGGCCGGTCTGAGGCCGGCGAGCCCATCGCCTGCGAATTGCAGGGCCGTGCGCAAAGCCCGGCGGTGGCACCAAAGCAAATTGCCTGCAGCGCCAATCTGCCGCGTACCCGCGGCGGCAAGATCATGCGCCGTCTGTTGCGTGCCCGCGAGCTTGGTTTGCCGGAAGGCGGCCTCTCGACCCTCGAGGACGCGTCGTCAGCGGCGTGACCGAATTTAAAGCGTCGATCAAGGGGTCGGCGACATTGTTACCCGGACGGCTCAAACGGAAGGCAATGGCTTCTGCAGCACACGGCCGCTGGATGTGTCTTACTTGAGGCGGAGCGCGGCGTGATCGTGGTTCCGCCGCCCCCACTCTGGAGAGTTTGAATGAGTGACGAGCCCTCGTCGGCGGCGCGTCTTATCGCCGTGCTCGACCATCTCGGGATCGGCCGCGCGCATATTGCGACGCAGATCCCGGGCGACATTGCCGAGCTTGCGGCGCTGCATCCCGACCATCTCGCCGGGATCGTGTTGTGTGCGCCGTTCTATCTCGACCCAGCCCCGTTCATCCTGCTCGCCGACCGCTTGCTGATGGTGTCGGGCGAGCACGGGCCGGGTTTTGACGTGACCGTCCGCGCCGCCGCTCGTCTCTCGGGAGCCGAGCGGCACGTCCTAGACGGCTATGAAGCGCAGACCTGGTCCGATGTCGCTGCCGACCGCACCGTGGAACTCACGGAGCATATGACCGGTTTTTTGGCGCGGTTCGCAGCGGACGCGCCGCGCTCTCCGGCAATCGTGGGGAGCCATGCTGGGATTTCCTATCGCATCGAGGGCAGCGGACCCGCTTTGCTGCTGTTGCCGTTATTCCATGAGCCGTCGCAATGGGCGCCGGCAGTCCCGCTTCTCGCTCGCCATTTCACCGTCGTGAGCCTGGGCGGCCGCCATCTCGGCAGCATCGCCTTGCTCGAAGACCGCGCGCGCGTGCCGACTTATCAGGCGATGTTCCGTAACTTGATTGACACGATCGCGCCGCAGCCGGGCGAGGCGATCCTCGATGTCGGGTGCGGTGCCGGCTCGCTCGCCCGGCTGCTGGCGCAGCGTCTTGGCGGCGCCAACCCGATCACCGCGATCGATATGAACCCGTTCTACCTGAAGGAAGCCGAAGCGCTGGCGGCCGAGGAGGGGCTGGCCGATGCGATCCGCTTTCTGCCGGGCAGCGCCGAGACCTTGCCATTACCTGATGCCGCGTTTGGCGCAATCTTTTCCGTCACCGTGCTCGAGGAGTGCGATGCCGATCGCGCGATTGCCGAGATGGTGCGGGTCGCCGCGCCGGGTGGGCGCATCGGCATCATCGTCCGCTCGCTCGACCTGCCGCAATGGTGGAACCTCGATTTGCCCGAGCCGATCCGCCGGAAGATCGCCCAACCGCCGCGATCGATTGCCGCGACCGGCGTCGCCGATGCCAGTCTTTATCGCCGGATGCGGCGCGCCGGGCTGGTAGACCTCATCTGTTTCCCGTCCCTGCTCACGCTGGATCGGCCGGGTGGGGCGCTTTGGCGCCCTCGCGAGGACTATACGCTGTCGTTGCTCACCGCGGAGGAACTCTCGATCTGGCATGCCGCGCGCGACAAGGCGGAGCAGGACGGAGTATTGATGGTGGCGTGGCCCTTTCATTGCGCGGTCGGCACCAAGCCCAGGACCAGTGAGAGGTGAAACTATGGGGAAGCGGCAACTCAACCTGAGTTATTTCTCGCCAAAAATCGAGAAGCGTAATAGCCCGATCGACGGGCGGGGACTCTTCGCAAAGGGACCCATCAAGATGGGCGAGGTCGTGGTGGTGAAGGGCGGCTACGTCCTTACCAGAGCCCAGCGCGACCAGATCGGCAGAGAACTCGGGCCATCTGAAATTCAAATCACCGAAGATCTCTTTATCGGCCCGGCGACCAAGCGCGAGCGTGAAGGCGGCATGATGCACCTGAACCACTCGTGCGAGCCAAATCTCGGGTTGCAGGGTCAAGTGGTCTTTCTCGCCCTTCGGGACATCGAAGCAGATGAAGAGCTGACGTTTGATTACGCAATGAACGACGACGAGCCGGATGAAATGAAATGCCGGTGTGGAACACCAAGCTGCCGCGGTACGATCACCGGCCTCGATTGGCGCAAGCCCGAGATCCAGAACAAGTATGACGGCTATTTTTCGTGGTTTATTCAGCGACGGATCGACGCCCTCAAGAGGAAAGCACCCCTATAATCTCGGCGTATCAGCTTTCCGTGGTCGGCAACACCTCCAGCAGCCGAAAAAGATTGGCCATCGCTATCGGCAGGTTGTCGTGGAAATCCTGCGAGGCTTCCTTATCGGCAGCATCGGTGATGCCGCGAATTTCAAGCGAGCCGATGTTGTTGAAGGTCGCCGCCCTGGCGGCGCCGCTGCCTTCCCACGCGACGCAAACCGCACCGGTTTGAGTTCGGATCTCGGCGGCCCGCGACGAACTCACGACGTCCTCGTCACCACTAGCAATGACATCAAAGGCGATCCTGAAGCCCGAGAGGCCGGCAGAGGCGGCGCGCAGTCGCATCAAGGAGGCGATATCGCCGCGAAAACGCGGCAGCGGTCTCGTCGCAAACAATAGCCGGTAATCGTGCTCAACGGTTTCCGTCCCAACTACGACATCGCCCACCGAAAGATTTGGATCGAGACTGCCGGCAGCGCCGACGCACACGACAAGCGCCGCTCTCGGAAACCGGCCGATCAGGTATTGCGCCTGCACGGCACACTGCGTTTTTCCGTGACCGGCCCGCGCCAAAGCCATCCGCCAGGCGGGGACATAAGCGCAAGGCAACTTCAGATCCGGGAGGGTCTCCGTCTGATGACGTTCCTCGCAAGCCTTCACCAGAATCGACCATTCTTCGGCCAGAGGAGCCAGGACAAGAATGCGGGGCTCGATTGCCGAAAACATGTCGATGCCGCGCGGCGCCATGCTCCTGTCCAGCAACTAGAGCCGCTCTTGGCTCTGGCTGCCGCCGATGATCACGTCGATCCCGGGCGCCAGTCTGTCATCGTCGTTCATCCACGTGTAGAAGGAGTTGATGTCCTTCGAGTAGTTCATCACGACGTTGACCTGCAGATTCACACTACCACGGGAGGAACGGTCGTGGCGATTCTACTTTGCGCTCACGAGAAATCGAGCGCCCGACAAGCGCCGGCGCCAATCTTGCTGATCGCAGGCTCTGCATGAATACGCCTAAGCAGGAGCGATCTCGAAAGGCTGCAGGGCCTTGCCTGCTAGCGGCAAACGGCTTCGTCGTACTCGTTTGCGTCCTGACCACCCTCTGTGTTCTTCTTGCCCGGACTGAGGCCCAGCAGCGTGCTCAAACACCACGCGTCGGCTTCCTCTGGATCGGATCGGCGTCGCCGCTCTCTCCGCTTGTTAAGAGCTTTCAGCAAGGCCTGCGGGATCTCGGGTATATCGACGGGCAGAACGTCATCGTCGAGTATCGCTACGCGGAAGGAAAGCCCGAGCGGTTCGACGCGTTCGCCGCCGAACTCGCCCAGATTCCAGTCGATGTGATAGTCGCAGGGCCGGCACCGGCGCTATATGCAGCAAAAAAAGCGACTTCGACCATTCCGATCGTCATCACTCTGGGCGCTGATCCCGTCGCGCTCAAGCTGGTCGACAGTCTTGACCGGCCGGGTGGCAATGTTACCGGTCTGGACGAGATCACGCCCCAGCTGACACCGCAACGTTTGTCTCTCCTCAAGGAAATCGTGCCCGGTCTCGTTCGGGTCGCGATCTTGCGCCAATCGGGCACGGTCCGCGATGAGGCGTTGCAACAAATGGTGAGCGCGGTCAACGGGACCGCCCACAGCTTGCAGGTGCGCGTGGAGTTCGTTGAAGCGAAAGCGGCCGACGATCTGGAGGCGGCGTTCGAGACAATAGCACAGCAGCACGCCGACGGTCTTATCGTACTGGTCAGCCCCATGTTCAATACTGAGGCCAAACGGATCGCCGGGCTTGCGACAAAACAGCGGTTACCGGCGATCTACGAGTGGCGAACATTTGTCGCCGCCGGCGGCGCGATCTCGTATGGGGCCGACCTCAACGATATCTACCGCCGAGCCGCGGCCTATGTGGACAAGATTCTGAATGGGGCAACAGTGGCGAGTTTACCGGTCGAGCACCCGACCAAACTTGAACTCGTCGTTGATCTCAACCATGCGAAAGAGATTGGTATGGTGATCCCCGACTCGGTTGTGCGCCGAGCCGATCAGCTGCTTCACTGAGAGGTGCATTAGCCGATTTTGGGCGGAATGATATTTCATCCATCGGAATTTTGTTGATCCTCAATGGTTGTATTATGCGCCGACGCGGCAGGTCCGGCGCACTTGACGTCTCGGCGGAGTCAACCATCCGGTTCGACGCCCCGCTGCGGAATGGGTGCCCGATTCACCGTTGCCGATCCGTCCCGAAAGAACGATGCTGCTGTTGTCCCTACGCTGGGAGTCCGTAGAACGTCAGCGCTTGTTATCGCGAAAACGGGATGGCTCGGAAATTGAAAAAAACCTCCAGCGACCCGCCGCTCGGCCCGTGCGTGGCCAGCTGGATACCCCGGAAGCTGCCGCCGCTTACGGCGATGAGCGGACGATTCTGCCGAATCGAACCAATCGACAGCACCCGTCACGGCCAGGCCTTGTACGCCGCCTATGCGACGGATCGCGAAGGCCGCCTCTGGACGTACCTGCCGTGGGGACCCTATTCCGGGCCGGAAGAATTGTGCGCGCAAATCGACGCCGTCCGGGCCAGCCGCGTCCGCCCGGAATACGCACTGATCGATCTCGCGAGCGGCAAGCCGTTCGGCCAAGCGAGCTATCTGAATATCGACCAGGCCGCCGGCAGCATCGAGGTTGGCGGGATCGTTTACGCGCCGGCATTTCAGCGTGGGATTGCCGCAACCGAGGCGATGTACCTGATGATGCGCCGCGCCTTTGATGAACTCGGCTATCGCCGCTACGCCTGGCAGTGCAATTCGCTGAATGCCAGATCGCGGGCAGCAGCAACCCGGCTCGGCTTCGCATTCGAGGGCATCTGGCGCCAGGCTAATGTTCACAAGGGGCACAACCGCGATACCGCGTGGTTCTCGATCCTTGATAACGAATGGCCCGCGATTGAGGCGGCCTTCGAGCGCTGGCTCGCGCCAGAAAATTTCGACGCCGACGGCCGTCAGAGAATGCGCCTGTCGGTGCTGACCCGCCGCAGCCCGTAGGTCCCAATCTCTTCCCTACCGCTCGCAGCCGTTAAGACCGTGGGGGAATGGTCAATGGCGAAGAGTACGGGTCGCCGGAGTATGCAGGCGACGATCTGCCGATCCTCGATCCGGCGACCAACACCATCACGGTCTTTCATGCACCGGTGCGCGACCCCGCTGTCGCTCGGCATCGGGCATGCCGCGACCGAACAACCTCCGATGCTATCGGCCCATTGGGGCGACCGGCAGATCTGGGGCACGCGGGTCGACAACCACAACATGATGATCGATCTGAAGGGCGTGGCTGACCGCTGCGGCGCGCGGCGCGATAATCCCGCCTTCTGCAATGCGACATCTCGACCGTCGAGGATGCGCCCTCATCAATCACCGCATCATCAAGAGCCTGACCAGTGCGTTCGTCAACGCACCGAAGGGGGGCCGCAGAAGCCACAGGAAGTTGAGCCGGCTGCGGAGGAAGACACCTTTGCAGTGCGAAAAGGTCTCGAAGCCGATCCTCCCATGATAGGCGCCGATTCCCGAGGCGCCGACGCCACCAAATGGCAATTCCTCGACCAGTGCATGCATCAGCGTTTCGTTGACTGAAGCGCCGCCGGAGATGGTTCGCTGCAATACCTCTCTGCGCTCCTTTCGGTTGTTACCAAAGTAGTAGAGCGCTAGCGGCCGCGAATGGCGATTTACGTATTCGATGGCTTCGTCAATTCGGGAATATGTTCTGATCGGCAGCACTGGACCAAAGATCTCCTCGCGCATGACCGCCAGATCGTCGCACGGCTCGACCATGAGTGTCGGCGAAAACTTGCGCTCATTTCGTTCGAGCACTTCGCTCGTCGGAGCGAGGTCGACCACACGTATCCCCCTTGCCCTTGCCTCCTCGATGTATTGCTCGATGCGGGGATAATGGCGCTCATTGACGATGCTGGTGTAATCGGGGTTGTCGTGAAGGCTGGGATACAGCTTGCGCACCGCTTCAGCGGCGAGACGAATGAATTCCTCGTGCATTGCCACCGGAAGCAGCACGTAGTCGGGAGCAATGCACGATTGTCCGGCATTTAGCAGCTTGCCATAAAGGATGCTCTCGACCGCGTCTGGCAGCGCAGCGTCGCCACCCAGGATGCACGGCGACTTGCCGCCGAGTTCGAGCGTCACCGGCGTCAGGTTCTCGGCAGCCGGCCTCGCGACGAGCCGGCCGATAGCCGTCGAGCCGGTGTACAACAAATGGTCGAAGGGGAGCCGAGCGAACTCCGCGCCCACTTCCTGATCTCCGAGAACGGTCGCCACCTGGTCAGTCGGAAAGAGCGCGCCCAGGAGCTCGGCGATGAACTCCGCGGTGTGCGGCGCCAGCTCCGAGGGCTTCAGCATCACGCGATTGCCTGCGGCGAGCGCGGCGACAAGCGGCATGATTGAGAGCTGAAAGGGATAATTCCATGGGCTGATGATGCCGACGACGCCGACCGGCTGGTAGAGAATGCGCGCCCGCCCCGGCTTGAGCTCGAGACCCACCGGCACGCGCTGTGGCTTCATCCAGTTCGGCACATGCCGCAATGCATGGCGGATCGAGCCACACACGACGAGCACTTCGGCGAGTAAGCTCTCGTGCCGGGAACCGCTCCCGAAATCCGCGGAGATTACGTCGGCAATGCGATCCGCGGAATCCTTGACCGCCTGCTTGAGCTTGGCGAGGTCAGCTCGACGCTGCGCCAGCGAAGGCGGCCCGTCCCGCAGGAACGCCTCACGCTGCTGCTCGAGGATGGCGGAAAGATCGAGCGCCGAATTCACTCCTCTTCCTGTTGGCCTTTGCCTGGGACTGCCAGCGTGTCGCTTGATTCAGCAAAAGACACGAACAGATTGGCTTCATTGACCTGTATCAACAGCGACCCTGCGTCTCGCGCGGGGTCGATACTTGGAGGGGCTCGCCAAACTGAGCGACGCGATGCTTCCGGGCCCGGCTGGGCGGCTGCGAACCTTGATATTACCGCAACAAAAAATTGCCATATTCTGATTGTATAAACATCCCTACGGGCCGGTCGGGGTAATCGAGCAATCGGTGTTCGGTTATCGCCGTCGAACGAAAGGGGCTCAAGGCTGATTCTGTCGAACCGCCCCGGGCCATCGGTGATCATCATTGCAACCGTAACGAGAGCATTTGCTGCTGATTTGCTGCAGATGCAGCAAAGCGAAATATTTGGATCAATTTAGGATTGTAGCATCCGACTATGATGGTCCAGCACTGAGCGGGATCGGGGATCTCGATTTCGCTGCTGCGGGGCATTGCTGGAGGGCGCATCTTGACCTGGGTCAATGCCCAGTAGGCCGCGCTGAGGATATCGAACATTCTAGGGAAGTACCCAAATGATCTCTTGAGGAGCACCGTCATTGAGCCAGGCCGACACGGCAAAGCCACATTTGAGCCGCGAGCACCTGTTGGGATTGCTGACAGGCATGGTGCGGATTCGCCGCTTTGAGGAGAAATGCGCCAAGCTTTACCAGCAGGAGAAGATCCGCGGCTTTCTGCATCTTTACATCGGCGAGGAGGCGATCGCGGTCGGCTCGATGCAGGCCTTGACGCCGGCGGACGCGATTGTCGCGACCTATCGCGAGCACGGCCATGCGCTCGCTCGCGGCGTATCGATGGATGCGGTCATGGCCGAGATGTACGGCAAGACCGAGGGCTGCAGCCGCGGGCGCGGCGGCTCGATGCACCTGTTCGAAGCCGCGACCCGCTTCTACGGGGGTAACGCCATTGTCGGCGGCGGATTGCCGCTCGCTGTCGGCTTGGCGCTGGCCGAAAAGATGCAGCAGCGTGCCGGCATCGCCGCGTGCTTTTTTGGCGAAGGCGCGGTCGCCGAGGGCGAGTTCCACGAAAGCCTCAACCTCGCCGAACTGTGGCGGCTGCCGGTGTTGTTCGTCTGCGAGAACAACCTCTACGCGATGGGCACCCGGCTCGAACGCTCGGAATCACAGCCCGACATCCACATCAAGGCGCAGAGCTACAACGTGCCCGCGGAAGTCGTCGACGGCATGGACGTCGTTGCCGTGGAAGCCGCGACCCGACGCGTCTGCGCGTCGATCCGCGCCGGTGGCGGGCCCGCGCTACTCGAATGCCGGACTTATCGCTTTCGTGCGCATTCGATGTTCGACCCGCAGCTCTACCGCGAGCGGGCGGAGGTCGAGGAATGGAAACATCGCGATCCGATCGACCGGCTGGCTGCGTGGATGCGGCAAACCGGTGTATTGCACGACAGCGATCTTGCGGCGATCGAGGCGCAAGTCGCTACTGAAATCGAGCAGAGTGTCGCCTTTGCCGAGAGCGGTCATTGGGAGCTGGTCGCCGAGCTGGCGCGCGACGTTTACGCCGCAGAGGGCGCGCGATGACAGACGGCACGCCCGAGATCACCTACCGCGATGCGATACGAGAGGCGATCCGCGAGGCGCTCCTTGCCGATCCGCGAGTCTTCCTGATGGGCGAGGATGTTGGGCGCTATGGCGGCTGCTATGCGGTCACCAAAGGGCTGCTCGACGAGTTCGGTCCCGACCGCATCCGCGATACGCCGCTCTCTGAATCGGCCTTTGTCGGTGCTGGGATCGGCGCCGCGCTTGGCGGCATGCGCCCGATCGTCGAAATCATGACGGTCAATTTCAGCCTCTTGGCACTCGACCAGATCGTCAACAACGCGGCGACGATCCGCCACATGTCGGGCGGGCAATTTGCAGTACCGGTGGTCATTCGCATGGCGACCGGTGCCGGCCGCCAGCTCGCCGCGCAGCATTCGCACAGCCTCGAAGGCTGGTACGCTCACATCCCCGGCCTCAAGGTGGTGACCCCCGCGACCCTGGAAGACGCGCGGTTCATGCTGGCGGCAGCACTCGCTGACCCAAACCCGGTGCTGATCTTCGAACATGTCATGCTCTACAACCGAAGCGGGGTGTTGCCAGCCGACGCGGGACCGGTCGATATTCGCCGTGCCATCGTGCGGCGTTTCGGTAAACATGTGACGCTCGTTACCTATGGCGGTACATTGTTCAAGACCCTGGACGCGGCGGCAACCCTGGCCAAAGAGGAAGTCGAGGTGGAGGTCGTCGACCTCCGCGTGCTGCGGCCGCTCGACGCCGAGACCTTGCTCGCCTCGGTGCGAAAAACGCGCCGTGCCGTAATCGTCGACGAAGGCTGGCGCAGCGGCAGCCTATCAGCCGAAATCAGCGCACGGATCATGGAGGGGGCTTTCTGGGAGCTCGACGGGCCGGTCTGTCGCGTGTGCAGCGCCGAGGTGCCGATTCCTTATCCGCATCACCTCGAGGAGGCGGCACTGCCTCAGCCGACGGCTATCGTCGCTGCCGCGAAGGCGGCGTTGGGCGCCTGATGGGCGAGTTCCGCATGCCCTCGCTCGGCGCCGACATGGAAGCCGGGACATTGGTCGAATGGCTGAAGCGGCCGGGCGACCGGGTGAAGCGCGGCGATATCGTTGCCGTTGTCGAGACCCAGAAGGGCGCCATCGAAGTCGACATCTTTGAGGAAGGCGTGATCGAGCGCTGGCTCGTGGAGCCGGGCACCACCGTACCGGTCGGCACACCGCTCCCGCTGATCGCCGGCACCCAGTCCACCCCCATGGCGAAGCTCTCAGAGGTTACGGCGGTCCCAGCAGCACCGGTGCCGGTTGCCCCTCCGAGGGTCGAACAACCGCCTGCGGCAGGGCGGGTGAGGGTATCGCCCGCCGCTCGCCGATTGGCCGCCGAGCGCGGCGTTTCACTGGATCGGCTCACTGGGAGTGGGCCCGAGGGTGCCATTCTCTACGGCGATGTAGAGCGTGCCGCAGCAGCCGAGCCTTTGCCTCGTCCGGCCGTGCCAAAGCGTCTGGATCTTGCCGAGATGCGCCGGGCAATTGCCGCGGCGATGGCGCGCTCAAAGCGCGAGATCCCACATTACTATCTCAGTACCACTGTCGATCTGACCCGGTCACTTGCTTGGACTGAGGCGGCCAACGTAACCCGCCCGCCGGCGCAACGCCTGCTGCTCGTGGCACTGCTGCTCAAGGCGGTCGCGCTCGCTCTCGGCGAGGCCCCGGAGTTCAACGGCTTCTTCACCGCCGAGGGGTTCCAGCCTGGCGCCGGCATCCATCTCGGGACGGCGATCGCGATCCGCGGTGGCGGGCTGGTCGCACCGGCTATCCGCGACGCGGACAAGCTGTCGCTCGACGAGCTTATGGCGCAACTACGAGACCTCGTCGCCCGCGCGCGCAGCGGTGCGCTGCGCAGCTCCGAGCTGTCGGATCCGACGATCACGGTCACCAATCTGGGCGAACGCAGTGTCGAGACGGTGTTCGGGGTCATCTACCCGCCCCAGGTCGCGCTCGTCGGGTTCGGCATGCCCGTCGAACGGCCTTGGGTCGTTGCTGGCAAAATCGCACCTCGGCGGGTGATTACCGCTACCCTCGCTGCCGACCATCGCGCCAGCGACGGCCATCGCGGTGCCCTGTTTCTCGCCGATATCGACCGCCGACTGCAGAGCCCGGAGAAATTATGACTCGCGACGA
>Ga0306920_100013842_pt1 | contig 10998 bp, 8 predicted proteins | sample flu12Cox44000170_FD_204666 | JGI IMG/M metagenome (GOLD analysis project Ga0306920, IMG submission 204666) | Lab enrichment of tropical soil microbial communities from Luquillo Experimental Forest, Puerto Rico - flux4day.12C.oxic.44.000.170 (v2)... | ecosystem: Environmental > Terrestrial >...
CCACTTGAACTGGTTCGATTTCGAGGTCGCCTCGAAAATCGACCTGAAGGCCGATGGAATTTTCCGGTACGTCGCCGATCCGTCAACGTCAGCTATCGTGCTGGCTTACGCGGTCGGCGACGCGCCGGCTACCACCTGGCATGCCGACGGCGCCACCCTCGATTGGGACAATGCGCCTAATGATTTGCGCGCCGCCTTCGCGGGCAGCGCACCCTTCGCCGCGTGGAACGCCGGTTTCGACGCGATGGTGTGGGATTACGCAACCCTTGGATTTCCGCGCCTTGAAGTCGAGCGCGTCATCGATCCGATGATCCAAGCCGGCGTCAGCAACCTGCCGATCGATCTCGAACATGCCTCGCGCGCGCTTGGCGGCGGCGGCAAGCAAGGCGACGGCAAAGATCTAATTAAGCTGTTCTGCGTCGGAGGCGCGGCGCCCGCCGCGCACCCGGAAGCTTGGCAACGCTTTCTCGCCTACGCGCGCCGCGATATCGAAGAGATGCGTAACGTTTATCAGCGCACCCGACCGTTGCCGCGCGAAGAGTGGCAACAATATTGGGCATTCGAGGGCATCAATCGCCGCGGCGCGGTGCTCGACATGCCGTTTGTGCGGCACGCTGCTGCGCTAGCGGCCGTCGATACCGCTGCCATCAATCGCCGCTTGGTCGCGCTCACGGACGGCGCCATCACCAAGATCGGGCAGGCGAAACGCATTGCCAGCTGGCTGCATGATCAGCTCGCCGACGCGACAATGCGCGAAGTCCTGATGCTCGGCGCGCCCGCCGACGAAGACGAGGACGAGCCCGAAGACGATTCCGAACTGTGCCTGAGGCGCAATCGCGTCGACCGCCTGCTCGGCATGCTCGAAGCGAAGCTCGCCGATGGCGGTCTGAGCGCCAGCGAGATGAAGGCGCGCGAGATCGCCACGCTGCGCCTGTACGGTGCCGGCGCATCGCCGAAGAAATTCGCGCGCATGATTGCCCAACAAGTCAATGGCGTGCTGCGGGGCCAATACCGCTTTGCCGGCGCCGGGCAGACCGGACGCATGAGTTCCAAGGGAGTGCAAATTCAAAATCTAACCCGCGACATCCTCGAAACGTTTGGCGGTAACGAGGCGGCAACCGTCGACGCGATCGCCGATAGGGCCAGCCATGCCGAGCTCGCTGCGGCCGCCCCCACCGACATGCCGGTCGCGCGCAAATTGGCTTTGATCGTGTGCCCCGCCTTTGTGGCGGCACCGGGCAAGACGTTTGTCTGGTCGGATTGGTCGACCATCGAGGCTCGCCTCACGGCGTGGCTCGCCGCTTCGCCCGGTGCCGAACGCGTGCTGGGCATCTTCCGCACCTGCGATGCCGATCCGACACAGCCGGACATCTACACGATCGCCGCGGCCGATGTTCTGCACAAGAACACCACCGAGATCACCAGGCCGACGCGGCAAATCGGCAAAGTGGTAACGCTAAGCCTCGGCTTCGGCGGCGCCACCGGCGCGCTGCAGGCCATGGCGCTCACCTACCGGGTCCACTTCGCGGACGAAGAGGCGCGGCAGATCGTTGCCGCCTGGCGCGAAGCCAATCCGTGGGCCTGCCAATTTTGGCATGCGCTATGGGACGCCGCGATACGCGCCTGGGAGAATCCCGGCCAGATCACCACGGCGGGCCGGATCGCCTTCGTCTACCACGATGGCTACCTCGGCGGCGCGCTGTTCATGGGACTGCCGTCGGGGCGGCTGCTCACCTATCCGCGGCCGCGTTGGCGCGAGGTCGACGTTCTCGACAAGGACAAGAAGCCAACCGGCGAGAAGCGCCGTGAATTGTCATTCCGGCGCGCGCACGGCCGCGTCAAGCTATGGCACGGCACGCTGTGTGAGAACGCGGTGCAAGCCGTGGCTGCCGATTTCCTGCGCATCGTGGTCACGCGGATCGAGACCAATCCGGCGCTGGCCTTCATGCCGATCCGCCTGCACTCGCATGACGAGGTCATCTGCGAAGTTGACGAGGCGCGCGCCAATGAGGCGAAAGCGCTGCTACGACGCGAAATGTTGACGTTGCCAGACTGGGCCGCGGGCTTTCCGTTGCAATCCGAAGAAAGCGTTTGCGCCTGGTACACCAAATCGAAGGCGGTGCGGCAATGAATGCGCGTACGCTATACAGCTATCAGCAACGCGCCGCGACGTTCCTATACGAACGTGACGCCGCTTTTTTGATCGCGCCGTTGGGCGCTGGCAAGGGCGCCGTGGCGCTCACGGCGACTGCCGAGCTGATCCGCGACGGCGTGCGCCGGCATAATCTGGTCGTCGCGCCGAAGCTGGTCGCCACCACGGTGTGGCCGGACGAAGTCGCCATCTGGCCACACCTGCGTCATCTCCGCCTCGCCGTGCTCAATGGCAGCCCCACACAGCGGAGCGCGCTGCTCGCGAGCGCCGCCGAGCGCGACCTCACCGTGATCGGCGTCGACCTGGTGCAGTGGCTCGCGGGCGAGCTGGCCGGCGTGGCCGACGATCATCCGCTGTTCGACATGCTGACGATCGATGAGACGTCGCGGCTGAAGGACCCGAGCGGCAAGCGCGCCCGTGCCCTGGCCAAGATCGCGCATGCCTTTCGCACCCGCTGGGGCTTGACCGGAACTCCTCGTCCTAATTCGAGCCGAGATCTGTTCATGCCGGCGGCCATCGTTACTGACGGCGCGCTGTGGGGTCGTGCCTTCATACCGTGGCAGCAGCGACATTTCCGGCCGCGCGATCCGTTCGGGCGCGAGTGGATTGCGCTGCCTGGCGCGGAAGAGAGGATCGCCGCCGAGTTCGGCACCGTGGCGATGGTGGTCGACGACGCGGACATGCCCGATCTGCCGCCGCTCAATATCGTCGTGACATCCATCGAGCTGCCGGACGATGTTATGACGGCCTATCGAACGATGCAGCGCGAGTTGTTCGCCACGATCGACGAGCGCGACGTCGAAGCGGTGTCGCCGCTGGTTGCGACCGGCAAGTGCGCGCAGATGGCTAATGGCTTTCTCTACGACGTCGGCAATGACGACGCCGTCGCCGTGCATAGCCTTAAAATCGACTGGTTGCGCGAACTGGTCGAAAGCCTCGATGGCGAGCCGTTGCTGATCGCCTACGAGTTTGTCGAGGATTTGCGCACCATCCGGCGCACCTTCGGCGAGGTACCGACGCTCGGCAGCCCGACGCCGGCGCGCGAGGCAAAACAGCTGATCGAGGACTGGAACGCGGGGCGGCTGCCGCTGCTCGCCTTCCATCCGGCGTCCGCCGGGCACGGGCTCAATCTGCAGCATGGCGGTTCGCGCATGGCCTGGCTGTCGCCAACATGGAGCGCCGAACTCCATGACCAAGCCATTGCCCGCATCTACCGGCCCGGTCAGGCGCGGCACGTCACCATTCATGTCTGCGTCGCCGCGGACACCGTCGATGAAATGAAGCGCGACCGGGTTATTCGCAAGCTATCGGCACAGGAAGCATTTAAAAAACATCTGGAGCGGATCTGATGCACGAGCGCACCGCTTTCCGCCTGGCCATGCTCAAGAACGGTTATCAGCCTTTGCTGAACGACTGCAAACGGTCGATCGAGAAGGGCTGGCCGACGCGAAGTGTCGACGAAACCGAGGTGCTGTCGTGGGACCGCAACGCGCTCAAATCAACAGGTTTGAAAATCGACGGCGACCTCGCGGTCATCGATGTGGACGTGAAAGACGCGGACCTCGTCACTGCCTTGGCGAACGCGCTCGACGAACGGTTCCCTGAGCTGTTCAGGCGCGGCCTGGTGCGCCACGCCGACGAGCCAAAAGAGGCATGGATCGCCCGTGTCGATACGCCGTTTCGGCGGCTCGCCTCGCGGCGCTGGTATCGCGGCCGCGATCCGGACGACCCTGCAATACCAAAGCACATGGTTGAATGCTTCGGCTCGCTCGGAACGCGGCAGTTTGCCATCGACGGGCCGCATGCCCGCAATCGCCAGGGTGAGGTGATCAGCACCTATCAGTTCGCCGGCGGCGCCTCACCGGCGACGACACCACGGACTGACCTGCCAGTGCTGCCGCAAGCGGCCTACGCATCGGCCTGCAATCTGTTCGATGAGATCGCAGCGGCAAGCGGGCTCACCGCCATCAAGGCGGAAAGTTCGGGCGCGGCAGCGCGCAGGTGCTTCGAGCTTGACGATGAGACCGAGATCGAGACGCAAGACTACGGCGTCATGACGGTCGCCGCGCTTGAACGCTTACTGCGCGCTCGCACCGGCGTCGGGACGCCGCGCTGCTCCGGTACGTTTCACGATCCGACGCGCGTACGAACAGACTCGCACCTGATCAATTGGGGCCGGTTCGGGCTCGGGATCTACGACACGATGACGGAAACGACGTGGCATCGGCGCTCGCGGGCGCCGACCGCGCGATTTGAATTTTTAGGCCAGCTACAAGCAAGGAACCCATTCTAATGAACAAGAACAACACGGCCGAGGCGAACTGCGACACGTTCGATGGCGACGCTATCAGTCGAGCCGATCGGGAATTCCTGGCCAGCCTTAGCGATCATCCGCTAGCGCAGCATCCGCTCTATAGCGTGCCACCGCCGCCGCGGCCCGATTACGCCGGGTGCATGACAATCGCCGATAGACAAGCAGCGCAGCAAGCGTGCTTCATTCCCGCGCTCGATTGGGTACTGGTGAATTACGCCTATCACGCAGGCGCCTTCATCGGTAAGGGCGGCATAATCTCGCTGGTCGACGGCAAGATGTGGAGGCTGGAAAGCCTGCGCAACTTGATGCAGCCATACACGATCATATCGGAAGGCCCGCGTGGCGGATTGCATAAGACTACCGTGGTCGACGTCTGGATGGCGCATCCACGGCGCGCCGGGATCGATGACGTGCAAATGCGCCCCAACCGGTCACGGCCGACGTTCGAGGAAGATGGCTTGACGATCTACAATACATATTGGCCGCCAGCGCACCCGACGAGCGGCGGCAGCATTGCGGCATTCGAGATCTTCTTCGCGAGCCTCGTACCCGACGAAAGCGAAAGAAAATGGTTGTGGCACTGGCTCGCGCACAAGGTGCGGCGGCCGTGGGTGCCAATGGTCGCGGTAATCATGGTGGCGGAGGAATTCGGGTCCGGCCGCGGGACGCTGTTCGATATCCTCGGGCTGTTGTTTGGCAGCGCCTATGTGGTGCCGTGCTCGTTTGACGAGCTGACCGGGAAGTCGGCCGCGGCGCGCTTCAATTCCCGGCTGGCAGACGCGCTCTTTGTCGTCGTCAACGAAGCCGTCGCCGAAGATGGCCAGCTGCAAGCGCAACGCCGCTTGCACTACGACGCGCTTAAGAACGCCATTGAACCCTCGCCAACAGCGCAGCGGCGCTTCGAGAAGAAAGGCCACGACGCCTACACGCAGACATCGGCGGCGAGCACGATGTTCGCGACCAATCATCGCGACGTGGTCAAGCTGCCGGCTGACGACCGCCGGTTTTGCGTGCTCACTTGCGGCGCGCGGATGACTGCGGAGCAAACCGCGCAGATCAGGGCCTGGATGGCAGTGACGGAGAATATCGGCGCGCTATACCGGGCGCTACTGGCTGAGCCGGCAGTGCCAACCACGCAGTTCAATCCATTCGATGAGCCGCCGGCGTTCACGGCCCGGCGCGAGATGATCGGCATGGCCAGATCGAGCCTGGAAGAGGCCTACGACGCGTCGATCGACGCGCTTGCCGACTGCGAGCTGTTCACCATGTCGCAGATGCAAAGGCTGATGAGCTACGCCGGATTGCCCACCGGCAGCGACGTATCAGCACGGGCGCGCCACCTGGTCGGCAAGAACGCGTATCGGCTGCGTGAGCGAACCGAGCCGAACAACCGCATCAAGTTCCACAAGCGGGACGAAGTCATCTATGCGCGCACGCGCGCCGGCCAAGCGCATTGGCGCCCGGCCGAGACAAAGTTCATTGTCGAGCAGCTCGAACGCACTGAGCGGTGGATAACACAGGTGATCAATAGCGAGCACGACGTCCTGGCTGACTTCATCCGACGGCGCGGGCAGTAGCGTGTGCGCGGAGTGTGCGCGGAGTGTGCGCGGCAAAATCCCCACGGTGGCGTCGAGAAGACGACTTAAGGCGCGCACACTCCAGAGTGTGCGCGGCAGTGTGCGCGGCGGTTAAATTTTATATGTCAGCTGTTTAGAGTAAATTTGCGCACAGCGCACACAAATTGAGAAATGCTGCAGAAATTAGTATAACAGGTCTAAAAGGAGAACAGAAAGAGCGTTATCCAATTGCTATAGGAGTAGCGCGTTTCTCTGTGCGCTGTGCGCGCTGCGCCCCTTTTGGCGACGCAGGTCTGAGAGCAAGAAGATGATCTCGCTCAATGACCAGCAATTGAACGTCGTCATGGATGCTGCCCGCGGCTTGCGCATCCAAGACCGAGACGCCTTTCTGCGGTTAGTCGCCCGCCAATTAGTCCCGACCCCGCGCGACATTGACGAGGCCGTGCGTAAAGCCTTGGCCTATATCCGACACCACCATGATCATCTGTCTGAGCGATCCTACCGTTGAAAACCGAGGTTTCCCCTACCGGGGGGCATCCGTGAAAAAAGAGAGCCCCCATGCGTGCCGATCGCCGTCGGAGCGCAAACCTGAATTAGTTTTTGAATTTGTTGCGGTCGCGACGATAATTAGCGGTGTGTTAGGATCGGTTGAATATGGGTCTCCGAGGAACAGGGGCACGAGCGAAGCGGCAAATCCGGCCGGTTTCACCGCCGCGGCCGCCGGCCTGGAAGCGCAAGCGTGGCCGGGTTGCGCGCTTGATCGCCTTCCTCGAATCGTTGCCTGTGACGAAAGGCATTCTCGCCGGCACCAAGATGAAATTGTTGCCGGGGCAACGCAGATTCGTCGAGGCGGTCTATGGTCGGGTTGCGAAGGATGGCCGGCGGACCATTCGTATTGCCATCAAGAGCGAGGCCCGCGGCAACGGAAAGACCGGACTCGTCGCCGGTCTCATGCTCGCCCATTTGTTAGGCCCCGAGTGTGAGCCGCGCGGCGAATGTTATTCGGCCGCCTATAATAAGCTCCAAGCCGCCCTCATCTTTGCGGAGATGCGGGCGATCATCGAGGCGGTCCCCGAATTCGAGTGTCGCTGCAATATACAGCGCTACGGCAAGGTGATCGAAGTGCTGGAGGGCGACGGTGCCGGCAGCGTCTACGAATCGCTTTCTGCCGATGACAAGCGCGCCCACGGACTGAGCCCCTCATTCTGGTGCTTTGACGAATATGCGCAGGCGCCAAATTCCGATTTGCTCGACACGCTGAGAACGAGCATGGGAAAGCGCAACGAGAGTTTAGGCATCATCATATCGACACAGGCCTCGAACGATTGGCACCCGCTGAGCCAGCTGATCGATGATGCGGCGTTGGGCCTCGACCCGAGCGTCTATCTGCAACTCGCCGCGGCGCCAGCCGAGGCCGACATCTTCGACGAAGCGACTTGGTTCGCCTGCAATGAAGGGCTCGGCAAATTTCTCGATCTCGCGGAATTCCGGGCGCAAGCAGAACAGGCGAAGCGGTTGCCGAGCTTGCGGGCAAAATTCCAAAACCTCCGGCTCAATCAGCGCATCGATGCGCGCGTGCAGTTCATCTCCGACGCCGACTGGATGACCTGCGACGCGCCGGTCGACCTGCCGTTGCTGATTGGCAAGCCGTGCTATGCCGGCCTTGATCTGAGTCAAACTACGGACATGTGCGCGCTCGTTCTTTATTGGCCGCACGACGGCTCGGTGCTGCCGTACTTTTGGTTGCCGGAGGACGGCTTGCTCGATCGCGACCGAAAAGAGGGCGGCCACTATCGAGCGTGGCGCGACGCTGGTTTGTTGGAGACAACGCCGGGCAAGGCGATCAATTTCAAGGCGATCGTTCATCGTTTGGGCGAGATCCGCGCCCGATACGATCTCAAGTGCGTCGCTTACGACCGCGCCTTCATCAAATCGTTCAACGCTCGATGTGAGGAAGAAGGCGTCCGGCTGCCGCTGAAGGAATACGGCCAGGGCTTTGTCAGCATGAGTCCGGCAGTGCAGCTGCTCGAAGCCGCGGTGCTCGACCGGAAGATTCACCATGGTGCGCATCCGATCTTGCGTTGGCAGATGTCGAACGTCGCGATCGAGTTGGATTCCGCCGCCAATCGCAAGCCATCAAAGAAGCGCGCGATCGGTCACATCGACGGGGTTGTGAGTCTGCTCATGGCGCTCGCGGTCGCCGAGCAACCGCAGCCGGTGTTAGATATTGCGACGCTGATTGGGTGAAGAGATGAGCACTTGGCCCTACACGACCCGACGTTGGGAAAGGCTTCGGCTTCTGAAATTGGCGGAGCATCCGTGTTGCGAAGCCTGCTTGCAAGAAGGGATCGTTATGGGTGCGGAAGTTGTCGACCATCGAATCCCGATCTCCGAACAGGGCCGGAAGGAGCGTTCGAGCTCGGAGGCGTTTCCGCCACTCGAGGGGCTCGGGTCACTCTGCGCGCCGCACCACAATATGAAAACGCGGGCTGAACAGCTTGGTCAGAAGGACTGGTTACGCGCCGGCTGCGATATTTTTGGTCGGCCGCACGATCCCGATCACCATTGGAACAAGAATGCCACCAAGGATCGTTGACCGCGGCGCGAAGCGTCAGCGGCGGCATGGGGCGGGCTCAGTTTGTGAATCGAAGATTGGGAAGGTTAGTCGATGTCCGCTTTTGGGCACAAAGCGGACATGGCGCGGACTTGTTCAATGTCCGCTAATGACCCAACCGACCATCAGTCGCTAACCTTTGCTGTCCTTCGGCCCTGCGGTTCCTTCATTCGCAGCACCGCCCAGACGAGCAGCGCGGCGGCGTAGACCGCGAACCCGATCGCGACCGCCGCGAAGAACCCGACCATGCCGAGGTCGAGCCAGTAGACCGCGACCATCGCGCAGATGACGTTCACGGCGAGGCGCACCGCGTTGGCGCCCGCGGCGGCGGCGGCGCGGCCGAGCCCCAGCGAAACGAAGAACAGTCCGCGGCCGACGCCGAAGCAGAGGTAGAGCGGTGCGACGATGTGCAGGTAGAGGCCGCCGACGCGGAAGACGTCGGGGTCGTCGCTGAACAGGCCGAGCCACAGGGCAGGAAAGATTGCGACGGTGATCCCGATCGTGCCGCAAACGGCCGCGATGGTGGTGACCCCAGTCAGCGCGATCGCACGGGCGCGCGCGTACTGGCGGGCGCCCCAGTTGGTGCCGACCATGGCGACCATCGCGGTGCCGAAGCCGAACGCGATCGGCTGCATGATGTATTCGAGCCGTGCGCCCATAGCGTAGCCGATGGCGATGTCGCGCCCCATGCGGGCGGCGATCCCGGTCAGCACGACGACCGAGAGGTTGGTGATGGCAATGTCGACCAGGCCCGGCACGCCGACCTTGAGGATGTCGGCGAATAGCTCCCAGCGCGGGACCATGCCGCGAAAGCTCAGCCGCACCAGCACGTGCCCCGTATGCAGGTACCAGACGAACCAGACGGCGCCGATCGCGAACGGAAGCACCAGGCCCACGCCGCACCGGCCGCACCCAGCGCTGGGAGCGGCCCGAAGCCGAAGATCAGGATCGGCGAGATCGCAATGTGCGCCAGCACGCAGGCGACCAGCACGCCGGCCGGCAGCCCCATGTTGCCGGTGCCGCGCACCGCGTTGCCCATGAAGTTGAGCAGGCAGATTGCGGCGGCGCCGCCCAGCGCCACGTACGCGTAGGCGAGCGCGGCGCCGAGCACGTCGTCCCGCCCACCCATCAGGCGAAATAGCGTCGGTCCGCTGAGCAGCATCAGGGCGGCGAACATCGCCCCGAGCGCGAGCGCGAGCAGAAAGGCATGGAAGACGAGCGCATTCGCGCGCTCGCTGTTGCCGGCACCGATGGCGCGCGCGACCGCGGACGAGACGCCGGTGCCCATCCCATTGTTGGTCGACTGCAGAACGAGCATCACCCAGGGAAACACTAGCGAGGCGCCGGCGAGCGCGTCGGAACCGATGCGGCCGAGAAAGAATCCGTCGAACGTCACCATGCCGGTGAACGCCAGCAGGTTGAGCACGTTCGGCGCCGATAGCTTCATCAGCGTCGTGAAGATGGGCCCCTCGAGTATCTTCTTGGTGCGCGCCGCGGCGGGCGCCGGCTTCGCGGGGACGGGGATGGGCGAGGAGAGGGTGGCGGCTTGGTCGCTCACGTGGCGCTCCTTCCCCTTGCGGGGAGTGGAGCAGCGCTTGGACGGAGCGTCTTTTTGAGAAGCCGGGCGGCTGCAACCGAGCCCGACCATGCGTAAAATATGGTGGTCGCAGGCTCGCCGCAAAGCATGATTTCTCGGGCATGCATAAGAAAATCTTATTAACGGGGAAGGTTGATTGTACGATTTAGTCGCTAGTACGCTGCATTCTTGATTAGATTTGCTTATGAGCGATTGGGCCGATGACGCGTCAACTCCCACCATTGAATGGCCTGAAAGCTTTCGAGGCCGCGGCCAGGAGTGAAAGCTTCACGCGCGCCGCCGAGGAGCTAAACGTCACGCAGGGCGCCGTCAGCCAACAAGTAAAAGCGCTCGAGGACACGCTCGGGATCAAGCTCTTCCGCCGCGAACGGCAACGGCTCATCCTGACCGAAGCTGGGCGCAATTATTTGGCTGTCATCCGCGATGCACTGGACCAGATCGCCGCCGCCACCCAACGGCTGTTGCAGCATCAGGAGAGCGGTGTTCTCACCATCAGCACTTCGGCTGATTTTGCCGCGAAATGGCTAGTTAACCGACTGAGCCGCTTTGCCGAGAGGCAACGCTCCGAGTAAAGCCGCTGCACATCGAGTCCCGGCCAGTTCCCGTCGCCATGTCGGATTGCGATATCGACGTCGTCTCGCGCGAAATCGGCATAATGCGTCGTTGCCGAAACGCGCAAATCCACGTCGGGATGCCTCTCGGCAAAGCGGCTCAGTCGGTTAACTAGCCATTTCGCGGCAAAAT
>Ga0306920_100013843_pt1 | contig 10997 bp, 12 predicted proteins | sample flu12Cox44000170_FD_204666 | JGI IMG/M metagenome (GOLD analysis project Ga0306920, IMG submission 204666) | Lab enrichment of tropical soil microbial communities from Luquillo Experimental Forest, Puerto Rico - flux4day.12C.oxic.44.000.170 (v2)... | ecosystem: Environmental > Terrestrial >...
TGTGAGTGTCCAGGAGATCCAAGGTGCGGGCGAGCGGATGGGCGCCTTGCTCACTTTGCGGGACCTGGATTCGCTCGAGAGCATCAACACGCAGTTACAAGTGAGTGAAAGACTTGCCGCGGTGGGGCGGATCACGGCGGGAGTGGCGCACGAGGTGAAGAACCCGCTGAATTCGATGAGGCTGTGGCTGGAAAACCTGAAGGAATCGCTGCCGCCGGACCGGGACGGAGCAACGCAGCAGGCCGTGAACGTGCTGGATGCGGAAATCGACCGGCTGGACGCAGTGGTGAAGCGATTTTTGGATTTTTCGAGGCCCATGGACGTGAGGCTCGAGCCGACACAACTGGCGGAACTGCTCCGGGATGTGCTCGAAGTAGCACAACCACAACTGCAGCGGGCGAAGGTCGACGTGGCGCAACTGCTGCCGATCGGGATTCCGGAAGTGTTCGTAGATCGCGATTTGCTGAAACAAGCCGTATTGAATCTGGTGTTAAATGCGGTGGACGCGATGCCGGGCGGCGGACAATTACAATTGACGCTAAGCCGCCGCGGGGAGGTGGCCGAGATCACCGTGGGGGATACCGGGAGAGGGATCCCGCCAGAGTTGCGACAAAAAGTGTTTCAATTGTTCTTTACAACGCGGCCGGGAGGAAGCGGCATCGGACTGGCGAGTACCTTCCGGATTGTGCAGTTGCATAACGGATCGATCAACTTTACATCGGAGGTCGGGCGAGGGACGACGTTCCGCATCGAACTGCCGCTCGCCGCCTAGGCATGAGGGACGTGGGGAACGATCGGGTGAACGAGGCGCAAAGCCATACCTCGAAGATATGGCTCGTACCGCTGTGCGCATGCGTCGTTTGGAGCGGCGGGTGCTTTACGCGGCGGCCAGCGGCACCCCAACTGGGACAGGTCACGCTGGCTCATCCATTGGTGCCCTCAGCAACGGCAAGTACGGAGATGGAAGGGCCACCGGAGATTTCGGTTGAGGAGCAGCCTTTGCCACCTCGCCTGGCGCCTTTGCCGAGCGGACCGGCAAAGCCGCACGTAGCCGCGGCGCCCACGAACGAGCCCACCGTGGTAGAGAAGAAGCCTGCACCGGTGCTGGCTCCGGAGTTGAGTCTCGAAGAAGTGGTGACCTCGAAGGTCGAGGCCAACAAGAGCATGATTGTTGCGCAACGAAATCTGGATGCGGCTTTGGGCAAACCCTTGAACTCGGCTCAAGCCGATATTGCATCGAAGGTGCGCGGATTCATGGATGCGGCGCGGGAGGCCATGAAAAACAGCGACTGGGAGCGCGCCGCCGCCGTTGCGAAGAAAGCCGAAGTACTCTCCGAACAATTAGTGAGTGAGCAGTAGGAGGCGCGTCACAGCCGGCATGCGGGTGTTGCGCTAGAATGTCGGCATGAATTCCTTCGATGTTGTGATTGCGGGCGGAGGGGTGATTGGCGGTTCCATCGCGCTGGAACTGGCTGAGGCGGGGATGAAAGTAGGCCTCTACGATGCGCGCGAACCGGGACGCGAGGCATCGTGGGCGAGCGCGGGAATGATTTCGCCGGCTCCGGAAAGCCCGGCGATGATCCCTTACATGCCGATAAGTTTGGGAAGCGTTGCGCTCTATCCGGAATTTATCAGGCGCGTGGAAGAAGTCACGGAAAAAAACGTAGGGTACCGGAAGAGTGGAGCGCTGGATGCGATCCTTGCGGGGAATGTCCAGGAAGAACTGAGCACTATTATTGCCCTACAGCACGGCGTGGGACTGCGTGCCGAAGCGTTGAGCGCAGAGCAGGCACGAGAGTTGGAGCCAGCGCTAACCGAAGAAATCGAGGCAGCGATCTTCCGGCCAGATGAGGCTTCGCTCGATAATCGCGTTTTTACCGACGCTGTGCTCGAAGCTGCCCGAATCAAAGGCGCGAGGATTCTTGCCGGCAACGGCGCGGCGGCAGTTTGGAGGGAGGGCCAGCGCTCGAAGGGATTGATCCTCCAGCAAGGACGCGTTGAGGCGAAATGGACCATTATTGCAGCGGGGTGCTTTTCGGCGCGGATCGAAGGAGCGGCGCCCTACGCGCCGGTGTTTCCCGCGAAGGGGCAGATGGTTGCGTTACGATGCGAATCGGTGAGTCTGCGGCATGTGCTGTGGGTCGATCACACCTACCTCGTGCCGCGAAGCGACGGGCGGATCATCGCCGGATCGACGATTGAACGGACCGGCTTTGATCATGACGTGACCGCGGGAGGCATCCAAAAGATTCTGGGCGGCGCGCTGCGGCTAGTTCCGGCGTTGGAGAAAGCGCGAATTGAAGAGACGTGGGCCGGACTACGGCCCGATTCGCCGGATCATTTGCCAATCATTGGGCCCACAGACATCGAAGGGTTGCTGGTGGCGACGGGCCATTTCCGCAGCGGGATTTTGTTAGCGCCCATAACCGCGCGCTTGATCGGCGAGTGGGTAATGAAACAAACGGTGAGTCTCGATTGGGAGCGCTTCAGCCCGATGCGTTTCATGGAAGCGAGCCGGCGGCGGAATGCTTGATCGCTAACGGTTCTGCGGGGCGGGCGGCGGGATGATTACGGTATTGGACTGGCCGACGTCGGCATAGTGGATCTGGTCGGCGTCCAGTTGCAGATCGCGCTCGAGCACCAAATCCATCGAAGAACCGCGGGGAAGTTGGGCGTCAGGGCCTCGAGATAGGAGCACGGCTGCGAGTCCGGCCACGCCACCGATTCCGGCGCCAATTCCTGCACCCTTGCCACCGCCAGCGATCGCGCCGATGCCCGCACCGGTCGCGGTGGTGGTTGCGATCGTCGTGGCATCCTTACCCTTGCCGCCGGGCCCCGTCATCTTGCCTTCCTGATCGGTCTTGACCTCTCCCGCATCCGTGCTATGCGGCTCGGCGTTGAGGTCGACCGTATAGCCGTTCGGCAAGACCAGAGTGTTCAAGCGAAGCCGTAGTTCGCCTTTGCCCTTGACGTGGCCTGGACGCTTCGAATCGGTAATTTCGCCGCGCAAATAGGAGCCGACGGGAACCACGACTTTGTTGTTGATGGTGATCGGAAAGGAGGTGCGCATATAGACGGAATCGCCGGGCTTGGCGGTTCCGGTCGAGATGCCGTTTTCAAGTGTGACGCCGAGGCGCGTGCCAGCAGGGACGAGGATGGTTTGATTGTTGCTGGCAGGACGGGGAGTTGCGCCCGGCCGGGGCGTTGCCGCCGGGGGAGGGCCTTCGTTTTGCGGGCCTTCGGGCGCCTGAGCAAAAAGAGCGACAGCGCAGAGGGTGAGACCTGCGAATGCCGCGAAGGTGCTGCGTGCTGCGCTTTGAAAATTCACACTGCCCTCCTTTGCCAGTTCGGATGCCCCGGGCCAAGGCGAGGGATGCCTGAATTGATGATAGTTGAAGAACCGGTGGAGGACCAGATGACCGCGACGGAGGTTTGACTCATCGTAAAGGCGCGGCTAGGCTGAACGCGCGGATGGCTGTGGGAGGTTGGTATGGCGAAGCTGGCGTTGGTGTATGGAATGAGGCTGCTGCCTGTGGAAGACCTGGGCGAAGTGAAGGAAGCTACCGTGGTGCTGACGAATGGGCGGACGGCACATGTGGCGATGCACTTGATTGAGGGCAGCAAGGAAGAGATCGAGAAAACATTCCGGGAATCGATTGATGCGTTTTTTGAGATGTATCCGGAGATCTAGTGGGCTTGGGCGCGGCACCCGCAATGACAAGTTGGCTGGATCGCAGGCTACCTCAGCGATTGCCGAAGTTTTCGGGGTCCAGGCTCGGATCCCCGAGATTGTCGTTGATGAGAACGGTGGATTGGCCGGTGAGTTCGAAACGCTTGCGGCACTTGTAGCAGGCAACGAGATCGTCGAGACGAACCATAAAGGAGGTAGCTTTGGCGAACTTGCGCCGGTCTTCTTCACTTGCGCCGCGCGGCAATTCCTTTTTCTTGCGGCAGACCTTCCAACGCACCGGCGCTTCGAATTCGCCGCGGCAACTCGGACAAACCAGCTTGACCTTGCGGGTCTCCTCTTTTTCGAAATAGAAGGTTCGCTCGTCCATCTCACGCCTCGACGCTACCGCTTGCTCGAGTGATTGTAACAAATTCCAGGCCGAGGTCGCGCCATCGAGGGAGCCAGTGTTCGAGGGCGGCGAGGGTTCGAGAACGGTCTCCATCGAGATGCTTGTAGTCGCCGTCGTGGAGGCAGAGAACGTCTCCGTGGCCACGGGGCCTAGGCGGGCTGCCGGTTGAGAGATTTTGTTGGGCATGCTCGGCGATGGGCCGCATGCGGTCGGTGAGCCAGTCGACAGGCCTAGCGCGCCAGTCGCCGGGAATCAGGGTCCAAATCACGGATTGCATCCCGTTGCGCGACAAAATTTCGCCGAGCCAGGGGCTACGGTAGCCGAAAGGGGGACGAAACAAGCGCGGCTCCTCGTGGATGGCATGAGAGATCGCTTCGGTACAGCGAAGTAATTCGGAACGGGTCTCGCCGGGCCCGCAGAAGAAAAGATTGGGGTGCGTTTCGGTGTGATTTCCAATGACATGGCCGCGTGCGACGGTCTCTTTGACAAGGCCGGGGCACTCGCGGACGAATTTGCCGACGACGAAAAAAGTGGCTTTCGCTTGGTGGCGATCGAGAAGGTCGAGGAGCTTCGGAGTGATGGCAGGATTCGGTCCGTCGTCGAAGGTGAGCGCTAATCTGCGGGGCGAATCGGTCTGAGAAATCACGCGGCCAAATAGCTGCGATCTGGGATGCCTGGCGCCGTAGGCGGTGAAACCAGCGAAGCCAGCCGCAACCACCGGAGCAGCCAAAAGTAGGGGATGCATTGGTGATATTTTGCCACGTTGGAGGAGAAAAGCGGCAATCTGAGTGATGTCGAGCGAGGACAAACAGAGCGGAGCGATGCCGTGTCACGCGGAGCAGAGGGAGTTAGCGCCTTCGTTGCGCGAGCCTACGGCAAGCGGGCTCGCGAGCGACGAGGCCGCCCGACACGACCGCTAAGTCTTGTTGTGGAGACGCCGGAGGGAGTAGGCGACGAGGCTGCCGGCGAGGACGGAGGCTCCGAAGAACCAGCGCCACAGGGGGAGGCCAACGAGGCCAATCGCGATCAAACCAAGGCAGATGACCAGGCCGATCGGATGGCCGGTCCAGACACCTGCACCCAGCTTGCCGTAGGGGACGACGTCCGAGGTCGCACGGTCCTCGTTGGTAGGAGGAACGACCTGACCATAGGGATGGCGGCGGAACGTAGCGTAAGGTTTCATGGCGAGAGCTCCTTTCGCTAAACGATGCAACCGAACGAGGGAGAAGTGCGCACCGTCGCGAGCCAAGGCAGATCTACACGGCCTCCCCGAGCGCTATCGAGTTAGAACCCAAAGAAACCGAGTTGGTTCCCGGAAAAAAGCTAAAATTCGTCGCCTGCGTACAACTCGGAGAGATTCCTCGCTCCCGGACGCCTTTCGGAATGACGGGCCTCGACTTGTCGCCAGTGCAGCGAAGCAGCATTCCGATAGAGGACCCCCCTTGCGCTGTCCGCATGCTATGTCAACAAGCCCTTTCGCGACTTGAGGTCGGTGAGAAGGCGCTCAACTTCGGAATCGCGGTCGAGACGGTTGAGCTTTTCGGCGACGTCGTCGTCGATCAGTTCGACTTCGGCCGAAGCTCTGGCTTCGGTGTGCTGCACGCGGTCCTTCAGACGGTCGAAGGATGCGCTTTTCGAATTGTCGCCGAGAGCGACCTGGGCTTTGGCGGCCTTATCGAGGGCCACGCTGCGGCGATGGCGCGCGAGGAGAACTTCGCGTTTGGACTTGGCCTCGTCGAGTTTCTGTTCGAGTTTAAAGAGAGCGGATTTCAAGGTATCCACCTGGGATTTCTGATCGTTGACCTGTTCCTGAAAACTCTGAGCGAGGCGCTGGCCCGTCTGGAAGCGATCGAGGGCCGCGCGCGCGAGGTCGTCCTGGCCCTTGTCGACGGCGATCTCGGCTTTGTGCATCCAGTCTTTGGCGAGGTCCTCTTGTTCGTGCAGTTTTTTCTCGAGCATATGCTGATCGGCGATGGAAACCGCAACCTGGGTTTTCACCTGGAGATACTGGTTTTCCATGTCGAGGATGACCTGTTTGATCATTTTTTCAGGGTCCTCGGCGCGATCGATCATATCGTTGAGATTTGCGCGGATTAAGGTGCTAACGCGTTCCAAAAGTCCCATGTTGGTGCTCCTTTCCAAAAATCTTTAGCAAACTCATAAGAACCAATCCCCTTTTTGCTAAGCCCGGAAGTAGCTTCCTCGCTTCGCGGACTCGGCTCGGAATAACGAGCTCATTAAAGCCCAGTCGTATGCCCGCACGCATAGGCTTGCCTCAAAGGAACGACAGGCAACGACAGAGCGCTTCGTTGATCTGGGCCCAAGCGACGGTCATCAACATGAATCCCGCGATGATCCCAAGTGCCCAGAAGACAGCGCGCTTGAACTGAATTGTGGCAGCCATGATACTCCCCCCGGTGGAGCGAAGCGCCGGGGCCGACAAGCGCCGGCCCCGGCGGAAGACGGATTTACGACTTGGCAGCGGGTGGCTGCGATTGCGGTTTCGGCGCTTTGTCGCCAATGAGCCGGACCTTGCTCAGCAGATCGGAAATCTGCATGCCGCTGAGAGCTTCGAAGAGCGCGGGAACTTGAGCGGCGATTTTGGTGACGTCGCCGGTGAGCTTGTAGGCGCCGGCGGCGTCGCCATTGCCGGTCGAGATGATAGTGACCTTGTCAACTTTGCTGAGCGGTTCGCTGAGCGCGCGGACGATGTCCGGGAGACCGGTGAAGAGTTTGTCGACGACGGCAGCTTGGTTGTACTCCTGGAAGGCCTCGGCCTTGACGTTCATTGCGCGGGCTTCCGCTTCGCCCTTCTTGAAGATGATTTCGGCTTCGGCTTCACCCTGCGCGCGAATCGCAGCGGCCTGGCCTTCGGCTTCGGTCATGAGGCGCTGACGTTCGGCGCTGGCAAGCGTCTCAATACGCTGGCGCTCGATTTCGGCCTGCTTTAGAACGGTAGCGATGAGCTCGCGTTCACGGCGGGCGATTTCGGCTTCTTGCACTTTGACCTGGGCCTCGCGCTCGACCTGCTGAATGCGCACTTGCTCGGCCACAACGGCCTGCTGCTGGCGGTTGCTCTCAATTTCATACGATTTGTCGGCTTGCGCCTGGGCTTTTTTGGTCGCTTCGAGGTAGCTGGCTTTCTTGATGTCGAGGTCGCGTTCGGCTTCGGCCTGCTTGGCGAGCGAGGCGGTCTCGGCGGCGACGCGTTCCTGGTCAGCTTGCGCCTTGGCAATGGCCGCGGCCCGAGTGGCCTCGGCACGTTTGATGGCGATGTCGCGTTCGGCTTCGGCGGCGGCAACCTCGGCGTCGCGCTTGATGCGGGCGATGTCCGGCCGGCCCATGTTGGTGATGTATTCGTTTTTGTCGCGAACTTCCTTAATGGTGAAGCTGACGACTTCGAGGCCCATCTTGCTCATGTCCTCGGCACAGGTGGAGCGCATGCGGCCGCCCACCATTTCCGGCTCCTTGACGATCTGCTCGACGGTGAGCTGGCCGATGATGCCGCGCAGGTGGCCTTCCATCACGAGGCGGATGAGCCCCTCACGCTGTTCCGGTCGCTTGGTGAGGAACTGTTCGGCCGCCGTGCGAATGGACACAGGATCGGACTTTACTTTCAGTTGAGCAACGGCCTCGACCGTGACGGCAACGCCCTGGTTGGTGTAAAGACTCTGCTGCGGCGCCACGTCGAACGACATCAGTTCGAGTGAGAGCTCCTTGCACTGCTCCACCATCGGAAAGATGATCGTGCCGCCGCCCTTGATGATGCGGGTGTCGCGGAAACCGTAGACGATCAAGGCTTCGTGCGGCCCCACCTTGCGATACATGCGTGCGATCATGCCCGTGATGGCCAAGACCGCGAGCACCGATAGCCCGGCGATGACCCAAACACTCGAGAACTCGGTCATATGTCCCTCCCTATCTGCGCGATCGGAACTGATTGAAGCGTGCTTCAGTCCGTCAAAACCCTTTTCGAAAGGCGGGCCCTAACGAGGAAAAATTGCTAGGGCTTTTCGCCTGTGAACTCGTCCCACCGGCGGACGTAGGCAATTCCTTTTTCATAGCGACTGATGACGATTTCAACGCCCTTTCCGATCGCCGAGCCGTCTTCGCTGCGAGCACCAGCGCTGCGACGCGCACCCTGTTGCTCGAAGATGATTTCGCCGGTGCTGCCCGGCCGAATCGAAATGCTCACGGTCCCGACGGTGCCCTCCTGGCGGTAATCCCATTCATTCATTTGCGCGTCGCTGTTTTTCACAAGGCGCGCCATGAAACGGAAAATCACCCATCCGGCAACCAGACCGGCCGCGACAGCAATGCTCAAGCTGGCGAGTGCGACGAGGCTCGAGTGCTTCGTGAGGATGTAGCCGGTGCCTCCAAACCACGCGAGGAACGCCAGGATGCTCGAAGCGTTGAACCAGGAGACGTGAGCGCCGTGACCGCCTCGCGCGGTTCCTGCTCCTCCGCCGTGATGGCCACCGTGCACCGGCAAATGCCATTTGAAAGGCAGATGCAGATGAACGGCGCCGGCGAGCAAGGAGACGATGCTCAGCGAGAAGCCAACCAGGAAGCACAGCAGGTAGAAGTCAGACCATGACATAAGACACCTCGCGGAGCGAACTGCGGCTACGCCCGGCCTTCCTCGAAAAAGACGGCTTAGTTATGTGATGGGGGCGGATGACCGGACCCGATCATCCCCTTCGGTCGCAAAACCTCGCTGAGGCGCTCGGCCAAGCCGGGCGTGCGAAGAATTTCGCCGAGAAGAAGAAGGGCGCCGCGCGAATCCGGTTCCTGGGCAATCGCGAGGAGCGCGTGCTTGAGCTCCGGGTCAGGGGCGAACTGGTCAGCTCCGGCGTAGAGCCAAGAGTCTACCGTGGCGTCTGCCATACGAAGCTCGGATTGCAGTTCGCGCGAAAAGCCTTGCGGGTCGTCGACCAGAAAGCCCGGATAAACACGGAAGAAGCGTGCGAGCAGTTCGCGCGACGTATTCGTCAAATGGGGTCGGGCGCCATTTTCGATCTGCGAAAGGTAAGCCTGGCTGAGCCCACGGCCGAGTTCCTGTTTCATGGCCTGAACGACTTCGGATTGCGTCATGGGGCGGCCGAAACCGCGGAGCGACCCTTCGATGGCGCGTAGGGAGCGAAGCTTGTCGCCGAGAGTCATGGGAGGGAGCCTGCCTTTCCTCGATATTGCGATATGCGAACTCTACATAGCAATATGTAATTTGTCAAGCAAAATCGACATCGCTCGTAAGTACAATTGAATCATGGTACTACAGTAACATCGGGTGGCGGGAATTTCGTAGCTGAGGTCCTTCGCTCATCGGTGTAGGCGGCCGGCTGGCTCAGGATGACAAGCGGCCATTTCCGAGGCAGGGCTGGCATGGGCGTCAACAGCTACGGAATAATTTTTGCGGAAGATCTGAACGTAAAAGGTCTGTCCCGTGGCCGGTTTGCTAAATCGGTACACGATGCAGGATGGGCGGCATTCTTTCGAAAACTTTCGTACAAGGCCGAAAGCGCCGGGCGAAGGTTCTCATTCGTCGATCCTCGTGGAACGAGCCAGCGTTGCCCGTGTGGAGAAGCAAATCCCAAACGGCTTTCGGATCGTGGGCATGTGTGCCCCCATTGCGGATTGGTCACCACGCGAGACCAGGCATCGGCCATGGAAGTACTGAGGCTCGGACTGAGCCTTCACCGCTAACCGCGGTGCAGGAATGCTGCGGTTGACTGAGAAGCCCCCGGCTTCAGCCGGGCGAGTACGTCACTCGGGCTTGCGGAGGGATGGGAGGTCGATGCCGAGCTGCTGGCACTTCTTGTAGAGGTGGCTGCGCTCGAGGCCGAGAGCGCGCGCGACGTTGGTCATGTGGAAATTGTGGCGTCGGATTTCGGCGAGAAGTACTTCCCGTTCGAAGGCTTCGGTGCGTTGCTCGAGACTTCCCTCTCCCGCATCAGGCTTGCCATCGTTCCCGGCGGGCAGCAGCATTTCGCCCGTGGGAATTGCGAGGCGCACATCTTCGGCACTTACGGTGTCCTCGGCGGCAAGCAGAACGAGGCGCTCGACGATGTTGCGAAGCTCGCGAACGTTGCCGGGCCAGGAGTAGCGACGGAGTTCGGCGATAGCTTCGCTTGAAAAGAGCTTTTCTTTCCAGCCGTTTTGCTTGGCGACTTGACAGGCAAAGTGAGCGAGGAGATCGGGGAAATCCTCAAGACGATCACGTAGCGGCGGCAAAGCCAGCGGGAATACATAGACGCGGTGGAAGAGATCGCGGCGGAACTCGTTTTTTTTGACAAGATCTTCGAGGTCGCGGTGCGTGGCCACGATGACGCGGACGCTGACCTTGAGGGGCCGCTCGCCGCCGACACGCTCGATTTCGCCTTCTTCGAGAACGCGGAGGAGCTTGGCTTGCATGGCCACGGGCATGTCGCCGATTTCGTCGAGGAACAGGGTGCCACCCTCGCCTTGTTCGAACTTGCCGAGGTGACGTGACGCCGCACCAGTAAAGGCGCCTTTCTCGTGGCCGAAAAGTTCAGACTCGATCAATTCGGCGGGGACCGCCGCGCAGTTGAGAGTGACGAAAGCGTTCTCGTGCCGGGGAGATTTTTCGTGGATGGCGCGGGCGACGAGCTCTTTCCCGGTGCCGGTTTCGCCGAGGATGCACACACGGGTTTCGCTGGCGGCGACCTTTTCGATCTGCGCCAGGAGTTTGCTCATGGCCGGGCCGCTGCCGATGAGTTCGTGTCTACCGAGGCGGTGGCGGAGCTCCCGGTTTTCGTCTTCGAGGCGGGAGAGTTTGAGGGCGTTTTCAACGGTGAGAAGAAGTTTGTCGGTGGAGAGCGGTTTTTCGAGGAAGTCCAAAGCGCCGAGACGCGTGGCTTTGACAGCCATTTCGATATTAGCCTGGCCGGAGATCAGAAC
>Ga0306920_100013844_pt1 | contig 10996 bp, 12 predicted proteins | sample flu12Cox44000170_FD_204666 | JGI IMG/M metagenome (GOLD analysis project Ga0306920, IMG submission 204666) | Lab enrichment of tropical soil microbial communities from Luquillo Experimental Forest, Puerto Rico - flux4day.12C.oxic.44.000.170 (v2)... | ecosystem: Environmental > Terrestrial >...
CGCGCTGCTGCGCCGGCTGCGGATGCAGGACATCCCCGTGGTGGCGGTGTTTCTCTCGGGGCGCCCGCTGTGGGTCAACGCCGAGCTCAACGCATCTGACAGCTTCGTCGCCGCGTGGCTCCCGGGTCCCGAGGGCGGTGGCATTGCCGATGTGCTGTTCCGCTCGGCGGATGGCGCCGTGCGCTACGATTTCCGCGGCCGGCTGCCGTTTTCCTGGCCGCGTTCGCCGCGACCACCGGCGGTCGATGGGCGCCGCGGCGAGCCCCCGCTGTTTCCCTACGGTTACGGTCTACGCTATGGCGACGACGGCCACCTGCCGCAACTGCCGGAGAACGACGCGGGAGTGCCGAGCGCGAGCGCCGTACGCTGAGGCAGTTGCTGCGACGTGCCGCTGCCGCGGGCTTGGCACCCCGAATCAAGAATAGTTCGGCAATTACCGAACTATTTCCAAAGGGGGCCTCGCGCGCGCAGTTCGCAAAGGCTGAGGCGCTGCCAGGCGCCCACGCGGTCGCCTGCGGAGCGTCGCGCGCGCCTACTCGCCGGCTCCGACCGCCACCCAGGTGAGGTCGGAGTTGGAAACCGAGCCGAGGTTGAAGTCACGCGCAGCGGCAGCCATGCGCGTGAGTGCCTGCGCAAGCGGCATGGGCGGAGCCGTATCGCCTTTCTTCGCCTTGTGGAAGCGCACCGGGTTGATGCGCGCTACCACGTAATTGCGCAGGTACGGTGATTTGAAGCCACGCGCCTGCAGGGCGCTGATGATCTTCTTGACGCGCGCGTCGATCTCCATGAGGCGCGCTGCGAAGTCTGCCCGCTGCCCGAGGCTGGCAGTGAGTGCGCGCTCGCCGAAGCGGTCCACCTTCTTCAGGAACGCGCTGTAGGCGCCACCGGCGAAGCGCGGCGACTGCTCGTAAACCATGCCGAGTGTCAGCAGCTCGGGCGCTTCGAACTCGGCGGCGAAGCTGCTCTCGCGCTCCGCGCCGCGGCGCTTGGCGAGATTACGCGCCATGCGGATGACCTCGAGACTGCGGTCCTTGAGGTTGTGGGCCTTCTCGGTGTTGAGCGCCAGGATCCGGTAGGCGAGCGACTCATCGGGGGAGATGAGCGCGGTGATCTGCTTCAGCCCGAGCACCTTCGCTGCTGCGAGGCGGTGGCGCCCGTTCGGTGTCCACAGCCGCCCGTCCTCACCGCGCACCACGATGAGCGGATCGAGAAATGCCGCGGTCTCATCGATCTTGGTAGCGAGCCGCTTGGCGTGCGTCGGCGAGAGGTCACGCTGGAAAGGTGTCGGCTGTACGGCGGCGAGCGGCAGCGAGGCGAGCAGCAAGGCGCGGCCGCCGAGGGGCTCGTGGTAAGCGCCGATCGGCGCGCCACCCGCCTCGCGCACCAACGTGACGAGTGCGCCGATGTCGGGACTGTCGAGCGCAATGGCAACTTCGGCCGCCTCCAGCCCACGACTGGTCTCGCCCGGCGCGAGGCGCCCGCGGTTGCGGCGCGTAGCTCCGGCGGCGCGCGTGCGTTTAGTGGCGGCCTTGGCGCGTGTTGCCATGGCGATGGAATCTCCCTTGCGGGGCAGTGTGCGAGAATCGCCGATTACACAGAATGTTGCCATGGATTTCATCACGCAGTCAGCGAGCGCCGCTGCACCCTTGCCGGCGCAGCGCCTCGATTCGGGCGGCCGTGCGCATGTCGATCAGCGCGCGGTGCTGTCGCTCGCGCTGCCGCTCATGGCCAACAGCGCGGTGCAGATCGTCCTCAATCTCACTGACATGTGGTTCATGGGCCGCATATCCACGCGTGCGCTCGCGGCCGTCGGTGCAGTGCAATGGCTGGTGATCGCGGCGGTGCTGGTGCTCGGGGGTGCCGGCACCGCGGTGCAGACGCTGGTGGCACAGGCGTATGGCGCGCGCCGCTACCACCGCGCCGCGCAGGCGGTCTGGACTGCGCTCTGGGCGATGCTCTGCGCCGCGCCGCTGTTCGTGCTGGTGGGGGCGGCGCGGCACCTGGTCCTCGCGCCATTCGGTTTCGACCCCGCAGTCGAGCAGCTGGCCGCGGCCTTCTGGTTTCCCCGCCTCGGTGGCGCGTGCATCGGGGCCGCGGTATGGGCGATGCTCGGCTTCTTCAACGGGATCGGGCGGCCGCGCACTACGCTGCTGATCAGCATCGTCACGACCGTGACCAATGCCGTGCTGAACCAGGTGTTCATCTTCCGCCTTGGCTGGGGTATCGCCGGCTCGGCGTGGGCGACCAACGTCGCGCAGCTCATCGGCCTCGCGTTCGCGCTGGCGCTCTTCCTCGGTCCCGATTACCGCCGCCGCTACGGCTCGCATCTGACGTGGCGCCTGCAGCGCCCACGTCTCGTGCAGCAGCTGCGTCTCGGAGTGCCGATGGGTCTGTCGCCGGCCGCAGATCTGATGGGGTTTGCGATCTTCCAGATGATGCAGACGCGCCTCGGCACCGCCGGCGGCGCTGCCACGCAGATCGTCGTGATCCTGACTTCGCTCGCCTACATGCCGGGATACGGCATTGCTTCCGCCGGCACCACCCTCGTCGGCCAGTCGATCGGTGCCGGGGCGCCCACCTGGGCGCAGCGAGTCGGCGAGCGCGTCATCCTGCTCGCCGCCTGCTACATGGGAGGAATCGGCGTGCTCATTGCGCTCGGTGGCCCCTGGGTTCTGCCGTTCTTCACCGGCGCGCACGATGCCGACGCGACCGCCGCCGTCGCGCTCGGCGTGCGACTGCTGTGGCTCGCCGCCGGCTACCAGTTCTTCGACGGTCTCAATCTGGGCAGCAGCATGTGCCTGCGCGGCGCCGGTGACGTGCGGATCCCGGCGCTGCTGGTGCTCTCGGTGTCGTTGCTGCTATTCGTGCCCCTGGCGCACGCTCTCACTTTCGCGCCCGGGGAGGGCTGGGTGAAGTTCCTGCCGCAACTCGGCTGGGGCGCCGTCGGTGGCTGGGTGGCCGTGCTCATCTACATCATCGTGCTCGGCACGACGCTGTTTCTGCGCTGGCGCTCACGCGCCTGGCAGTCGATCCACCTCTGAACGCAGAGTCGGCTCCCATGCTCATCGCGATCAAGACGCTGCTGCATACCGTGCTGCTGCCCCCGGGAGGCCCGCTGCTGCTCGCCACCGCCGGTGCCTGGCTCATCGCCCGAGGTGGCGCCGGTGTGCGTGCCCGCCGCACCGGCTGGGCGCTGCTCGCAGCCGGGCTTGCGACGCTCTGGCTGCTGGCGATCCCCTTGGTGTCCGACGCACTCCAGCGCGTAGCGCAACGGTGCCCGCCGCTCGATCTCACCCGGCCGGTGCAGGCGCAGGCGATCGTCATCCTCGGCGGCGGGTTCGAGCGGCTCGGCGCTCCCGAGTACGGCGGTGAGCCGGCGGCATCCCAGCACCTGCTCGAGCGGGTCAATTACGGTGCGTTCCTGGCGCGCCGCACGGGATTGCCGGTAGCGGTATCCGGCACGCGCCGGGAGGCACTCGCCATGAGCGCCTCGCTGGCGCGCGATTTCGGGGTCACGACGCGCTGGGCAGAAGACAGCTCGCGCGACACCTTTGAGAACGCGCAGTTCTGCGCGCAGCTGCTCAAGCCGCTCGGTATCACACGCATCGTGCTCGTGACCAGCGCTGATCACGAGTGGCGCGCGATGCAGGAGTTCGTGAGTGCCGGCTTCAGCGTCGTGCCGGCACCGGTCGGGCTGTACGTGCCGCCCGAGACGGGTGTGCACAACTTCGTACCCAACGTGAACGCGCTCGCCTACTCGACCGCGGCGCTCTACGAGATTCTCGGTGATCTCGCGCGGCAGGTTTTCGCGGCGCTGCATCTGCGGCGGCACCCGCGCTGAAGCGCTCGCCCGAGCCCGCGCGCGTGTTCGAAGATGATCTGATCACCGTGTTTCGCTCGTGGCAGCGACATGAGTGCAACGAGCGGCTGCTGGTGCTCACCGCCGTCGGCGTCGAGGCTTTGATCACCGCGGCCGCCGGGGAATTCCTGCTGCAGGTCGCGCCGCACGATGCCGGCTACGCGGCCCGGCACCTGTTGCAGTACGAGGCCGAGAACCGGCCGCCGCCAACGCCCCCACCACCGCCACCGGTGTACGAGTACGCCTGGGTCGGTTGCGCCATCTACATCCTGGTGCTGGTCGGCGTCGCGTGGGTGCTCTCGAACGGTCTCGTGCGTCTCGACGCATTCGATCTCGGCGAGCTCGACGCCGCACGCGTGCAGGCGGGCGAATGGTGGCGCGCCTGGACGGCACTCACGCTGCACCTCGACGCCCCGCATCTCGCGGCCAACCTCGGCGCCGGGACGTGGTTCGGATATCTCGCCGCCCGCCAGATGGGCAGCGGCACCGCCTGGCTCATCACGGTGACCGGCGCGGCGCTCGCCAACCTTCTCGAGGCGCTGCTCGGGCCGCCCGAGCATCGCGCGGTGGGTGCTTCCACGGCGGTGTTCGCCGCACTCGGAGCGATGTCGGCATACTCCTGGCGCGAGCGTTTTGCGCTGCCGCAGCGCTGGGCACGCCGCTGGGGTCCACTCATCGCCGGCGTGATCCTGCTCGGCTGGACCGGCGCAGGCGGCGAGGGCACGGACGTGGACGTCGTGGCACACCTGGCAGGCTTCGCCGTCGGCGCAGTGCTCGGCGCTACCGCCGCCTTGCCGCGCGCGCGGCGACTGTTGCAGCGCGTGCCGCAGTGGCTGAGCGGCGCCGCGGCGCTCGCCTCGCTCGCTATCGCCTGGGCCTGCGCGCTCGCGAGCTGACGGCGGGCGCCGCGGAAATTCCCTGCGGTGCGCTCAAGGTCCTTCGATGGTGTAGCCTCGCGCGCGCAGCGTCGCCAGCGTGCCGTGCTCGCCGAGCAACCGCTCCATTGATTGCACCGCGAGCGTGCCGCGGTTGCGTGCCAGACTGTCGGTCACGGCCACCAGCCAGTCATCCTGGGCCCGCGCGATGAGATTGCGCACGCGCTCCGAGGTCGATACCGCGGCAATGCAGGCGGCGCGGTCGTCGGGGTGCGGGATCTGGCGCAGCGCGTCCACATCGCCCAATGCCCAGGCACGGGCGCGTGCCTGCATGTTGCCGAGGTCGCTCTCGAGGAGCGTTACGACGGCGTCGAGGCACGCCACTTCGCTGGCAAGCGGCGTGGCGCCGACGTCCTTGATCACATCGACCGGATCGTCGATGCGCAGCTTGTCCTGGTGGACGCGGACCCCGTGTCGTGCGGCGAGCGCCAGTACGTCCCGCTGCACCTCGTTGTGCAAAGCGAGACCCGCCGCATCGAGCACGTGCGTCAGCAGTTCGCGCGCGGCCAGCATCGGCCGCATCTGCTCGATCTTGTTGTCGTGCGGCGCATAGCGTATCCGCAGTGCCTCGACACGCGCGTACAGGTGCGGCGGCAGGCTCTCCCTCAGCGGCAGGTTGTCGGGAGGCTTCTGCAGGTGTCGCCAGGCGATGTAGACGCGCAGTGCGGTGATGGGGTTGGCGCCGATCCCGTAGCTGGGCCAAGCCGGCACCACCTCCTGCGTGAACTTGAGCGCCTCCTCCACCGCATCCGGCTGCCAGACCATCTTCTTCGGCAGCGGCGAGATGGTGCCGAGTATCCACAGCGTGTGATCGCCGCTGCGTACGGTCCACATGCGTGGGCCCTCGTGCCGGCCTTCGACCACGACCTCTTCCATGCCCTCCGGTGCGCCGGCTGCGCTGCCCGCAGGCACCGACATACCTGCGGTCACGACCGAGAGCACGCTCGCCGTCAGATAGCTGCCTAGTGAGCGCATGACGGGCGCGCCTCAGTCGCTCGTCGGGAGCTGGTGCGGCGCACTCTCATCGGTCGGTCGGTACACGCGCGTCACAGTGACGGCCGGCAGCTCACCGGAGGAGATGTGCAGCTTCATCACCAGCTCCTTGCCATCGGGCGACAGGCTGTATTCCTCGCTGGCCACCGGCCCCTGCTGCGCCCTCACTTCGATCACGTACGCGTGGCCTTTCCACCCCGAGGTCTGGTCCCCTACACCGCCTTCGGCGGATACCACACTGTGCTGACCGGGTGTGAAGGTCCGTCGCGAGGTGCCGTAGTCGAGCACGAACTCCCCCGGTCCCTGCCGCACGGTAAGGAAGTCACCGCGCGCGGCGGTGTTCGTGAGGATGTGCGCCATGGGCGAACGCTGCAGCGGATCGAAGTGCGGACCGAACGGCACGGGCTGCGCGGGCTCCGAGTCGCCGCCCGCGTCCGGATTCTGGGTCGACCCCTGCCCGTGTTTTCCGGGTCGCGCCGGCGCGGCGACCATCGGCTGCTGCGCTTGTCGGGCGATGATTTTCATCGCCTCCGCGCGCATGTGATCGAGGGTCTTCTGCGGGTCATCGCTCGCGCTGTGATCGAGTTTCCAGGCCCCGGCGAGGTTGACGCCGGGTGGCGCATCCGCGGCGAGGCCATGGCCGGCGCACCCGTCGAGCAGGGCGGCCGCGCACAGCAGCACGAGGGTGACACGAACGGTCGGCATATTGTCGTATCCTCGCTGGCCGTTGGACGCCAAGAGTGCAGCATCGCAGTTCGTCGCGTCCACGCGCAAATGGCCAAACGACGTACACCGACCGAGCTCGAGCGCCTGCGCAGGCGTATCACGCGCCTCGACGGGCGGAGCATCGACGAGCTTTACGGACTCGAGCCGGTGTGGGAGCCGGGGACGGGACCACCGGGCGTGTTGCCGGAGGAGTTCATCGCCGTGTGCTGCCCGTATTGCGGCGAGCGGTTGCAGACACGCGTCGACCTGACCGCCGACGAGCCATCCTACGTAGAAGACTGCGAAGTGTGCTGCCGCCCGATCGAATTTCAGATCGAGCGCGATGCCGGTGGAGGCTTGGCCGCGCTCGGGGTACGGCGGCTCGACTGAAAGCGATGGTGGGCGAGGGCGGCTCGCTCTTTTGAGCGGCACGGGCTTGCGGCCGCGGGTCAGGGTGCTGTCTCAGGGTGCTGTCAACGATAGTTCGGCAAATACCGAACTATTCAGCCAGGAAGGTACTCAAGCCGCGGGGCGCACGGCCGAGCCGAGAAATGTGAGGCTGGCGGCAGTGGCATCGAGACGCACGCGCACGCCGAGCGGCACCGGCTCATTGACATCCCCGTGCCCGATTGGAAAGCCGGCCGCGCAGGGAAGCCCGGTGCTCACGGCGAGCTCGCGCAGCAACTCGCCACTCGTATAGTCCGCGCCGGGCTCCTCGCACGTGGTGAAGGACCCGAGCGCGATGCCGCGCACGCGTGCAAAGACCCCGGCGAGCTGCATGTGCGTCCACATGCGATCGAGACGGTAGGGACGCTCGCCCTGGTCCTCGAGCAGCAGGATCGCGCCATCGAGTGCCGGCATGTACGGGGTGCCGAGCAGGCGCGTGAAGACCGAGAGATTCCCGCCCAGCAGTGGCCCCTCGGCCACACCTGCAACACAGGTGGCCGTGCCGGTGAGGGGCGCTGCGGGCCGGACAGACTCCAGCAGCTCGAACAGTCGCGTGCACGTTGCGGACGACAGGCGCGACAGCTGAGTGAGCACTGGTCCATGGATGCTGACGCGGCCGTGCGCCTGGAACCACAGGTGGAGCGCCGTGATGTCGGAGAAGCCCACCAGCAGCTTCGGCGGACCTTCGGGCGCCTGCCCGGCGAGCCGTGCCAAAAGACGCGTCGCCCCATAGCCCCCGCGGGCACAGAACACCGCCCGGATATCGGGGTCGGCGAGCGCGGCGCGCAGCTCGGCGAGTCGCCGCGCATCACTGCCGGCGAGGTAGCGCTCCCGCTCGAACAGTCCGTCGCCGTATCCGGCGCGATAGCGGGCCTTAAGCAGTGCCAGTCCCGCCTCGAATGCGCCGCGCTCGAAACCGCTGGCCGGCGCGATCACGGCCACCCGGTCCTGCGGTCGCAGCGCGGCAGGAAGTTGCAGCGGTGCGGTCAACGCCGCCCCCGGGGTGCACTTGAGATCGGACAATGGTGCCAGCTCATATAATGATGCGCCGCGGACTCTAGGCGCGCCGTCAAAGGACCGTCAATGATCGGGTTTCTGCTGTGGCTGCTGCTCCTGGTTTTCTGCTGGCCCTTGGCGCTCGCCGCGCTGTTGCTGTACCCGCTCGTGTGGCTGGTGCTGCTGCCGTTCCGATTGATCGGAATCACTGTCGCGGGCGTGTTGGCGCTGCTCACGGCGCTGATTCTGCTGCCGGCGCGCGTTTTGGGCGGGCATCGCTGAGGGGACCGGCCCTCGCCTTGCGCTGAGCGGCTCAGTCGGACAGCGCCTTCAGGTCGCGCCGCAGCGCCGCGCGGCCGCGATCGAGCTGCTCGAGTCGCTCGGCAGCCTGGCGCAGCTGGGTCAGATCCTGTACCGGCGCCTGGTGCGCTCGGCGGTAGGCATTGCGCGCCGCTACCCACAGGCGGTGGATACGGGCATAACGTGCGGCGAGCTCACGGCGCAGGGTAATCAGGGCAAATCGTCGCATTACCCGCATCACGCTCGAAAGCGCCGCGCCACAACAGTGCAGGCGTCACAGAACGCCTTGGCCGCGTGGGGATTCTTCACGCGCCGCTCACAGCGCCCACAGTAGCGTAGCCGCCCCCAGCTGCCATCGACGGGGCGTCGCGTGGATTTTGTTTTCATCCTCGGGCTGATCGTGCTGTATGCGGTGACGCACTGGCTGATTGCTGCCATCGCGCGGCTCGGACGGATCGAATGAGTGCCATCTACGCCGTGAGCGCGCTGCTCACCGTGGCGCTGTTCGTCTACCTGTTGTATGCGCTGATCCGGCCGGAGAAGTTCTGATGACCGGGGCGGCCATAACCCTGTTCGTGGGCTTCCTGCTGCTGGTGGTTGCGGCCGTGAAGCCACTTGGCCTGTACATGGCCAACGTGTTCGAGGGGCGTCCGATCTGGCCCGTGCGCGCGGGTGCCGCGCTCGAGCGCGCGATCTATCGCGTGTGCGGCGTCGAGCCCGCACGCGAGATGGGCTGGCGCGAATACGCGGTCGGCCTGCTGCTCTTCAACGCCCTGGGTGCTGTCGCGGTGTATCTGCTGCAGCGCTGCCAGCTGTGGTTGCCGCTCAACCCGCAGCGGTTTGCCAACCTTGGGCCGGATTCCGCTTTCAATACCGCGGTGAGCTTCGTCACCAACACCAACTGGCAGGGCTACTCGGGCGAGTCCGCCATGAGCTACCTCACCCAGATGGCGGGGCTCGCGGTGCAGAACTTCCTGTCCGCAGCGAGCGGCATCGTCGTGGCGATCGTGCTCATTCGCGGGTTGGCACGGCATAGCGTGACCACCATCGGCAACCTGTGGGCGGACCTGACGCGCGCGACGCTGTACGTGCTGCTGCCGCTCGCGACGGTGCTGGCGCTCGCTCTGGTATCCCAGGGCGTGATCCAGAACTTCAGTGCCTACAAGGACGTGACCACAGTCGAGCGGCTCACCTACCAGCAGCCGAAGACCGATAGCGCGGGTAACCCGGTGAAGGACGCCGCGGGCAACCCGGTCCAGGAGACGCTCACCACCCAGACACAGACGCTACCCATGGGCCCGATCGCCTCGCAGGAGTCGATCAAAGAGCTCGGTACCAACGGCGGCGGATTCCTCAACGCCAACTCCGCCCATCCGTACGAGAACCCCACCGCGCTCTCGAACGTGCTCGAGATGCTCGCGATCCTGATCATTCCGGCCTCCCTCACCTACACCTTCGGCAGGATGGTCGGCGACACGCGCCAGGGCTGGGCGGTGCTCGCTGCCATGGTGATCCTGTTCGTGTCGCTGCTCGGCATCTCGGCATACAACGAGCAGCGCGGCAATCCGCTGCTGCCCGCGCTGGGCGTCGACCAGGCCGCGAGTGCGACCCAGGCGGGTGGCAACATGGAGGGGAAGGAGACGCGTTTCGGCATCGCCGCTTCGGCCCTGTTCGCGAGCGTCACGACCGCGACTTCCTGCGGTGCCGTCAACAGCCTGCACGACTCGTTCACGCCGCTCGGCGGCTTCGTGCCGCTCTTCCAGATGCAGCTCGGTGAAGTCGTGTTCGGTGGTGTCGGCACCGGGCTCTACTCCATGCTGATCTTCGCCATCGTCGGGGTGTTCATCGCCGGGCTCATGATCGGGCGCACGCCCGAATACCTCGGCAAGAAGATCGAGGCGTTCGAGATGAAGATGAGCTCGATCGCGATCCTCGTCATGCCGTTCATCGTGCTGATCGGCACGGCGGTCGCAGTGAGCGTCGATGCCGGGCGGGCCGCGGTCGGCAACCCCGGGGCGCACGGCTTTTCCGAGATCCTTTACGCCTTCTCCTCGGCCGGCAACAACAACGGCAGCGCCTTCGGCGGTATTTCGGCCAACACGCCCTTTTACAACGTCGCGCTCGCGCTCACCATGTGGCTCGGCCGCTTCTGGCCGATCGTGGCGGTGCTCGCCGTGGCGGGCTCGCTGGCGGCCAAGAAACGCATTCCGGTCTCCGATGGCACCATGCCGACCCACGGCCCGACCTTCGTGGTCCTGCTGATCGGCACCGTGCTGCTGGTGGGGGCGCTGACGTTCGTGCCGGCGCTCGCTCTCGGTCCCATCGTCGAGCACGTCATGCTGTGGGCTTCGCCATGAGCCGCCGCCCGCTCTCCCTGTTCGATCGTGAGCTGCTCGGCCCGGCGCTGCTCGATTCGCTGAAGAAGCTGGATCCGCGCGTACAGTGGCGCAACCCGGTCATGTTCGTCGTCTACATCGGCAGCCTGCTCACCACCGTGCTCTGGCTGCAGGCGCTCGCCGGGCGCGGCGAAGCGCCGGCGTGGTTCATCTTCAACATCGCGCTGTGGCTGTGGTTCACGGTGCTGTTCGCGAACCTCGCCGAGGCGCTCGCCGAGGGACGCAGCAAGGCCCAGGCGGCCGCGCTGCGCGGGCTGAAACAGACCGTGTGGGCCAAGCAGCTCGCCGACCCGAACGAGCGCGGCAGGAGCACACCGGTGCGCGCCGAAGATCTGCGGCGCGGCGATGTGGTCCTCATCGAGGCC
>Ga0306920_100013845_pt1 | contig 10996 bp, 8 predicted proteins | sample flu12Cox44000170_FD_204666 | JGI IMG/M metagenome (GOLD analysis project Ga0306920, IMG submission 204666) | Lab enrichment of tropical soil microbial communities from Luquillo Experimental Forest, Puerto Rico - flux4day.12C.oxic.44.000.170 (v2)... | ecosystem: Environmental > Terrestrial >...
TGAAGGAGCAGCGCGCCAAGATGGGCGGTGGCGAGGCTCCGCCCGAGGGCGATGGCGTTCCCGTGACGTTCGAGGGCGGACATGTGGCCGCCGACGAGCCAAACTACAACCGCGCTGACAACCGTCCTCCACGCCGTGATGGCGACCGCGGGCGCCGTGGTGGACACGGCGGGCATGGTGGCGGTCGAGGCGACCGGCGTGGGCCAAGGCGGTAGACAGCAGTTAGCAGTTGCCAGTGGTCAGTAGTCAGAAAATTCAAGGGCCCCCGTTCGAGTGACGCTTGGCGGGGCCTTTTAGCCAACAGCGAATAGGCCGCCAGCCAAGAGCGACAAGCGAGCAGCTAAATGTTAGGCTGAAATTTGGCCTGTCTTCTCTATTGCGTCACGCTAGCCAACCGTGACCCCATTCAAAATCTGATCGGTGTCGCCGAACGGCCGGTGGTTGCACACGATTTCGACGAGTTGCGGGTTTATTGGAGCGAAGTCGCGAATCCCGAGCCCTTGGTCGAAGCCGCGTCGCGGAAGCCAGCGGAATTGAGATATCAGCAGGTGCTGCGCGAGATAGTGATACGCACGACAGCGATCGCCTTTCCGCTTCCGGCCGTTGTCGCTGATCTCGAAGATGTCGATGCGCTGGTTAGCGAGCAGCATGAACGTTATGTTCAGGCGCTGGGGCGGCTGGCGGATACCGTCCAATACGAGCTGACCGCCACGTGGGCAGACGATGAGCGGGCAGACTTGGCCACTCCGGTAAAGGGCCGTGAGTATCTAGAACGGCGACAGGAAACCCAGGCCCGGGTGGCGGCGATCGACGCAAAGCTCCGGACCCTCGCCGCTGGAATTGTTCGTGAGTGGCGATCACGCCCGGAGCGCAGGAAGCATTTATGGTTCGCGCTGCTGGCGCGCGAGGATCGCGAGCGGTTCATTGCTGCGCTGCGCAGCGCCGGACCCTCCGAGGGCGTGAGGTTGCGCTTGAGCGGGCCGTGGCCGCCGGGTGAGTTTGTCCGAGCGCCGCAATAAGCTCGCATTCCCATCGCTCGTCATCCCGTTTACCATGGTTCAGTATCCCTATGCGCACCTTTCAGCTTGTATCCTTATCCCTGATTAGTGTCGCTACACTCGTCACGGCTCAGACACCAAAGCCTTCACCCAAGCCAACCGCCGACTATTCGCAGGAGGCGTTCGTCACCGAGCTGTACAAGGAGTCATTCCGCTTTGAGAACGACGGCACGGGCCGCGAGCGGATCGACGCGCGTATCAAGATCAACAGCGACGCCGGCGTGCAGGCCCTAGGCCAACTCAAGGTGGGATACAGCGCGCTCAGCGACAAGCTCGAGATCCCTTACGTTCGCGTGATCAAGCCAGACGGCTCGGTGATCACCGCGCAGGAATCTGCGGTCCAGGATGTCACCTATCCCAATGCGCTGATGTACTCCGACTACCACGAGAAGCACATCAGCGTTCCTGCGCTGCGGCCGGGCGATGTGCTCGAATATCAGTTTGTGCGCAACATCGTCAACCCGCTCACACCCGGACAGTTCTGGATCAGTTATGAGTTCAAAGATCGCGGCATCGTGCTCGACGAGCAGCTCGAGATCAACGTGCCGAAGTCGCGCAAGATCAATCTCAAGAGCGAGCCAGGCGCGGATCCGAAAATCACGGACGAAGGCGACCGTCGCATCTACCGGTGGACACATTCCCATCTAGACGACGATGAGGACAACCCGAAGCCAACGAAGCGGCCGAAACGCCGGCATGATGAAGACGAGCTCCCTTCGGTGCAGCTGACGACCTTCGAGAGCTGGCAGGAGGTGGGCGACTGGTATGCCGGTTTAGAGAAAGATCGCCGCCAGCCGAACGATGCGATCAAAGCCAAGGCCGCCGCACTGGTCGAGGGCAAGACCACCGATATAGAGAAGGTCAAGACCCTGTACGAGTATGTGTCGGCTGACTTCCGGTATGTAAGTCTCTCGTTCGGTCTGGGCCGCTTCCAACCGCATGCGGCTTCGGAGGTGCTTGCGAATGGCTACGGCGATTGCAAGGACAAGAACACGCTACTGGCGGCGCTGCTGGCCGCGCAAGGCTTCGAGTCGACGTCGGTTCTGATTGGGTCGCAGCACAAGCTTGATCCCGACGTACCCTCGCCATCGCAGTTCGATCACGTCATCACGCGTGTTCCGGTGGACGGGCAGGAGATTTGGCTGGATAGCACCAACGGTGTCGCACCGTTCCGGATGCTGGCGTATCCGTTGCGTGATAAGCAGGCCCTGGCCATGCCACCCGGCGGTACGCCGGAGCTGGTACGCACGCCGGCGGACCTTCCGTTTGACAGCCTCGACAAAAGCCGTATCGATGGCTCATTGAATGAGACCGGCAAGCTAACCGGGCATTTTGCAGCATCCGTCCGCGGAGACGCCGAGCTGGGCATGCGTTTCGGACTGCGGCAGATTCCCAACAATAAGTGGAAAAACCTTTTCGACATGATGCTGACCGGCTCGCCGATGAAGGGCGGCGAGATCACGAACTTGAAGATCGGCGACCCCGCGAACACGGACGAGCCGCTTAAGGTCGACTTCGACGTGGCGGTCAGCAACTACTTCGACTGGTCGGCACCCGATCCTAAGCTGCCTTTGCCGGTGGTGCGCATGACGGTGCCGCCGCCTGCCGAGGATGACAGCAAGAACCCCAAGCCGATCAAGCTGGGGCCTCCGGCGGTAGCAACAACGGAGGTAAAGATAGGAGTGCCGTCGAAGTACGGCGTGCACCTGCCCATCGGTGTCGACGTCAAGCGAGACTACGCGGAGTACCACTCCAGCTACAAATTTGAAGACGGCCAGCTTGTCGCCAGCAGAACGCTTCAGACGTTGAAGACGGAGATTCCTTACGACCGGAGCGACGATTACGCGTCGTTTCGGCGGACGATTGAGGCAGACCAGGCACAGAGCGTCGTGCTCGACAACAAGTCTCCGGGAACCGCGGGGCTAGGTTCCGGGCAGTCTCCGGACGATCTTTTCGACTCGGCAATGCAGGCAGCGAACAACAACAACTTTGCGTTGGCAATTGATCTGTTCCAGCGCATTGCCAAGGCTGATCCCAAACACAAGGGCTTGTGGAACAACCTTGGGCGGGCGTATCTGGCGGTGAATGACGACCGGCAGGCCGCTGATGCGTTCAAGAAGCAGATCGAGGCTAATCCTTACGACGAGTACGCGTATACCAACCTCGGCGCCGCCTATGAAGGAATGCAGCGATACGACGAGGCTATCGCGCAATATCAGAAGGCGATTGAGGTCAGCCCGCTGGATGCCGCCGCACATGGCAGCCTGGGGCTGCTCTACGGCAAGCTCAAGCGATGGAATGAGGCAGTACCAGAACTGGAGAAGGCCGCTTCGCTCGAAGAAAAGAATCCGCTGATCGAGGTATCACTCGGTCAGGCGTACATCGCGACGGGACAGACCGAGAAAGGAATGGCTGCGTTCGATAAGGCGATTGCGCTTGCCCCCACCGCAGTGGTTTGGAACAACATCGCTTATGCGCTCTCGGAGCAGAACGTGCAGCTCGACCGGGCCAGCCAGTATTCCGATGCTGCCATCAACTCGATTGAGACACAGTTACGCGATGTCAATCTCGATAACCTGCGGCTGCAAGACATTTTCACTGCCAATCTGCTGTACAACGTGTGGGACACGAAAGGATGGGTCGAATACAAGCGAGGCAATCTCGACGAGGCCGAGCGCTACATTCGGGCTGCGTGGGAAGCGAACAGTAACGGCAACATCGCAGAGCATCTTGGGGAGATCGCCGAGAAGCGCGGCAAGAAAGATGAAGCGATCCGGTACTACGGGTTCGCGCTAACCGGGGTTTCGCCCAGCCCTGAGGCACGCGACCGGCTCACCGCCCTGGGTGTTACTTCCGATGTCGATAGGCGCGTCGAGGAGGCACGAGCTGAGTTGCAGGCAGAACGTACCCACAAGCTCTCCGCAACGGGCAAGGGAACTGGTGACTTCTTCGTGCTGGCCTCTCCGGCAAAGAACGATCAGGTGAAGTTCGTTAACGGAGATGCCGAGGTCAGGGGACTCGGCGATGCAGTGAAGTCGGCAAACCTTGATATCACGTTTCCTAAGGCGTCCTCGGTGCTCGCGCTGCGTCGCGGTACGTTGACGTGCGGTACGACGCCGCCTCCAGCGCTGGCGAGGGGCAAGGCAGCGAAGAAGAGCAACGGCAACAGTGCGAGTGAGAAGGGCGACAAAGCGGCGGGAGATACGTCTGAAGCGGTTCGGAAGCCGCAGCTGATTCCGGGCCCTTGTTTGGTGGAGTTGCTGCCCGCCGATGCTGTCCGCTCGGTGGATTAAAATTAAACTGATGGCCAGCAAAGCGTGGGCAGGAAGGTGAGTGATGACGGAAGATCTACGCTATCCGATCGGCAAGTTCGAATGGGTACCGCCCGAAAACGAGGCGCAGATGGCCAAGCGTCGCGAGCATTACATCGATGTTCTTACCAAGCTGCCGGATACGTTCAGCAAGGCAGTCTCTGATCTGTTGCCGGCGCAGCTCGACACACCGTATCGCCCGGAAGGCTGGACGGTGCGGCAGCTCGCGCACCACGTCCCCGACAGTCATGCCAACGCGTTCATTCGCTTTAAGCTCGCCCTCACCGAGTATGAGCCGACCATCAAACCTTATAAGGAAGACATGTGGGCCAAGCTGCCTGACGTGGCCAATACCCCAGTCCAAGTGTCACTTCAGCTTCTCGGTGCGCTGCACGCCCGGTGGGTAGCGTTGCTGCGTGGCATGGATTCATCGGATTTCGCTCGTACGTTGCGGCATCCCGAGCTTGGGGTAATGGACCTCAATCGCGTGCTTGCGATGTACGCCTGGCACTCGGCGCACCACACGGCGCACGTGACCTCGCTCCGCAAGCGGATGGGCTGGAACTAGAAGACGGCTGATCGTTCGTAGCTACTAGAGAGCCGTGCGTCTGGAAACTCACACAACTTGCTTCGCATCCAATGCTCGAAACCCTGGAGGCTCAGTAATGATCCAGTTCAAACTGAACGGGAAGCCGCGGTCCTTTGACGGCGACTCTTCGATGCCGTTGCTCTGGTATGTGCGCGACATCGCCGGCCTGACTGGCACGAAGTTCGGCTGCGGTATGGGTCTGTGTGGCGCGTGCACGGTACACCGCAACGGTCAGGCGGTGCGCTCGTGTTCGACGCCGATGAGCACTGTGGCCGGGCAGGAAATCGTGACCATCGAAGCGATTGCCGGCCCGGATAAACTTCACCCCGTTCAGATTGCCTGGATCGAGAACTCGGTCCCGCAATGCGGCTATTGCCAGTCAGGACAGATCATGCAAGCCGTTGCGTTGCTGGCGGAGACTCCCCAGCCCACTGACGAGCAGATCGAGAATGCGATGGCCGGCAACATTTGCCGCTGCGGGACGTATCAGCGCATTCGTGCTGCCATCAAGCAGGCCGCGGGGGTGAAGGTGTGAACGCCTCCATCGAGAACGTCAGCCGCCGTGGGTTCCTGAAGAACGTGCTCTCCGCCGGCGCGTTTGTGATCGCCGTGCGCTATCTTCCCGATATCGCCTTCGCCGACGAGGTGGCGCGCAGCGTGATCGACACGACGCCACTGCATCCCAGCGTCTATGTTGGGTTGGAGACCGACGGCACGGTGTACATCGTGGCGCACCGCTCGGAGATGGGGACGAGCAGCCGCACCTCGCTGCCGATGATTTTGGCCGACGAGCTCGATGCCGACTGGTCGCGCGTCAAGATCATCCAGGCAATCGGCGATCCGCGCTACGGTTCGCAGGACACCGACGGTTCCAAGTCCGTGAGGGATTTCTTTAACCCATTGCGCGAAGGCGGAGCCGCCGCTCGCCTGATGCTTATCCGTGCCGCCGCGCAGCAGTGGGGCGTTTCGCCGGATGAGTGCACGACCGGCCTTCACCAGGTCATTCATGCTCCTAGTGGTCGGAAGGCTGACTATGGCCAACTTGTCGCTGCTGCCGCGAAGCAGCCGGTCCCTACGAAGAGCGAAGTAAAGTTCAAGCCCCGTTCGCAGTGGCGCTACGTCGGTAAGGGCGAGAACCCTTACGACCTTCGCGACTACTGCACTGGCAAATCGCGCTTTGGTCTGGACGCAAAAGTCGACGGTATGGTCTATGCGGCAATTGCGCATCCACCTGTGCTCGGAGGCACGGTTAAGTCGCTCGATGACAAGCCGGCTTTGGCGGTGACGGGCGTGCAGCAGACGATCACCATCGACACCTTCAAACCGCCGTGTCACTTCCAACCGCTCGGCGGAGTTGCCGTGCTTGCCGACAACACCTGGTCAGCATTCCAGGGACGCAAGCAGCTCAAGATCGAATGGGACAACGGAGCAAACGCGATTTATAACTCCGAGGAATTCAAGCGCCAGTTGCAGGAGACGGCGCGCAAGCCCGGCAAGGTATGGCGAAACCAAGGCGACGTCGACAAAGAGTTCGCTTCGGACGCCAAGATCATCGAGGCAGACTATTACATTCCGCATCTGGCTCATGCTTCAATGGAACCACCGATGGCCCTGGCCGACGTGCGCGGGGACAGAGTCGAGGTCTGGACGTCGACGCAGAACCCGCAAGCCGTACAGGAGTCAATCGCAAGTGAGCTGAAGATTCCCAAAGAAAACATCATCTGCCACGTCACATTGCTGGGGGGAGGCTTCGGGCGGAAATCAAAACCCGACAACGCGGTCGAGGCCGCCGTGCTTTCGCGCAAAGCAGGCAAGCCGGTGAAAGTCGTGTGGAGCAGAGAAGACGACATTCAGTTTGACTACTATCACACGGTGTCGGCGGCGCACATGAAGGCCGCGATTGATGCCAAAGGCCGGCCTAGTGCATGGTTGCAGCGCGTGGTCTACCCGTCGATCGGATCTACATTTCAGGCGGGTGCGGAGTACGCCAGTGCCGGCGAGATGCAGCAGGGCTGGACCGACATTCCGTACGATCTGCCGAACCTGCGCGTCGAAAACGGGCCGGCGCCGGCGCACGTCCGCATCGGGTGGTTTCGTTCCGTGGCGAACATCTATCAGGCCTTCGCGGTCCAGACGTTTACGGATGAGCTTGCAGCCAATGCCAATGCCGATCGAATCCAGTACATACTCGAACTCATCGGGCCAGGGCGGAGGATCGACTTCAAAGCTATGGGTGTGGAGTACCCGAACTACGGCGGCTCGCTCGCGGATTATCCGGTGGATACAGGGCGCATGCGAATTGTCATCGAGCAGGTTGCCGAAAAGTCGGGATGGGGAAAAGAGAAGTCCGGCCACGGCGTGGGTTACGGGTTTGCGATGCATCGCAGCTTTCTGACCTATGTTGCATGCGTGGTGAAAGCCGAGGTCAACGCCGACGGCGACATTGCGATTCCCCAGGTGAATTATGTCGTCGATGCGGGCCTGGTGGTGAATCCCGATCGCACCAAGTCGCAGTTCGAAGGCGCGGCGGTATTTGGCACGAGCATTGCGCGCTATGGCGAGATTACAGCGAAACATGGGGCCATCGAGCAGTCGAACTTCCACAACTACCAGGTGACACGTCTCCCGGAGGCGCCGCGGCGAACGAACGTCTACATAATTGAGAACGATGCCCCGCCTGCCGGTGTAGGAGAGCCGGGAGTTCCACCCTTCGTGCCGGCGTTCTGCAACGCGATTTACGCTGCGACGGGCAAGCGGGTGCGCGAACTACCGCTGTCGAAGATGGACTTCAGTAAATCTGCGAAGAGCTGAGTCGGTGGGTCGCAGGACTTGCGGATCGCCCCGCATCGCAGGCAGTCGTGGTGGTCTGACGCTCACCCGCGGGACGGCTAACGCCTCGCTGGACTCTGCCATTCGTCTTCGTTTCCAGTGCTTTCATCCCAATTCTCAAGCTGTGCATCATCGTTTCTTTGTGACGAGTGGAGGCAATGCGTTGCGAAGTGCGGCGCCGTCACTCTGAAATGCACCTTAAGGCATGGAATCGAGTGCGCTTCCTTCAGTGAACCAGCAGCGTCGATATACGTAGAGATGATTTGAGGCAAGGAGTGATACCAAGCGCTCTTTGCCCGTGGAAATTGCGCAGTTGCGCTTCGCCCGAAACTGGTGGCTCCGGCGAGGCGCTTCGCGGGACAGTTTTCGCGTCCCGTTCCTGTTGAATTTCGATGTTGTGAGAAGTGCAACGAAGTGGGGCCGCCGCAACTGACTTCCATCAGGAGATTGATCAGATGATTCGAAATGCAGTTCGTTTTACCCTGCTTGTACTTGCCCTCACAGTTTCGATTAGCGCATTCGCTAAGTCGAAGTCGGAAAACATTTCGCTGTTCCAGGACGTGACGGTGAACGGAACAAACGTCCCGGCCGGCGATTACGTCATAAAGTACGACATCGATGGAAACAACGCGCAGGTGAAGTTCACACAGCACGGTAAGGAAATCGCCAGCACGACCGGCCAGGTGAAGACGCTCAACAAGAAGCCAGTCCAGAACCAGGTTCTGTTGAACACCAACGGCGATACGCGCACCATCAGCGAAATCGATTTCGGTGGTAAGGACACAGCGATCACCTTCGAGTCCGCGGGCACGGGAGCAGGGAAGTAAAGGGCGATAGCAACGTAATACCTCCAGGAACAGAGCATGACGGAAGGGTGCGGCGCTTCGGCGCCGCATTCTCTTGTCTAGTTCGCCTATTTTCCGCGCCAGCTCCGAGATCAACGCTGGCTTACGGAGAGAATGTTGCCGTCGGGATCTTTAAACCACGCAACTTTGGCACCGCCGGGCGCAGTCCAGACCCCAAGCTTCTGGTCCTGCACAAACGGATATTTCTCCAGCGCGACACCGCGGTCCCTGAGCCAGCTTACGACCGCCAGGATGTCGGTTACCTCCCATCCGAGGACGGTGCCTGGCCGCGGCGTGAAGTTGGGAATCTTCGAAATGCGAATGCTGTGTCCCCCCACTCGCATGACCAGCGCATACTGATCCAAACTGACGAATTCGAAACCCAACTTGCCCTCGTAAAACTCTCTTGCCTTGTCGTAGTCGGTTGTTGCAAGAAATCCGGCAAGCTTTCCTGATTCCAGCATGGGAGCCTCCTATGGAGCCCTTTTATCGTAGGGAGATGAAGCTTGCCAATCAGAATTCATCGGCTAAAGTGACAAGATCTTGCCCGCTACAACAGCGCAAGTGCATCTATCGCGGTATTCCGAAAGCAGCTCGCAGACACGTGGGCGCGCTGTCTTCTGGAGGCTGAACAGCCGAAAGACGATCACCGCAGCAATCATCGTCGGTAACCAGTCCGACGTGACGCAGCTTTAACCGACATCCCGCCGCAACAATCCCGCCGGTACCGCCGCAACTGTCTTGACTTTTCCATGCCGGTACCCCAGAATGCAGCGCGGAGCGAATATCGTACGCTTCTGCCCCTCGGATTCCTGGCCAACGTCTCAAAGGAGCCACTTATGAGCACCACTCAAGCGCCCGCACCCGCCCTCGACATGGATAAGCTCAACAATTTTATCGGCAAGTTCGTCACCGACCTGGGAGCAGCCGTTCACACGGGTATGGTAGTCATCGGCGAAAAGCTCGGGCTTTACAAAGCCCTAGCCGAGGGCCCGATGAGCTCAGCCGAACTGGCTGCCAAGACGCAGACCGATGAGCGCTACCTGCGCGAGTGGCTGGCTTCGCAAGCGGCGGGTGGCTATATCACCTTCGACGAGACAAGCAACAAGTTTAGTTTGAGTGAGGAGCAGGCTTTCACCTTGGCAAAGGAAGATAGCCCAGCTTATTTGCCGGGAGCATTCGAACTGGCTTTGGGATCATTGGCCGCGGTTCCGCGCATCGCCGATTCTTTCCGCAGCGGTGCCGGAATGGGCTGGCACGAGCACGTGGACGGCGTGTTTCATGGATGCGAAAAGTTCTTTAGACCTGGGTATGCCGCGAATCTGGTCGCCAACTGGATCCCCGCGCTTCAGGGTGTAAAAGACAAACTTGAGTCGGGCGGGCGGGCAGCCGATGTTGGCTGCGGAAAGGGAGCCTCGACGCTGCTGATGGCGAAGGCGTATCCGAAATCGCAGTTCTTCGGCTTCGATTACCATGACAAGTCGATCGAAGCTGCCCGTGAATCGGCGAAGAAGGAAGGCGTATCCGACCGCGTCAGCTTTGAGGTTTCGAAGGCGAAAGAATACCCGGGCAAGGACTACGATTTCGTGGCGGTGTTCGATTGCCTGCATGACATGGGCGATCCGGTTGGAGCAGCGGCCCATGTCCGCCAGTCGCTGGCCAAGGATGGCACGTGGATGATTGTGGAGCCCTTCGCCAATGACCAGCTGAAAGACAACCTCAATCCCGTCGGCCGAGTGTACTACTCGTTTTCGACGCTGCTCTGTACTCCTTGCTCGCGTTCCCAGGAAGTTGGGCTTTGCCTGGGTGCACAGGCGGGCGAGTCGCGCATTCGAGATGTCGTCACCAAAGCTGGATTCACGCGTTTCCGTCGAGCTACCGAAACTCCGTTCAACATCGTCTACGAAGCTTGCCCGTAGACGCGCGCTTGCACAGTCGATGATTGGGTAAGTTCCTACGCCGTCATTTGTGCCGGTTCCTCGTGGAACCGCACCGACACCAGCTTCGAGACGCCCGCTTCCTGCATCGTTACGCCGTACATGACCGGGGCGATGGCCATGGTCTTCTTGCTATGGGTGATGATGATGAACTGCGTCTGCCCGCTGAGCTCCTGAACCAGCCCAGTGAATCGGCCGATGTTGGCTTCGTCGAGCGGAGCATCGACTTCGTCGAGGATGCAGAACGGGCTGGGCTGGAATTGGAAGATGCCGACCAGCAGCGCCAGCGCGGTCAGCGCCTTCTCGCCGCCGGAGAGCAGCAATACATTCTGCAGCTTCTTGCCCGGAGGCGACGCTACCACATCGATGCCGCTTTCCTGGGCGTTCTCCTGGTCGGTAAGGCGCATGAAGGCCTGACCCCCGCCAA
>Ga0306920_100013846_pt1 | contig 10996 bp, 5 predicted proteins | sample flu12Cox44000170_FD_204666 | JGI IMG/M metagenome (GOLD analysis project Ga0306920, IMG submission 204666) | Lab enrichment of tropical soil microbial communities from Luquillo Experimental Forest, Puerto Rico - flux4day.12C.oxic.44.000.170 (v2)... | ecosystem: Environmental > Terrestrial >...
CTGGCTTTGGCCACGCAAGGCAAGGAACGGGGCGCGGACCTTGCTGTATTTTCCGAGCTTTGCATCTGCGGTTACTTTCCTCAGGACCTTCTCGAGCGGCCCGCCTTCATTGAAAGAAATCAAAAAGAGCTGAGGCAATTGGCGGCCAAGCTTCCTCTACCGTCGATCGTCGGCTATGTCGGCAAGAACAAGAAGGGAACCGGCAACGGAATTTCCAACAAGGCCGCGCTGGTCTGCGGGGGAAAAGTGGTGTTCGAGCAGAGCAAAATGCTGCTGCCGACCTATGACGTATTTGACGAGTCGCGTTATTTTCAACCGGCGCTGCAGCAAAACGTTTTTGCAGTTGGTGACGAAAAGCTGGGCATCACCATTTGCGAGGACGTCTGGAACGACAAGAATTTCTGGGCGTCGCGGCGCTATGAGCGTGACCCGGTGACCGAGCTAGCCGCGCAGGGAACTAGCCTCATCATCAACATTTCCGGCTCTCCATACACCATCGACAAGCGCGCTCTGCGCGTGGACATGCTGCGATCCCTGGCGCTGAGCCACCAGTTGCCTGTCGTCTATGTGAACCAAGTTGGCGGCAACGACAGCCTCATTTTCGACGGCGCCAGCGTAGCGCTGACCGCCGACGGCAAGGTAGCGGCGCAGGCCGCTGCGTTTGAAGAAGATCTGGTACTGTTCGATAGCGCGACCGGACAAGGTGAAATCCACGACCAGCCGCGCGAAGAGATTGCTTACGCGTTTCACGCGTTGGCCATGGGTACGCGAGATTACGTGCGGAAATGCCGCTTCCAGAAAGCTCTGGTCGGGCTAAGCGGCGGGATAGATTCTGCCGTGGTGGCGGCAATTGCCGTGGAGGCGCTGGGCAAGGAAAACGTGCTGGGCGTGTCGATGCCGGGGCCGTTCTCGTCCCAAGGCAGCGTTTCAGACGCCAAGGCCGTTGCCGACAACTTGGGAATTGAGTTAAAGACGATTCCGATTTCGCCTGTCTTCGATGCCTATCGTGCGGCGCTGAAGCCGGTTTTTGGTTCGCGTAAACCTGGCGTGACGGAAGAAAATATTCAAGCGCGCATTCGCGGAAATTATTTGATGGCGCTGTCGAACAAATTCGGCTCGATGGTGTTGAGTACTGGCAATAAGTCGGAGCTGGCGGTAGGGTACTGCACTCTGTATGGCGACATGGCGGGCGGTCTGGCGGTGATTTCGGACGTGCCGAAGCTGATGGTATACGAGCTAGCGAATTTCATTAATCTCAGGGGTGCTCGACGAGCTGGAGACCGGCGGGGTGAGATTATTCCCGGCTCGACGATCGAGAAGCCGCCTTCCGCGGAGTTGCGGGCTAACCAGAAGGATGAGGACAGCCTGCCGCCATATGATGTACTGGACCGAATCCTGAAGGCTTATATCGAGGATCTGCGAAGCCCTCAGGAGATTGCTGACAAGTATGGATTTGATTTGAAATTGGTGCGCGAGACAGCTCTGCTGGTGGACCGTAGCGAATACAAGCGGAAGCAGGCGGCACCGGGATTGAAGATTACTTCGCGCGCATTTGGATTTGGGCGGCCTTTCCCGATTGCTCAGCGGTTTATTCCATAAGATGCGAGGCTCCTTTTTGAATACCATCTGGTCAAGACTGCTGTGCGCAGCATGGATCTCAGTCGGAGCGGCGGGACTCTGCGCCACAACTGCCTTAGCGCAAAGCCCTGCACCCGAGGACTTGAAGCATAAGACCGAGCAATACCTGCGGAACCTGTTCGCGTTCGGTCCGGAAGTGAAGATGGTGGTCGGCGACTTCAAAGAAACTGGAATGCCGGGATTGCTCGAAACCAATATCGCCGTGAATATCGAAGGCAACAAAGAAGAAGTGAAGATGTGGGTCAGCAAGGACGGCAAATACCTGGTTCGTGGCGAACTGGACGATCTGAATAAGGACCCGCTGGCCGATGCCCGCGCCAAGCTGGACCTTAAGGACGCGCCAGCCACCGGCAATGCAAACGCGACAATCACGGTGGTGGAATTTGCCGATTTTGAGTGCCCGGTGTGCCGGAACTTGCATGAAGCGCTTAAGGGTCTGCTGCCGAAATACCCACAAGTGCGAATGGTGTTTAAGGACTTTCCCCTGGAGCAGATTCACCCTTGGGCGCGCACCGGCGCCCTAGCGGGGCGATGTGCTTACCAACAAGACCCCAAGAGCTTCTGGAAGATGTACGACAACCTGTACGACAACCAGGATGTGATCTCGGCGGCGAATGCCTGGGACAAGGCCGTGGACTACGCTGAGCAAGCCGGGCTGAATAGCCAAACCTTTAGAGCCTGCATGATCAGTCCGGAGGCAAAGTCTGCCGTGGACGCCAGCGTTGCCAACGGAAAGCGGATGGATGTAGGAAGCACGCCGACGTTGTTCGTCAATGGGCGGCGGATGGTTGGCGCCGATCCCCACCAACTTGAGCAATTCCTGCAGTACGAGCTGCAGCGATCCAACGCGAAGAAGAACTAACCATCCACAGATACAGCCAAAAATGGCGAGTGTGATTATGCCGGCTTACGCTGGCTGCGGCAGCGTGCCCCGGATTAGGACCGGCCAGCCGCGATCATTCCATAGGTTCCGTTCGAATTGTAAGTCGAAGTGTGAAAACCCAGCGTCCCCAGTTTTTCTAGAATATCGAGATGCGAATACTTGCTCGATAGATGGTCATGGTATTCCAACACGATTCGCCGAACACGATTTAAAATAGACGGGTCTGCCTCCAAAATGATTTCGAATTCGGCACCTTCGCAATCCAGCTTAAGATAGTCACAGCTGTCAATCCTGTAGCGTTCAAACAACGTCGCCAGGCTGACCACCTCGACTGATTCCTGAGCGGTACCCGTGGAGCCGGTCATGAGAGAAAAGGTTACGGGGATGCCGCTTACATCCAAAGAGCGAATGCCGTCGCATGCTGCGCACGCGTAATTCAGAGGTACAATCGCTTGAACCTGCGAAGCGTTTTGAACTAGACGCGAGTAATTCGATGAGGCGGGCTCTACGGCGTATACTAGGCGCGCAAATCTTGCCGCAAATAGCGAAAACACTCCAACATTAGCGCCGATGTCAACTACAAGAGAATTGAGAGGTATCGAACAGAATTTAGTGTAGGAGTGATGATACCAAACATCACTGAAATGGGACCACAGCCCGGTTTCTGGGGACGCCGTTAGAACCGAGCCGCTGCGTAGTCTTATCTCCGTAACAGCCTTCCCAGAAGCGGCATCTGGAAGAACTTCCCGCCAATTAGCGAGATCTGAGAAAGCTTGACCGGCAATCCTCGCCCTCCTAAAAAAGCTCTTGACGGTCATTGAATGTCACAGCCTGTCGCGTTAACGAGTATTGACACCATTGGGAGAGTCTACCCCAAACCAGCCGTCAATGAGCGTGCAGTGTGCGCAGTCAACAGGATAGTAGGTGGAGGGGGAAGGGTAGCCGGTTTGCGAGCATGATGGCGATGGAGATCGTGTGAAGAGTTGTCGCTTGAGACTTGGCTTCACAGAAAAAAGGGAGGAGCTTGCGCTCCTCCCGTCGAGAAATTCGAGCTGCCGCGAGACGTTAGAAACTGTATCGCAGGTAGAATTTTACGGAACGGCCTCCCACGCTTGTGACGCTCTTGTCGAGGAAGTTGGGGGAAAGAATGTCACCGCTCACGCTGGGTACGCTGTCTTCTCCGCCGCCCAAGTTCGGGTGGTTGAAGGGATTGAAAGCTTCCATTCTGAGTAAGAAGGTCTGGCTCTCGTGGATCTTGAACTCGCGTTGAATGGCCATGGCCCAATCCTGGCGTCCGGGGTTGTAAAGGGTGTTCCTACCAACGTTACCGTTTGTGCCCACTATGGCGAGATAGTGGAAATCGCTGGCCTTCGCCATGAAGTTTCCGCCGAACGAGGAGTTAAAATCCACGAAGTGTACGCCATCAAGGCTGAAGCCGACGCCAGTATTACAGTTGCCCGCTGGATCAAGGCACGCCGGACTGTAGTTGATGGGTACTGCCACGTTGCCCAGGGTGGGCCGGTCGTTGAATCCGGAAAGATCTCCGTTCTGATCGAATCCCCCGAAGTGAATCGTTTCTGGTGCGCCGCTTTCGAAGGATGCGGTGCCCGAGACCTGCCATCCGTTCGTTACGAACTTCAAGCCGCGGAGTGCGCCCGAGTCTCCATGAACGCTGGGAAGGTCGTACACCCAGGTGAACACCGCGCGGTGCTTGCGATCAAATGCGGAAGGACCACGATCGCCGCGGAAGGAGAACTGATCCTGAGCGCGAGTGCTGCCGCCGGAGGTAACGAATACCTCAGAGCCGTTGTCGATGGAGCGGGAGAAAGTGTAGGCGCCGCGGAACAGCAAGCCTTTCTTGAAGCTGCGTTCCACCTTGGTTTGCAGAGCATGGTAGATGGAATCTCCGTTGTTGGTTCGCGCGAAGATTGAGCCTCGGTCAGGATTCAGACGAACGCTATCCACACCGGGGTTCAATTCATGATTCAAGTACAGATGTTCGCCGCGGGTACCAACGTAGGCTACGGTTGCGATCCAGCCGTCCGGCAAGGCGCGCTGAACGTTCACGTTCCATTGCAGGGTCTCGGGATTGCGCAGATCGGACGCCACAGTGGTGACCGCGTCAAGCGGCGAGAGCGCCGGAGTAATGGATGGGACGACCGTGGAGAAGTTGGACACACCTCTTGGAGTAGCAGCACTAACCGAGCCGATGACGGTTCCGCCCGTTACGTTAGGCGTAGAAGCGGCGTTGTTGGCGAGAATGTTGGAAAATAACACATCGTAAAAGGTGCCAAATCCTGCACGAAACACGGTTTTTTCATTGCCGAACAGTCCTTGAAGGACCCGCGGGGTATAGGCAATGCCGAAGCGCGGGCCGAAGTTATTTCGATCAGCTTGAACTGTTACGCGCTTTGTGACCGGGTCTGTCAGAGCCGTATCGACGTCCACAGCGGGGAAGGGCAACGTGTTCAAAGGCACGCCCTGGTACTCGTAGCGCAAGCCGTAAGTGAGAGTAAGATTGGGACGGAGTTTCCATTCGTCCTGGGCGTAAAAAGCTTGTTGCGTTTGTGCGTAGCTGACTTGGGAAACACCGAATTGAATGGTCGCATTGCCGCCGCTGCCGCTAAAGTCATCGAGGTAGTTGGCCAAACCGGTGCATGTGGGGAGATTGATTGCGGCACAGGCACCGCCGCTGTTGTACTGAACCAGGCCACGAGAATTAAATGGCACACCATCGGTGATGCCCAGATGGGTGATGTCGGCGCCCATCTTCAAGTTGTGATGACCAAGGGTTAGCGAAAAGGCGTCCTGATACTGGAAGACCAAGTGATCGCGGTCTTGCGGAAAGCCGTCAGCAATTCCACCGAAGTCCACGCCGGTCAAACTGGAGACTTCGAAATCCGGAAGATTAGCGAACGGGCTCTTGAGAGTCGCTGCGGTCGGATCGAACCCGAAGTTGATGCTCTGTCCGGTGAACCGCAACTCGTTCACGGCGCGATTGCTGAGGACGTGCGTCCAGAAAATTCCGATACTTCTCGAAGGACCACTTTGCTCAGTGTCGACTCCGGGCAAGGCATTTGGATTCGCAAACAGGTCGGGGGTTAGGGAACTGTGGGAGGCGAGCCAACGCGCTGAGATGGTGTCCTTGTCGGATGCCACATAGTCTCCGCGGATGACGTATTCATAAGAGTTTGAAATTTGAGAGGCCGAGCGGCTGAAAGTCCCAACATCAACGGAGCATGAAGGGCAACCCGGACGATCCCCGATCGGAATTGAGCCGGTTGATTTCAATGCTGCGGCCCCACCGAGGGAATTGAGGAGAATCTGGGCTTGAGGATTGTTCAAAGACTGCAAGGTCGCTACGCCCGCCGCAGTAGGAATAACGATCTGGGCGCCCTGTTCCGCGCCGCGGATGCGATCCCATTGGGACGAACCAAATACAAACAATTTCCTTTTGAGTATCGGCCCGCCGATGCGGAACCCGGGAATATTTTCCACGAAAGCCGGCGGACTGACGTCGCCATTGCGGGCTTGCTCTGGTGTAACGGCGTTGAAAGTAGCGCCATCGTAGCGCCAATAACCGGCGCCATGCCAATTATTGGTTCCGCTGGAATAGATCACGTTGGTGAGCGAAGCGCCACCACGGCCAAACTCCGCGGAGTAAGAGTTCGTCTGCACTACGACCTCGCTGATGGCTTCCAGATTCTGCGGCTGAATGGCCTGCCCGGCGATTCCGTTGTCATTGTTATCAAATCCGTCGATCAAGAAGTTGTTGGCCCGCGGCCGGAGGCCATCGATAGAAAAGGACGCGCCGTTGGTAAAGTCGTCGCGCTGGCTGACGCGGACAGCGCCGGGCTCAGTCAGCACGAGGGAAATTGGATTCAGACTGTTAATCGGCAATTCCTGAATTTCGGTCGTACTGATCGATCCGCTCAGCTCCGCCGATTCCGTTTGCAGCGTGGCGCCACTTCCCTCCACGGTAATGGTTTGCGAAGAGGAGCTCACTTCCAGGCGCACGTCCAAAGATTTTTCGACCGACGCACCGACTTCCACATTGTCAAGAACAACGCTGGCGAACCCGCTGGCAGAGACTTTCACCTGGTAGATACCCGGAAGAATGGCACTGATTCGGTATTCGCCGTATCCCCCGGTCACGGTCGTTCTGTTCTCACCTGCTTGAGTGCTCTGGGCCGTGACCGTAGCGCCCGCTACAGCTGCACCCGCGGGATCAGTCACCGTTCCCGCAATGGTTCCTTTGCTAGTTTGAGCCTTCAAAGAACCCGGAACTAGCACCAGAAAACCTAGCACCGTCGTGCACACCCTACGAAGCCCCGTTCTCATTTAACCTTCCTCCTGACGTCCACAACGCGGAGACTCCACTTGGTTGATATCGATGAAGCTCGGAAATACAAACCACTGCGTCAATGGACCTGAACTTCGTCCAGTAAATGCAATGCGTAGCCCAATCTATGGCTTGGAGACAATAGATTTACAGGTCGCTAACTGCTGTGTTTTCAGTTCCTAGGGAGCAATCGAAAACTTACTGTTCTATTAGCTACAAACGAATTTATCTAAATTCTCCGGTAGTATGTATTTTACCGCTGCCAATCTATTAAATCTTGTGAGCAAGCCATGCGAACTACACCGAAGCACCATTGATTTAGGTCATGTGCTCGAAAGCGCGAATCACTTTGAGCGAAGATTTATCCGCTTGCATAAAGCATGATGCTGTGCTGCGGGCAGAAGCTCTGAATGCATGCTGACGGAAACAAAGTTGTGTTGATCACCCTGGAGAGGATTGCCTAGGCAAAACTGCAGCGATTTTCTTGGCCGAGCGCGGCTACCGTGTGATTGGGGCGGGCCGTTCCCCGGCGAAACGCGCGGAACTGGATGCGTTTGCGAAAACAAGAAATTTGCCGCTTGCCACTGCGGAAATGGATGTCCGTATCCATGACTGAGGCAATGATTTCCCTGTCTGACGAGAAGGCTTCCGCCGAGCGCCGCGCCGATTTGGCGAAACCGTCCCTGCAAGCCGAGCCAGCAGGGAAGAGTTATAGGCAAGAGTCGCGGGATTGGTGTAGTAAGGCGAACGCCAGCGAGATTCACAGCGAGGTTTCGAAAGAATTCCGTTGCTGCCATCACTCCCGCTATCTGAAAAGTTCCCAAAATTCCCCAACTCTTGCAAGTCGAAAATCCACATTTGCCCTGGCTTTTTCACAATAGCGGCCCGCGCGCTCCGCAGGTGTGGTCCGATGTGGTAGCGCGAGAGTTTGCAGGGACCAAAACAGCGGTCGCAATCGTGTGACGGCAAGCGGAAGGGGAAGTCGATTTCAGGCTTGCGACTTTTCCCACAGGTTACGAACAGGTGGCAAACAAGAGAGATTTAGTAGTTAACATAATATAACTTATAGGACGTAATGTCAAGGGGAAAGTGGAATTGCTTCGCTGTCCTGTGGATATTCGCCCGCCGAAGGCCTGCCCTTTTCATGCGCTGGCTGCGACACCTAGCGAGCCGACGAGACGCTTTGCACGCAGTAAAGACTGATTGGTTCGCGAACGCGGATGCCTTCGATGCGGTTGCCCAAAAAGCTTTCCACTTCGCCGGAAGCGCACACGCGCAGCACACCATCCTTTTCCAGGCGCCTGAGGGACTCCACCAGGTCCGCTTGATATTCCGGCGATTTCAACACCCAGCGGATTTGATGTTTGCCAAAAAGACGAATCCAGGCGCCATCGGATTGCAACACCAAGGGATTCATCTCCCAACTATCACCCGGGTCGCCAAGGAAAAAAGGAACGCGCAAGTAATAAAGATGGCGAAAGAAGACCAGGGTGCGGCCGGGTTGGCCGATGCGAGTTACTTCGCGATTGACGAATTCAGAGCGTTGGTAATCCGGCGAATGGGCAGCCAGATAATTCTCCGCTGGCGTGCGGCCAGCGACGACTGCCAGCGCCGGGAGCGAGTAAACCAACATGGCGGCGAAGCCGGCGACGATAAATCCGCCAAGGCTGAGCAGCGTTATCGCACGCAAGAGGCGCCAACGATTTTGCGTTGCCAGCGCAATGCCTGCCACGCCAGCGGAAAGCGCTACCGGAAGCAGCGGCAGCAGAAATCGCGACATCGCCGAGGTCAAGCCAATTCCGAGCGCGCCCAGGATCCAAACTGCAAGCACGACGCGGCCTTGGCCCGTCTTACGAAATTGCGGGAATGTAAACGGAGCAAACATCAACACCAATGGCCCCAAAAGCTGCCAAGCGCCGAGGTGGCTCTGGTCCACTGCGGCGAAGAACGGAAACTTCAACAGTTCCCAAAGGCTGAAGGTGTGCGAAGCCCCGGTGTCCTGCAGGATTGATGTAAGGGCGGTCTGGTTTGGCATGGCCCCAACGTGCTCTATGCGCGCGAACAAAAACGGAAAAACGGGATCGCCGGTCCATAGCCAGTTGCGCAGGTACGGCCAGATCCCCACGACGACGGCGCAGGCGAAGAACAACGCGTACTTCCCTGCCGAACGAATCGCGATTAGGCACCCGGCAAACAGGGCGCCGGCAAAAATAAGGCCCGTATATTTGGTTCCGGCGACCGCGCCGGCAAGGATTCCCGCCAAAACAACAAATCCGGCGCCGCCTCTTTCGCGCGCTTTCAGAATCGTCAGCAAAGAAAGCGGGAGGAAGGCGCACATCCATACGTCCGGCGCGCCGGCCGAAATGGTTTGCCAGAACGCCACCGGCGTAAGCGCAAAGGACAGCGCCGCAAGCCAGGGCCAGACACCGCCAATCCACAATTTTGCGAGACGCAAAGTGCACAAAGCGCCCAACGCCCCGCCAAAAAAAAGCCAGCCTTGCGCCAGCTGGCCGCTGCCGAGAGCCAGCCCAGCAAGAATCAGCTGATGGCTCAGGCCGCAGAAAAACCCGTGCAGCAAAGACCACGGCGCGTGAAAACCGTCCTGGAGATACTGCGTTTGCACCGTAAAGTGATAATGCAGCGCGTCGGAACCGGTAAGCGGCGCAAGCGACGCGAATCCCTGAATGACAAGCACCAGCAGAAGGGCGGCGGCCAGAACTTTCTCGATGCCAGCCAGCGCCAAGCATTTTTGCATCAGCTGGCGAAGTGCCGTGACGATCGTGGGCAATCCGGCAAAGCCTAAGAGCGCGATCACCAAAACGGAAAAGCGGACGCCGACGCGAATGTTCCTCGCAAGCTCGCCCAGGTCCACTGCGAGCCCCAACAGAACTACGCCCGCCGCCGCCGAAAACAGGAGGGTTTCGAACGCCGTGCCAAGCAATCTGGTTAGCACACGCAGCAGCATGGCCCCGGCTCCGGAAATCAGCATCATGGAAACGGAAAGCGCAAAACACAGGCCAAGCATGTGCCAAGCGCTCATGGTTTGTGCAGCAATCGTGCGGCCAAGAGCGCCATCAGCGGCCGGAACTGTAACAGATACCAGATGGGGGCGGCGACCAACCACAGACACAGGAGCGCTTCGATGATCGATGATTTTGCGCCACGTTCCTTCATGGTTGCGCAAGTATAACAAAGCAGAGCGGCGGCATCAGGGGCGGCACACTTCAAGAAAAATCTGCACTCTTAAGATAGAGTGCGGCACTCGACAAAAAAAACCGACTGAATCGCCTGCACTGCCCGGAAACGGATGGCTACCTGAAGGCAACCGTTAGCAAGCCACGGCACAAGCCGAGAGCCGCTACTGCATGCGGAACTGGATGACGGCGTTGGCGTCAGCCGGCGAGGTGCCGCATCCAGCCGCTGCGGTTTGCACGCCGACAGTCAGCGTGGCGCCCGCCGCATAATTTTGCGTAATCGCGCCGGAATCGTTTGCAGCCGCCGCGATGGTTAGGTTGACCGGAGTAGTTCCGTCTGTCAGCCGGATCACCGCGTTGGTAGTGCAACCCGCCGGCGCGGTTTTCGCCTGGGCCTGCACACGCGTAACGGTGATGGCTTTATCGAGCGTCCAGCTTTCGCCGGTCCAGGTCGAAGTGAGCGCACCCGGGAAAAACACATTGAACGGGCCACGCGGGCTGGCGGAAACCGTTTCTGTACCAATCGCGATGCCGGGCGAAAAAGTTTGCAGCTGCGACCAGGTTTGAGCGACGTTTAAGCTGACGCCGCCATAGCTCGCAGAAAAATCTGAAATGGTATTCGCAGCTTGCGCTGCGAAGAATCCGATGCCTGGAAAGCCGCTAGCAATGGAAGCGTCAGTCGCCTGTGCTACCTGCTTACCGTTCACATACGCTGTAAGAGTTGTGCCTTGAGCATTTATTTCCAGGGTGTCGCCAGTAGACAATGCCGCGAAAGCACTGGAAGTCACCAGAGGCGTAAATGTGCCGGCTACGAACTTGGCAATCGAGAGCGTAGTTGAAGTCCCAGCGTAATCAATAAAATATGAAGTGTTTGCGGTAGCAGATCCACGGACGATAACTCTGATATTCCCGCCGACGTTTCCGTTTTGTCCGACCGTA
>Ga0306920_100013847_pt1 | contig 10996 bp, 10 predicted proteins | sample flu12Cox44000170_FD_204666 | JGI IMG/M metagenome (GOLD analysis project Ga0306920, IMG submission 204666) | Lab enrichment of tropical soil microbial communities from Luquillo Experimental Forest, Puerto Rico - flux4day.12C.oxic.44.000.170 (v2)... | ecosystem: Environmental > Terrestrial >...
ACGCAGCGCGCTGGGGTGGAGTCCGTGCCACTCGTAGGGCTGGTTTCGTTTTTTCTAGGGCTAACGATGGCGCTGCTCACCGGTTACCAATTGCAGCGCTTCGGAACGGAGCGACTGATCCCCGGTCTTGTTGCAATTGCTTTTACGCGCGAGCTTGGTCCGCTGATGACGGGCATCATGCTCGCAGCGCGCATCGGCGCGGCTTTCACTGCTGAGCTCGGCACTATGCAGGTTTCTGAAGAAGTGGAAGCCATCGAGGCGATGGGGATCGGTCCGTTGCGCTTTCTCGTTGCGCCGCGAATGCTCGCTCTTTTTTTCCTGATGCCCTGCCTCTCTACCGTCTCAAATCTCGCGGCTGTATTCGCGAGCAGCCTGATCTGCAAGGCGTATTTCAGTATCGCCTTCCCCTATTTTCTCGACTTGGTGAAAGATTCATTGCTGATTCGCGATATCATCACCGGCATTTTGAAAAGTTTTCTCTTTGGGCTGCTCATCGCCGCGATCGCCTGTTATCGGGGAATGACCGTTAAAGGGGGTGCAGCGGGGGTTGGCACGTCAACAACGTCCAGCGTTGTGACTGCGATCACAACCGTGATTGGGTTCGATACACTCTACAACGTGATTTACACGACGTTTTACCCGACATGACGACCCCTACGCACATGGTCGAGTTGCGCGACGTGTGCATGCAATTTGAAGATAAAAAAGTGCTCGACGGTTGTTCGCTCAAACTTCAGCCGGAAGAGCGCCTGGTGGTAATGGGTCAATCCGGCAGTGGTAAGAGCACACTTTTACGGTTGATTCTCGGGATTCTCCGCCCCAATTCCGGTTCGATTTTCTTCAAGCAATTTGAGGTCACGAAGCTCTCGCGCCGCAAGCTTCAGCGCATTCGGCAGCGTGTCGGTATGGTCTATCAATATTCAGCGCTGTTGAGCTCGCGTACGGTCCGCGACAATGTCGCTCTGCCGCTCGAAGAGGTCACCGACAAATCGCGCGCAGAAATTGATAAGATCGTCGATGAAAAACTGGAGCTCGTCGGAATGAGGGATTCCACGGACCTGTTGCCAGATGAACTGAGCGGCGGAATGCGGAAGCGCGTGGCCCTCGCACGCGCGCTGGTGCTCGAGCCCGAATTGCTCCTGCTGGATGAGCCCTCAGCCGGGCTCGACCCGGTCATTGCCTCTGTGATCAACGAATTGATCATTAGCCTCAGCGAAAAATCGAAGGTCACCTCAATCACCGTCACCCATGAAATCGCGACGCGAATGGCTATGTTGTACCAGGGGAAAATCATTGAAGAAGGCGAACCCGAACAATTCAAACAATCCAAGGACCCAGTGGTCGCTCAGTTTATAAGCGGCAGCACTGAAGGCCCGATTCTGGAAGGCAGTCTCGATGCAATTACAAAGAAATGAAATTCTGACCGGCCTGCTCGTGATTGGCACGATCGCAGTGGTCGCCTTTCTTTTGGTTTTGCTCGGCGCGCCGGGATTGTTCCGGCCATTGGTGACTTACAAAGTGTATTTCGACAATGCCGCCGGGATTAAGCAAGGCGCGCCAGTGATGCTCGCGGGCCGCAAGATTGGCCAGGTCCAGAAATTATTTTCGCCGGTGTCGCCGCAAGAAGAGAAAAAGGCCGAAGAAGCGGACGCGGCGATTCATCAGGCCGAAGCGAACGCGACTCCCAGCCCAACTGCGACGCCGGGAAAACCGCGATTCGAAGTAAGCGTGGAAGTACAGGTGGACAAGGACGCCAAAGTTTATCGCGATGCAAAGGCGCGGTTGATGCAACTTGGATTGCTCGGCGAATTGGCCATTGATTTTACCCAGGGGACCGAAGCCTCCGGCCGCGCTAAAGATGGCGATGTTTTTGCTGGCGAACGTACCCCCGACCTCGGCGATGCCGCCGCGAAGATGCTCGAAGTGATCAAACCGGTAGCAGCCGAGGCGACCAACACGATGAAAGACCTTCAGCAGACCGCGCAAAATCTTAATCGCCTCACCGACCAAAATTCCGAGCTGACGCTCGCACTCACCCAGTTCAAAACGTTCGGCGAACATCTTTCCGATCTGACCGCGCCAGAAAGCGCGCTGTCGCATTCGCTAACGAACATCGAAAAAATCAGCACGAGCCTCACTGAAAACGATAATATCAAGGTGACGCTGCAAAACCTGCGGTCATCGTCAGAGAAACTGAAGGTAGCGACTACCGAGCTCCAGCCCGCCGGTGAAAACATCAAGCAATTCAGCGAGACAATAAAAACTCAGCCGTGGCGTCTGATTTGGCCATCGACAAAAAAATACGCCGAAGCATCACCAACTCCCGCTCCAAGCCAGGGAACAATCACTGTGCGCAAAAGCGCCAGAGCAAAGCCGCGTCGCACTGCCACCCCCACCGAGCGCACGAGCAGCAGGTAGGTAGTTGCCACCGCGGCGACCTGGTGAAGCGGCGTAATCGACTACGGCCCATAGTTTTTGGTGAATTTCTTTCTCGATTCTGTTTCGGGCTCGGTCGACGCAATCGGCGCCGATGATTCGGGCGTACCTGCTGGCGGTTGTCCTGCCGGTCTTTCTCGCTGCGCGGCTTCGGTCTCCGGCGCGCCCTCGCCACCGCGAGCAGACTCAGGTCGCGTCCTATCAGGCTCCCGCGAGATCTCGACGTATGCCATTTGCAAATTGGAAAGCGCGTTGCTCAACACTTTGGTCTCTTCGCTGGTCAGATTACCGCGCGTCTTTTCCTGAATCATCGCTAGCTGATCGATGAACATTCTGGCCAAATCGAGGTTCACTTCTGGTTCGCCGCTTTTTGGGTTTGGAATCTGGCCGAGAAAGAGCGCTGCGTTTTGCGCGTGCATGATGACAAACTCGATGAAGCGCTGTGAGAGTTCACCGCTCTGCGTGGTTTTTTGGACTTCAGCCATGGCTCATTTCTGTTTCGCGGCTGCGGAAGCTTCCGGCGGTCGCACTGTTGCTAAAACATACGGTTGATCGCGGAAATATTTTGCAGCCACTTGTTTAATATCATCGAGGGTTACTGAGTTCACGTCGTCCTCAAGTCGCTTGTAGTAATCGAAACCGAGTCCGTAGAGCTCGTCGAGCGCGCAATGATAACCAAAAGCGTCGTTGCTTTGATTCGCTATCTCTTGCTGGCCGATCAATTTCTTTTTCGCCCGCGTCAGTTCTTCAGGAGTAAGGCCGTCATTTGCGAGTTTGTGAATCTCATCGAGCAACGCGGTTTTCACCGGCTCAATCTTCTGCGGATCTGTGCCGAGATAAAATGCAAAGAGTCCGGGCACCAACCCCTGCATCTGGCTGGCGCCGACGTAGTAGGCCAATCCCATCTGATCGCGAATGCGAATGAAGAAACGCGAACCGAGATCGCTGCTTGCTTCATCGATCAATTCCAGTGCGTAACGGTCAGGGCTCGATAAGCTCGCGCCGCGAAACCCGACCATGATCACGCCTTGCGCTTTGTCCTTTCGTTTTTCAACGGTTTCCGATTTGCCAAGCGGCATGGAAGGCTTTGCATCGGTGAGAGCGAGCGCGCCAGGCTTCGTCTTGCTGAACAATTGTTCGACGAGCTGTTTTACCTCAGCCGCTCTAACGTCTCCGAAGGCGTAGATCACGCCGTTTTTGGCGACCACGTAACGATCCCGAAACTCGAGCAGATCCTTCTGGGTCAACCGCTGAACGGACTCGACCGATCCATTTGACCGTAACGCGTAGGGATGCTGGGGAAAAAGCGCCTGTCGCATGATGTTGCGCGCGATGGACGTCAATTGCTCTTCTTCCTGTTGGATTGCCGCGATCTGGATTTCTTTTTCGCGCGCGACAGCTTTTTCCGGAAACCTCGCGTTGAGCAATACGTCCGAGAGTAGGTCCACGCCTAACTTCACGTCGGGCTTCATGACGTCGACTGACACGCTAAAGCTGTTGTTACCCGCGTCGCTCGAGATGGAACCGCCTACTGCTTCGATCTCGTTAGCGATTTGCTCAGCAGTGCGCGTCTTGGTTCCTTTCAACAGAACCTTGGTCATCAAACGCGTGATGCCATTTGTCTGCGGTATCTCGGCGAGAAGGCCGCCACGAAAAACGGCGCCCAATCCAACTAGTGGCAGTCGCGGGTCTTCGCGTACCAGCAGTCGCAATCCATTTGAGAGATTAAATTTTTGAATCTCACCGGCGGCGACTGGTTTTTCGGTCTCGGCTTTGCCCGTAAGCGAGCCCTTTGGATCCAACGAGACGACGGTGAGATTGTTTTCCGTCAGATAATTCGCGGCGACGCGTTTGATGTCATCGAGCGTTACCTTCTGGACAGCGTCGAGATAATGCCGGCTGAAATTCAGATCGCGCGTGAGCAACCAGTTTGACCCAATGTCCGAGGCCTGGCCACGCATGGTTGTAAGCGCTCCGAGATGATGACTAAGTGTGATTTTTTTTGCCTTCGCCAATTCTTCTGCGGTGACACCGGTCTGCTTCACCTCGTCGACAATGCGCAGGGCCAATTGCTCGGCTGCGTCACGTTTCTTTGGATCGACAGTAGCATCGATGCCAAATAACCCTGGATCACCGGGCGTGTAAGAGAAGGCAGATATGCCAAACGCCAGACCGGCTTCTTCGCGAACCCGCCGGTACAGGCGCGAGCTGCGACCATCGCCTAAGACAGTCGAAACAAGATCGAGCGCGGGAACATCTGGGTTTGTTACCTCTGGAATGTGCCAGGCGAGCGACAGGTGCGTCAGCTCTGTGGCAAATTCCTGGTGCACCTCGCGCCGACCAAGTTGCGGCGGTTCCGCAGGAACGAATACCGGCTGGAGCGATTTCTCCGAGTACGGCTTGAACGACTCCGTCAGTTGTTGTCGCACTTTTTGCGCATCCACATCTCCAACCACGAGGAACGTGAGATTGTTCGGGACGTAGCGCGTTTTGTAATATTGCATTACCTGTTCCTGCGTAAGCTGATTGTAGATTTCCATCTCGCCGATCACCGGAAAACGATACGGATGCCGCTGATAAGCGGTTGCAAAAAGAAGCAGAGTGGCCACGCGATCTGGTTCATCCTGGTTCATCGCGAATTCGCGCCGGATGACTTCCTGTTCCTTTTGATATTCTTCCGGCGGCAACGTGGAATTCATCATGGCGTCGGTCAGGATCTCGAGCGCAGTGGAGACGCCGTCCTTCGGTACGTCGATCCAGAAAACCGTTCGATCGAATGACGTGTAGGCGTTGATGTAACCGCCTACGTCCTGGATTTTTTGCGCGATCTCATTGTTCGATCGAGTCTTTGTGCCCTTGAAGAGCATGTGCTCTAGGATATGGGACAAACCGGCCCCGAGATGCTGGTCTTCATCGATGCTTCCCGTAGCGCACCACGCCTGCACGCTTGCCACCGGTGCGCTGTGATCTTCCTGCACAATGACCGTCAGCCCATTCGGCAGAATCCATTTCTGCGCGGTGCTCGGCGGAAAATTGATGACAGATGAAGGCTCGGTCGACGCAGCTTTGAGATTAACCATTCCAAGTAATAGAGCCGCTGAGAGAAATTTCGCCACTGGGATGCGATTCATTCTGATCATCTTGGGGCGTCGATCGCAGTGATCGGTGATCGACGGCCAAGATTCACTTGCTCGACGTGGCGGGCCTTCGCGCCGGCAAATGCGATGGCGGTTTCGCAGTCGGCGGTTTTTCCGGTGCGAACGGCTTCACAAAAACCTCTTCAAAATCATAAACGTTCTTGAAATGTTCGATCGAATCCTCCTCGGTCTTCCCGAATACGCCAGCCCCGATGAGGTTAAAGACGATGTTCCCAACGTCCTCGCAGGAATGGATTCCCCAGTTGTCGAAGACGGTAATCACCATGGGGCCGAATTCCTTGAGAGCGTACCGCCGCACACCGTCGAGCAACTCCGGCCCCGTTACGTGGCGCACGCTGACGCCTTTGATTTTCTTCTGTTGCTTGGTGGTGAAATCGAGAGCGTCCCGCAAAAAGAAATAAGCGTCTCGTTGATAACGTGGATCGCTGGCAACAACGGAATCGAGAGCCTCGGCAAAGCCAATTTTTTGCATTAGCAGATATGCGCCTTCAGAGCGCGCTCCTCAAGATAGCCGCCAAGCTGGAAAGCGGCAACTGATCCATCCGATCTCCATTCGTGGTCGCATTTTCAGTTTTCGACCTGATCCTCCAGCGCATCGACATAAACCGAGAGCGGATCGTGTCGCTTTGAAGCTGAGCTCTGCGATTGATCCACCGCTTTGAGATAATCAGCAAAATTACCGCTGCCGTTCTTCATTTGAGTCGCTTCGAACCAATTCATGTAGTCGTCAATATCGCTCATTCGAGCGGCAAGTTGTTTGCGAGTAGCATCCAAATGTGACAAATGCTTCGCAACTCCTCTCCTTTTCCAGCGGGCAAGCAGCGCAGTGATCTGCTCGTATTCACGCGCGATCGGCCGCAAAACGGGGTTGGCTTGGGCAGCGAACACAAGTAAATCTCGGTTCAGCTGACTCAGCGCCATCTTCTCGCCTGGAGAAATCTTGCGCTTCGCAAGGTCGTCAAGCGTTGCCACCTTGGCCGGCTTGTTTGCTTGCGAGATTTTCACACTCAACAATTCATCAAGCCGTCGCTCGCTTTCGGCGAAAGTGAGCAACTGGTAGGCCTGGAAATTCCTCAACCGCTGTAAAGTCAACTGCCAGGTTTCCTCCGCGTCAGCAACAAGGAACGGGAATCGCGCCTTCAAGTTCGCCAGCGGTTCGTTTGAGGCGTCAGGTAGATGATCGATGTACTGCTCCAGGCGGCCAGGGCCGTCCCTCCTATCGATGAGCATGTGCACCAGCGCAAAAGAGTGCGCGCGGTAAAGCACGCGGCCCGCGGAATCGAGAAGGTCCGGCCGTTGACGGAGAAACGTCTCGAGCGGGACGGTTTTGTTCGCCGTAGTAAGCGCGTCGAGTAAGTATCCGCGATCGCGCCCAGGCGCAAGCGCAAGCACTCCATCAAGCAACCAATCCGGTGGCTCCACGAACGCCGCGCCGGCAGCGATATGCGATTCTTTTCGATAAATTATCTCCAGTAAGATTGCGCGCAGAAGTTCGCGCTCGATTAATGATGAATCGAGCTTTTCGGAAAGCGTCAGGTCTAGCTGTAGCTTGAGGCCGAACCCGGTTTGACTAAATCGCAAGTCAGCAGGCGGAATTTCCGGCAGGTTTGCCTGTTGCAGTTGAAGATTCACCACGATCGGGACCGACCAGTTGTCTCGCTGCCGCAACAGCACGAGAAAATCGGCCTTGGTCCGCTCGGCCAAGTCGGACACCGCGCCGCGCACGGCCGTGTCAGCTCCGTAGATAATGAACTGGCGGGACGGACTTACGCTGTGTTCGGTCGGCGCGGCATAAAGTACGGGCCAGATGAAGAAAGCCCATATGAAGATCGCAGCACGCACCGTCATTGAGCGTGAATGATAAGTGCGACGGCTACCTGCTGACCAGCAAGAAACAATGGTTCTTATGGGGTACTATCCTTATTCGCACTATGAGGGTTATCCCTACACCTACTCGTATTACGACTCAGGATACGGCTACGACGCAGCTATGGTTGTAGAGGTCCAGCGTCGCTTGGGTGCCCTCGGCTATTATCACGGGATAGTCGACGGCATCATGGGACCGCAAACACAGGACGCGATCGCCGCTTATGAAAGCACACATGATCTGGTAGTGGATGGCACGATCAGTCAGCGGCTTCTGGACCGAATGGGTCTCGTATAATAGGTGACCCGACCGAACATCGGTTCGGTTGGCTTTGACCGGCGGTGTCGCAGGGCCAAAAAAGGGCGAGCCGTCGGTCATCGTTTTTAGAGCGGAACAGCCACGCAGAAGAGCGTTTCATGCATTTTACGAAAAAAAGCGAGACTTTAAACAGTGTGCGGTGTCTAATTAAACAGAAACTCACCTATTATGAACAATTCAAAGCTTGTACTTTTCGTAATTTTCCTTTTTGTGGCGGTGTTAACCGCACCACTGGCCACAGCTGCTCCGCGCGGTGGCGGGGGCGGCGGTCATTTTGGCGGGATGGCAGGGCGACCAGGGATGGGGGCAGGGCGACCAGGAATGTGGAGTGGACAGCACTTCTCTGGCGGAAATTGGAACGGTGGAAATTGGCATGGCAACAACTGGCACGGCCGCAATTGGAACAATTGGAACGGCAACTGGCATCACCACAATCGTAATAATGTCGTTTTTATCGGTGACTTCGGCTTTCCGTGGTGGTGGGGCTGGGGCTGGGGCGCCGGTTGGGGCTGGGGGTATCCATATTATGGTTATGGTTACCCGTACGGCTATGGCTACGGCGGCTACGGCGACCCGTATGGTTACGGTTATGGCTACGGCTATGGAGGAAACCAATACGGCGGCGACTACGGGTATGGTAATGGCTACGGCAATAATGGATACGGCAATACCAGCCGATCCAGAGTGGCAGAATTACAGCGCCGGCTCGCTCGCGCCGGTTATTACCATGGATCTATCGATGGAGTTCTGGGGCCCCGAACTCGCCGGGCTATTCGCGCATACGAAGCCGACCACGGATATGCAAGCAGCTGACCGGGCTTCCTTTGCTTAGACTCGAGAGGGCTCAGTTGATTTTAATTCATCGACCGGCGGAATTCGTAGGGGGTTAGGAGGGCGAGCCGCCGGTCGTTTAATTTTCCAGGTTGTCGCACGTGATTGGCTAACAGCCCCGCGGCGTTGTTCGCCGATGATTCGAGCAATCCTGCAAGCCAATCCGGTGATTTCATCTGCAAGTGACGCTCTAGGATTTCGCGAATAAAACAACGAAAGTCGCCGCCGCAATCTGTGCAAAGTTTCTGCATCGTGTGCGCGCCAAGCATTCTGTAGCTCTCGAATTGCGATTCGGAGAAAAACTGGTCTGCGGTGCTCTCGTGCGGGAAGGTTTCGTTCCTTTTGAAGTATTCGTAAATGTCGCGCGGTTCATCGCCATAACACGCCGGCTTGATGTAAACGATGATCCCGTCAGGAGCGGCCGGACCATCGACCACTGAATAGCGGATTCGACCTATCGCGCAGTTGTGCCCGGGATCTTTGAGTGCGCTGATTTCCGTACGCGAATAAATACCCATGCGATCGAACTCGATTGGGATTCCAAAATCGATCCTAATCTTGCGCACGGACTCACCCAAATCGGCGAAAGAACATTCCTGATCCGCGCCGGCATCCATGGCGAAAGAGACTTCATCGGCCAATGCATCGGTGCCGTTGTATGTGGTCGGAACAAGCGCAGACCGACTGGCGCGCATTTTTACAATATCGCGCGCTGGAAATGCAACCGTCAGCTCAGCTCCTCATTATTGGTAGCGGGGCGGACGCGAAAGGTAACAGCGGCGCCGAAGGCTTAACCGATCTAGCGAATCATATTCTCCAGCAGTTAGTGAAAGATGGAACGCTAGACCCGACTGAGTACGAAGGAATGGCGATTCCCACCTACTATCGAACAGCACAGGAATGGAAAGAACCATTCCCGGCCGAATCCAATTTCACAGCAGTGCTTTCACTCGATCATTTTGAAGAGATCACGCTGCCCGATGTTTATTTAGAGCAGTTTCAACAAGACGGTAATGCCCAAGCCTTCGCGGAAGCGTACACTGGTTTTTTCAAAGCGGCATACGACCCGTGCCTCTTCGTGAATCTCAACGACAAACGCACGGCAGAGAATCGGCAGGAGGTGATTGATTTGTTCTCGCAAAGACTGCAGTCCGCGCTCGCGCAAGATCCGGCAAAATATTCCTGCCGCTAGGTCTTGCATCTGATGCTCATTTCGAAAAAGCAGAAATAAGAATCTCGTAGGCCGAGCGCTTTTATTCGTCACGAAACGCGGTATATGTCTGTGCTAATTCTGCGCCCGTAGCTCAGCCGGATAGAGCAACGGATTTCTAATCCGTAGGTCGGAGGTTCGAATCCTCCCGGGCGCGCGCCCTCTAAAAAGGCCATTTACTAGGGTAAAATTGCCCGTTCGCGTGCGTTTTGCGATGATACTCATTCGAACGTATAAAAACGCATTTTGACGCGATTTTGCTGGTTTTTACGGCAACGAAATGGCAACAATAGCAACATGAGACAACGCAAAATCGGGGTTCGCCGATACAGCGACAGCAATCGTCGGCAATTGAAATTCGTGGTGAACCGAGCGCGTCGCGATCACGGTCGCTATTTCGCGTCTCATCGCCGGCTGCACCTCGATACATAAACGTCACAAGAACGCAGGCGATGCAGACGTGCGACAAGCTGGGGCAGAGCCGTTTTTTCATTTGATTACCAATCATGGAGGTCCAATCCCACTTGCCTCACCTACGATCATCCAACAAAAGCAAAATCATGGGAATTCGTTTTTAGCCGAAGTTTACGCGGAGAGCATTATTCTGTCGACCCACTCACCGTGCAGGAACATGCGTTGCCGGATGAGGTTCGGGCAGCTTTTAAAGAAAGTCGAAGGCGAAAAATCACCGGAAATTAAAGCGTTTCGAGCGAGTGCTAAACCATCGAGATGTGCGAGACGTGGTTTAGCCGCGTGCTCTCCATTATTTCAAAACAGCCATGACCCCGCGACCGAAGTGACACTAAGGGCGTTCACTGCGTAAATTGCAAAGGATCTACCATAAAGCTTGAACACATATCGACTTGGATTGCCGTAGCGATATGCGGTATCCAGATCGCGGCGGCGCAAGCATTGGCACCATCGGCCGTGCTCCCGCCAGAGGCGAGTCCAGTAGCGCAAAAAAAGCCTTTTACGCCAACGCCATTCCTTACGTCGCCACTGATGAAAGTCCCGAAGCTTTCAGAAAACAAAACCGAAACTACGTCGACAACACTGAACAGCTTTTTAAAACACGAAGGCTTCGGGGTCGTGAAACTTAAGCAGAAGAACTTCGACAGCGACCCAAAACGTCTGGTCATTGATGTCAAAATTAATCGAGTGAGTGCCTTGTTAGAG
>Ga0306920_100013848_pt1 | contig 10995 bp, 7 predicted proteins | sample flu12Cox44000170_FD_204666 | JGI IMG/M metagenome (GOLD analysis project Ga0306920, IMG submission 204666) | Lab enrichment of tropical soil microbial communities from Luquillo Experimental Forest, Puerto Rico - flux4day.12C.oxic.44.000.170 (v2)... | ecosystem: Environmental > Terrestrial >...
TTTTATCGCGTGCGCCCAATGGCTGATCGAGAAGAAATACACCTCCGCGGAGAAGCTGGCCATCGAAGGCGGCAGCAACGGCGGCCTGCTGATGGGCGCGGTCCTCACGCAGGCGCCAAACCTCTTCCACGCGGTGGTCGCGCACGTTGGCTATTTCGACATGCTCCGCTTCGAGGTGGCCCCCAACGGAGTGTTCAACACCACCGAGTACGGTTCAGTAAAGGACGAAGCTGATTTTAAGGCGCTCGCCGCCTACTCACCATACCAACACGTGAAAGACGGCACGCAATATCCGGCGGTAATGTTCCTGACCGGCAAGAATGACCCGCGCGTGGACCCATTTCATTCCCGCAAGATGGTTGCCCGCCTCCAGGCATCAGGCACGAGGCAACCGGTCCTGTTGCGTACGGCCGATACCGGCCACGGCATCGGCACTCCCCTGGCGGAGCGCATTGCCCAATCGGTAGATACCCATGCCTTCCTCTTTCACCAACTTGGCATGCAGGTGAAGCAAGTGGCTGATTAGGCTCCCAAGCCCACAGAACCGAGTTGCAGAAATCCTGATCGTGGTCTTCACCTCACCCGCCCGCGGGCTTGAAGCACCCTTTAGGAACGCGAAAGCGTCGAAAGGACAAGATTTTCGTATTCTCATGTAACACTCGTCTCCAAATAGAGGATGTGAGTGTGGTATCAGGTGAAATTGAGAGTTTTCCCGGGGTCGTTCCGTAAGAAAGATAGATCAAAAAAATATGCCGCCTACATCCGTAAAGTCTGAGATCGCCGAAACGCTCGATTCAGAAATTCAACCTAAGGCCGATGCCCTTCAAAAGGATGCGTCTGAGCAAAAACAAAAAATGCAGGCCCTGGTCAACAAGGTGTCCGATGCCATCAGATCGTCCAATCAACCGCTTATCAAAAGGGAACTTGAAGCGCTGGAAGAGTTCCGGATGGGGCCGTACGCGGCTTTGGTAACAGGCACCAACAATCTTCTGGCCGAGCTTGCCAAGCTGAAGACGGAAGATGAAACCGCAGACGACTTCAAGCAAATCGAAGAGCTGACTAAATCCCTGGGTGAGCTGAAGAGAAAGCTCGACAACAATTACGCCGCGCTCAAATCACTCCAGGACAAGGCCCATCACGCTCTGGAAGACGCTGACCATGCCGGAGGGGATATGCGCAAGGAATGGGCGGCGATGGAAGCCTGGCTCAAGTCTCAACTGGCTGCGGCCAAACTGCATTGCCAGGCGATGGTCACCCTCCAGGACCTGGCAGAAAAGGCCCAGGAGGCCGGTGATCAATCCGATCTCGCCGACGCAATCAAGCACAGCCAGGATCGCTCCACCTGGGAGCCTCAAACGAAAATCGAGGAAAAGTTCTCCAAATTTTGCGATAAGTGCCAGTCCAGCGGCCTAAGCAAGGACCTCCAGGACCAATTTGCGCGCGACCGGGCCGCGTTCCAAAAAATCGTCGATGATCTGGCGGACCTCAATAAGAGGATGGACGATCTTCAAAAGGAGATCCAAAACATGAAGATCGCGCCTGTGGATTTCAAGCGCCTGGCCGCCCTGCTTAAGGTTCCAACCACCCACGTGGCCAAGCTCAAGAAAGCACTGGAGCTCGAAGGCAAAGCCCGTGAGAAAGCTTTGATGGACCTTCAACAGGAATTGAAAATCAAGTTCTCGGGCAAGGACATGGCCAGTCTCATGAAAGCCAGGCGCGCTTAGCCGGGCAGTCGCGAAAGAAATACGCCATGACGTACGAGAGACGGAGTTAAGGCCGCATGGTGTGCTGACAGCAGAACGAAAGATGCCCCACGCATGGGCGCTGAAGCAGACTCTGCCGCTTCATGGCAAGGAAGCAGAACCACCGCTTTTGTTTCCGTTCGGATTCGGTTGATGGACGCCTTCGTCATCCGCTGGCTTTAGCTCGATCCAGAAGCGGCTGCCTTTGCCGAGTTGAGATTCCACGCCAACTTTTCCACCCATTCGTGCCACAACTTTTCGCACCAGGGCGAGTCCTACTCCCGTTCCAGCCTGGGGACCTGCTCCGCGTGAAAACATGTCGAATAGACGCGGCAACATCGATTCCGGAATTCCAATGCCATTGTCTTCCACCCAGAGCCGTACCCATCCGTCTCGTAGTTCGCTCCTCACCCGCACCTGAGCGGATGTTCCCTCTCGTGCGAATTTCACAGCGTTGCCCAGGAGGTTGGAAAGGCATTGAGTCAACCCGGCTTCGTTGCCCATGACTAACGGGATGTCCCGTTCCACCTCGATGTGGGCACCGGAGCTTTGGAATTCCGGGTAGGTGTCCAGCATGCCCCGCAGCAACTCGCCAACATCGATGGGTACCAGCGGCAGTTCCTGGCGCACTGCCTTGCTGTAATTGAGCGCATCGACAATCAGCGCGTCCATCCGCCGTGCCGCTTTAATGATACGGCCGAGTAACTCCCTTTGCTCCTGGTCGACCATCTCATCGTTAATGGTCTCCGCAAAGCACCGCATGGCGCGCAGCGGCGCCCTCATGTCATGCGTAATGGTATATGAAAAATGCTCCAGGTCCTCCACTAACTCCTTGAGCTTCGCCGTCCGTTCGGCCACCCGCGATTCAAGCTCCTCGTTGGTGCGCGCCAACGCCAGGCGCGCTTCCCGCAGAGCGCTTGTGTCCGTGCTTGTTCCGAACCACCGTAGAATTTTCCCGGCTGCGTCCCGCACGGGGATAGCCCGCGTGAGGAACCACCGATACTTGCCGTCAGCCCCGCGCAAGGGGACCTCCATCTCAAACACCGTGCCGGTGGCAATGCACGCTCGCCATTTCTCCAGTACCTTCGGCAGCACCTGTGGATCATGCGCACTCTGCCAGCCCCAGCCCTCCATCTGTGCCGAAGTGGTGCCTGTGTATTCGTACCACCGGCGGTTGTACCAGTTAACATGTCCGTCTCCGTTGGCCGACCATGCCAGGTTTGGAATCGAATCGGCCAACGTTTGAAACTGTTCTTCTCTTTCCCGCAACGCCTGCCGTGCTTGCATGCGTTCAGTCAGATCTACAATGGATGCTACCCATCCAATTACCGCGCCCTTTTCGTCCATGTAGGGCACGTATCGGACACTTAATTGGCGCAACCCCAACCCGGTGAACTCAACTCCCGCTTCATATTCGACACGCTCACCGCGCAAAACAGCTTCCACACGGGAGCGAATGCCCTCGAACCCTTTTTCTCCCATTATCTCCACAATCGCCTTGCCTGCGATCTCTTGCGGGCTCCGACCAACCATCTCCCCGTAGGCGCGGCTGGCGTAGCGATACCGCAAGTCACGGCTGCAGCGCGTTAGCATAAAAGGTGTGTGGTTCAGAATTAGCTCCAACTCAGCCTGTTTTTCCCTGATTTGCTCGGCAGCGCGCTGCTCCTTCACTCGCGCTCGCGAAAGCATCGCCGCCGTGAGACTGACCGCCAAACCTGCTGCCACGAAAAGCACCAGCGACACCACCTCGCCTATGCTTTCAAATCCCCAAATTCCCCGAGGTTTAAACAGCAACCAATTCGCGGCCACCGCCGAAAGCGCCGTTGCGGCCAATCCTGATCGGCCGCCAGCTGCCATCGCCGCAAAGGCGACCGCGGGAAAAAACATTATAAGCGCTCCACCTCCAAGCACATCATGGAGTGATAGACGCGCCAGGATCGCCAGTCCTACCGCGCCGACGGCTACCCCGTAACGCCACACCTCTCGCCGTGCGGAGACCGATAGCTTCCGTTCTTCAGCATCGATAGAGCCGTAAAGCGTTTTCATAGCCGCTCATCAACTCGACAGAGCGCCCATGCCCTGAAGCCAAAGCCGATTTCTTATCTTAGCACTCAGACGCCGGGCGTGTAAAAGGCTATTGCCTGGTACAAGAACGCAGAACGCAAGAAAACCGAAGCCGGATCTATAGCCGAGGATCAATTGGCTCGCTTTCCAGCGCCAGCACTCCAAAGACGCATTCATGAACGCGTCTCAGCGGCTCACGTCGAACGAAGCGCTCCAGCGCCTCAATGCCGAGCGCAAACTCCCGCAGAGCGAGCGAGCGTTTGGCTGAAAGGCCCCTCTTCCGAAGTCGATCAAGGTTTTCTGTCGCGCTGTATTCCGGACCGTAGATGATGCGCAGGTACTCTTTGCCCCGGCATTTGACAGCTGGTTGCACCAACCCGCGCCTGCTCTTGCTCACAAAGTCAAAAGGCTTAGCGACCATCCCTTCACCCCCACCACTCGTCAGTTCCTCCCACCAGCGAACACCCTCTGCCTGGCTGCTTTCATCGGTGACATCAACCACCTTGTATGGAGTTTCCAGCAGCAGGGCTGAATCAGCCCTGCAGGCTTCACTGAGCACTGACATGTGCCAAATATGATGCTGGTTTACGTGGACATTGCCCTCGGTCGCCAGCAGATGAAATGGGGCCAACTTCAGGTCCGCCACACTGTTCACAGGCCAGCAATACCGGCGGTAGGCTTCCACATACTGCAGTGCCGCCTGTTGGCGCTCACGATACCGTTCCAGCAGTTTTGATGCATCCACGCCAGCACCTACAGCCTTTTCGAGCGCTCCTATTACATCCTTCAGCCCGGCACGCGCTGCTGCGCCCACGGCTGCGTATTGCTCCTTAATCAACGCCTGGGCTTTGGCCGACCAGGGCATCAATTCCGCATCGAGGCAGACCCAATCGGTTTCAAATTTCTCCCAAAGCCCAGCCTTGGTGATGGCCGCTTGCGCAAGGGACAGGAACTGCATTTCAAGGTTTTGGTCGTCGAAGAACCTTCTTCCCGTGCGGGTGTAACAGATGCCGAAGCCTTCGCCGGAAATACCAAATCGTTTTACGGTCACGTGCTCATCCCGGCATATGATTACGATTGCCCGCGATCCCATATGCTTCTGCTCGCAGATGACTTTTGGCACGCCCTCGTGACGGAAGTAAGCAAAGGCTTCAGCCGGGTGCTCCAGGAGGCCAGGCTGCATTGTTGTTTCGGAAGGCGACATCGTCGGCGGTAGATAGATCAGCCATTTGGGATTTGCCGCGAATCGGCTCATAACCTCCAGGGCGGCGATCGCGTTTTCTTCTCGAATGGTGATGTTATGGTGCAACCGGGTCGAAATGATCCGCTTGCCCAAAACGTCTTCCATATCGAGTAGATCATCCTGCTGTTGCTGCGCACTCAGGACAGGAGCGGCGGAAGGTTCGGCCAGGAATGGTTTTGCCGGCTGGCAATAGGTTTGCCTGGCAGGGACGGAGGTAATCTCTTTCTCTGGATACCGCAGGGCTGTCAGTTTTCCACCGAACACACAGCCGGTATCAATATTGATCGTGCGGTTTAGCCATTCCGGTTCTGGAACCGGTGTGTGACCATAGACCACCGTAGCCTTCCCTCGATATTCCGCTGCCCAGTTGTAACGGACTGGCAAGCCGAACTCGTCTGTTTCGCCGGTCGTCTCACCGTAGAGCGCGAAGTCTCGCACCCTTCCTGAACCACGACCCTGCATTGCCTCTTTCATTCCTGCGTGGGCAACGACAAGCTTGCCGTCGTCGAGGACGAAGTGGCTAACCAAATCGTGGATAAAGTCGGCAACTTTCGTCCTGAACTCGGCTGGTTCCAACTCCAGTTGAGCCAGCGATTCGGCTAAGCCGTGGGTGACCTGCACATCCTTGCCCTGCAGCTTGCGCATCAATTTCACGTCGTGGTTGCCCGGAACGCACAGGGCGATTCCCTGGTCAACCAGTGACATTACCAGCTTGAGCACTTGCGTAACTTTCGGGCCACGATCGACCAGGTCGCCCAGAAAGATTAGCTTCCGAACAGGTGGTGCCTTGACCCCAGACGATCAACATTGTTGTGCAGCTCGTAACCGAGTCCTCCCAAAAGCTCCAGCAGCTCGTCGTAGCAGCCGTGAATGTCACCAATGATGTCAAAAGGTCCGTGTTCTCCCCTTAAATTATTCCAGAGCGGCTGCCGTTCGATGGCGGCAGCCTCCACCTCTTCAGGACTGGTGAGGATAAAGACGTGACGGAAACCCTCGCGCTCCAGTCCTCGCAGCGAGCGCCGCAGTTGCTGTGTTTGCTGCCGGATAACGTGCGGCCCGAAATTCCGGTCACTCCGGCCGCGATTACGGTCCTGGCAAAGCTGTTCCGGCATGTCCAAAACGATCGCCACAGGCAAGCAGTGAAACTCCCGCGCCAGCTGCACGAGAGGTTTGCGAGACTCGGACTGGACATTGGTGGCATCTACAACCGTCAGTTTGCCTGCCGCCAGACGTTTCCTGGCGATGAAGTGCAGAACCTCAAAGGCGTCGGGTGTCGCGGCCTGGTTGTTTTCGTCGTCTGACACAAGCCCACGGCAATAATCCGACGAGAGAACTTCTGTCGCCTTGAAGTGTTTGCAGGCGAAGCTGGACTTGCCGGAACCTGATGCCCCGATCAATACGACCAACGACAATTCTGGAAATGTGATGTTCAAGTGGTTGAACGAGAAAAGATCGCCATTTGCGTTGGCGCTCCGACGAGCTGGTCTTCGGGACCAATCGGCAGGAAACGAACATCGTAGCCAAAGCGACCGCCAATCGTGCTTGCCCAGGTCTGAAACTGCGAACGAGTCCACTCGAAACGGTGATCCTTGTGTCGGAATTTCCCTGCCGGGAGACTTTCCCACTTCACGTTGTATTCAGCATTGGGTGTGGTCAGCAAGACTGTGCGGGGGCGGGCAGCTTCGAACAAGACCCGTTCAAAGGCTGTCAGCCGGGGCGGATCAAGATGCTCGAGGACCTCCATCGCCGTGGCTGCGTCGAAACCCGCAATTCGTTTATCCCGATACATAAGCGACCCGTGCAGCAGTTGAATCCGCTCGCGCTGTTTGTCGGGCAATCTGTCCAGGTTTAGCCGATCCTTTGCCAACTCGAGGGCGCGGTAGGACACGTCCATTCCCGCAATACGCTCAAATTGCCGCTCCTTGAGAAGCGCTTGCAAGAAGCGGCCTTCACCGCAGCCCAAGTCCACCACGGTCTTCGCGCCGTAATTTTTCACCGCCGCTAAGACCGCGCCGATGCGCTGATCGTTAAGACTGATTCGCTCTTCAATCGCCGATTCCTCCTGGGCATGACTCTCCTGAAGTTGATCGGCGTTCGGGTCTTCTTCCGCGAGCAACTGCTGAAGGGCATCATTTATAAGGCTTCGGCGATATTTTAAATAGCGTGTCGTGATGCTCTCGCGCTCGGGATGGGATGACAGCCAGCCCTCGCCGTGACGAAGAAGCTTTTCAACCTCGTCATCTCCGACCCAGTAGTGCTTGTCGTTATCCAGAACTGGTATGAGGACGTAAAGGTGAGTCAGCAACTGCCGGAGGGGCAGTGTGTGTTCCAGAGTTACCGTGTGGTAAGAGCTATTGCCCCATTCTACAAAAGCTTGGTCCAGCAGGTGATTCACTGCCGTAACCCGGTACCCGAGTGGTTCAAAGAGTCGCCTCAAGAAGCCTTCGCCGCCCCGGCATGGCAGGACAGATATGCAACATTTCAAAGGCAAGGGAACATCAACAAGTTCCTGCCGCTCTTTGCTTTTCCCCGCCAATGCGCTTCCAAAAAGGTCACCAAGGGCCACGCTCATGAATGAGGAAGCCACATACGGTCGATCGTTCACATACTGCTCCAGCGCCCGGCCTTCTCCGGCAGGGCCTCGACGATTCCGCACCAGTCCGACCGGATCGATGTCCAGCAGCATTGCCATCGTGCAGCTAGTCTCAGAGGCTTGCGGATAAAAGACGTAGGCCCTTCCGAACGAAAGCTCTCCGATGTGAATCCGTGCGGGATGCTTTCTTACCAAATGCCCTATATCGGTTGCGGGCTGGTACGTTGTTGTGATCGTCAAGAGCACACGCTGTTTGTAGTGGATTTCCAACGGCAGAGCAACGGATTGGTCCCCATTCGTGAGCCAACTCCTCGTAATTGTTCATGCTGTCGCAGTCAGGAATGGCATAATCAGCTAACCCGTCAGTGGACAGCCCGTACTGCTGGAGCCACTCATAGGAAATCGCTGAGGTTGGACGTTGAAATTCATATGCTGTCCTCGCAATTTCGGACGCAGGATTGCCAAAAAAGGGAGCGTCTTAATACCGACTGAATAGGTACTTTGCCCCACCATGGATGCCTTAGCGCCTGTTCAGGTCGCCCCAACTGGTCCACCCCGGGTCACCGGCTCGAACCCGATGACTGAGCTGAACGTCACTACTAACAGCAAGCACGCCCTCAGCCGTCGGGCTTTTGTACGAGCCACCGCGCAAGCGATGGCCCTGGCCGCCGCGGCGACGACGTTTCCATTCGTAAGCCGTGGCCGCGTCCTGGGCGCCAATGACTGCATCGGAATCGGGTTCATAGGCGTTGGGGGACGCGGCTCGAGCCACGTCGCTACGGTCCAGCGGCTCATCAAGGAAGGGGAAAATCTTAGAATCACGGCGGTTTGCGACGCCTTCCGTTATCGCCTGGACGAAACCGCTAAGTCGACGGGCGCCAAGGCGTACATGAAGCATGCTGAACTATTGTCAAATCCAGACGTGGATGTGGTATGCATTGCGACCCCCGACCACCTGCATGTGCCACAAGCCATCGCTGCCATTCGAGCAGGCAAGGATGTCTATTGCGAAAAACCAATGGGTCACTGGACGCAGTTCCCGCTAAGCAAGCAGTTTTTCGAGGAGACTGTGAAGCTCAAACGCATCGTGCAGGTTGGCAATCAGGGCAACTCGAGCCCGGCGTGGCAAAAGGTAAAGGAATTGGTCCAGAAGGGCGCAATCGGCCGTGTCCAACTCGTCAACGCCGGCTTTTACCGGTATGGCGATTGGGGTGAGCGCATGCCGATCCCGGACCCAGAGGCAGTACCTGGACCGGACTTGGATTGGGAAGCGTTTCTGGGCGATGCGCACAAGGTCCCGTTCACGGTTCAACGATTTTTCAGCTGGCGGAAGTACTTAGACTACGCGGGCGGACCTTGCACCGACTTGCTGCCGCATTTGTTCACCCCGTTCGCCAGCGCTATCGGGCTGAAATTTCCGTCCCGGGTCGTGGCTTCCGGTGGCATATTCAAATACAGCACCTATGATCGCGAGGTTCCAGACACGTTCAACATGTGCCTGGATTACCCTGAGAAACTCTCGGTGGTTGTGGTCTCAACACTTGCCAATGACTACGTGAGCAAACCTGCCATCCATGGGGATGAAGGCACGTTGACACTTCAAAACCCGGGCGAATGGAACGTCGGAATCGACAGCGTCACGATCGTGCCTCGTAAGGGGCAATGCCAGGTGTTTCCCTTGCAAAAGGGTGACGCGACCATGGCACATTGGAAGAACTTCCTGCAGTGTGCGCGCACCCGCGAGAAGCCGGTTAGCGACGTGGAGTTCGGTCTGCACGTCCAGGCTGCACTCAGTATGGCCATGCTGAGTCTGCTCAAAGACAAAGTCGTGAAATATGATTTCGCAAAGAATGAATTTGTATTTTAGCCAAACAAGTCCTCGATCTTCCGGAACTCAGCTTGGGGTTGCCGGGCCCCCGTCTGCCGGTCGTCAGTGGCGCTCTGTATCGCTGGCTTGCACGCTGGCATGCTTATGGGGAGGCCTTGTTGTCGCGGCTGCGGACTCGGGCTTGGCCCTGGCCGAGAGCGATTCGCGCGCAATCCAGTGGACCCTGGATTACGCGGGGAAGACCATCATGGTCTATTCGTTCGACCCGCAGAAATTCAAGCCTTACGTTAAAGCACTTAACACACTCGACGGCTACGGAGTGCTGCGGGATTCGCCATCAGATCATCTACACCATCATGCCATGATGTACGGCATCACCGTAAACGGCATCAATTTCTGGGAAGAGACTCCCGGTTGTGGTGTGGAAAAGGTGATTGAATCTCCCCGCCCCGTCATTGAACAAACGGTCGACGGGCGGCCTCAAGCCCGAGTGACCCAACTGCTTTATTGGGTCGCCCCGCAGGACGCATTCTTGCCGAACAGCAATAGCCCACCGCTGCTTATCGAACGCCGCACACTTGTGCTCACCGTAGATCCAGGCAATCGCGAAACTGCCTTGCATTGGCAATCCTCCTTCGAGGTCGGCACCAAAAGCAACGTCGTCACACTCAGTGGCGCGAATTATCACGGGCTGGGAATGAGATTTCTTAAGGAACGGGATCCGGTGGCGAAGCACCTCACGCCCCAAGGCAAACTGGAACTTTCAAATAATCGGCAGGATGTCTCACCGCATCCCTGGGAATCCGTGCTCTTCGACACGCCCGCAAACCCTGCGACCATCGCGCTATTCGGCGCTGCGACGAACGCGCACGCTGACGACCATTATTTCGCAATGAGGTCGCCTTTCGCATACCTGAGCGCCACGCAAAATCTGGATCGGGAACCCCTGGTCTATCACCAGGGCGAGCACTTCGAGTTGAATTTCCTGATCACACTTTACCCCGAACTCAAGACGACTGAGGCTTTGGCTGAACGCAGCCGGCAATGGCGAAGCTTGGGGCGATAACCTTCGCGGAGCCCAATAGCCGCATCTCTATGAAGCTACTGGGGCAGGTAGTGTTGAAAAGCGGCGGCAACCAGAATGAGCTCAGGATGGGAGGCGGCCAGTTTAGGCAGCACCAGACGAATCCGGGCGCGGTGGGTGGCAAGATTCTCTCGTAGCGGTCGAAGATCGCCCACCTTATCCCAATGCAGCTTCTTCAAGTCCAGCACCAGGCTGTTTTTGGTTCGGGCTAATAGATCACGCAGCCGTTGCGCCAGCCGGTCCGCGTCGGAAGAAGAAAGCGCTCCTTCCAGCCTCAGCCAAACCTGCTGCTTCGCATGCTGAAGCTCAACCTGGATCGCCAGGTCAGGAGTCGCGAGCTTGCGTTGGATTCCTTCCCAAAGATCAAATCCGGCCCAGCGCTCGGTTGATGTTCGGTACATCGTGCGGATTAGTTTTGGGTGCTGAAAAAGATCCAGCTTC
>Ga0306920_100013849_pt1 | contig 10995 bp, 8 predicted proteins | sample flu12Cox44000170_FD_204666 | JGI IMG/M metagenome (GOLD analysis project Ga0306920, IMG submission 204666) | Lab enrichment of tropical soil microbial communities from Luquillo Experimental Forest, Puerto Rico - flux4day.12C.oxic.44.000.170 (v2)... | ecosystem: Environmental > Terrestrial >...
CACCACTCCACGGCGTGCGCCGGCGGCCCCGCCTCGTTCACTGATCAGAAACTAGCGTCGTCGGTCCGCCCTCGGCAACCGCGCCATGTCTGAAAGTTGACCGCTGTGACATTTTTGCAAAATGATGCGTGCAGCCGCAATCATCGCTATCCCGTCAATGGTTTGAGGATTCGAACCGGCGCGCTTCGGGACCGATTCCGGGACTTCGCGACGCGCTCCATGGCCTCGGCCACTTCCGAGTCGAGGACGTGCGCGTAGCGCAGCGTGCTTCTGATGTTGCGGTGATTGAGCGCCTTCTGCACGAGCTTGAGGTTGCCGGTCTCGCGCAAGAGCTTGGTGGCAAAGTCATGTCGATGATCATGAAAGCGGAAGCCGGTGACGCCCGCGAGCTTGCGCACGCGCTGCCAGCAACTTTGCACGCCGGAGTAATTCAGCGGATAGTGCGCGCCCTTGATGCGCCCGTCGCGGGTCCGTTGCGCCACATAGGTGAAGACGAAGTCGGGATGATGCCCGCGCAGCGGCCAGAGGATTTCACGGATTGTTTCAGTGATCGGCACGGTGACGCGGCGGCCGCCCTTACCAAGCTTGGTGATTTGCCTCGCGTTCCAGTCGATCTCCGACCAGCGTAGGAGGCATTCACGCAGCCGCAGCCCGGAGGCACGGGCGAAGGCGAAGAACGGCGCAAGGTCTTCGCGGGTGGCGGCGTCGAGCTTATCGGCCTCGTCCTCGGACAGCTCGCGCACGCGCTCGGAGGGAACCGCGAGCATGTGCTTTGTCCATCGCGGCTCGTGCTCGAAGCGCACGCCCCACAGCTTTGCTCGCGCGAACAGCTTGCGCAGCGAGGCGACGGTCTCGTTGACGGTAAGGGGGGAGATTAAACCGCGACCACGGCTTAATTGCCCGCGCCGCCACGCCACGAAGCGCGCCACGTCGTCGTCGGAAATTTCGGTGATGAGCTTGTCCTTGCCGAGAAAGTCCAGCGCGAGACCGAGATGGCACCAGATGTTGGCCGCGCCGGCGAGATGCTGCGCGTGCTCCTGCCAGTAGCGTTCGGCCACATCGTCGAGCTTGAGCGATGTCCTGGCCGCCGCCAGCTGCGCGACCAGCCGTGTCGCCTTCTCGCGCTCGGCGGCCTCTACTTTTTCGGCTTCGCGCCGCGTCGTGCATTTCGTCGAGCCATAAAACCGATGACCTCGCCACTGGAAGTCGAAGTGCCAGTATGGCGAGCGCGGGGACTTGTAGACGGACACGGAACGTCCTTTCGGGTCTGGTTGGCGATGAATTCGTTGAGATCGGCGTCGGTGAACATGCGGCGCTGACGGCGCTTGCCGTGGCCAAGGACGACGTATTTCAGCGCGCCGGAAGCGATGTGACCGTTGAGCGTCTTGATCGAGCAGCGGAGCTTGCGCGCAGCCTCGGCGGACGTGCGCAGGCCGTCCGGTGGGGATTGGCGCAGCTTGCGCTCGTTGCATTTGGCGGGCGTGCCAGGCAGCGGGATCGCTTGCCGCCCGAGCACCATCGCAATGATGCTGTCGCATTCCTCGCGCGAAAAGGTGTGACGAGGCGCGCGCATCTCAATGCACTTGGTGAGCCAAGACTCGCCAGCAGCAGTCTCGAGCCAATTCGACCAATTCGTGATATCAGGGGATTGGATCATGTGCCGCCGGCTCCAACGGCGTTGCATCGATCAAGTCGTCCCGGCTCGCTCGGCACAGGCGGGCCGGGGCGCTTCATTTAGGCAGCGGCACGGTCGGAACGCAATGACAACTTTTTGGCTGCGGCGGGCGTTCGCCTGCGTCGACCCCTCAGAGGGCTTGGCTAAGGCCCCTGCCTTCTGGCCGCCAGGCGGGCTTCGGTATATGGTCCAACGCCGCTGCCATTTCTGACGACATCAGTCCCGGCAACGGCTTCGGCGGAAATTCCCGCCGCAACTCGGGATCGTCACGCAAATAGCTGGGAATGTCTCGACAGGCCATTACCCCCGGCAAAACGTAGCAAACGACGGGTGCGCCGCATCCCACTTCGAGCCCAACAATGAACTCGCGTAGTGACCCAGCAGCTCCATCCTGCCGCCAACGCCAGCTAAGGCGCAGCAGTGTTCCAAGACACCGGCAGTGGCTGCGCCCACAGCGGTCCATCGATCTTGAACCGATCTCGTGCTGCCAATGCACGCCGGTCCAGTTCCTTGAGCGCCGCCGCCGCGCCCTCGTCCCCGACGCGGTGAAATAGGCCGACGACCGGCTCTTGCGTCCATTCAAGCCCACGACTGTAAGTCTCGATACGGATCTTGGTGAGCAAATGATCGATGTGGCGCGCGAACTCGACGGCGCACAGCTTGGTGAGGTCGTCCATGGTATCAGCCTCGTGTGCGCCCCCGCGCACGCCCGGAAGGTAGTATAGGGTAATTCGAGAATCTCCTCAAAGGTATATCGAGAGTATTTCGGGCCCGCTAAGGCTGCATCCGCGCGCCGGCTACAAGTAAATCGGGAGCCTGCCGGCGCTCAGTTAGCCGCCGCGCGGACGACTTTGCTCAAGATGGCGAGCACCTCGTCGACCAGGACATCGATCGTTCTCGCGTCGACGTCAGTGCCGCAGGTCTCACGCAGCACGAGGGTGCCGTGCTTCCTCGCAATGGCATCAAAGTCGGGAAAGTCGGCAATGAGGAATTGCCGCACCGTGTAGAGCTGCGCGATGCAATCGCCGCGGCCATCTTGGTGCCGGAAGTGAGCCCGCCGTTCTGGTATTCGCGCAGCGCCAGCGCGACCGCAGAGGCGGCGTTGGCCACAAGCTGGCCGATGTGACGCTCGACGAGGTTGGGCGCGGCTTCGGCTGTGGATCGGGCGGGCGCAAAGGGGGTGACGGCGGGTGGGGGGTCCACGGGCGCGCTGGCGGCAGAGGCGCTGCAGCGGGTAGTGGGGGGCAGGACCCCCCGAAAGGCACGCCAGCGAGTTCCTCTGTGGCTCGCCTCGCAGAAGGAGCCCATCAGGCAGGCGCGGCGAAAGTGGTCGCCGAGGTCGAGCGCGAGCGCGAGCTTGTACCCGACACTGACGAAGAAATTTTAGAGAACGCCACTCCCCTCGCTCTTTTTCGCTGAAATGCGTGGAAGGCCAATTGCGCTTCGTGGTGTTTGGTGACATCTGACTGCACTGACGAGGCGCTAACTCAAGAAATTCTGTCCCATGGCCGAGAAGCTAACCGAGGGCGTCATCAAGGCGCTCGAGCCGCCCCCGCGCGGCTCGCGGCTGATCTGGGACACCGAGGTCAGGGGCTTTGCGCTGCGATTGTTCGCGCCGACCAAAATGCATCGCAAGGGCGCTCGGACGTTCCAGCTGTGTTATTGGCACAGCGGCACCGAGCGCCGCTTTCGTATTGGCTCCTGGCCGGATTGGTCGGTCACGGCGGCGCGGGCGGAGGCAAGAGAGCTGCGGCGGCGGATCGACCGCGGCGAAGAGGTGGCCGGCGATAGGCGCAAGCGGCGTGAGGCTCCGACCAAGTCCGAGCAATCGCAGCACGACGACGGGGCGGGGCGGCTCATGAAGGCCGTCGTATCCTCGCCCACTGCCTTGCCGGTACTGTCCATTCCATCGTGGGTGCCGACAGCCGTCGCCCGATCCGCCCGCGCCAAGTATGCCGAAGACGTCCATTTAGTGTTTTCGACGGTGGAGAGGAAAGCCGGCTTCGACGCCGATGTTGATGAGCTTGCCGATAAAGCTCGCGATCAGCTCGCTGATAAAATTCGCAATCAGCGCGCATTTCGCGATTCGTTCGTATTTATAACCGAGCTTTTTCAGCCGCTTGTTTGTGATCCGCGAATGCGGCGTGTCTGGGGGGAGCTATGCCGGCAGCACAGGGACGGGACCTTTCTGTACCCGGCGAGGGGTGCGTGGTGGGAGCGACGCATGCCCTTCCTGCTGCCGACGGGGGCGCCATCTGCGGCGGACGCCAGCAAGCGGCAAGATGAAGCCATGGTCGAACTATTCGATGCGGCGCGCGCATGCCAGCAGCGTCACCGCGTTACTATGACACGGCGCGAGGCTGAGCAGGAGCGGGATTATTATCTTACGGAAGCGCAGGGACTGAGGCTTAAGGCCACGACGATGCTGACAGACCCCGCCTCCCAGCGTCACAAGCGTCACCGGCGACTCTTGGAGGCGGCCCAAACCTGTGAAGATTATGCCCATGAGACCTATAGGACCGCCGTTGCGATGTCCCTCGATCGCAAACACGACGGCCGCGCACGCTGGGTCGCGCTCACCATAGCCAACAAATTCCGCGAGCTATTCGGGTCGCCCATGTACACCCTGACCGCAACAATCACGTCGGTTGTGCTCGGCCGAAACGTCAGCCCACACAGGATTCGTCAGTGGTGCCACCCTGCAGATAAGGCTCGAAAAAACAGCCCTTAACTGCAGTCTTCCGAACCTCCCCGAATTGCCCAATCTGTCCGGCAGCAACAGCTACTGGACGGATGATGCTCGCCGACCTGGATGAATGGCTCTCAGAGAAAGAGGCGGCGGCAGCCGTGGGCAAAACCGTGCGCACCCTGAGGCAGTGGCGGCGCCGCGGGGTGGGTCCTCCCTACGCGTATTTTGGACGCACCGTTAAATATCGGAAACCCGCGTTCGTCGCCCATTATCGACGGATCGAGATCAAACCTAACCGCAATCGCCCGAGTGTTACGAAGTAACGAGCCCGGCCGCCGCTGTCGATTTGGTGGCCGGGCTCTTCTGATTACGTTAGGCCCGTGGGTTACGGGCGCTCTCGCGACGAGGGCCTCTGTAGCGCGCCGGGCTGCGATCGGCAACCGGAATTTTGCGCTATGGCGGGCGATCCCTTCCGAACCGAGATAATTCAAGGCGACGAGCCGGGGGTTGCCAAGAAGCCTCCGTCGACGGATTGGCAGGTGCCGACCGAACTGCCAGACCTACGTCGCGCCGGGATCATTGCGCTCGATACCGAGACGAACGACGAGGGCCTGCGCGCAGACCGTGGTTCGGCGTGGCCCTGGCGCGGCGGGTACATCTGCGGCATCGGCGTTGCTTGGCGCGCCGACGGCGGCATTCGCGGCAACTATTTCCCGATCCGCCACCCTGACAGCAACAACTTTGACCCTGCGCAAGTTTTCGCCTGGCTGAAAGACCTCGTTGCGTCCGACGTGCGCATCATCACCCAAAACGGTTTGTATGATTGGGGATGGCTGCGCACCGAGGCCGGCATCAAGATGCCACCATCCGAGCGGCTGGAGGAGATCGGCGCTCTCGCCACTCTCGTTGACGAGAACCGCCACAGCTACAGCCTCGACGCCCTCTGTGCCTGGCGCGGGTTGCCCGGCAAAGATGAAACACTACTGCGGGAAGGCTGCGCCGCGCTCGGATTGATCCCGAAGGGCCGCAAAAAGTTCAACCCGCAAGCCCATATCTGGCAACTGCCGGCGCGCTATGTCGGGCGCTACGCCGAGCAGGATCCTATCAGCACACTGCTGCTGTTTGAAAACCTGAATCCAATCCTCGATCAGGAAGGTACCCGCGCGGCTTATCGTCTCGACGTTGACCTGTTGCCGATGGTGCATGAGATGCGCCGTCGCGGAATCCGAGTCGATCTGAGCGCGGCCGAACCAGCCCGCGACTATTGCCTGCAGAAACGCGACCAAACGCTCGCCGAGCTGTCGGAACAGCTCGATAGCCCCGTGAGCATGGACGAGATCGCATCGCCAATATGGAAGGCGCGCACGTTCGATGCGTATGCCATCAACTATCCGCGCACAGCCAAGGGCAACCCGTCATTTAGAGCCGGCAAACTTGGGTGGATGGCCGCACATCCCCATTGGTTGCCGCAGCTGATCGCGACCGCCAACAAATATGATGCCGCCGGCAGCAAATTTCTCGAAGGTCATATCCTGGCGCATCTAATCGGCGATCGAGTCTATGCCGAGATCAATCCCCACCGCTCGGAAGACGGCGGAACGCGCTCGTTTCGGTTCTCGTACGCGAATCCTCCGCTGCAGCAAATGCCGTCGAGCGATGAAGAACTCGCGCCACTGATCCGGCGCGTGTTCCTGCCCGAGGACAACGAATTCTGGGCCGAGTCCGATGCCTCGCAACAAGAATTTCGCTTTGTCGTCCACCACGCCAACCAGCACAAGCTGCGCAAAGCCGCCGAAGCGGTGGCCCGTTATCGCAGCGACCCCAATACGGACTTTCATGAATTCGCGGCAACACTCACCAGCCTCAAGCGCAAGGCCGCCAAGGGCGTTAACTTCGCCTACATCTACGGCGCCGGCGTCGAAAAACTGGCCGAGATGATCGGAGTCCCGGTAGCCGAAGCCAAACACATTCTCAACCAGTACGAGCGCCAGCTCCCGTTCCTGCGGCAGCTGAGCGATGTCTGCGAGCGGCAAGCCTGCAACCCAGGCTACATCGTGCTTTATGACGGTGCGCGCCGCCACTTCGACAAGTTCGCGCCCGCTGACAAATGGCAAAAGGGTGCCGGGCCCTGTTCGCTCGAAGAAGCACGCGCGCGGCTACGCGACCCGAACCACCCTTGGTACAAACGCGGTCCGCTCTATCGCGCGGACACGCACACCGCCCTGAATGCGCTGATTCAGGGCTCGGCGGCACGGCACACCAAGCTGTGGATGCGCGCCGTCTGGCGCGAAGGGATCGTGCCTCTCCTGCAGATGCATGACGCGCTCGAATGCTCGGTTAGCTCGCGCGAGCAGGCGGAGCTGGTCGCAAGGCTGGGCGAAGAGGCGGTGCAGCTCGACGTCCCAATGCGGGTTGATCTCAAGTTCGGCCGCAGCTGGAGCGACGCCAAACATACGTCGTGGGAGGAGCTTGCATGAGGATTGAACTCACCAAGCTCACCAAGCACGGCGGACCGCTCACCAAGAAAATCTCCCTGGCTCCTGACGGTACGCTGGTGAAAGACGACTCGGCCTGCAAGATGGCGCGAGGCACGGCCGAGCGCATCAAAATTACCAGCGTCGAGGCGCTCGGCGCGTTGATCCACGACCTGACGTCGTCACAGGCGCTCGCACCCGGCACCCTGCGCCTCGACCTGCCGGACAAGGTTCAGGTCGTCACCAAGCGGGAATTGAATGGCCAACCGGATGTCATTGCCCGTACCGGCTCCGACATCATCTATCACGGCCCGGCGGTTATATTGCTGGACTATGACAGCCGGGGCATGCCGCCCGCTGTTGCGGCCGAAATCAAACGCGCCGGCGGATTTTGGCCGGCCCTGCTGACGGTGTTGCCGATCTTGGACGGCGTAGCCCGCGTGGGGCGGCGTTCCACCAGTGCCGGACTGTCGCGCGCCGATACAGGTGAAGCCCTGCCGGGATCGGACGGGCTTCACGTCTACGTGGTGGGAGAGGACGGAAGCGACAGCGAGCGGTTTCTGCGGACTCTGCATGCGCGATGCTGGCTCGCCGGGCTCGGCTGGATGATCGTGAGCACCAGCGGCGCATTGCTCGAGCGTTCGATCGTCGACCGGATGGTCGGCGGGCCGGAGCACGTAATGTTCGAAGGCGGTCCGGTCCTGGTGCCGCCGCTGCAGCAGGACAAGGAAAGCCGCCGCCCGATCGTTGTCGATGGGGTGATGCTCGACACGACGGCGGCGTGCCCACCGCTATCGACCGTCGAGCGAGCGCGGTTCGAAGAACTCAAAGCTCGGGAGCGCGAGCGGCTTGCGCCGGAGATGGCGAAGGCGCGTGAGGCGTTCGTCGAAACACAGGCCAAGAAGCTCGTTGCGCGCACCGGCATGTCGGAGAAGGCTGCCAGGCAGGTGATCGTCCGGCAGTGCGAGGGCGTGCTGCGGCCGGATGTCGTGTTGCCGTTCGACGAGGAAGAGCTGGCCGGGCGCACCGTCGGCGACGTGCTCGCTAACCCGAAGTTCTACGAGGGCGAGAAGCTGGCCGACCCGCTCGAGGGCGTGGAGTATGGCCGTGGCAAGGCCATGATCATGCGCCGTGCTGACGGCACGCCGTGGATTCACTCCTTCGCCCATGGCCGCACGACCTATGTGCTCAAGCACGACGCCACCAGCGTGCGCAAGGCGACGGAGAAGGCGGAGAAGAGTGATGTTGTCGCGACCTTCGCCCGGCTCGCTGCAGCCGCCGACCTCGACCGGGTCGAGCTGGCGGAACTGCGGCAGTTGGCGAATGAGCTTTCTGGGATCGGTCTGCGGGTCATCGACGCCACGCTCAAAGTGGCGCGGCAGCAACAGGCCGAGCAGGAGGCCGAGGCCGCGCGTGCCCGCCGGACCGCCGATCGGCAGGACCCGCGGCCGTACATCCGGTCACCACTTCCTGACGAGCCGTTCCGGCCGCAGATGGATGTGCTGAACGAGGTCATCGGCAAGGTGATCGCGGCCATGCCGCCGTCACGCGACATCGATGGTGATGCAGTGCGGGTGCGCGAGCTTCCCGTCCCCAACACGCACGCTTTTAGCTCGTCGGAAGTGAACATTGAACTAGAGGAGGAGACGACGAAGGATAAATTGCCGCCGCCCGAGCAATGGGTGATCTGCAAGATGAGCGAGATGGAAGTTGCCGAGATGATTGAGCAGCACATCGATTTCTACGTCGAGGACAAGAATGGCGATCGCCGCTCGGTGCATTTGCCGACGCTGTTTGTGCGACACTTCATGCGGCGGGACGACGGCGTCCTACCGACGGTGGTTGCGATTGCGACGGCGCCCATCGTCCTGGCGGATGGCGTGTTGCTGGCCCCGGAGGGGCTCGATCGTCTGCGCGGCATCCAATTCATCATCCCGGACGAGCTGCGGTCGGCCATTCCGCAGGCTCAGGATTGCTCGGCGGAGCGCGTGAAAGCGGCGATGGAGTTCCTGTGCGACGAGTGGCTGGTCGATGTCGCCACCGACTTCACCGGCAAGGCGACAATCATCGCCGCCGCGCTCACCCTGATCGAGCGTTCGTTGCTACCGGACCGGCCGTGCTTCTTCGTCACCGCCGGCCGGCGCGGCAATGGCAAGACCACGACGCTTATAATGTTGATCATGGCGGTGGCGGGCTTGTGGCCGGCAGCGACGGCGTGGTCATCCAACGAGGAGGAACGGCGCAAGGCACTGCTGGCCTATTTCATGTATGGCCTGCCGTATATCTTGTGGGACAACATCCCGCGCGGCACGCAGATTGGCTGTCCGCACATCGAGAGGAGTTGCACGGCCGCCTATTACGCCGACCGCAAGCTTGGCGTCTCGGAGATGGTCGCTACGGCCGCCTCTACCATCCATCTCTTTACCGGCAACAATATCGGGGTGAAGGGCGATTTGACCTCCCGCAGTCTCCACATCCGTCTCGACGCTGACCGCGTCGACCCCGAAAACCGGGCGTTCAAGCACCCGGACCCGGTTGGATGGACGGAGAACCGCCGCGCCGAGGTCCTGGCCGCGTTCTACACCATCCTGCTCGGCAACCCGACGCTCAAAGCGCCGCGCGCCGCGCCGATGAAGACACGGTTTAAGATGTGGTGGCGGTTGATCGGCTCGGCGGTCGAGAATGCAGCCGCGCTCGCCGGGCAGGAGCTTGATTTTCGTAAATTGTTCATCGAGCAGGAGGAGGACGACGAGGACTCGGCGACGCTTGCCGATGTGCTCGATGTCTTGGTGAAGAAATGGCCGGAGCAGTTCACGGCGAGCGATGTGGCGGAGATGATCAACATCCCGTACCCGGAAGAGGACGAACAGACGATCCGCGATTTTCTGCTTCTAGGCGCCCGGCCAGATCACGAGTTCTCGTCACGATCCATCGGTAAGCGCCTGAAACAGTACATCGACAACCCAGTACGCAGTGGCGAGCGCGTGTTTGTCCTGCGTTCCTGGGCGGATACGCACATCAATATGAGCGTCTATGGCGTGCGCGACATTACGACGTGACCGGTTTGCGGACAGGTGGATTTGGCGGATTTGCGGGTTTGGCGGATTTGTTTCAGCCTATCCCACAATATAAAAACACACTCTTATTTCTAAAAAGTCGTTTTCGCGCGCGTGTAGAGCGTTGTACGAAATCCGCCAAATCCGCATCTCCGCAAAAACCCGGCTTCGCCCCCCACCATGATACCGGCGAACTTGCCATCCGCCATCGCCCTCCGGCGATCGCCATTTTAGTCGAGAAATCCGATGCTCCAGGGAGCTTAATTGCGGCAGTTGCACCAGTTGCGGCAGCGAGGGTGGGGTTCCGTGTGTGAAGGGCGTGTGATTGGCACAGCTGGCAAAACGAGGTTCTCGGTGTAGCTATCCTGGCCGGTTAGCTGGGCTTATCCCCACTGCAGTGGCCACGGTTGCTATGGTTGGGTATCCGCCTAGTCCTCGAACAATCTTCCATTCGCGCATATCGCGCCGACGTGTCCTGTTTGGGATAAGCCATCCGTGTCCGACCAGAATTTCGGCCAGGCCGATCGCTCTCTTCGGGTCTCGGATGGAGTTGGGACCAAATTTGTAAATATCCCGCGCGCTGATGGTAGGCTTGGCCCAGTGTTGCTGCAGCCAGTCGAGCAGTTTCTGCGCGGGCTCAAGCTCCTTGCGCGGTTGTTCAATCTTCTTTTCGACCGGTGCCGGCCGATTCCTGTCCAGGCGTTCAAACAAACTCACCATTTTTTCCAATCGTCCTCTGTTCTATCCGTGATCGCTGCTTGTGACGTTGTGCCCTCGATAACCTTATCGTCATCGAGGCCAGGTTTGCGCGGCTTATCGATCACGAGTTTCTGGTCCTCACCCAAGTTGATGGTGATAATAAATCTATCTGCGGCGGGTGTTGCTCCCGGTCCGTTGTCAGCGATCTGGCGCAGCTCGCGCGCACTTTCAATCCGATGTCGGGGCGACGCGCCGTCATCGTTCAGGATATTACCAAGGACGTTGGGTGCGGATGCAAAATGCTGCTGTGCCCGTTCTCGTGCGGTGCTGCCATTGCGTACCCGTCGCACTTTCTCGGTTTCAATAGCTTCGATCAGTGCTTCATCTTCGCCGAGTCTCGCC
>Ga0306920_100013850_pt1 | contig 10995 bp, 11 predicted proteins | sample flu12Cox44000170_FD_204666 | JGI IMG/M metagenome (GOLD analysis project Ga0306920, IMG submission 204666) | Lab enrichment of tropical soil microbial communities from Luquillo Experimental Forest, Puerto Rico - flux4day.12C.oxic.44.000.170 (v2)... | ecosystem: Environmental > Terrestrial >...
CGCCAAAGCCTGTGGCAGCTCCACCGTGTTTGCGACCGAAACCAATGAGCAGCGCCGAGCCATGGCGAAAGAGATGGGCGCCGACTTCGTTCTCAATCCCGCGGCCGAGGACCCGGTCAAGAAAATTCTCGAAGCGACGGCCGGCACCGGAGTCGATGCTCTTCTTGAGATGAGTGGCAATCCAGCGGCGATCCAGCAGGGGTTCAAGTCTCTGCGCGCGGGCGGCCGAGCGTCGCTTCTTGGCATTCCTACCGAAAATGTGCCTCTCGACCTGGTTCAGGATGTCATCTTCAAAGGAGCCACCGTTCAGGGCATCTACGGCCGCCGCATGTATGCAACCTGGGTGCAGATGACTGCACTTCTCAAGGCCGGACGCGTGAATCTCGATCCGCTTTTTGGCGAACGCATGGACCTCGCGAACTTTGAGGCCGCTTTTTCGAAACTCCAAAGTGGCCTTGCCGGCAAAATCCTGATGTATCCGAACGGTCTCGAAGCGGGAACCAAATCGGCCGCGAAACACGGCACGAAAGTCACCTTGGGGGATCAAAAATGAGTGAATCTGGTGCGCAGGCAACAAAACTGAATCCTTTGCAGTACGTGAGCGAGATGTTACAGGACCTGCGCGCGAAAGGTGTGGCGCCGAAGCTCCGCGTTCTCGAAGGCGAGCAAAAACCTGTTTGCCTTTTCGACGGGCGCGAGGTCGTTAACCTGGCTTCCAACAATTACCTCGGTTTAACCACGCACCGGGCCTTGCGCAGGGCTGCTGTCGAAGCCGTTCGAAAATTAGGCGTCGGCGCGGGTGCTGTCCGCACCATCGCGGGCACCATGAAACTGCACATGGATCTGGAGGAGCAAATCGCCAGGTTCAAACAAGTGGAAGCCTCGGTCGTCTTTCAGTCCGGTTTTACCGCGAACGCGGGCACGGTTTCCGCCATCCTTGGCAAGGACGACCTGATCGTTTCCGACGAGTTGAACCACGCCTCCATCATCGATGGCGCGCGTCTTTCGAAAGCCGCCATCAAAGTGTTCAAGCACAAAGATCTCGCCGACTGCGAACGGATCCTGCAGGAAAGCACTTCCTTCCCTGGGAAAAAGTTAATCATCACCGATGGCGTCTTCTCGATGGACGGCGACATCGCCCCCTTACCGGAACTCTGCGACCTCGCCGAGAAATATGGCTGCATCATGATGGTCGACGACGCTCATGCCAGCGGCGTCCTCGGGCGCGGCGGTCGTGGCACCATTGATCATTTCAACTGCCACGGCCGCGTGCACATTCAGGTGGGCACGCTGAGCAAAGCCATCGGCTCCATGGGTGGCTACGTTTGCGGCTCGCGCGACCTAATCGATTTCCTGTACCTTCGTGCCCGGCCATTTCTTTTTTCAACCTCTCACCCACCGGCAACCGCGGCGGCCTGCCAGGCGGCTTTCGCACTTCTCGATTCCGCCGAAGGCGAAAAACTCGTCAAAAAGCTGTGGGCCAATACCAAATTTTTCAAAAGAGAGTTGAAGAAGCGCGGCTTTCAGTTCCAGAGCAGCGAAACTCCGATCCTTCCGATTCATGTCGGGGACGCCGCAAAGGCCTTCGATTTCTCCCGCAAGCTGTTTGAAGCCGGTGTGTTTGCGCCGGCCGTTGGTTATCCGACCGTCGCAGAAGGGAAAGCGCGTCTGCGCGCCATTGTCAGCGCCGCCCACAAGCGCGAGCACCTGCTGAAGGCTGCGAACACCCTCGCGGAGGTCGGGAAAGCTCTCGGGGTCGTCTAGCAACGGGTCCCTCTCACAATTCGAGGAAGTAGCAACGGTCCGTTTTTCCGGTTGGCGCGTGGATCCCTTCGTGGGTGAACTGGAACCCTAGTTTTGCGAGCACGCGGGCCGAGGCCTTATTGTCCGGGTAGTGTCCGGCGAATAGTGCTCGCAGCTTCAGCGACTCGGAAGCGTGATGAATCACCGCGCGTGCCGCTTCGAGGGCAAGGCCTTTACCCCAATACTGCGGCCGGAAGTGGAATCCCAATTCGCAGATCTTTTCTTCCGGCTTGTATGGCCGGAGGCCGCAGCAACCGGCAAACTCACCATCGGCCAGCAAAAACACCGGCCAATATTGAATGCCGTACTCGTCCATTGAGGCTATTTCGCGTGCCAGCCGGGCCTCAATTTCTGCTTTCGAATAAGGCCCGCCGATGAACTGCGTCACCTGGATGTCTCCCCACAGCAGCATGGCCAGTTCAGAATCCTTCGCTGACCACCGCCGGAATCCCAGGCGTGCCGTTGTCATGAAATAATTTGCCGTCGTTTTCACGCTTGTAGGTCTTTATGAGATCAGCGGTGCTCGCGGCGTATCCGTTCCCCTCCAAGCAGCGTCTGCATCCTGCTTTGTTATACTCCCAAGATGGCCCGCCAGGCGGAAACTTCCAGCAAACTGTTTCTCGTGGATGCCATGGCACACATCTACCGTGCGTTCTATGCCCCGATGGTGCGCATGAATGCACCGAGCGGAATTCCCACGAAAGTTCCTTTTCTTTTCGCCAACATTCTTCGTCGCCTGATCAAGGATTACAAACCGGAATACATCGGCGTCGTTTTCGACACCAGCAAGCCTACCTTTCGCGACAAGCTTTTTGAAGCCTACAAGGCGCAGCGTCCTCCGATGCCCGACGAAATGAGCGTGCAACTGCCTTATGTGCGCCGCCTCTGCGAAGCCATGAGCTTGCCGATTCTGGAACTCGACGGCTTCGAAGCGGACGACGTCATTGGCACAGTGGCCAAGCAAGCCGCCAAAAAGAAGCTCGACGTCTTCGTCGTTTCCAACGACAAGGACATGATGCAACTCGTCAATTCCGGGGTGCGCGTGCTTCGCAGCGGTTCGGGCGGCGCCAAGGCTGACACCATCGTCGATCAGAAAAAGGTCGAGGAAATCCTCGGCGTTCCCCCCGAAAAGGTCATCGACCTCATGTCTCTGCTTGGCGACACGGTCGACAACATTCCAGGTGCCAAGGGAATCGGTGAAAAAGGTGCCACCGAGCTCATCCAGAAGTATGGCACCGTTGAAAGGGCGCTAAAGCATGCCGAAGAAGTTCCGAACAAGCGGTACCGCGAAGCGTTGCAGCAGCAAAAAGAGCAAGTGCTGATGAGCAAGCAGTTGGCGACCATCGACACCGAAGTGCCCTTGGAGCTCGACCTCAACAAGCTGAAAATGCGCGAGCCCGATGCCACTGCGCTCGTGGCCCTCTATCGCGAACTGGGCTTCAATTCTCTCTTGAAGGAATTGCTGGCCTCAGGCGCGTTCGAGAAAAGTAGCGCTGCCCGGGAGGAAGTCGCAACCGCCGCCTCTGACCAGAAAAAGGACTACGCGCAATTTGAAGGCGTCGAAGCACTGCGGGGCTACTTGACCAAGCTTCCCGCGGACGCCGAACTTGCCGTCTGGCTGAACCTCGACATGAGCGGGCGCGAATCCGAAGGCTTCGGCACGCAAATTACTGGCCTCGAGGTTTCTTCGAACGCGGGCGAGGGGCGGGCTCTCTGGACCGACGAGAAGGGCGAAGCTCTAAAATCCCTGGAGCAGGCTCTGCGTGATCAAAAGCGTCCCAAAATTGTCCACGACCCGAAGCTTTTCCAGTTGTTGGCGGGCCGCACCGAGAACATCAAGCACGCCACGCAGTTGTACGCCTACCTTCTGCGCCCCACCACCGCCAAACACGATTTCGCTGACGTGGTCTTCCGCCAGTTCAATGCCCCGATCGGCGGCGGTGCAGGCGAGCATGCCGACTTGCTGCAAAGACTGGCCCCCCTCCTCCGCAAGCAGATCGATGAGCAAGACCTGACGGCGGCCTATGAAACCATCGACCTGCCACTCGCCGGCGTTTTGGCGGAAATGGAGCGCACCGGCATTCGTGTCGATCCTCGGGCCCTTGAAAAAATGTCGCACTCCATGGAGAAGGAGGTCCGCCGGCTCGAAAAAGAGATCTGGAAGCTCGCGGGCTCCGAATTCAACGTCAATTCGCCCACGCAGCTCGCGGAAATTCTCTTCGACAAGCTGAACCTTCAGGTTCCTTCACGCCGGGGCCGAGGCAAGGTCAGGTCCACGGCGGCCGAAATTCTCGAAGAACTCTCAGACCAGCACGAATTGCCGCGCAAGGTGATCGAGTACCGCGAAATCGCCAAATTGAAATCCACGTATGTCGATGCATTGCCGAAACTCATCCATCCGGACACCGGGCGACTGCACACGAGCTACTCTCAGACCGGTACGGCTACCGGCCGCCTCAGCTCAAGCGATCCGAATCTGCAGAATATTCCGATTCGCACCGAACTCGGCCGTGAGATTCGCGCCGCCTTCGTCGCCGAGCCCGGCAAGGTCCTTCTTTCCGCTGACTATTCGCAGATCGAACTCCGCATCATGGCCCACTTTTCGCAGGATCCCGTCCTTATCGAGGCCTTTCGCAGCGGCGAAGACATCCACGCCCGAACGGCCCAGGAAGTCTTCGGCGTCGGGCCCATGGCGCAGACCGCCGAGCACCGCCGAGCCGCCAAGGCCATCAATTTCGGCATCATGTATGGTTTGTCTGCTTTTGGGTTGGCGCAACAGCTCGGGATCGTCCAAAAGGAAGCCGCACAGTTTATCAATGCGTATTTCACGCGTTACCGCGGGGTGAAGGACTACCTGGACGGCATCCTCGTCGAAACCCGCAAGACCGAAACAGCCAAGACTCTCTTCGGACGAATCCGTCCCATCTCCGAAATCAACTCGCCGCAAATGCAACTCCGGAATTTTGCAGAACGGACCGCCCTGAACTCCCCTCTGCAAGGTACGGCCGCCGACCTTATCAAGCTGGCCATGATCTCCATCGACAAGCGTCTCCGCCTGGAGAAATTCGCGGCACGCATGATCCTCCAGGTTCATGACGAACTGCTCTTCGAAGCCCCGGCAATGGAAATTAACTCACTCTCAAAGCTCGTAAAAGAAGAGATGGAAGGCGTCCACAAGCTTGCCGTTCCTCTGGTCGTCGAAATCGGTATCGGGCCAAATTGGCGCGATCTTGATTGAACGGGCATCCCGCACGCAGTTTCGGCCATCTTAGCAAAAGCCCAGGTAAGCCTGTCCCCGCGTACAGGAAGTAAGTTGGTCACGGAGGCTTTCTGAGGACCCCTGCCGCTTCTCACCTGCGTGCTAGCCTGAAACTGACTTGAACGGGGTTGAGGGATAAAATGCGCCGAGCCACTCTCTTTCTATCCTTATTCGCTGTCGCGGCGGGTCCTTCGGGCTGCAGCGGTTTGTCAGACGTTAAGCATACCGGCGGTGGTGGCGGCGGCAATCCCGGGACCATCACTGTCACCGTTGCTCCTCAGTCCCCAACGGCCGTCGTCGATCAGACCATCGCCTTTCAGGCAACCGTGACCGGCACCACGAACACAACTGTCACCTGGGAGGTCAATGGAATCGCTGGCGGTAACTCCACGGTTGGAACCATCAGCATCTCCGGAACCTACACCGCTCCGGCCACCGTTCCGAACCCCTCTACCGTCACCGTCAGCGCCGTCTCGCAGGCCGACAAAACCAAGTCCGGTTCGAGCAACGTTTTGATCGTGGCCTCCAATTCCAACCAGCAGGCGCAAAACATTCCCGTCAAACTCGGCACCTCGGGTGGCAACGCCAAGGATTCCAGTGTTCAGGGCACGCTTACTTTTTGCTGTTCCGGCACTCTCGGCGCGCTCGTGCAGCGCAACGGTACGTTCTACATTCTCAGCAACAATCACGTTCTCGCGCGTAGCGACTCCGCCAGCATCGGTGACGCGATTACACAGCCCGGCTTGATCGACGCCAACTGTTCGGCTACCGGAACGACCACCGTCGGCAACCTCTCGCAATTCGTGAACCTGGAGACCGCGGGAACTAACGTCGATGCCGCACTCGCTCAGATCGTGACCGGAACGGTGGACACGACAGGAAGTATCCTCTCTCTTGGAGCTACTGCAACGGGAACTGTCGCCGGCCCGGGTCCGCCACACGCCGGCAACGGCATCGTGGCCAGCGTCGGAGAAAGCGTTGCAAAAAGCGGCCGCACCACTGGCTTGACCTGCTCCTCGGTGAGTTCCATTTCTCTCGCAACATCTGTCTCTTATCAGCAGGGCTGCAACACCGGCTCGACCTTTTCGGTCAGCTATACGAACCAGATTTCGGTTGCCGGAGGCTCGTTCAGCGCTTCCGGCGATTCCGGCTCTTTGATCGTCGATCGGACCACGGCCGACCCTGTCGCGTTGCTCTATGGCGGTTCAGACACGGACACGGTTGGCAATCCTGTCGCCGATGTCTTGGCCGCGCTGGCGGACCAGAGCAATAATAAGCCGACCTTCGTCGGCACCGCGGCGACCCACCAGGTCATTGGTTGCACGCTGGCCGGAAATGGCGTGAAGACCACGCAGACGCAAACGATGGCTGTCGACCCCGCGAAGACGGCTTCCGCCGAACACGCCCGCGATATGCACGCTCCCGAGCTGCTCGCGAACACCTATGTTCAGGCCATCGGCGTGGGGCCGAGCATGGACCGTCCCGGTGAAGCCGCGGTGATACTCGTCGTCAATCCTGAGCAGATCCCCACGGTGCTTCCCGCCGAGTTGGAAGGCATCGGTACGCGCATTGTCGCGGCCGGCAACCAGGGCCCTCACGGCATCTTCGACGCGGCTACCGCCGCACGCGTGGCGCCCGTCGTCGATACTTTCGCGGTCAACAGCATCGCAAAGACCGAACTCGAGCGGGCCAAAGTTGTGCATGCGGCCCACGTAAATGAACTTCTGAAGCAGCAGGGCATTCAGGGCGTCGGCATCACCTCCAGCGCCGATTCTCCGGGTGAAGCTGCCTTGATGATCTTTGTGATTCGCAACGCGTCGCACGCTCCGATTCCAGCGGTAATCGATGGCCTGCGAACCCGGGTGCGTGAATCGAGCCGCTTCAGCGCTGGGAAGCGTGGCGAAGAACCGGTCCGTGGCTGCAGTGTCCGTGCGGCGAAATCACCGCTCGCCTTCGACAAGCCATAGCCCGAGACCGATTGGCTCCGCAAGCGCCGGACTCTGGCCGGGCTCACTCGCGCGTATCGGTGTTCTTTCTTTGCGCTGTTCCAAGGCGTAAAATCAAGCTAGCTCCTGTCTGCCTCGCTCCTCAGACATTTTTCAATCTTCCACTCAGGGGGTATGTATGCAGCGTATCGTGCTGTTTCTCAGCGCTCTTTTTCTGCTCTCGACGGCCAGCTTTTTCGCGCAGCAAAAGGATTCGAAACCAAAGGATGCCCAATCGGCGGATAATGCTCTCTCTCCCATCCCTGCCGCCGACGCCGAAAAGAAAAATCCAGTGAAGCCCACTCCCAACGGGCTCGCCGAAGCGAAAAAGCTTTACGGCTACCACTGCGCCATGTGTCACGGAGAAAATGGTGACGGCAAGGGCGACCTCGCGGCACAGATGAAGCTCGAATTGAACGACTGGCGCAATCCCGCCAGCATCTCCAAATACACCGACGGCGGGCTTTTCTACATCGTCACCAACGGCCGTGGAAAAATGGTTGGCGGCGAGGGCGACCGCGCCAAGGAAGAAGTTCGCTGGAATTTGGTGAATCTCGTCAGGTCGTTCGGCAAGGAGTCGGCCAAACCCTAAACGCTGTCCGCGGCAGCGAGTTTGCATGGCGGAGGGTGCTGGGCGACGACTGGGCGCCCTCTGTGCTTTCGCTCACGCCTTGCTGTGATACGCTTTGCTTGATTCTTTACAGATCGAACGGAGGATGCCATGGCACATTCGCAACGGTTCTTGGCTCTGGTGCACGACGCTAAAAAGCACATCAAGGAAACGAATGTGACCGACGTCAAGCGCCGCCTCGACGCCGGTGAGAAGTTTGCTCTGATTGACGTGCGCGAAGAAAGCGAGTGGGGACGCGGCCACCTTCCCGGCGCGATTCATCTTGGCAAAGGAGTCATTGAGCGCGATATCGAGCAGCGCGTGCCCGACGCCGGTGCCAAGCTCATCCTCTACTGTGGTGGCGGATTCCGGTCCGCGCTTGCCGCCGACAATCTCCAGCGAATGGGCTACACCAACGTCGAATCGATGGATGGCGGTTGGAAAGGCTGGCTCGATGCCGGTTTCCCCACGCAAAAAGAGTGAAAATTTGGCTGGGGCGGAAGGATTCGAATTCACATCCTAAAATTACAAGCCTCACCGATTGACGGCGTTACCAGCCGCCTCCCAATCCAACTGTTAGAAACCGTTAGAAAGCAAATTGCGCAGACTTGCCTTTAGCCTTGCTGGAGCACTGCCTCGACGAGTTGGAGATATGGCCGGCGAAGAAGGAATAGGCCAGGACGGCCAACGAGTGCAAACGCATCATCGAGAACATTTCGCGCTTGGGCTCATAGGCGGAATTTGACGCAGTGGGAAGAAGAGGAACTTTCGGCTTACGATCGGCGGTATATCCGGGCGACGGGCTGGCGTGAAGCTGCTTAGGCCCGTCGGGGCGCTTCGTCCAAAGGCCAAGATAGAAACGTTGAATTGGTGGGACCTCAGAAGGCCTTCAGCAAACTTCTCCACAGAAAGTCCGATGGCTCGAGCTTGTGCTACGAGCCAGGCTTCAACCTCGGGATTGAGTTCCACCCGGATCGTCACAATCTGTTACCCCTCGACAACAGCTTAACCTGGCCGCGCCATTCTAACCCGAACGAAATGGGTGCGTTTCGCAAAACTTCTACAGCTACTTGACGCCGTTCAAAACGATATATATCATTGGTATGTATCATGGGGGCGCGATGAAAACCAAGAAGGCCAGAATCTTTTGGACCGGGAGGAGCCAGGCGGTCCGCTTGCCCAAGGAATTTCGCTTCGAGACCGACATCGTGCTCGTGCATCGCCAAGGGCGAGCAGTGGTAATGACGCCAGCCAACGAGTGGCCTGAGGGATACGCCGAATCGTTTGCTGGGGTAGCGGACGACTTCGCGCGGCCGCCGCAGGGCGAAGTTGAAAAGCGGACTCCGCTGCGATGAAATTCCTCCTCGACACCGATACCTGCATCTATGCCCTCAAACAGAATCTCGCAGTTTTGAAAAAACTGCTCGCTCGGGCCCCGGAAGACATTGCGGTGAGCGTCATTACTGAAGCCGAATTGCGGACCGGCGCGGCCAAGAGCGCTTCGGCGGCGAAGACATTGCGGCTGGTAGAAAATTTCCTACGTCCCATTGCCATCTTGGAATTTACTTCCAACGACGCAGCTTCGTATGCTCAAGTTCGGGCGAGACTCGAGCGTGCCGGCACACCCATTGGTCCGCTGGATACGCTGATCGCGGCACAGGCAATCGTTCGCAAACTGGTCCTTGTTTCCAATAATCAGCGCGAGTTTGGCCGGGTTGCGGGCCTGCATATTCAGAACTGGGCAAGTTAGTGCCAGACACGCCCAGCGATGTTGTGGTCCACTCATTCGCCCAGCGTATAGTTGAGCGAATCATCAAGCGGCCGTCGGCCTACATTCTGAGATCGAACGGCGCGAAATCATCATTGGCCACTCAGCTAAGCAAAATCTAGTCTTGGTGAGCTTTGTGGAAGGCGACAGAGTTCGATTAATTAGTGCTCGCAAGGCGACCCGCACGGAGCGTAAAGAGTATGAAGAAAACGTTGGCTCGTAAAAAGGAGCAAGCTAAGCAGGAAAAGTTACGTTCAGAATATCAGTTCGACTATCGGAAGTCGAAACCGAATCGGTTCGCCGCTAAAATGTCTGAAGATGCGATTGCCATCGTGCCTGAGCCCGACATCGCGGCCGTTAAGCGGCGCGGAAGCCCCGAACGTGTTCATGCCGATGACACGGCCCGAGTTACCTACGTATCGCTCCCAGCGGGCGAAGCTCTAAATTGTTGGTAAAGCATTCGGACTCTCGCGTGATTTTGATGGCTCTGAAATCCGGCGCACGCTTGAACGAACACAAAAACGCTGGCAGAGTTTCAGTTCACACCGTGGCGGGTCACATCAGAATGCAGGTACAAGACGCAGAGTTTGATCTTCCTACAGGCCACATGTTGGCGCTCGACCGCGAAGTTATCCATAATGTTGAAGCTGTCGAAGACAGTGCTTTTGTGCTCACCATCGCTTTGCCCCACGGAAACAGTGAGAACTGACCGAAGCCCTAAAGATTATCCTCAAGTCCCGCCACTAGCTGCCATATCAAACTGTCTTACTCTTGCCACTTCGCTCTCGCGGCTTCGCGAAGAATCTAAATCTCCTGCCCCCGTCAATGGCTTGTGCTCGAAGAGGCAGTTGCCGAAAGTAGGCCCAAAGGTAGTCAAGCAGCCTCGGGCGCAAAAAGGCTTCGCGTAGACGGTCGCTCCCTAGAATTTCGGGTTTTGCTTGGTCTTCAGCCGTATTCGCAACGAAATGGCTCGGGTCTTGCCAGTTAACGAGAGGTAAGGCATAATGACACAAGCAATGCATTCTTTATAAGGTAAGGATCCTACGATGCCGCATTCCACGGTAACAAGCAGGGGACAGACGACCATTCCGGGGAAGATTCGCAGGGCGTTGCGAATCAAGCCTGGCGACAAGCTAGAGTACGTGGTGGAAGGGGACCACGCCATTATTCGCGTGCATCTGGGTACGCGATCACTGAAGGGCGCTCTCCCCAGTAGAAAGGGTAAAGGGATGTCCTTCGCCCAAATCCGTGACGCCGCAGCGAGGGTAGTCCGTAGTCGTGAGGGCTCCCGTTGAGCAAACGAAGGCTTGTCGACACCAATCTGATCGTTCGCTACCTAGTGCAGGACCATGAAAAGCATGCTAAGGCCGCTGGAAAGCTGTTCGATGCCTGCGATCGCGGGGACGTGGTGATTGTAGTGTTGCCGGCTGTTCTGGCCGAGTGCGTGTTCGTACTGGAGTCTTTCTACGAGCATCCACGCGGAGATATCGCATCGGCACTCGGCAGACTCATTTCCAGCCCGGGTGTCGAAATTGATGGTGCGGCCATCCACCTGGAGGCCTTGGATCGC
>Ga0306920_100013851_pt1 | contig 10995 bp, 10 predicted proteins | sample flu12Cox44000170_FD_204666 | JGI IMG/M metagenome (GOLD analysis project Ga0306920, IMG submission 204666) | Lab enrichment of tropical soil microbial communities from Luquillo Experimental Forest, Puerto Rico - flux4day.12C.oxic.44.000.170 (v2)... | ecosystem: Environmental > Terrestrial >...
GCAGATAGCAATTAGCTCAGCTAAAGCCAAGCAAGAACTTCCTCCCGGGTCACGGTGGACGGGCGCTTTAGCTGGGCTGGTTGCTAATTGCTATTTGCTAATTGCTGAACAAAACCACCCTCTCATCTCCGCCTCGATGCTCAATCGCGATCTCCACATCCCGCTCGCGGCGGAAACGCTCGAACTTTTCGCCCCACTCGATCAGCAGGATACTGCTGCCATCCATAAGGTCGTCGAGCGCAAGGGTATCGAGTTCGCGCTGGGTATCGATGCGGTAGAGGTCGATGTGGTAGAGAGTGATCTCGGGAGCGCGGTATTCGTGGATGAGAGTAAACGTCGGGCTGGTGACGCGGTCCGCCTCCGCCGCTTGAAAGCCCTCGGCAATGCCCTTTACCAGCGTGGTCTTCCCTGCCCCCAGATCGCCGCGCAACAGTACGATGCTGCCAGGCTCGAGTGCAGGGGCCAGCTTTCTTCCCAGTGCAACGGTCTCTTCGGCGGCGTGCGTCGTATACTTCCCGGCGGCGCCGGCTGGCGCATTTTGGTCCGGGTCGCGGAAGCTCATGACAGCGCAGATGCCGATTGAGCAGCCAGGGCTTCCAGTTTGGCCAGCTGCTGCAGCTCGCCCATTGCTATGAGGCAATCGCCGGGGCCGATCGGATCCTGGGCGGCAGGGTTGAAGCGGGTCTGGCCATCAGCGCGGCGGATGGCCAGGATCATGATTCCAAATTGATGATGAATGCCGGAGCCGCCCACTGTGGAGTTCGCCAGGGGCGAGCCTTCCGGCACCCGGATTTCTTCGATCAACATTTGCAAGGTGCCGGAACGGTCGGTAGCGATGTCCAGAAAATCGAGGACATTAGGACGCAAGAAACTTTGCGCGATACGGTGCCCCGCCGCCGCATAAGGTGAGATCACAACGTCGGCCCCGGCCGTCCGCAGATGCTTTTCCGCGCGTTCCTCGCTGGCCCGGGCGATGATCTTGAGCCTCGGGTTCAGACTCCTGGCCGTGAGCACGATATAGATGTTGGTTGCATCCGTGGTGGTAGCGGCCACCAGTCCGCGGGCACGGTCAACGCCGGCCTCGCGCAGGGTCTTCTCGCTGGCGGCATCGCCCACGAGCACCAGCCATTTAGGATCCAGGCCCATGACGCTCTTTTCGTCGCTTTCGATCACCACAAACCCGCACGGCTTGAGCGCCAATTCACGGGCCACACTCGCGCCGACACGGCCGGCGCCGCAGATGATGTAGTGATCTTTCAGGCTGGAAACTTCTTTCTCCATTTTTCGTCTTCCAAAAACTTTGACCAACTCGAATTCTAGCAAAGCCTGAGTCAGCGCCCCTATCATCAAAAAGACCAGAGCAACACCGGCGATGATCAGCACCGTGTTGAAAACACGACCGGCGTGAGAGAGCACATGGACTTCCTGGTACCCGATGGTGCTCAGGGTGATCACGACCATGTAGAAGCTGTCAAACCAGCTCCAGTGCTCGATGTAGTGGAACCCGGCCGTACCCGCGGCCGTGAGCAGCAGCAGTGCCGAAGAAACGAGCTTGAGCAGACGAAACTTCTTCATAAACAGCAGTCAGCAATCAGCAGTCAGCAATAAGCCCAAAAAAACGGGCGCGGAAATCTTTCCTCCGCGCCTGTTAGACTAGTTTCTTCGCTTCAACTTGTCGAACCGCCGCAGCTCAACAATCTGCTCCGCCTGACGATTCGGCTTCGAGGCCTAAGCCAAGCTCTCTACAGTCTTAAGCGCAAGCGTTTCCACGCCGGCTGCTCGCGTCCGCCACGCCGCCCAGCCCAGGCAAGCTGCCACCAGCGCCGAAGATATCACCGGCGCTCCCGAAAAGTAGATCGCGCTCAAAATCAGGCTCGCGATCTGGACTATGCAGAGCATCCAGCCCAACGGCCGGACCGCCTGCGGATACTTCACGGCGAGACTTCCCAGTTGCCCGGCCAGAAATGCTGAAAAGAGCAGATAGGCGGTCACGAACAGGCCGAATCCTCGATAGAAGCCACCGTAGCTGTAAGTGTGGCTCCTGACCTGAAAATGGACATTGTTCATCGCGTCGCGCACGGCCACACCTTCCTGCGTGGACGGCGTGAACCTGAGAAAGCCGATCGTGTGTGCTGTGGCAAACAGAAGCAGCAGCACGGCGGCGATGCGAAATAGCAGAGTTGCTTTCATAAATTCTCTCCTCGTTACCTTCGTTATTCACAGATCTTCCGAAACACCTTGAACAGCCAAACCCAACAAGTGCGTCATCCAATCAAGCCGCAGGCGAAGGATCTGCTCCGCTGGGCCTGAGGTCGACCAATTTCCAAATCCCCCAGGCCTCGTCGGCTTTCGACGTTCCTCATCGCTAAATTCACCCTTACCGGAAACAGTGGCAGAGCCGATCCTTCGGCCTTCGGTCTCTGGATGACACGCGGGAAGCTTGGTCACCGCGAGATATGAACTAACGAACCGCGCTGGCAGACGGTTCGACATCTCCTACCCCTGTGCCGCCTGCGCTGCATAGAGCTGCAAGAGATCGTTCCATCCGCCGGTGCTATCCACAGCGGTTCTCATGGCCGCGCCGCCGGCGCCGTGGCGTTCAAAGTACCGATGCTCGAGGTCAACTCGAGTTGAGCCGTCCTCCAGGGGCGTAAAGCGCACCTCAACTTCGCTGGCTTTCTTGACGTCGGGTTCGTATCCCCATTGGTGCGTGATCTTCCAGGCCATCACGAAACGGCGCGGCGGCTCCCACACCAGAACCTCGCCCCAGTCGCAGTCGGTGCCGTCGACCTGTTCGCTATAGCAGCGCCCGCCGGCCCGGCCTTCAATGATTGCCTTCTTCATTGGCGACTTGCCGATGTGGTGCGTGCGCGGCCACCAGGTATCGATCCCCTGTGTGAACACCTCGAAGGCGCGTTCCCCACCTGCCTTCACGGTTACGCTCTTGCGAACGGGTGTGACAGAAGTTTGGTCAACTGTACTCGTCATGATTTCGATTTCTCCTTGGTCGGTGGCTGTTCCACCGCTTTTTTGAATGCGTCCAGGATTTGGTTCCAAAATTGTTCGAAGTATTCGCGCAATGAGTCGAATCCTTCAGGATTGAGCTGGTACAGTCTGCGCGTGCCCTCTGCCCGGTCCATTACCAGGTTGGCCTGCTTGAGGATGCGCAGGTGCTGCGAAATCGCCGGGCGGCTGACGGGAAACTCGCCCGCCAGCTTGCCAACGGGTAGCGGCCCGTCCAGCAATCGGGCCAGGATGGCGCGCCGGGTGGCGTCCCCCATCGCGTCTAGCTGCCGAGCTTGTTGGTAAGTATTCACTAACGGTAAGCATATGCTTACCAATCATCGACTGTCAAGGATTTTTTTCTATTTTTTCTTTGCGCTTGGAAACGTTTGATGGGCTGAGACTTAGAGCGCCGATGGGTGGCGAAGCCGGGACCTCGCAAAACAAAAGCCCCCGCCGAAGCAGAGGCCTTTGAAAGGAAGCTGTTATCTCGCTGACGAGCTCACGGTTGCCACGGCGGGCTCTTGCGCCACTTTGCTATGCCGTCTGCTGTAGAGGAAGTAGATGAGCAGTCCGATTACAAGCCAAACACCGAGCCGCGCCCAGTTTGTCCAGCCCAGGCCGTAGATCATCGCGCCGCACACCAGGATCCCCAAAATGGCCGTGACCGGCAGTATTGGAGCCTTGAAGGCTCTCTCGATGTCGGGCCGGCGAACGCGCAGGATCCATACGCCTGCGCAGACCAGGATGAAGGCAAACAGAGTGCCGATGCTCGTCATCTCGCCGACGATGTCCTCCGGGAGGAACGCCCCAAACAAGGCTGTGAACAAAAAGAACAGCATGTTGGACTTCCAAGGTGTCCTGAACTTGGGATGAACGTCGGAGAAAACCTTCGGGACCAAACCGTCTTCACTCATCGAATAGAACACGCGCGACTGGCCCAGCAACATGACCAGGATGACCGAGGAGAACCCGAACAAAATCGCCACGGTTACGAACTTCGCCAGCCAAGCGTAGCCGGTCATGTATTTTGTGATGGCAAAAGCCACCGAGGCTTCCTTGCCGGCGGTTCGGAAATCGTCAACCGTGGCCACGCCGCTCAGAACGTACGAGAACAAAACGTACAAGACAGTGCAAATCACCAGCGAGCCTAGAATACCGATGGGCATATCACGCTTGGGATTCTTTGTTTCCTGTGCGGCCGTGGAAACGGCGTCGAATCCAATATAGGCAAAAAACACGACGCCGGCCGCTCCCAGAATCCCCATGAGCCCGCCATACGGGTGAGTTACGCCCTGGGGAGTGGTAAACGTAGTGGCATCGGGAATGTACGGCGTGTGGTTCGCCGGGCTCATGAATCCCCACCCAATCACAATGACCATCAAGACGATCGTCACTTTCGTGATGACAATCAGGCTGTTCACGAAGGCTGACTCTCGGGTACCGCGAATGAGCAGGAGCGAGAGCAAGAGCAGGATGCCAACAGCCGGAAGGTTCATGAGTCCGTGGGTGCCAGTAACCATTTGTGTCTCAAAGGGCGAGTGACTCCATCGGTAAGGCACTTGCAGTCCCGGACTGATGAAGTCGAGAACCTTGTTGAAGTACTGGCTCCATGAGATGGAGACGGTGGCGGCACCAACGGCGTACTCGAGCACCAGGTCCCAGCCAATGATCCAGGCAATCAGCTCGCCCATAGTGGTGTAGGAGTAGGTGTAAGCGCTGCCGGCGATGGGGATCATCGAAGCGAACTCGGCGTAGCACAGGCCTGCGAAAGCGCAGCCTACGCCCGCCAGGATGAAGGAAAGCGTGACTGACGGGCCCGACCGCTGGGCGATCGCGTCAGCGGTGCGCACGAAGAGGCCGGCGCCGATGATGGCGCCGATTCCGAGCGCGACCAGCGACCAGGGACCCAGCGTCCGCTTGAGAGGCGTCTCCGCACTCTGTGCCCGCAGGCGATCGATTGATTTCGTACGAAACAATGTACTAGCCACTATTTGCTCTCCGTTCGTGATTGATTTTCGATCCGATAGCCCGTTCGTGCAATAGCCTTTTTGCCCATTCCCCAAAAGCTCGGCGATTATACACGCGAAGCGCCTGATTAGTTTGACAGGCTCGCCAAAAGTCCAAGTTGCCCAAGGGACTGCCGTCCAGGCCTCGCTTGGCTCCTCAGGGACTCACGGCTGTGCTCCGCCGCGACCAGATCAGGTACACCGGTACGCCCAGCAGCACAGTGGTCAGGCTTGGCAACGTGTATTGCGCCGGCAGCGCAATGATGCCCACGTCTCGCCGCAGCCGGGGGCTCGGAAAAACTGCCCGGGGGCCTACTTTGCCGATGTCGCGCCGGACATTGCCTTCGCTTGTTGGACTCTGCTGTGGTGACGTCCATACGTGAAGTAAATGATCATGCCGATCGCCAGCCAGATGATGAGCCGGAGCCACGTATCTCCCGGTAGTGCGGCCATCATCGCGAAGGAGACCAGAATACCCATGATAGGGGTGAATGGCACCCAGGGCGCCTTGAAAGGACGCTTAAGATCCGGGCGTCTCTTCCTTAAGATCCATACGCCAACGCACACAATGACGAAAGCCAGTAGCGTGCCGATGCTGACCAGTTCGCCCAAGATACCGATAGGAATCACGGCAGCGAAAAACGCCACAAAGATGCCGACGATGATCGTGGACTTCCAAGGCGTCCGGAACCGCGGATGCACCTCACCAGCCCACTTCCACAACAGGCCATCGCGGGACATGGAGAAAAACACGCGCGACTGCCCCAGCAGCATCACCAGCATCACCGTACTCAGTCCTGCGATGGCACCCGCATTGACCAGTTGGCTGCCCCACCACACTCCAGTGGAAGCCATGGCCAAGGACACGGGAGCGGCGACGTTGAGCTGCGAATAGTGCGTCACCCCTGTCAGAAGCCACGAAACCAGAATGTAAAGGATGGTGCAGATCGCCAGCGAACCCATGATGCCGGTCGGCATGTCTTTTTGTGGGTTCCTGGCTTCTTGCGCGGCTGTGGAAACGGCGTCGAAGCCGATGTAGGCAAAGAAGACGACAGCGGCGCCGCGGGCAATTCCCGACCAACCGTAGATCCCAAAGGTTCCGCTGTTGGGCGGGATAAAGGGTGTCCAGTTGGCTTTGGCTTGCGCCATGTTGTGCATCACGTAGTTGCCGGCGACGGCGATGAAGATCAACACAGCGGCAAGCTTCACAAACACGATGGCGGTGTTGAAGTTCGCGGATTCCTTGATTCCGATCACCAGAATCGTGGTCACGATCGCGATGCCGATAAATGCGACCAGGTTAAACGCAGATGTGACGTGAGGCAGCGAATGCCAATCGATGTTGGCTTCGGTCAGGGTCTTTTGCACCGTCACCAGAGGTGTCCAGTGGTTTTGGTAGAAGACCATCTGTGTCCCCGGGACGTTGGTGATCTGCGGAGGGAGCTCTAGGCCAAAACCCTGCAGAAAGGCGACGACGGTGCCGGACCAGCCCGAAGCCACCGTCGCAGCGCCAAACGCGTATTCGAGAATCAGGTCCCAGCCGATGATCCAGGCGAAGATCTCACCCAATGTCGCATAGCCGTAGGTATAGGCTGAACCGGCGATGGGGATGAGAGAGGCAAACTCGGCATAACACAAACCGGCAAACGCGCATCCGACGCCGGCTAGAATATAGGAAAATACAATGGCCGGACCCGCGTTAGCCGCAGCGGCGTGTCCCGTGAGCACGAAGATACCGGCGCCGATGATGGCTCCGATGCCGAGCGTAATGAGGTTGATGGGTCCTAATGCCCGCTTCAAACTGAGTTCGCCGGTCTCGCTTGCTTCTGCGAGAAGCATATCCAGCGGCTTGGTTGCCAAGAGAGTGGCCATTCTGTCCCCTTCAGATTCTTTCGCTCAGGCCTGGCGCACAGCTGCGCCTCGCCGCGACCAGATCAGGTATACCGGTACCCCCAACAGCACGATGATCAGGCCCGGCCACGTGTATTGTGGCTGATAGCGCAAGAGCACGATATCGATAAACACGGCCATCACGATATAGACAGCGGGCAGAACCGGATATCCCACTGCGCGGTACGGCCGTTCCGCTTGCGGCTGCTTGTAGCGAAGGACAAACAGGCCGGCGATCGTCAGAACATAAAAGACTAGAACCGCAAAGATCACATAGTTGAGCAGGTCGTTATAGGTGCCGGAGAGACACAGGATGCAGGTCCAGATGCACTGCACAATCAAGGCGTTCTTCGGGCTGTGGTATCGGGGCTGAACTGCGCCAGTGGACTTGAAGAACAGTCCGTCTTTCGCCATCGCGTAGTACACCCGGGCGCCGGCCAGGATGAGACCATTACAGCAACCGAAGGTCGAAATCAGAATAGCGATTGCCATGACTCCCGCCGCGGAGCCGCCAGGGAACATCTGCTGCAAAGCCGCCGTGCCCACTCGGTCCGACGCTGCGTATTTGATGCCCCGCTCCATAACCGTTGCGCCGCTCATCGTGCCGTCCATGGGCAGCACGCTCAAGTAAACGAAATTTGCTGCGATGTAGAGGAGGATCACGACGCCAGTACCGATAGCCAGCGAGAGCGGTAGATTGCGCTTGGGATTCTTCACTTCACCGGCGGTGAAGGTCACATTGTTCCAGGCATCGGCGGAGAAGAGTGAACCCACTTGAGCGACGGCCAGAATGGTGAGGATTCCAACGAAAGGACCAGCGGAGGTGCCGCTAGCCGAATGCAGGGAGTGCAATCGCCAGAAGTCGGTGAAGTTCGCGGCGATAGCTTGCGCGTTGCGGCCGAAAAAAATCCCTGCCACCACAAGTAAAAACAGCGCGGAGACTTTGGCGATGGTGAAAACGTTCTGCACCGCGGCGCCAGTCTTCAATCCAAAGATGTTGATCACCGTCAGAAAGATGACGATGACGATGCCGGCCAGATTCTGCGTGTTCAAGCCGACGTCCATCCCACCCAGTGTGATTTGGCTGGTGACGTGCCACGTAGGCACTCTCGCGATGTGCCAAATCCATGCATCCGCGGAGACGCCCGGGAAGAAGTGCCCAAGAAACTTTCCAAACGCCACGCCGACCGCGGCGATGGTTCCGGTCTGAATCACCAGGAATAAAGTCCAGCCGTAAAGAAAGCCCCACAGCGGTCCCAGCGATTCGCGCAGGTAGATATACTGGCCGCCGGCTTTAGGCATCATGGCCGCAAGCTCGCCGTAGCAGAGCGCGCCAACGATGGTCATAAATCCGGTGACCGCCCAGGCCAGGATCAGAAGACCGGGTGAGTTGACCTCGCGGGCAATCTCCGCCGACACAATGAAGATGCCGGAGCCGATCATGGACCCCATGACCAGGGTGGTGGCGCTGGTCAGTCCCAGCCCTTTGACCAGTTCAGGACCGGCCGCAACCTCGGTTTTGGCCACGGCTGACGCGGGGCGAATATCCGCTGGTGTGGACATGTACTGTATGTTTTACCCTAAAACCCGTAAGAATTCCTCTACGGCTTTTACCGGGGACTCCAATAAATCAGATATTACGGCCACCGCGTCGGCACCGGCGTCCATGACCTCCCGGCAGTTTTTCCGGGTGATTCCCCCGATGGCAACCAGGGGTTTGGCGGTCGCCGCCCTGGCCTGGCGTACTCCCTCAAGTCCGATGACCGGGTCCGGATTCACTTTGGAGCCGGTCGCGAAGACCGGCCCGACCGCCAGGTAGTCGATGGGCATGGAATCCGCTTCCCCAACCTGCGCGAGGGTGTGGGTAGAGAAACCTACAATCCGGCGCTCCCCCTCCTTGGTTTGGACCCGGTCCAGAACCGCGCGCGCCGCCTCGGGCGTCACATCATCCTGTCCCAAATGCACTCCCTCGGCCTGAACGGCAAGGCAGATATCGAAACGATCATTGATGATGAGCTTTGCCCGTCCGTCCGTAATCCGCCGCAGCTCGCGAGCGCAGGATAGCATCCGCAGGGTATCGCCGGATTTATCGCGAAACTGAATGATCGTGGCGCCGCCAGCGATAAGCTGTTCAGCAAAAGGCAGGGCGTGGCGCATGCGTTCGGGGCTCTCCACGAAGCTGGAGAAGTCGACGATGGGATAGAGCTTGGGAAGGTTAATCACAATCGACTCGTTGGCGTCGTTGGTTCCTGGCTCGAGTCGGCGATCAGCGTTCATCCGCGTGAATCCGGTAAGGTTTTGTTTCCCAGGCTTCGACCAACTCTTTCCTTGCTTCGGAGACTACGCCGACATCTCAGCTCCCTGTTCGCGCTCCTGTTGCATTTTTGTCAGGAGACGTTCCATGTACTTGGTATCGAAATTTCCCGCCTGGAAATCGGGATCAGCCAGGATGCGGCGATGCAGTGGAATCGTGGTGTGAATCCCCTCGACGATGAACATCTCCAGCGCGCGGCGCATGCGCATGATGGCTTCATTACGGTCGCTGCCGAAGGTGATCAACTTGGCGATCAGCGAATCGTAATAGGGCGGGATCACGCCTTCGGCGTAGGCTGCCGTATCCACACGGACGCCCAGGCCGCCGGGAACGTTGAAGGCCCTGATTTTTCCTGCTGAGGGCGTAAACTTTTCCGGATGTTCGGCGTTGATGCGGCATTCGATGGCATGACCGCGCCGGCCTTTGCGATCGAGCTTCGGAATGACCTCCGGGATTTTTTGTCCAGCCGCCAGTAGAATTTGCGACTTGACCAGATCGACGCTGGTCACCATCTCCGTGACCGGGTGCTCGACCTGGATGCGCGTGTTCATCTCGATGAAGTGCAAGCTACCATCTTCGTCCATGAGGAATTCGACGGTCCCGGCGTTGGAGTAACCGATGTCGGCAAGGCACGTCTCCAGCTTCTTGCCGATGGACTGCCGCAGTTCTTCGTTGACCTGGGTAGAAGGAGATTCCTCCAACAACTTTTGATGCCTTCGCTGGATGCTGCATTCGCGTTCGCCCAGGCTGATGATGCGGCCATGCTCATCTCCCAGCACCTGAAACTCGATGTGACGCGGCCGTTCGATAAACTTCTCCATGTAGAGATTGCCGTTGCCGAATGCCGCGGCCGCCTCCGTTTGCGCGGAGTTGAACAGGTTCTCCAGTTCGCTTTCCGCGCGGATCACCCGCATGCCCCGGCCGCCGCCTCCGGCTGAAGCCTTCACGATCACGGGATAGCCGATTTGGCGGGCCCATTCGGCAGCCTCTTCCGCGCTGGCGATCACACCATCTGAACCTGGCAGAATGGGGACGTTGGCGTCCTTCATGGCCTGGCGGGCTTTCTCTTTTTCTCCCATCAAGCGGATCACCTCCGGCCTGGGACCGATGAACTTGATATGGCTGGTTTCGCAGACCTCGGCAAAGTTGGCGTTCTCACTCAGCAATCCGTAGCCGGGATGAATTGCCTCAACCCCGGTGATCTCGGCGGCGCTGATGACAGCCGGAATGTTCAAGTAACTTTCGCTGGATCGGGGAGGGCCGATGCAAATGGCCTCGTCGGCAAAACGCACGTGCAAGGAGTTACGATCGGCATCGCTGTACACGGCAACCGTGCTGATGCCCAGCTCTTTGCAGGCGCAAATCACGCGTAACGCAATCTCGCCCCGGTTCGCTATCAGAATCTTTTTAAACATCATTTATTTATTTGGCGGGACGAATCGCAAAAAGTGGTTGGCCATATTCCACAGGCTGACCGTTGTTCACCAACCGCTTCACAACTTCGCCGCTCATGTCGGCTTCAATCTCGTTCATCAGCTTCATGGCCTCGATGATGCAAAGCACCTGGCCGGCCTGAACCGCGTCGCCTGGCTTCACAAAGGGCGGAGCTCCAGGGGCGGGCGACTCGTAGAACGTGCCAACAATGGGTGACTTGACCGTGTGCAGCTCTTCTTCAGGGGCAGCCGGAGCCTGCGGAAGCGGTGTCGAGGGCGGGGGCGTGGGGACATGAACGTGAGCAACCGGAACGGAGGGAGCCACCGGCGTAACTGCGGCCACGTG
>Ga0306920_100013852_pt1 | contig 10994 bp, 9 predicted proteins | sample flu12Cox44000170_FD_204666 | JGI IMG/M metagenome (GOLD analysis project Ga0306920, IMG submission 204666) | Lab enrichment of tropical soil microbial communities from Luquillo Experimental Forest, Puerto Rico - flux4day.12C.oxic.44.000.170 (v2)... | ecosystem: Environmental > Terrestrial >...
AACACCAGCACGCCGTGGTTGGCCAGCAGCACCGCGGGAGTTCCCGGGAGGACCGCGGCGCGGATGCCGGCCACCGCCTGCGCCGACCCGCGTGGCCCATACCCGGCCACCGGCACCCCGTCCTGAAGGCCGAACATGGCCATCGCTTCCACCCAGCACCCGATCGGGCGCTGCGCCACCGCATACGCGGTCGCATACGGCGAGTGGGTATGCACTACACAGCCGACATGACGGTGATCGGCATACAAAGCGGTGTGCATCGCGACGACGGCCCCCTGGATGGGCGGCAGATCGCCCCCTAGCAAGGTCCCATCCAGCCCAACCCGCACCACCGCTGAGGCCGGATGCCCTCGTAGCGACGGGCCCGCGGTGAAGTACATCTCCTCAGCCCCAGGGATCCGGAGGCTGACGTTACCGTGCCCATTCGCCGAAATCGCCCCGCTGGCGACCACCCGGGCAGCGATCTCCACCACCTGCTCAGCCAGGTCCTGATCCATGACTTCCTCCCCCTGGGGCCACCGCGGCCAGCCATAGGCGCTGGCGGTGATAGCCGCACACCCGGCCAACGGTAGCCCCGCCAGCCACGCAAGCCAAGGCTGCCCCGGGCAACGACCGGTCTATGCCGCTACGAGGTACATCGCCCGCGTGCGCCGCGGGTCTCGGGCGCTTGAGACGGAGTTCGCGGGCCGTGCTGATTACCACAGTGGGTCTCGCGGACGCGTGCTACCGCTCAAGCGCCTGCGCCAGGCAGACCGGTCGCGCAGCGTAGCTAGTCCCTACGGCGGACGGCGAAGAGCCGCCGTTCGGCGCCGATATCGCCGTGATGCCGGTCAGGACATGGCCCGCGCCTATCTGGGTGTTCGGCGCTGCCATATGCAAGCAGCTGCGCTCGGTGCCCGCCTCCTGGCCTCGTCCTGGGCCAGGTCCATCACCCGCCGCGCCCGGTCGGTCAGCCGCTCAAACATGCCCGTTCCGCCCTTCGAGGCCCCCGCCAGCACCCATGATGCCGTCAAGATACATCGCGTCTGCTCACACAGTCAAGATATATCGCGAGCCCGCGCCAGGCGCATCCCGGGGCGGCCCCGGCCGGTTGCTGTCTGTGTCACCACCCGAGCCGCCGCCGTCCGTCCGGCCCAGGCCACGCTGGGGATGCCGCGCGAGCGGCAGATCACTCGCATATCAAGCGCCTGGAACCTCCGGGGTCGGTGGATCGGCCTCATACAGCGTGATCAGCCCAGTTCCTCACGGCCGCGCGCGGATTCGATCTGCTCGCTATTCACGGTCCGCGCTATGGCAGGGTTTTGCGCGCCGAATTGTGGTTATGCTCCCCGGTCTGGTGTGCGCTGAGGATGGGCCATAGTCCCGAGCTGGTCAGCGATGCAGCGGCGGCAGGATGCTTGGCCGAGACGATCCTCCCTTCGGCCGCGGACTTTGTCGCGGTCACCAGGGGCCACCAGTTCGAGAACCTCGCGCCGCGGCGCGCAGCAGTCAACGCCGTTCTGCTCTCTTTGGCATCCGGTAGCGACCGCAGGAATGGGCGCGAGCGTGAGCGGGAAACGTGAGCGCCTGGCCGCGCTCTTGATGCCGACCAGTTCTGGCAATATTTAGGCCTTACCCAGTAAGCGGCGGGCCCACGATTACGGGGTCTTGCCGTAAGCGTCGTGGTAGTTCCACCACGCGTACGGTGGGGTCTGCGGATAGCCTTCCGGCGAGTCTTCCCACTCCTCCTGGCGGCCGAGGGCCGTGAGATCCAGGTAGCTCCAGGTGCTGCCCATCGCCTCGTCGCCCCGGAGGTTGATGAAGTAGGTCCGGTAGATCCGCTCGCCGTCGCGGACGAAGGCGTTGGTCCCGTGCCACTCGTCCACGCCGAAGTCTTTGTCGAAGTCGTCGGTGATCGTGTACCACGGGATCAGCTCCCAGCCCATGCGCTCCTTCAGGCCCTGGATCGCGGCCTGGGGGGCGCGCGACACGAAGGCGAGTGTCGTGTCCCGGGCGTTCAGGTGGGCGGGGTGCGCGACCTGGTCGGCGAGGAATGAGCAGCCCGCGCAGGCACGCTCCGGGTAGGCGCCGCCCCCCGGTGGGTATGTGGTGACGTCTGGCGCGTAGAAGGCGCGGTAGACGATCAGCTGACGGCGACCCTCGAACAGGCCGAGAAGGCTCACCGGGCCGTCGGGGCCCTCGAAGCGGTACTCCTTCTCCACCGCCATCCACGGCATCCGGCGGCGCTTGGCGGCCAGCGCATCGCGGGCGCGGGTCAGCTTCTTCTCCTCGACCAGCAGCTGCTCGCGGGCGGCATCCCACTCCTGCGGTGACACGATCGGCGGAGTCTTCATCGGGCCTGTCCTCCCTCAGATACTTGTCGACGATGTCGAACCGGCGCCTCACAGGCGCGCTTGCGCTCCATCCAGTCCGTCGCTTGGCTCAGCACACCGGGCTCGAGCCAGAGCCGGTGGGCCCGGCTCCGATCGTACGCCGCAGCACGCCGGTCTCCTCGAGCCGGGCGTCAGGGCAGTTTCTGGTGACGGGTCTCGCGTAACGAAGCGGAAGGGCAACGGGCCAGCCATAATGGTCAACCCATAAAATCAGCGTTCACGGAGTTCGGAGATTGGATCTATGCCATTAGCTGGTACGGTTACAGCCTAACGAACAGCGGCAGGGTCAGCCGGTCGGGAGCTTACTCATGTCCGCATCTAGGCCGAGCCGATCAAGTAGTTCGTCCGTAAAACGCACAACGACGGGCTAAACCCACGCCCGAGCCAGGCGGTTTGCGACTGTGACATTCCAACTGTAGTGGCCGCCCAGGCCGACCGGTTGCGCCCCTTGCACCTGGTCTGCTGGGTGTCAGCATCGCCCATCACGTGAGGGTGGAGGGGACGCCCACTGGGGCGTCTCCTTGGCCGGCGGCTAGGTTCTTCACTTACCTGATGACGGTGAGGGTGTAGTGCTGTCGGTGCCGCTGACCGGTGTGATCTGGGCTTGGCCGTGGGCAGTGCGGTAGGCACCGGTGCCGCCGGTGATGGCGAGCGCGAACAGCTGGTTGCCGGTCTCGGTCAGAGCGGCGAGGCCCTGCTCCGCCTGTCACGTTATGGCAGGGCCTGCCCGGCGACAGCGCCTAGCGATCTGTCCAGGCCATCCTGGCCTGGACAGACAAGCTAGCGTCTCCAAATGGAGGTGAATCATGACCAATGAAGGATGGCGGCCGCTGTTCGCCGATGCGACCGGGTTCTTGGGTCTTTCACCCGAGCCGGTGATGGTCGCCGGCGTCCCGGGCGGATTGCCGTCAAGGTTGCCGGCTGGGGACACGGCCATCGCGTGCGTTGCGACCGCGTTGACGGCCGCAGCAGTATTGCAGCGGCACCGAGGCGGGCTGCGGCCCCAGGTGCGGCTTGATGCCGCCCACGTGGCCACCGCCATCCGAAGCGAGGCGCACCTGCGGGTGAACGGCCACGGTTTCGGCACCGGCTTCGCGCCCCTATCACGGTTCTGGCGCGCGGCCGATGGATGGGTCCGCACCCACGGCAACTACCCGTGGCATCAGCAGGCGCTACTGCAAGCGCTGGGCACCACCGCTGACCCTGACGCGGTCGGGTCGGCCATCAGCGAACGGCCCGCTGAAGCAGTCGAAGCCGACGTGGTCGCCGCGGGCGGCGTGGCCGCGGCAGTCCGCGCCGCCGGGCAGTGGCAACAGCACCCGCAGGCCATCGCGAGCACCGGCCGGCCACCGATCGATACCGCCTTCACCGACGGCGCCGTCCCACGCCACCACGAGGCGGCCGGCCTGCCGGCCTCTGGGCTCCGGGTCCTGGACCTCACCCGTGTCATCGCCGGGCCGGTGGCCACCCGCTACCTAGCCGCGCTCGGCGCCGACGTGCTCCGCGTCGACCCGCCACACCGCCCGGAACTGCCACTGGCCCGCTACGACGGCCTGCCCGGCAAACGCAGCACGATCCTGGACGCCCGGAACCCCAGCGGCCTCAGCCGACTCCATGAACTTCTTGACGGCGCCGACATCGTCGTACACGCCTACCGCCCCGGCGCCCTCGCGGCATTCGGCCTGGACGCCGACTCGCTGACCGGGCGTCACCCCGGCCTGGTTGCCGTATCCCTGTCGGCCTGGGGAGATCCGGGCCCATGGTCCGGCCGGCGCGGCTTCGACAGCATCGTCCAGGCGGCCTGCGGCATTGCAATGGCCGAATCACCCGACGGCGACCGGCCCGGCACCCTGCCCTGCCAACTGCTCGACCACGGCACCGGTTACCTGGCGGCCGCGGCCGCTCTGGAGGGCGTGCGACGGCAGTCAGAAGCAGGCGGCACGCACATCTTCAGGCTGTCACTCGCCGCGACCGCCGCCTGGCTGCTCAGCCGGCGCGGCCTGGCAACAGCCGGGTCGCCACCCGAACCCTACCCACCGGCCAGCAACTACCTGACCAGGCTGCAGTCCGATGCCGGGCCGGTCACGGCAGTCACCCCGCCCGGCACCCTCGATGGTCGCACCCTGGCTTGGCCACCACGGCTAAACACCTACGGCCAGGACCGGCCGGCCTGGTGAACCCGTGACCTCAGTGCAACACCACATGTGGCCACGAGCACCAGCATGGCCAAGCCGGGCGTTCAGAAGCGGCACATCTGGGCGCTCAACCCCGGTTACTTGACTGGCTTGTCTCAAGCTCGTATTCGGCAACGGAACACAGGGTCAGATGGGGCGGTGACCTGGCGTGACCCTCGGCCGGATCAGTTTGTCGGTGCCGGGTCGTACGGTCGGCATGTGAACCGGACCGACCGGTTGTACGCGCTGGTGGAGGAGCTTCGGGCCTGCGCGCCGCGCCGCCGCAGCGCCCGGGAGCTGGCGTTGCTGTACGAGGTCAGCACGCGGACCATCGAGCGCGATATCGGGGCGCTGCAGCAGGCCAGGGTGCCGATCTACGCCGATGCCGGGCGGTCCGGCGGTTACACCGTGGACAAGTCGCTGACGCTCCCGCCGCTGAACTTCACTCCAGCTGAGGCGGTCGCCGTTGCGGTGGCGCTGGCACAGGTCGACGTCGGCCCGTTCGTAGACGCTGCCCGCAGCGCGGTGCAGAAGATCGTTGCCGCCATGTCCGAACGGAACGTGATCGCCGCCCGCGACCTGGCCGGCCGGGTCCGGCTGCTGGAACCGGTGGCCGCGCCGGAGACCGTCGCGGTGCCCTCGGTCATCGAACAGGCCATCGTCGAGCGCCGGGTGCTACGGATCTGCTACCTGGACCGCGGCGGGAACCTCACCGAACGCGACGTCGAGCCGGTTGTCTTCATGGCCGGCCCCAGCGGCTGGTATCTCGTCGGCTGGTGCCGGGTTCGTGATGCCGCCCGGTGCTTCCGCGTCGACCGGATCCGGCAGGCCGAGGTCACCGGCGTGACGGCCCCGCCGCGTGCCTTCGAGACCATCGCGCCCTGCATCCCCGACCTCGTCGCCCGCACCCCCGTCTTGTAGCGCGCGCGGCGTGGGGGGCGTCTTATGCCCGCGTTCTGCAACGCCCGGGAAACACCGACAGGGGGATGTCGCGCGGGGGCGCGATGCTGGGAGTCGTCGGAATCGGACGACCCGGGAGGAACGATGAACGCACCCGCCTACAACACCGTGGCGTGGTTCCAGGTGGGGACCAGCGACGCCGAGCAGGCCAAGCGGTTCTATGGTGACCTGTTCGGCTGGCGGTATGCGCTCGATCCGAACAGCGAGGGCAAGTACCACCTGGTCAGCTACCCGGGGGCGGATACGCCCAGCGGGGGGATCTTCGACACCGGCGGCGCGTTCCCCAACCACGCCATCTTCCTGGTGGTGGTCCAGGACGTGGCCGCCGTCTGCGCCCAGGTCGAGCGACTCGGCGGGAAGGTGCTGGTGCCACCCACCACCAGCAAGGACGGGCTGGTCTTCGCCGACTTGCACGACCCGGCGGGCAACCACTTCGGCGTCTTCACCCCGCCGCCCGCGTAGGCGCCCGGTCGCGCCTGGGCCGCCGGCCCGTCACCGGGCTCGTGGCGCTTCCCGCACCTGCCGGAACGGGGGTGCGGGACCGCGCGGAATCAGCGGAGCAGAGATCCGGTGGAGGGCGCCGTCGCGACGGCGAGCCTTCGATCGTGCTCACCCCGCGTCTCGTCAGGTCGCGCCGCCGCTCGCCACCGCCGTCGACCACACCTGACCCGTCAATTGGTACAGGTGTTGGTGATATGGCTGATGTCGCACTTATACGCGCTACCGCGCCGGGCCCGGCGGCATGACAGGTGGGTCGCGTGGCAGATGGCGACTTCGCCTACATCCGCTCCGAAGGTGTCGTCGGCGGACAGCCTTTCGTTTTTAACGACCTATTCCGGGTCGCCGACGGGCGGTGCATCGAGCACTGGGACGTGATCGTTCCCCGGCGATAGCCCCCACGGCCAGGCAAGTCTGCTGGCCAGCAACTCCGGGGAATCACTCTGGCGCTCATAATGACCGATCAGTGCGGCCGTCGGCTGCTTTCGCAGCCGATCAGGAGGTCACTCGCGCGGCCGTCGTCGGAGTCACTGCGGGTGCTAATTACCTTCGATGACGGAGTGGCCCGGAGGCGGGTGACAGTAGATGGTCAGCGCTGGTGGCTTGCCCCCGCCGCGTTCAGGTGGGAACGATCATGGCAGTTTCGTTCCCAATTCAGGGTACAAGTGTTCGAAAAACTGTCGGGACGGCCGGATTTGAACCGGCGACCCCTTGACCCCCAGGAAGTGGGTTTGGCGTCTGTCCAGGTCAGTCCTGCTGTGCAGGGGAGCGCTGGGTGTGCCCACGTGCGGGTTGTTCATTCGCGTGCATACCGTGGTCCGAAAGTGGTCCCAACTCTTGCCGTGAACGAGTGTCGCGTCAGGCTCGGGGCTGGACGGAGCGGGTTGCTCGGGGGTAATACCGTCGCTGATCGTTACCTCATTGACGCCGATCTGTTCCCGCGTTACGTTCGTTGGCGACTGGCGCCCGGGAGGTTTCCGAGTAGTAAAGGACGAAATGACCGGTACCCGTGTCCGTGTGTTCGCATGCAAGATCGCCGCTCTGCTGATTGCCACGGCCACAGTTGGCCTTTTCAGCGCGCTCGCCGCCCCGGCGGCCAGCGCGGCCACGCCGACGCCGCAGCGCCTGGGTTACTGCGGCGGCGACGACTGGGAACCGGCCATGGCCGCAGACAGCGGCTACGTCTACGTTCTGATCACGCATTACTCAGGCGACACGAGTTGTGACCCGGCCTCGGGCCAGAACAACTCTCGAATCATGATCCAGGTCTCCTCGGACGGCGGCCGCACCTTCTCCCCTCCGGCTGTGGTCGCGCCGGCTCCGGGCGGCATCGCTTACCCGAGGCAGGCTGACCCGGCCATCGCCGTGGACAAGGCCACGGGCGCGGTCTACGTCTCGTTCCTGGCCTTTGGCCTGTCCGGCGGGCACACCGACATTTATGTGGCCAAGTCCACGGACCACGGCTCTAGTTTCGCCCAAGCCGTACAGGCCAATTCCAAGGGGTGCAGGAAGTGCGATCACGAGAAAATTCTGGCCACCAATAACGTGATCTACGACGCCTACACCCAGGGGCAGTCCCACTTCATCGCGGTCTCCACGGACGGCAGCACTACCTTCACCCAGAACCTGGTCGACTCCACCTTCATCGTCGGCTTCGCCGAGGGCGGCGTGCTCGACGCCCAGGGCAACGCCTGGTTCGCCTGGGGCGATTGCTCCACTAGCAACTGCACCGGTTCCCCGGCCGGTAACTACCGGGTGAGCGAGACCCTGGCTGGCGGCGGCGCAACCACATTCAGCCCGGTGCTCGCCACCACACCACAGGGGCCTGACTGCCCGTTCTCCAAGTGCGGGTTCTCCTACTTCGGCCCACAGGACGCGATCGCGATCGACTCCGCGGGGACGATGTACCTCGCTTGGCAGACCGGGCAGACGGCCGCCTCCAAGTCCCCACCGATCATCAACCTGTCGAAGTGCTCGGCCGGGTGCCTGTCGGCCTCGGACTGGACCCAGGTCGGCCGGGTGGACGACAAGACGGCAGCCAACTGCCCTGGCTCGGCCTGCTACGCCCTGTTCCCCAACCTCGTCGCGGCCGGTCCCGGACAGCTCTATGCGACCTGGATGGACGACCGCAACGACTCACTCGACGGCATGGTGGACCACGTCGACGGCTACAACCTGTGGCTGCGCTCCTCCACGACCGGGGGGACCACTTGGACCGGCCCCGGCCAGCAGATCAGCGGATTCGACCCATCCCAGTCCCAGGAGACCGCGAACGGGTTCCTGTTCCCGTACGGTGATTACACCGGCCTGATCATGAACACGACCTGTACGACCCCTGCGCCGGCCATGGCCTGGGGAGAGGGCCACAATTGGCTGGGCGGCGCGACCGCGCCCGGCCACATCGAGTTCGCCTCGTTTTGCTGACGAACGATCCATCAGGCCAGGCCGCGTAACAAGATGGCTCTTTTGTTGGCTCTTGTGAGGCGTGACTATATTCAAAAAAACCTGGCTACTAGTCGGGACGGCCGGATTTGAACCGGCGACCCCTTGACCCCCAGTCACGTTCCGGGTGTCGCTGGGCGTGGCTCAGTGTCGCTGAGTGGGCACTTGACCAGGCCTGACAGTCGCCTGGCGCAGCTGGGTGTCTCCTGAGGTCTGTCCACGTCATGGCTCTTGGATTGGCTCTTCCTGGACGGGGTGGATCGGCCGTTGTTTCGAATGCCTGTCACGTGTTCGAACATCTGTGCGCACTGGGCACGCGTGCTGTCAAGGCCGGTCGATCTCGAGACGGCGGTTGACGGCAGCGGCAATGGCCTGCAGGTCGCCAGGGTCGGAGCTGACCACGAGGTCGTGGCGGCGCATGGCTCCCTCCACCACGCATACGTCGACGATGTCGGTGATGGCGGCGCGGGCCGCAAGCGAACCGACCGAGCGGGCCTGGCCGTCGTCAAGGGCCTCCACGTCGCATCCGGCTAGCAGCCGGGCCAGCAGAGCCTGGCGGCCTCCTCCCCGCCACGACTGCGCTACCACGGGCGCGGGGACTGTCGGCACTTCACGCAGCGCCAGCAGGGCACGGTGACGGGCCCAGATGCGGCGTTCTGCCCGGTCCGCGGCGATGAGCGCGCCGGTGTCGTAGGTGATGCCCATCAGGCGGTCCGGCGCCGACTGCTACCGGTCCTGCTGGCCCGTTCGAGTGCCGTGGCCGCCCACTCCTCAGCTTCGGATGCCTCCTCCGGGGTGAACGTCCCGTGGTCCCGTTCGAACTGGCTGACGGCGGCCAGCCCGGCCCGAATGGCGAACTCCTTTCGCGCCGTATCCGCGAGCCACGCGCTATAGCTCATTCCGGCCCGCGCCGCCGCAGCGGCTATCTCGGCATCTAGGTCGGGGGGCATCGAGATCGAACGCTTCTTCCGCACCGCCATAATCGCTACGGTAGCACAGCGGTAGGACAGCCGTGCCTCAGTCGGCGGAAAGAAGGCTCTTGGGTGTGAACCTGTGATGCCGCCGTGACGTGGATGGGGTTGGTAGTCCCGGGCGGACGCGGCGCTGCTGGGAGCTGTTCGGGTGTGCAATTGTAGGGTGGGCCGCCGAGGTGGGCGCGAGGTAGGTCGACGGTCCAACGCTGCGTGGCCAACGGAGCTCGCGTAGGTCTTCGGTGGCGGAAGTGGCGGGAGGCATCTAACGGGCATGGCTCAAGACCAGGCGGGCGTCCCGAGGCCGGTGCAGGGCGCGTTTGAGGCCGATGAAACGCTGTTGGTCAAGGCGCTGCGATGTCGTGAAGAGGCGGCGTTTGTCGCGCTCGTGAGGCGCTATCACTCGCTGATGCTGCGTGTGGCTTACGCGCAGCTCAACAACGCAGCAGCATCCGAGGAGGTGGTCCAGGAGACGTGGCTGGCAGTGATTAAGGGGATTGACTCCTTCGCGGGGCGGTCAAGCTTGCGGACGTGGATGTTCCGCATCCTTACCAACCAAGCGTCGGCACGGCTTGAGCGCGGCGGCCGGCAGATCCCGTTCTCGGCGCTCGCGTCTGCCGATGCCGTGGCGTCGGCACCGAGCGTCGACCCGTCGCGGTTCTTTTCCCGCGACCACGGGCCGCGCCCGTTCTTCTGGGTGTCCGATCCGCGAGAATGGCCCGAGGACGCATTGCTCGCGGCGGAGGTTCGCTCGGTGATCGGGGCGGCGGTCCGGCGGCTGCCGGACAGCCAGCGGGTGGTGATCACCCTGCGTGATCTCGAGGGGTGGGCACCGGGTGAGGTGTGCGAAGCGCTCGGGATCAGCGATGGGAATCAGCGGGTGTTGCTGCATCGCGCGCGGTCCCGCGTTAGAGAGGTTCTCAACGGGTACCTGGGGAATGAACCGCGATGACTCCGCCGCCGCTGCAGATCACGTGCAAAGAGTTCGCCGAGCTCGTGACGGCGCATGAAGATGGCGTGCTACCGGACCGGGATCGAATCCGTTTTGTGTCCCACAGCGAACGATGCCCCGGCTGTCGTGCCTACCTGCAGCAATTCCGCCTGACGGTCGAGGCGCTCCGGTCGGTGCCCCGAGAATCGGCCGAGCCTGAGAACCTTGACGAACTGGCCCGCAGGTTCAAAGAGCAGGAACCACCCGCAGCGTCCTGAGTCTCGGCCGGTCGGTCACCCAGGCGAAGGACCAGTCGCTGACGGGTCGGCGGCTTGGGCGAGCGCGCCACGCAAGAGTAGGCGATCAGCGCGCGTGCCGCCGAGGCAGCGATGGCGCTCAAGAACGCCACACCGATCGCCGCCGGGATCGCCACCGACCCGGCGCCGAAACGGCGAACCGGAACTTGCCGCCCAGGCGCACAGCGCGGTGAAGCTGAGCGCGGCCCCGAGCACCGGCAGCCCATGCATCGGCGGCGCTCCGGCCAGGCTTGTAACAGATTGACCATCCAGCCGCACTAAGCAGCCATGACAACGTCGGCGAGCCAACACCGGCCGCCAGACATCCACCGGACGGCCGTCAACGGCGG
>Ga0306920_100013853_pt1 | contig 10994 bp, 8 predicted proteins | sample flu12Cox44000170_FD_204666 | JGI IMG/M metagenome (GOLD analysis project Ga0306920, IMG submission 204666) | Lab enrichment of tropical soil microbial communities from Luquillo Experimental Forest, Puerto Rico - flux4day.12C.oxic.44.000.170 (v2)... | ecosystem: Environmental > Terrestrial >...
CCATCCTGGGCGTCGTCTTCGAGGATGAGGATGGCGGTATCGTCCCAGTAGGGGCTGTGAGAGATGGCGTCGACGACGCGGCCAACGGCGAGATCGTTGTCGGCGACCGAAGCGGTCGGACGCGGTCGGTTTCTCATGCCTCCGGCGGTGTGGTCATTCGGCAGGCGAAGAAGGTTGAATTGCGGCATGGTGTCTTTGCCGGACTTGCGCGAAAAGACGAAGGCGTTGAACTCATTTAGAAATTCGTCGGCGCGGAGTTGATCGGGGTAGGAAACTTCGAAATCCGGGAAGAGAGGATCGAAGTGGCCGCGAAGAGGAACTTGGGAGGCGATATTTATCGCGAGGACGGGGATGTCCCACGGATACGGACTGGGGCCGCCGCGTGGGTCACCGACATTTTGGGGCAGCGGCTCGCCCTTCTTGATCACGGTGCGAGGACAAGAAACACCGGCGACCTGGGGAGGACCGGCCTGGGGCCTGTCATCCGGGGGCGCATTGCACCATTTGGATTGGATGAATTCGCCGTAATGGCGGTAGGAGATATGGTGCGAGGCAAAATTCTTCCACAGATAGCCGCCGGTCGGTTCGGCGACATCCGGCACGTCATCCTCGACGGAAAGGCCCCCGAGTAGTTCGCCTTCGGAGTCGTAGGTGTGCTCGTGGCTGCGGTAGCTAATGGGCCATGTTTTTTCGATGTAATCGGAGACGGAGGCGGAGGTGGACCAGATGTGTCCATCTCCTGAGACGTCGCCGCTGTCGTAGAAATTGTCGAGAATGCCGAATTGCCGAGCGAGCTTGTGTTGGTTAGGCGTGATGTCTTCGCCATACATAGTGATGGAAGAATCTCCGTCGGCATCGGGGAGATCGCCAAAAACCTGATCGTAGGTGCGGTTTTCTTTGATGATGTAGATGACGTGATGGATTTTATTTTCACCGGAAGCGAAGGGGATGCGATCAGAGTTACCTTGCGCAGCGTTGGTTTCGGAAACCTGAACGGTCCAGGAGCCGAGATAATCGCGCAGTTGGGTGAGGGGCAAGCGGGCCAGGGAGCCGTGGGTCATCGCGGGATTGTAGGGATATCTAGGGATACCGTTGACGTTTTTCTTAAGTGCAGCGGGATTGGGGCCGGAACCACGACCTTTGGCGCTGGCGATGAGCAGATCGTTGGCCGTGGCTGCCACGACCGTGGGGTACCACTCCGTTGGAATGAAGCCGAGGGGGTGCAAAGGCGGGGTGGCGTCTAGATGGGTGAGGTCGAAAACAGCGACGGAATCGGAGATCGCGTTGGCGGAGAACAACAGCTTTTCGTCTGCGGAGAGCGCCAACGATTCGGGATCGCTGCCACCATATTTCTGCCCGGAAAGCTTTGTCGAGAGGGTTGCCAGGGGCTTGCCGCGGTGGGCGTCGAGGACCGCAATTTCGTCGCGGTTGGTGAGCGCGATAAAGAGGTGGGAGTCATCCTGCGAAAGGAGAAGCGCCGTGGGATGTGAGCCGCCATCGGAGGGTGCGGCTGGTTTGCCCAGAGAAATGATGCGAAGGACGCGGCCAGCAACGAGATCGAGTTCGGCGACGGAAGAAGCATTCCAGAGGGAGACGAAACCGCGTTTGCCGTCGTGCGTGATGACCGTCGTGTATGGCAGCGCGCCTGGAATGCGGTTAAAGCTGGATAGATCGAAGCGCTGAATGAGCTTCCCGTCGGAAGCATCGAGGAGAAGCGCTTCGTCCGAGCTGTTGCAGGCAACCAGGATTCGCTCTGTGCCATTGACCGTCGCAACGCTGAGACCCGCCGGATACGTGACGTCGCTAAATTCTTGACGGCGGACTTTTCCGGGCGGCAGCGCGGTGCGAGGCGTGAGAGCGATAAAACGCTCTGGAGCGACCTCGTGGTTTTGAAAGGAGTAGACCGCGATGCCGTTGCCGGTACCCCCCTTCTTCCCAAGCGGGTCGGAGAGAGATGCCAAGGACGCATAGAGGTGTTTTCCGTCGGGACTAAAGGCGAGGCCCAAAAAATAAGTCTGCCGGGCACCCCTGCCGAGGCGATCATCGGGGAAATCGCGGAGTTCGTCGTTTTCGAGGTTCAGGACGGTCAACGACTGCTTTTCACCTGAGGTGTAAGCGCCGAAGCCACCATGCAGAAAAACGGCGAAGTGACCGTCGGGAGAAATCGCCGCGGCGCTCGGAAAATTGTTGGTGCGGCGGGGATTGCCGGGGACCGCGCGGAGGACCTTGCCGTTGGGGATTTGAACGGAGTTCGGTGCGGGGGGCTCTTGCGCAAGACAAGCGCTGCACGCGACGAGACACAACAGTAACCGGAATGAGAATTTATGCATGAGCGCATTATATGAGAACTTCGGCTCGGCACTGAGCTACTCGCCAGAGTAGCGTTGTTCTCTCCAGGGGTCGCCGTACGCATGGTAGCCATTGCGCTCCCAGAAACCGAGTTGATCGCGCTCGAGGACTTCGAAACCGCGTACCCACTTCACGCTTTTCCACGCGTAGAGGTGCGGAATAACGAGGCGGAGGGGACCACCATGGTCGGCGGTGAGAGGCTCGCCATCGTGTTCAAGGGCGAAGAGGACGTTGGGACGCAGGAGGTCAGCAAGAGGAACGTTGGAAGTGTAGCTCTCCTCGGCGAGGAGGAGAGCGAACTGCGCGTTGGGTTTGGGCCGCGCGCGCTGAAGGACTTCGGAAAAGAGCACGCCTTTCCAACGATTGTCGAGGCGGCTCCAGCGCGTGACACAGTGGAAGTCGCTGGTGGTCTCGGTCTGCGGAAGGGTGCGGAACTCGTGCCAAGTAAGGCGTAGGGGCTGTTCGACGAAGCCCGTGACCTTGAAATCCCAAGAGGCGGGATTGAACCGCGGAACGCTCCCGGCGTGCAATACCGGCCACTTGAGGGTGAGGGATTGACCGGGTGGAAGGCGGCCTTCAGCGCGAGCCTGCTTTTCCTTTACACGCCTACCGCCGTCGTCACGCAAAATGGGCATCGCTCTTCCCTTCCTGTATTAGAGTCTCGCACGGCCAAAAGGTTCGCTGCGGTCGAGAGGAGTCCATATTGGCAGCAGACAAATCGGCTCTTCCCGTGGCCTTAGCGGATCAGTAGCGTACCTCGCGGAGGGGTTATGGCAAGCCATGTCCGAGTAGGCCAGCAGCATATCAGCGAAGCGGCGCTCGAAGCGGCGAGTGAACGAGCGCACGAATACCTGCGTACGGTCGGCCAGCGCAAAGTGTCCGCTAGCGCGGAAGCGGTCGAGGCGCTGGTACATTTTCGTGAGCCATTTCCGGACAGACCGAGCGATCCGGTGGAAGTAGTCGAGCTGCTGGCCAGGCTGGGGGCCCCGGCGACCGTCGCCACGACGGGCCGGCGCTATTTCGGGTTCGTGATCGGCGGTGTGCTGCCGGCATCGATGGCGGCCAGTTGGCTGGCAAGCACGTGGGATCAGAATGCAGCGTTGCGGGTGATGTCGCCGGTGGCGGCGGAACTCGAAGAAGTGGTGTTGCGCTGGATATGCGAGGCACTGGGACTGCCGGGCGAGTGCGAAGGCGGGTTGGTCACGTGCGCGACTACCGCAAATTTCACGGCGCTGGCCGCGGCACGACAGGCCCTGCTCGCGCGGATGGGCTGGAATGTCGCGGACGATGGGATGTTCGGTGCGCCGCCGATTCAGGTGGTCGTGGGCGAAGAAGTGCACGCATCGGTCCTGAAGGCGTTGAGCCTGGCGGGATTTGGCAAGAAGCGCGTCGCGGTGGTGGAGGCGGACGGGCAGGGGCGGATGCGGGCGGACAAACTGCCACGCCTGGACAAGCACAGCATCGTTTGCATTCAGGCGGGAAACGTGAATTCAGGTGCGTTTGATCCGGCGCGGGAGATCTCGGTTCGCGCACACGAGCAGGGGTCCTGGGTGCACGTGGATGGGGCTTTTGGGTTGTGGGCCGCGGCGGCGCCGAAGTACAAAGCGTTGCTCGATGGATTCGAATTGGCGGATTCGTGGGCGACGGATGCCCACAAATGGCCAAACATCAGTTACGACAGCGGGATTGTGATGGTGCGGGATGGCATGGCGCTGCGGTCGGCCATGACCCTGAGTGCGGCGTATCTTCAGCCGGGTACGCGGCGAGAGCCGATGCATCACACTCCGGAGGCTTCTCGGAAAGCGCGCGGGATTGAATTGTGGGCCGGGCTGAAATCCTTGGGAAAGAGCGGACTGGCCGCGCTGATCGAGCGGACGGGCGCACACGCCCAGCGATTCGCGGAGGGTTTGCGGGAAGCCGGATTCGAAATTCTCAATGACGTCGTGATCAATCAGGTGCTGGTTTCATTTGAATCGGCAGAAAAAACGCGGGAGGTGATCCGGCGAATTCAGGACAACGGGACGTGCTGGTGCAGTGGCACAGAGTGGAAGGGCAAGACGGCGATGCGGATTAGCGTGTCGTCGTGGGCTACCACGGAGGAGGACGTGGAGAAGAGTCTGGCCGCGATGATTCGAATCGCACGACAGGTGAGCAGCTGAGCCGCCGGCATGCAAGAGGGCGCTATGCTATTCTCAGCGTATGCCCGCGCAAATTCTAGATGGATCGAAAATCCGAGAACAGGTTTTTTCCGAGTTGAAGGACGAAATGGCCCGGCTCGCTACCCAGGGGATTCAGCCGGGGCTCGCCGCGGTCCTCGTGGGAGAAAACCCGGCGTCGCAGATTTACGTCAAGAGCAAGATTGCGGCTTGCGAAGAATTGGGCATGGCGAGCTGGCTGCACGCGCCACCGGCTGGTGTGTCGACCGCGTCCCTGCTGCGGCTAGTGCAGGACTTGAACGAGGAGGATAACGTTGACGGTATCTTGGTGCAGCTGCCGTTGCCGGCGCAGGTGGATTCGAAACGAGTGTTGGAAGCGGTCGATCCCGCGAAGGATGTAGACGGATTTCATCCTGTAAGCATGGGGCGGTTGCTGACGAACCGGCCTGGGCTTGTGGCATGCACACCGGCGGGCTGCATGGAATTGCTGCGGCGGTCCGGGGTTGCGCTTGAGGGCGCCAACGCAGTGGTGTTGGGGCGCAGTGACATTGTGGGTAAACCTATGGCGCTGCTGTTGATGCACGCGAATGCGACGGTGACCATCTGCCATTCGAAGACCCGCGATTTGCCGGAAGTAGTGCGGCGCGCGGACATCGTGGTGGCGGCGATGGGGAAGGCAGGATTTGTGCAGGCGGACTGGATTCGGCCAGGCGCGGCGGTGATCGACGTGGGAACGAATAAGGTGACGGATCCGGCCGAGGGAGAAAGGTTGCTGAAAAATTTTCCGCAACGGCTCGAGAAATTCCGCGCCAAGGGCAGTGCGCTGGTGGGCGATGTACATCCGGATGCGGTGTTTACCGCGGGCGCCCTGTCGCCTGTGCCGGGGGGCGTGGGACCGATGACGATCACCATGCTGATGAGCAATACCGTCAAAGCGGCGAAGCTGCGGCGCGCAAAAACGTCGGTGGTGGCGCGACAGTAACCTTCCCTGAACGATCCGAGGAAATGCATATGTTGAGAATGGGGCTCACGGGCGGAATTGCGAGCGGAAAAAGCGTCGTGGCCGCGATTCTGCGCGAGTTGGGATTCCCTGTGCTGGAGGCGGACGTCGTTGCGCACCTCCTGATCGAGCCCGGGCAGCCAGCGCACGATGAAGTGCAGCGTGAGTTCGGAGCAGGGGTGGTAGGAGCCGACGGGCGCATCGATCGCGGGAAGTTGGCGGAGGTTGTATTTGCCGATCCGGCAAAGCTCGTCCGCCTAAACCAGATCATTCACCCGCGAGTCGAAGAGACAGTTTTCCGGCAGTTGGAGGATTGGCGACGGCAGGGAGTACGCGACGCGGGGTTTGTGGTCGCGGCATTGCTGGTGGAAGCGCGCTACGGGGACAAGTTAGATGGGATGGTGGTGGCGTTTTGCAGGCCGGAGCAGCAACTCGAGCGGTTGCTGGCCCGTGGAATGAGCGAAGCAGATGCGAAGCGCCGGATTGCTGTGCAGATGCCGGTGGAGGAGAAACTGCGGCATGCGACGGACAAGATTGATTGCTCGGGTACGATGGAGGAGACACGCGCCCAGGTCCAGGCGCTGGCGGAGAGATTGCGCGGACGGAAAAGGGGAATAAATTAAGCGCGGGTAAGTGTGGCGGAACGGGCAGCTTCGAGGAGTTGCGCCGCGTTGGCGCGAATGTCGCCGTGACCGAAGACCGCGTTTCCGGCGACCAGCAGTTCAGCGCCCGCTTTGACGATATCGGAGACGGTTTCGAGATCCACGCCGCCGTCCACTTCAATTCGAAAATCGAGCTTGCGTTCCGTGCGCATGCGCACCAGTGCGGCAATTTTGTTCAGCGAATTAGGGATGAATTTTTGGCCGCCGAAACCGGGATTGACGCTCATGACGAGAACGTGATGAACGAGGTCGAGAACTTCGGTCAGCGTTTCGACGGGAGTGGCGGGATTGATGACCACGCCGGGCTTGCAGCCGTGCGACGCGATGAGATGAAGCGTGCGGTCAAGATGGATACATGCCTCCTGGTGAACGGAAATCCAGTCGGCGCCGGCCTCGGCGAATTCGGGGATGAAGAAATCGGCGTCTTCGATCATGAGGTGGCAATCGAGGGGAGCTTTGATCACTGTGCGGAGCCACTTCACGACCAGCGGGCCGATGGTGAGATTGGGAACGAAGTGGCCATCCATGATGTCAACGTGGAGGACCGTACCACCGCCGTCGATGGCCAGCTGGGCCTCCATACCGAGTTGCGCGAAATTGGCGGAGAGGATAGAAGGGGCGAGTTCGATTTTCATTTGACGGTGGTCACTCCTTTGTTGAGGTGAGCATTATACGACGGGCGGCGGCGGTCGCGACGCCAACGCCGGATTAAACTTGGATGCGGCGCCAGGAGACGGTGGCGCGTTTTTGTTGGCTTTCGAGCGCCAGTTCGAGCGCGACCATGACGTTGAGAGCCTGCTGGGGAGTGACGAGGGGGGGGAAGTGGCCGAGAATAGCGTCGCGCAGATTGGAATAGAAGTCGCGCCAGTCGCCGAAAGATGGGACTTTACAGGTGTTCGTCATCGTGCCGTTGACGAGGGTGAGTTCCCCCCAGTTTTCTTCCTTCTCGAGAACCCACGAGGCGTCGGCGGGCGGAACCTGGCCTTCGCGCAACGCTGGCTCCAGAGGGTCAAAATCGCGTTTGAGGTAGCTTCCCTTTTCGCCGAAAACGACGAAGCGAGGCCGTGGAGTGGCGGCGAGCATGGCGGCGCGCAGCAGCGCACGCGACCCTTCGGGATAGTCGAGAAGAAGATCAAAGGCGTCGTCGGTGGCGAAGCCGGGTCGTTCGATACGGATGTCAGAAGTAAGGGCGAGGGGCTCGTCGAACAGCATCAAGGCTTGATCGATGAGGTGGGGGGCGAGGTCGAAGAGCACACCGCTACCGGGTGCGGGTTTTTCACGCCACGCACCAGGTTTCGGGAGCGGGCGGAAACGGTCGTAAGTGTTTTCGAAACGAACGATGCGGCCGAGTTCGGCGGTAGAAGCAACCCGGCGGAGAGCCTGGAAATCGGCGTCGAAGCGCCGATTGTGGTAGACCGTGAGGATGCGATCGCGTTGCTTGGCGAGGCGAAGGACTTCGAGAGCTTCGGCGACGGTGGTGGTGAAGGGTTTATCCACGACGACGTGACGGCCGGCTTCGAGGCAAGACTTGGCGAGAGAAAAGTGCGATGGGTTCGGCGTGGCGATGACCACGAGACGGAGGGAGTCGATGGCGAGTAGTCCGTCTAGGGTCCGTACGACCCGGACATCAGGATAAGCCTGGGCGGCGGAATCGTCCTTGCGTTGCAGGATGGCGGCGAGACGGAGGCCAGCTACGGCGCGGATTACGGGAGCGTGGAAGTAGCGACCGGCGAGACCAAAGCCGATAAGGCCGACGTCAATCATCGAGAGCTCCGGAGTGAGCTAAAAACAATGGCAGTTTAGCATTGTGGCGAGTGTTATTCGTGAATCGGTGAGTTGGAGCGACGTCTGGCGGCGGTATATTCTTTAGACGTGGAAGAGAATCCCGGGGGACAACCAGGGCCGGCGCGCGGATTGTATCTTGGACTCGTGGTGACCATCCTCGCCGTGTTGTTGTATGCCGGATACATCACCGTGCAGTTTGCACGGGTGCGTCAATTGCAGAGCGAAATGGTCGACCGCAACCGAAAGGACTCCCTGCAATTGCTGAGAATCCAGAACGATTTGAATTCCCTGGGGCTGGCGATGCGCGACATGCTTGACACCGGAGAACCGTACCCGCTAACCGCATGGCGAGCGCAATTCGACCGCACGCGCAGCGATCTGGACGATGCCATGCAGCACGAGGCTCCCCTTGCCGAAGCCACGCCCACGAGCGAGCAACGGAAATATTTGATGCAAGCGCTGCAGCAGTTCTGGGACGCGAGTGACCGGATGTTTGCAGCGGCAGAAGGAGCAGCGGAGAAGGCCGCGCGCGAGCAGATTCGCGACACTCTACAGCCGAGGCAGGCAGCGCTGACGAGTGCGGTTTCGAGATTGCTGGTGCAGAACAACGAGGCGGAAGAAGCGGCGGCGGCGCGCATCACGGGCATCTACAGCCGGGTTGAGCGGCAACTGTACCTTTTTCTGGGAGTGATGCTGCTGGCGATAGTGGTGACGAGTTTGTATCTCATCGGGAATAATCGCAAACTGTTTGCGAGGACCGAAGAGCTTTCTTCGCAACGAAGTGAACTGGCTCACCAACTCATCTCGACGCAGGAATCGACGCTACGGCACATTTCGCGAGAATTACATGACGAATTTGGACAAGTGTTGACAGCGATTGGCTCTCTGCTGAAGCGAACGGTCAAGCATGTGCCGGAAAACTCGCCGTTGCACGGAGATTTGCAGGAAGTGAGGGAGATTGCGCAAACGACGCTGAACAATATTCGTCGTTTGTCGCAGGCTCTGCATCCGGTGTTGCTGGAGGAGGCGGGACTCGAGAGCACGCTCGATTGGTACATTCCGACGGTGGAGCGGCAAACCGGACTGGTGCTGCATTACGAAAAATCGGGGGAGCGGTTTCCGATCGGAACCACTGCGGGCGTACAGATCTATCGCGTGGTGCAGGAAGCTTTGAACAATGTGAGTCGGCATTCCGGCGCGAAGGAAGCCTGGGTGCGTCTGCGCTTTCGGCCGGAGCGGTTGGAAGTGGACGTGGAAGACCATGGGAAGGGGTTTGCTCCGGCAGAAGGACAAACGGGAATCGGCTTGGTGGCCATGCGCGAACGGGCGCAGATTCTTGGCGGTTCGCTGAGTGTGGCGGCGCTAAACGGAGCGGCCGGCGGGAGCACCGGAACGTTGGTGAATTTGCGCATCCCGCGCGCGAGGGTGGAGACGCATGGAGATTAAATTGAGAGTTTTGCTGGTGGACGATCACGCGCTGGTGAGGCGGGGCTTCCGGCGGATGCTCGAGGATGAGCCGACGTTTGAAGTCGTGGGCGAAGCGAGCGATGGGCTCGAGGCGGTGGAATCGGCGGAACGGTTCGCGCCGGATGTGATCGTGATGGACTGCGCACTGCCGCAGATCAATGGAATTGAGGCTTCGCGGAGGATTTTGCAGAAGCGGCCGCAAACGGCCATTCTGATGTTGAGCATGCATTCGGAAGATACCCTGGTGCGGCAAGCGCTGGAGGCGGGCGCCAAGGGGTACGTGCTGAAGAACGCCATGGATTTGGATCTGGTGAGCGCGATCAAGGGCGTGGCAGAAGGAAAAACGGTGCTCGATCCGCAGATTGAGCGTAGCGGAAACCTGAAAGGCGAGCGAGACACGGGCTTGACGCCACGAGAGTTGGAGATTCTGCAGCATATCGTGGCCGGGAAATCGAACAAAGAGATTGCCAGCGACCTGCGTTTGAGTGTGAACACGGTGTCGGTGCACCGGGCGAACATCATGGACGCGTTGGGAATCCACAAAACGGCGGAACTGGTCGTGTATGCGATTCGAAACGGGCTGGTCAATCTTCCGTGAAGCGGCGCGAATTTCTTCGACAAGGAATCGGCGCCGGACTGATCGCGAGCGCGATGCCGTTTGCTCGGCCGACAGGTGCGCTCGGATTTCGATTTGCCGACGTGACCGGCACGGCAGGGATCAAGTTCCAACATAACAGCGGCGCGTATGGCGGCAAACTCTTGCCGGAGACGCTAGGGTCGGGCTGCGCGTTTCTGGATTACGACGGAGACGGCTGGCAGGATATTCTGCTGGTGAATTCGATGGACTGGCCGGGACACAAACGGCAGGGGAGCACGCCGAAGTTGTATCACAACAATCGGGACGGCACGTTCACGGACGTGACCCGAGCGGCCGGGTTAGATGTGGAGATGTATGGGATGGGCGTGGCGGTTGGGGATTACAACAACGACGGATTTCCCGACATTTTCATTACCTGTGTGGGACAGAGCCGGCTGTTTCGCAATATGGGCAATGGCAAATTCACGGAAGCAACGAAGATGGCAGGGCTGATGGGGCGACAGGGATTAAGCACGTCGGCCGTGTGGCTGGACTACGACCGAGACGGACGGCTGGATTTATTCGTGTGCAATTACGTCCGTTGGAGCGCGGAGCACGACGTGTTTTGCAGCCTGGACGGGAAGAATAAATCGTACTGCACGCCCGAAGCGTATCGTGGGGACACCTGCTGGCTGTATCACAACCGGGGCAACGGAACATTCGAAGACGTGACGGCGAGCAGCGGTATTTTCGACAGCAGTTCGAAATCCCTGGGCGTGGCGATGCTGGATTTCGATCAGGACGGCTGGCCGGATTTGTTGGTGGCGAATGACACGCAGCCGAACAAGTTGTACCGCAATTTGCAAAACGGAAAATTCAAGGATGTAGCGGTGGAAGCGGGGCTGGCGTTCAGCTCGGATGGGAAAGCGCGAGCCGGAATGGGCGTGGACGTGGCGGATTTTGAGAATTCGGGCAAGCCGGGAATCGTGATTACCAAT
>Ga0306920_100013854_pt1 | contig 10993 bp, 9 predicted proteins | sample flu12Cox44000170_FD_204666 | JGI IMG/M metagenome (GOLD analysis project Ga0306920, IMG submission 204666) | Lab enrichment of tropical soil microbial communities from Luquillo Experimental Forest, Puerto Rico - flux4day.12C.oxic.44.000.170 (v2)... | ecosystem: Environmental > Terrestrial >...
GGGCCGCCGGGGTGCGGCGCATCCTGGTCCATCCACTTGCGAGCGTGCTCTCGGCGTTCGGTATCGGGGTGGCCGATCGCCTGGCGGTGCGCCGCGCGAGTCTGCGCAGCGAACTGGGTGCAGCCGGACTTGCCGAGGCACAGCAGGCGCTTGCGCGGCTTGCCGAGCAGGCGTGCGGTGAGCTCGCCGCCGACGGCGCGGGGCCGGAGAAGGTTGCGCTCACGAAGATCCTGGAGCTGCGTGCCGGCGACAGCGAGGTCACCCTGTCGGTGCCGCTGGCCTCGCTCGCTGAGGTCCGGGCCCGGTTCCACGCCGAGCATCTCAGGCGCTTCGGTTTCGCCGCGCGCGCGCTGGAGGTGATCATCGAGGCACTGCGGGTGGAGGCGCGCGCCCCCTCGGTCGAGCTGAGCCCGCTCAGCATCCCGCCGGCGCCGGCGATCGCGGGGCTGCCGCGCGAGGCGCGTGCCTGGTTCGGCAGCTGGCGCAAGGTGCCGGTGGTGGCCCAAGGCGCGCTGCGCGAGCCGCTGAGCGGACCGGCGCTCATCGTTGAGCCCAACAGCACGGTGGTGCTCGAAGAAGGCTGGCGGGCCCGATCGCTGGCAGGCGGCGAGCTGCTGCTCGAAGATGAAGCGGCAGCAGCCGGGTCACGCCAGGGATTTGCCGCCCTGCCGACCGATGAGCCGGCTCCGGAGGGCAAGATGCGCAAAGTAGCGGAGACCGCGGGCCTGGCCGCTACGAGCGCAGACCCGGCACGCATCGAGATCTTCAACAACCTGTTCATGCACATCGCGGAGCAGATGGGCGAAGTGCTGAAGGCCACCGCGCAGTCGGTCAATATCCGCGAGCGGCTCGATTACTCGTGCGCGCTGTTCGACCGCAGCGGAGCTCTGGTGGCCAATGCACCACACATGCCCGTACACCTCGGCTCGATGGGTGCGAGCGTGCGGGCCGTCATACAGGCGCAGGCGGAAAATCTCGCTGCCGGTGACTCCTGGCTCCTCAACAGCCCTTATCACGGCGGAACGCACCTGCCCGACATGACGGTGGTCACGCCGGTGTTCATGGCGCGGGGTCCGCGGCCGGACTTTTTCGTCGCCTCGCGCGCGCACCATGCCGACATCGGCGGGATGACTCCCGGCTCCATGCCCCCCTTCAGCCGCAGCATCGAGGAGGAGGGCATATTGTTCGAGTGCTTTCACCTGGTTGAGGGCGGCACGCTTCGCGAAGCCGAGCTGCGCGCGCAGCTCGGCGGGGGGCAATGGCCAGCGCGTAATCCGGCGCAGAACGTGGCGGACCTGCGGGCACAACTCGCCGCAAATGCGCGCGGCTGTGCGGAGATCGAGCGTGCCGCACGGCGGCACGGGCTCGGCACGCTGCACGAGTACATGCAGCACGTACAGCAGAACGCTGCGCACTGCGTACGGCGCGCAATCGCCCGCCTCACGACCGGCAGCTTTCGCTACGAGCTCGACGACGGCTCGGCGATCGCGGTACGCATCGACATCGACCGTGAGCGGCAGCGGGCGCGCGTGGATTTCGAGGGCACTTCCCCGCAGGGCGCGCACAACTTCAATGCACCGCGTGCGGTGTGCATCGCCGCAGTGCTGTATGTATTCCGTACCCTGATCGAGGAGCCGATTCCGCTCAACGAGGGCTGCCTCGCGCCGCTCGACCTCGTCATTCCGCGCGGCTCGATGCTCGATCCACGCCCGCCAGCGGCGGTAGCTGCCGGAAACGTCGAGACCTCGCAGTGCATCGTCGATGCGCTTTACGGCGCACTTGGCGTTCTGGCTGCGTCCCAGGGGACCATGAACAACCTGACCTTCGGAGACGCGCAGCTGCAGTACTACGAGACCATCGCCGGTGGAGCGGGCGCGGGGCCTGATTTCGATGGCTGCGATGCCGTGCAGACCCACATGACCAACTCACGCCTGACGGATCCGGAGATCCTGGAAGCCCGCTTTCCGGTGCTGGTGCGCGAATTCGCGGTCCGTCATGGCTCAGGCGGTGCCGGCCGGCACCATGGCGGCGATGGTGTGGTGCGCAGGCTGCTGTTCCGCCGCCCCTTCGCAGGGGCACTGCTCGCGAATCACCGCCGTATCGCCCCCTTCGGGCTCGCGGGCGGCGGCCGCGCGGCGCCAGGCTCCGCCTGCATCCGCCGCGTCGACGGCGCGCTCGAGCCGTTATCGGCGACGGCGCGCTTCGAGGTGGCGGCGGGAGATGAGCTCACGATACTCACGCCCGGTGGCGGCGGCTTTGGGTCCTAGGCGCCGTCCGGCCTTTCTCAGCCCCTTAGAATAGAAGTCTCGATTTCCCACTCCACCCGCTGCTTCGAGGTCGCAGAGCGGTTCACGGAAACCGGGCGCACGCGGCTCGCACCTGCGCGGTGGGTCACCAGCCAGGTATCGAACTCCCCGGGCTTGCTGGTGGCGAAGCCGAACAGCAGGTTGAACTTGCCCTCAGCGAGGGTCTGCTGCCGATTGACGCGCTCATCGGCTATGACGAAATGCGACTCTTCCGCAGCTGCGCCGGCGAACGCGCCTTGCGAGGCGAGCTCATCGAGAAAACTCTCCACCTGGCTCTGCGCGCGCTTCCAGGTCGATGGCCCGTTGTGCTCCAGCAGCACCCAGCGGGTCCCCTGCTCCACGCTCGCCGCCACGAAAAGCGCGAGCCGTCTCGCCGAGAGGTACCTCCATTCCGTAGCTCCGCTGCCCCCAAGAGCGAGGGTGCGCGGGCTGACGCCGTTGCGCGGTCCGCCGCGCACCGCCAGCAGTGTATTCACACCGGCTTGCGCGAGACGCCCGCGCTCGGCATCCGAGACCACCACCGCCGGGCGCAGCCCTGGCCGCAGGATCGCTTCCTCGCTTTCCGCAGCGCCCCACACGGGCCAGATCTCGTCCGAGCGCGCAATCATGCCGGCCACGGCCCCACAGGAACCGAAAGTCTCGACGCGACCCCGCAGCCGGTCGAAGGCCTGCACGCGGGGGAAGTACATGACGGCGCTGTCGCTGCGGAACGGCCAGGTGCGCAAACCCTCGAGGGCGGCGCGCGCCGAGGTCCAGGCCGCCGGCGGGTCCACGATCAGCAGCGCATGATGCTCGCGGCACACCCGCGCCGCGACCAGCAGTGTCGAGAGCCCGACATCCCGCTCACGCGCGAGCGGCGGGATGCACAACAGGTTGAAGCCCACCGCGCCGCCGAATGCGAACAGTCCGCTGCCGCTCCCGGCGGCGCCGATGATGTCGTAATCGGTGAGCGGCGCCCCATCGTCCCCATCAGGATTGGAGAGGGTGTAGCCGATCGCGACTCCGCCGGGGCCGCTGGCAGAGCGGTCCGGGCGCTGTCCCGGAGGCGCGCCGAGCACGCGTACCAGCCGGGATTCGAGCAACACGTCCACCACGAAACGCCCCGAGGCGGGAGCGAGCGAAAGCCGACGATAGATCTCCTGGTCCTCGACCAGTTCGGAGCCCGCCGTACGTACCCGCTGCACGACGAGGTTGAAACGCTCCGGCTCGGTCACGCTGAGGCCGTCGTAGTCGACCGAAGCACGCAGGTACTCCCGCGAGCCCGGATTCAACGCCGTGAGCCGCAGCGCGGCACGTCCGGCGGGCAGAGTGAGTGTCGGCGGCCGCGCGCCATTGGTGACGCGCACAATGCGTGCTTCGCGGCCGCCGTTCTCGAAGAACTGCTCGACCGCGTAGGCCAGCGTCGAGGGCTGCCAGAGACCGCCGAAGTGCTGCTGGAACTCGTTGAAGCTGCGGACGCTCAGCGCCTGATTGACCGGACCCTTGAGAGTACGGCCGATGAAGGCGGCGACGGCGGTCGGCACGCGCTCGATCGCGTGATAGTCACGGCTTTGTTGTGCGAGTTGTATGCCGGACGCGGGGCTGTCGGCCACTCATGCGCCTCAGTGAATCTGCCGCCGCGACTCTAACACAGCGTGTCAGTGTGTGGTCAGACTCCCGGGCCGGCGCCGGACCGATTGAACAATGTGTGTTCCGCCTCGGTCGCCCGTCGCAGCTGCTCCGCACGTGCCTGCTCGAGCTCATCACGCTTGCGCGCAATTTCCGCCAGCATGAGTCTCAGCCAGGGCGAGAGCGCAGGTTGCAGCGGCTGTTCTCCGGGGAGCCGTGGTCGTTCGGGCGAGATATCCCCAGCCGAGGGAGCGGGCACTGCGCAGCCGCTTCCTCAGCCGCCGTTCTTCTGCGCGGCGTGCTGACCCGTCGAGGTACCGGGTGCGCTCGGGGTGGGGCTCGCCGGCGGCCCGGCGGAGGTGCTGCCCGGCTCGATTTCCGAGACGATCTGCCGGAAGGAAGCTTCGTCCATCGGCAGATCCGAGGTGCCATCCCAGCTTGAGCCTTCGGGCAGCACGTTCTGCACGCGCGGGGCGGCGGCGAGCACCTGCTCGAGGCTCGAGTTGGGCTCGGTGACGGGAACCGGGACACCGCGCGGATTGTGCGCGAGGCTCGATACCAGGCTCCAGTCGACCTGCTCGTGGTGCGCCTTCACCTGCTGCTGCAGGCGCGTGGCGAGCGATGTGGTGAGAAGCTTCTTCTGCGCGTTCTTCCAGTCGCGAGTGTCATCCTCCATCACGTCATAGGCTTGCATGTAGAGCTCGTCCTCTCGCCAGCCGAACACGAATGGCTGGTTGACGACGCGCACCTCGGTGCCGATGGGGACCATGTTGAAGAACTGCTCGATATCCTCCGGGTACAAGCGGATGCACCCGTGGCTCGAGCGCAGGCCGACACCCGCAGGCTTGTTGGTGCCGTGAATGAGGTAGCTCGGCCACTGCAGGTAGAAGGCATATTTGCCGAGTGGATTATCGGGACCCGGCCCGATCACCGGCTCGAGCTCCTCGCCGTTCTCGTGGTGCTCCTTGCGCACCGACTCCGGAACCCGCCAGGTAGGATCCTTCTGACGGCGCACGATCCTGGTGACCCCCTCCGGGGTGCGCCACCCGACCTTGCCGATTCCGATGGGATGGGTGATCACCACCTGCCGCTCACCGTGCTTCACGGGCGGGTAGTAGAAGATGCGCATCGCCGGAATATTGATGACGAGCCCGGTGCGGGGTGCGTCGGGCAGGATGAACTGCGAGGGCACGATGATCTCGCGTCCCTCCCCGGGCAGCCACGCATCGACTTTCGGGTTGGCGCGCAGGATCTCCTCGTACCCCACGTTGAAGCGCCGGGCGATGTCCGTGAGGGTGTCCTCCTTGCCGGCCGTTACCACCTGCACGACACCCACCACGTCCTGATCGGGGCTCAACGTGAAGCGCTCATTAGCCAGCGGCGGTGGCTGCGGTGGCTGCGCAGGCGGTGCCGGCGGCTGTGCAGAGCCTGGTGCCTGCCGGTGCCACTCGCCAAACAGGGAGCACCCGTACAGTGCGAGGCAGAGGAGCGCCGCAGCGGCGACGCGGGCACCGTGGATCTTCATGGGCTGCGATTATGACCGATGTGCCCGCAGCCTCACCGCGAAAAATGGCACGCGCCGTTGCTGAGGCTGGTTCTTTACAGTAGCACCGGCTGGTTCGGCAGCTCGTTGTCGCTGCGGCGTATGCCCGGAAAGTGACGCCCGAGGAGCGCTCCGACCCCCAGGATGCCGACCACCGAGCCGTCGCGAAAGCGGCCGGCGCGATAGTGGTGCTCCATCTGCCGGCACACCGCGTCCCATTCCGCCTGGTTCACGCGGGCCGCGATGCCGCGGTCGGCGACGATCTCGACGGCGTGATCCGCCATGAGCACGTAGATCAGCACACCATTGTTGTGCTCGGTATTCCAGACGCCGAATTGCCCGAACAGCTGTAAGGCGCGCGTGCGCGGCGCGAGATTGCGCCACAGCTCGGGCACGTCGAAGGCGGTCTCGACGACGAAGCGGATCTCCCCTCCGTGCCGCGACTCGCAATCGCCGATGGCCTGCTCGATCGCGTCGCGCACGGTCTGCGGAAAGTGCCGGCGTGTGCTCCAGCGGGTGGTCGCGAGGTGACGCATGAGACGCAGGATGCTCATCGGCTGCTACCAGCTCCCCGAGGAGCCGCCCCCTCCGAATCCGCCGCCTCCACCGCTGAAACCGCCCCCGCCGGATCCGCCGCCAAAGCCGCCACCCCCGAATCCGCCCCAGCCGCCTCCAAAGCCTCCCGAGCGGGGATAGCTCGACCAGCCGCTGCCGCGCGGCAGACCCATCAGCATCGTGATCAGAAATCCGCCGATCGCGGCAAGTGCGACCAAGGCCAGCGCAGAGCCCGCCAGCCAGGCGAGTGTCCCCGCGCCCAGCCCGGTGAGTATCGATCCCAATGTGCGCCCGAACACTGCGCGCAGCACCACCGAGCCGACGAGCACCGCAAAGAACAGCTGCGGCAGGATGCTGCCTGCGGGGTGGCGGCCGCCACCCTGCCAGGCGTGCTCCGGTGGCGGCAGCGGCTCGCCATCGATGAGCTTCATCATCTGATCGAGGCCGGCGTCTATGCCGGCATAGAAGTTGCCTTCCCGGAAGGCCGGCGCGATGGTCTCGGAGATGATGCGGTTGGACATCGCGTCCGTGAGCACGCCTTCGAGGCCATAGCCTACCTCGATGCGCATGCGGTGGTCGTCCTTGGCGATGAGCAGCAGCGCACCGTCATCGACCTTCTTGCCACCGACGGTACCGCGCCCGAGCTTCCATTTATCGACGACTCTAATAGAGTACGGCTCGATCTCTTCCGGGCGCGTCGTCGGCACGATGAGCACGGCGAGCTGGGAGCCCTTGCGCGCCTCGAACGCGGCGAGCTTCTGCTCGAGCGCGGTCTGCTGCTCCGCGGTGAGCGTACCGGTGAGGTCGGTGACGCGCGCGGTGAGTGGCGGAATGGGCTGCAGTCCCGACACCGGGCCCTGTGCCCCCGCGTCGAGCCACACCGTGAACAGCAACAGTGCCGCCGTGCACGCGCGGCGCGCGGCGCCATGGGCACGCGCGGTCATTGCGTCGGCGATTGTCCCGCTGGTGGCGCCGGAGGCGGGGCGGTCCCGCCGGGCACACTGGTGTCGAAGCTGACTGTCGGAGCGGTGGAGATCTGCTGCTCGTTGGCGACCGAGAAATTCGGCTTCACCTGGAAGCCGAACAGCTTGGCGGTGAGGTTGGTGGGAAAGCTGCGCACCGTCACGTTGTAATCCTGCACCGCCTGGATATAGCGGTTACGTGCGACGGTGATGCGGTTTTCCGTCCCTTCGAGCTGCGACTGCAGCTCGCGGAAGTTCTGGTCCGACTTCAGTTGCGGGTAATTCTCCGCCACCGCGAACAGGCTCTTCAGTGCGCCGGTGAGCTGGTTCTGCGCGGCCTGGTATTTCTGAAACAGCTCCGGGTTGTTGAGTACCTCCGGGGTCACCTGTATCGAGCCCACCTTGGCACGCGCCTCGGTCACGCCGATCAGCACCTTCTGCTCCTGCGCGGCGTAACCCTTTACGGTGTTCACCAGGTTGGGGATGAGGTCCGCACGGCGCTGGTACTGGTTGACGACCTCCGACCAGGCAGCCTTCACCCCTTCGTCCTTCGACTGCAGGGTGTTGTAACCGCAGCCCGAAAGGGTCAACACCGCGAACGCCACTGAGGCAACAAACCAAGCGCGCATGGGCTTCTCCTTATCGTTTGGCGACCGCCCGACTTCCCGGGGGCGCGGATTATTGTCACATGGCGGGGAAAGCGGCGTCGATTGCCCAAAAAAAACCCCAGGTTTTGAGGCCTGGGGTTGGTAAGGGCGGACCTTCGATGAAGGGAAGGAAGTCCGCCAGGGGATTCCTCAGTGCAATCGGGCCCAGTGCAGGATGCGGATGTCGTCCGAGTCCAGGTCGAAACTCTGCGCCAGAAGCGCCCGCAGCTCGCGGTTCGCGCGCGCGTGCGTCAGTGGCTGCCGCAGCTCGACCACGCCACTCCACTCATTGCCGGCAGCGTTGGGTGCCTTGCCGGTGTGGGTCACGAAGTGGGTGTAGTACTTGGTAGCCACGGGGAAAAGGTTAGTAGCAGCGTACGGACAGGTCCGTGAGACGTTCCACAGAACCCCGGATTTCTGTAAAAGTGAGTGCGACATAATCCACAGGATTGGGGATCCATGGGACGCTACCGGGCGGCGCCGCCGGCAGCCTCGAAATACGCCACGCCCGCCGGCGCCCGCCGACTGCGCGCCGAACTCGAGCAGCTCTGGAGCGAGGAGCGCCCACGCGTCACACAGGCAGTGGCCGCGGCCGCGGCGCAGGGCGATCGCTCCGAGAACGCCGAATACACCTACGGCAAGCGGCGGCTGCGCGAGATCGACCGTCGTGTTCGCTTCCTGCGGCGCAGGCTCGAGGGCCTGGTGGTCGTGAACGAGCCGCCCGCAGATACCGGCCGGGTGTTCTTCGGCGCCTGGGTGCAGCTCGAGACCGAGGATGGCCTGCCGGCGCGTTACCGCATCGTCGGACCGGACGAATTCGACATGGCACCGGGCTACATCAGCATGGACTCGCCCCTCGGCAGGGCGTTGCTGCGGCGGCGGACCGATGAGGAGGTTACGGTGGAGACACCGGCCGGACCGCGCGTTTACCTGATCGTGTCGATCGAGTACGAACGCGGATGAGTTTGCGAGGGTGCGAGCGGGCTACCAGATCACCCGCACGTTCTTGAACTGCCAGGGATCGCTCTTGTCGATGTCCTCGGTGAACAGCCGCTCGCGCTCGTGGAGCGGGGTCCAGTCGGTGTACTCACCGACCACCGTCCCAAGGTAAGGCATGCAGATCTCGAGATTGCGGCGGAAATCGATCTCGTCGGGCTCGACGACGCCCAGATTCGGATTCTCCATCGCCCAGATGACCCCCGAGAGCACGGCCACGCATACCTGCAGGCTGGTGGCGTTGTTGTATGGCGCGAGCTTGCGCGCCTCGAGAATCGAGAGCTGTGAGCCATACCAGTAGGCGTTCTTCTTGTGCCCCGCGAGCAGCACTCCCAGCTCGTCGATGCCGGCGGTGATATCGGCCATGAGGATGCGCTGCCGATCCTGCTGCACGTAATTGCGCCCCGCGAGCTCGTGCACGGACATCACGGCCGCATCGCACGGGTGATAGGCGTAGTGCACCGTCGGCCGATAGGCCACCTGCGTGCCTTCGCGCACCGCCAGGTAATCGGCGATGGAGATCGACTCGCCGTGCGTGATGCAGAAGCCGTGAAAGTGGCCGGCCTTCGGAGTCCAGGTGCGCACGCGCGTGCCCGCGCCCGGCTGCGTCAAGTAGATCGCGGCCATGCAGCCGAAGTCGTGGCGCTTCCCATCGCGCGGAAAATTGCGCTCGTGCGTCCCCCAGCCCATCTCGCTCGGCTGCGAGCCTTCGCTCACGAAGCCGTCGATCGACCAGGTATTGACGAACTCGCCCGGCTGCTTCGGCACGCTCGAGACCTGCGTGTCGCGCTCGGCGATGTGTATCACCTTCACGCCGAGCCGCCGCGCGAGCTCGCCCCACTCGGCGCGCGAGACGGGGTTGCCGGCGGCGACCTCGGTGTCGCGCGCGATGTTGAGCAGCGCCTGCTTCACGAAGTGCGAGACCAGCCCCGGGTTGGCACCGTGGGTGAGGACCGCAGTGGGCGCGCGCGCATTCCCGGCACGCAGCGCCAGCGCCTCTTCGCGCAGCGCGTAGTTGGTACGGCGGCCCGCCGGTACGGTCGGATCGGTATAACCCCCGGGCCAGGGCTCTATGCAGGTGTCGAGGTACATCGCGCCCTTTTCCCAGCACAGTTTGATGAGCGCGATGCTCGAGACCTCGACTGACACGTTGATGAGGAAATCACCGCGACCGAGCAGCGGATTGAGGACGCGCCGGTAGTTCTCGCGCGTCAGGCGTTCCTGGACGAGCTTGATGCCGTACTTCGCCGCCTCCTCGGCACCACGATCGTCCGCCGTCACGATGCTGATGCGCTCCGGGGCGATACCGATGTGCCGCAGCACCAGCGGCAGCACGCCCTGGCCGATGCTGCCGAAGCCGATGAACAGGATGCGTGCGGGAAACTCGACGTGAACCGGGTGCTTATCGCTCATGATGCTTGGCTGACACTCCAGGGTCGGCGTGACAACCGAAGGGTATCAATCGGCCCCGCGCGGCTCAATTTCCACGCGGCAGGGCGTCGCCATGCGACGTCAGCCCGTGCGCCAATGCGGCGGGTAGGTGCGGTCGTAACCGGGCTGGGAGGCGACCCGCGTGAGCCAGCGTCCGAGGGCGGGATAGTGCACCTCGACTGGCATGAAGCGCGCGCTGAGCTCCGCGGCGCGCGGCTTCTCGAGCGCGCGTTTAAGCAGCTGAATGCCCGGGAAGATGACCAGGTCGACCGCCGAGCAGGAGTCGCCCACGATCCAGGCGGACTTCGACAGGCGGCCTTCGATGGTGCGCGCCTCGCTCGCTACCGCGTGCATCGCCGAGGTGATCGTATCGCTCCCGAGCGCGGCGCCGGTGAATACCGCCTGCGTGATGATGTGCACCTGCGGCTCGATATACGCCTGGTACTCGCAGATGACGCGCATGATGGTGCCGGCTTCCTCGGGCGTGCGGCCAAAGAGCGGTGGTTGCGGGTACTCGAGGTCGAGATAGTAGAGAATGGCGAGCGACTCGAAGCACACGTACTCGCCGTCCTTCAGCACCGGCACGCGGCCGCGCGGATTGAGGGCGAGCATGTCCTGCGACTTGTGCTCCTGCTTGGAGAACTGCAGCAGGTGGCTAACGTACGGCAGGCGTTTGAATTCGAGCGCCAGCAACACCCGCCAGGAGTAGGGACTGCCGCTGCCCCAGAAAACCTCGATTGTCATCATTGCCTCGCCGAGGTAGTGCTCGCGATTGTAACGACAACCCTGCGACCCCGAAAATGAGCCCCATGCCTGCCCTCATTGAACCGCAAGAGCTCGCCCCGCACCTCGACGACCCGGACTGGGCAATCATCGATTGCCGTTTCGATCTCGCCCGTCCCGACTGGGGTGCGCAGGCCTTCGCCGCCGGGCACATTCCGCACG
>Ga0306920_100013855_pt1 | contig 10993 bp, 8 predicted proteins | sample flu12Cox44000170_FD_204666 | JGI IMG/M metagenome (GOLD analysis project Ga0306920, IMG submission 204666) | Lab enrichment of tropical soil microbial communities from Luquillo Experimental Forest, Puerto Rico - flux4day.12C.oxic.44.000.170 (v2)... | ecosystem: Environmental > Terrestrial >...
GTTCCCCTTCCGGCGAGCCGAGGCGCTCGTAGGTCTCGGCGGCGTCGAGCGTGATGCGCCCGGCACGCGGATCGGCGAGGCCGATGTCCTCCCACGCCATGCGCACGATACGCCGCGCGAGATAACGCGGATCGGCGCCGCCGTCGAGCATGCGGCAGAACCAGTAGAGCGCGCCGTCCGGGTTGCTGCCGCGCACCGACTTGTGCAGCGCGCTGATCTGGTCGTAGAAGGCGTCGCCGCCCTTGTCGAAGCGGCGCAGGTTCTCGGCGAGCGCGCTGCCGAGCAGTTCGCCGTCGATCTCGTTCTTCTTCTGCTGCGCGGCCGCGCGCGCGACGATTTCGAGGTTGTTCAGGAGCTTGCGGCCGTCGCCGTCGGCGGAACCGATCAGCGCCTTTTTCGCTTCGTCCGTGAACGTGAGGCCGCCCAGCTCCTCGCTCGCGCGGGCGAGCAGATCGCCCTGCTCTTCGTCGTCGAGGCTCTTGAGCACGTAGACCGCCGCGCGGGAGAGCAATGCGCTGTTCACCTCGAACGACGGATTCTCCGTCGTCGCGCCGATGAACACGAAGAGTCCCGACTCCACGTGCGGCAGGAAGGCGTCTTGCTGGCTCTTGTTGAAGCGATGGACCTCGTCGACGAACACGAGCGTCTGGTGCCCGCGCGCGCGATGCAGTTGCGCCTGCTCCACCGCCTCGCGGATATCCTTCACGCCCGAGAGCACCGCGGAAAGCGCGATGAATTCGGCGTGGAAGGCGTCGGCCATGAGGCGCGCGAGCGTGGTCTTGCCGACGCCCGGCGGCCCCCAGAGGATCATCGAATGCGCTTCGCCGGACTCGAAGGCGACGCGCAGCGGCTTGTTGGGCCCAAGCAGATGCTTCTGGCCGATGACCTCGTCGATGGAGCGCGGGCGCAGCCGCTCGGCGAGCGGGACGTTGGCACGGGTTTCTTCAAACATGACGTTTTCGCGATAATGACGGCTTTCCGGCGGATGGCGCGCTGACATGGATTCGGGGACGGAGTCCCGGCTTCCCCGCAAGACGGCCCGCCGCACTGGATGCAGTCGTGCATTATGACAGCGAGAGCCGCGGCGCGAGACGCGGGCTCCGCCGCCCGGGCTGACGGAACAAGACAAAACACACGATATAGAGGAAAGCGTTCCACATGACTCAAGATTCGCACGCCGGCGAGGCCGGCTCCACTTACGCGCCGAACGTGCCCGTGCCCGACGCGCGCCGCCAGTTCCGCACCGGCGACGCCTTCGCGTTGTGGTTCTCGCTCGGCATCGGCCTGCTGGTGGCGCAGGCGGGCGCGCTGCTCGTGCCCGGCCTCTCGCTGCCGCACGCGCTCACGGCCATCGTCATCGGCAGCGTGATCGGCGTCGTGCTGCTCGCGCTCGCGGGCGTGATCGGCACGGACACTGGCCTCGCCGCCATGTCGTCGCTGCGCCCGACGCTCGGCATCCGTGGCGTCTCGGTTCCGGCCGTCATCAACATGGTGCAGCTCGTCGGCTGGGGCTCGTTCGAGATCATCGTGATGCGCGATTCCGCCGATGCGCTCGCCAGGCAAGCCCTCGGCTTTTCGATGCCGCTCATCTGGACCGTGATCTTCGGCACGCTGGCGACGCTGCTCGCCGTGAGCGGCCCGCTCTCGTTCGTGCGCCGCTTCCTGCGCACGTGGGGCATCTGGCTGCTGCTCGCGGGCGCGGGCTGGCTCACGTGGAGCCTGCTCGTGAAGCACGATCTCGGCGCGCTGATGCGCCGCCCCGGCACGGGCGACATGCCGTTTGGCAGCGCCATCGACCTCGTGGTGGCGATGCCGCTCTCGTGGCTGCCGCTCATCGCCGACTACACGCGCTTCGGGCGCAAAGCGGGCGAGACCTTCCGCGGCACGCTGTTCGGCTATGGCATAGCGAACCTCTGGTTCTACGCGCTCGGCGCGATCTACGGCCTGGCCGCGGGCGGCGGCGACGCGCTCCTCACCACGGCGCTCGCCCAGGCCGGCGGCGGCTTTGCGCTGCTGCTCGTGCTCATCGATGAAATCGACAACGCGTTCGCCGATATCCACTCGGCCGCGGTCTCGACCGGCACGTTCTGGACGCGCGCCAGCGTGCCCTGGCTCTCGGCAGCGTTCGGCGCGCTGTGCACGCTGATCGGCCTCGTCGTGCCGATGGCGAAATACGAGAACTTCCTGCTCTTCATCGGCTCGGTGTTCGCGCCGCTCTTTGGCGTGGTGCTCGCCGATCACTTCATCGTGCGCCGCCGCCGTATCGACGCCGGGGCGCTCGCCGATCTGAACGGCGCGTATGGCTATTCGGGCGGCTGGCACGTGAGCGCGTTCATCGCGTGGGCGCTCGGCATTGGCGCGTATCACGCGCTCAACCAGTGGCTGCCGAATCTCGGTGCGACGCTGCCCGCGCTCGTGATCGGCGCGCTGTGCTATCTCGCGCTCGCGGGGCGCCGGCGCGCGGCTTACGCGTAAGGCTTCGACGTTCGATCAAGCAATAAAAAACGCCACGATCTCCGTGGCGTTTTTTTGGTGAAGCGCGAGGCGTTATTCGCAGTGGCCGCAGCCGCCCTGGTGCGCATGGTGTGCATGGTCATCGGCGGGCAGATGCTGCGCGGCCTGTGCCGTGATCCCGAGACGCTGCAGCAGCTTGCGGTCGGCTTCCGCCTGCGGGTTGCCGGTGGTGAGCAGCTGGTCGCCGTAGAAGATCGAGTTCGCGCCCGCCATGAAGCACAGCGCCTGGAGCGCGTCGTCCATCTGCTCGCGGCCCGCCGACAGACGCACCATGGCCTTCGGCATCGTGATGCGCGCCACCGCGATCGTGCGCACGAACTCGAACGGATCGAGCGGATCGGTGCCTTCGAGCGGCGTGCCGCTCACCTGCACGAGATTGTTGATGGGCACCGACTCCGGGTACGGCTCCATGTTCGCGAGCTGGGCGATCAAGCCCGCGCGCTCGCGGCGCGACTCGCCCATGCCGACGATGCCGCCGCAGCACACGTTGATGCCCGCGTCACGCACGCGCTCGAGCGTCTCCAGGCGGTCCTCGTAGGTGCGCGTCGAGATGATCTGGCCGTAGAACTCGGGCGAGGTGTCGAGGTTGTGGTTGTAGTAGTCGAGGCCAGCATCGGCGAGCGCCTTCGCCTGATGATCTTCGAGCATGCCGAGCGTCACGCAGGTTTCGAGGCCCATGGCCTTCACGCCGCGGATCATGTCCTTGATCGGTTCGAGATGGCGGTCCTTCGGATTGCGCCACGCCGCGCCCATGCAGAAGCGCGTCGCGCCATTCGCCTTCGCGCTGCGCGCGGCGGCCAGCACGGCGTCGACTTCCATCAGCTTGCTCGCGTCGAGGCCCGTGTCGTGATGCGACGACTGCGGGCAGTACGCGCAGTCTTCCTCGCAGCCGCCGGTCTTGATCGAGAGGAGCGTCGAAAGCTGCACGGCGTTCGCGTCGAAATGCTCGCGATGCACCTGCTGCGCGCGGAAGATCAGGTCGTTGAACGGCAGCTCGTAGAGCGCGGCAACGTCGGCGACGCGCCAGCGCGAAGCGGCGTCGCTTTGCGCCTGAGCGGCGGCGGCCTTCGTGACGGGAACGCTGACGGTTTGGATTTGAGTCATGGTGTCGTGGTCCTTCGAGACGGTGACGGTATAAGCGGAGACGCGCACTCAGCGCGGCGCGACGAGGTGCGCGAGCAAGGCGTCGATATTCAGGTGTCCTGCTGCATCGTCGGCGCTCGCGCCGCGCATGTGCGGCACGACGCCGATGAGCGGCGCGCGGTAGTGGGCCGCGAGGCGCTCGCGCAGCGCGGCGATGTTCTCTTCGGGGAACGTCATGGCCGGGTCGATGCGGTTCGCGACCCAGCCCGCGAGCGTCAAGCCGCGCGCGGCAATGGCCTCGGCGCTCAGCAGCGCATGGCTGATGCAGCCGAGCCGCATGCCCACCACGAGCACCACCGGCAGGCCGAGCGCGACAGCCAGATCCGCAGTGTCTTCAGTCGCCGTGAGCGGCACGCGAAAACCGCCCACCCCCTCCACGACGACGGCATCCGCGCGCTCGCACGCCGCCTTGTAGCACTCGACGATGCGCGCCATATCGAGCGTCACGCCTTCCAGCGCGGCGGCGATGTGCGGCGCGGCGGGCTCCTTGAGGAGGAACGGCGTGCGGATTTCGGGCGGCAGCAGCACGCTCGCCGCGGCGTCGAGCTGATCGGCGTCTTCGTTGTGCCAGATGCCATCGCGCTCGCTGGCGCCCGCGGCAATCGGCTTGAGCGCCGTGGCGCGCAGCCCCGCGCGGGCGAAGCCGCGCAACAGCGCCGCGCTCACGAAGGTCTTGCCGATCTCGGTATCGGTGCCGGTGACGAAGAGCGAAACCGTCATTGCGCGAGTTCCTGCGCGTTTGTGCGTGCCTCAAGGCTCGCGCGCTGCAGCGATGCGTTCAGCCGGTCGAGGTCCGCATCCGAATGCGCGGCCGAAAGCGAAATGCGCAGCCGCGAGGTGCCCTCGGGAACGGTGGGCGGCCGGATGGCGGGCACCCACAGGCCGTCGCGCTCGAGCGCGGCCTGCAGCGCCAGCGTCGCCTCGTTCGCGCCGATGACGAGCGGTTGCACGGCGGTGTGCGAATCGACGGGCTGCCAGCAGGTTTGCCCGAGCAGCGAACGCGTACGGGCGACCAGATGCTTCAGGTGCGCGCGCCGCGCATCGCCCTCCTCGCCCTCGATCAGACGCAGGCTCGCAGACACCGCATGCGCGACCGCCGGCGACGAAGCCGTCGTGAAGATATACGGTCGCGCACGCTGCACGAGCCATTCGATCACCGTGCCGTGCGCGCAGACGAACGCGCCCGCAACGCCCGCCGCCTTGCCGAGCGTGCCGACCATCACGAGATGCTCCGAGCGCAGCGCGGCATCCGCCAGCGCGCCGCGGCCCTGCGGGCCGAGCACGCCGAAGCCGTGCGCATCGTCGACCACGAGCCACGCGCCGTGCTTCTCCGCGAGCTCGACCAGACGCGCCAGCGGTGCGACATCGCCGTCCATGCTGAACACGGTGTCGCTCACGATCACCTTTGCGCTCGCGTCGGAGGCTTCCAGCATCGCGGCGAGCGCTGTCGTGTCGGCATGCGGATAGATCTGGATTTCGGCACGCGAGAGCCGCGCGCCGTCGATCAGCGACGCGTGGTTGAGCGCGTCGGAGAATATCGTCGTGCCGCGGCCGGCGAGCACCGTGAGCACGGCGAGATTCGCCATGTAGCCGGTGCTGAAGTACAGCGCGCGCGGCGCATCGACGAAACCGCCTGCGAACGCCGCGAGATCGTCTTCGAGTTGCGCATGCGCGCGCGAGTGGCCGCCCAGCAGATGCGAGCCGCCGCTGCCCGCGCCGTAGCGCTGCGCACCTTCGGCCATGGCCGCGATCAGTTGGGGATGCGCGGCGAGACCGAGGTAGTCGTTGCTCGCAAAGCCAATGGTCGCGCGGCCGTCCACCTGCATATGGGCGCTGCAAGGCGTGTCGGCGGTGCGGCGGCGGCGGCGCAGGCCGCGCGCGTCAATGTCGCGCAGGCCCTTTTCGAGGGTGTCGAGCAGCGCGTTGTGATGATGCGCCATGTCAGAGGTCCTCCGCGACAGTGGCGTCGAAAGTCTCGCGCGTGCGGGTTGCGAGGAACGCCTGCATTTCGTTGTCCAGAATATATGGCGGCATGACGTAGACCGTCGTGCCAATCGGGCGCAGCAGCAGTTCGCGCTGCAACGCGTGCTCGAAGAAGCGGCGCGAGAACGTAGCCGCGCGCTGCGGGTCTTTGAGCGCCACGTCGAACGCGAGAATCGTGCCGCTCTGGCGCAGGTTGCGCACGAGCGGATGCGCGGCGAACGGCTCGAACAATGCGCGCAGTTGCGCCGATTTGCGTGCGTTCGCCGCGAGCACGTCGTCGCGCTCGAACAGGTCGAGCGTAGCGAGCGCGGCGCGGCACGCGAGCGGATTGCCCGTGTACGAATGCGAATGCAGGAAGCCGCGCGTGGTGTCGTCGTCGTAGAAAGACTCGTAGATGGCGTCGCGCGACAGCACGATCGAAAGCGGCAGATAGCCGCCGCTAATGCCCTTCGAAAGCGTGAGCAGATCGGGCCACACGCCCGCCTGCTCGCACGCGAAGAACGTGCCGGTGCGTCCGCATCCCACGGCGATTTCGTCGGCGATCAGGTGGACGCGGTGGCGATCGCACAGCGCGCGCAAGCCCCTGAGATACGCGGGATCGTGCATGGCCATGCCCGCCGCGCACTGCACGAGCGGCTCGACGATCAGCGCGGCGATACGCCCTTCGCGTTCGACGAAAAGACGCTCGACATCGGCGAGCGCGCGAGCCGCTACGTCGGCTGCGCTTTCGCCGGGCTGCGCCGCGCGCGCGTCGGGCGAAGCGACCACATGCGCGTGATGCAGCAATGGATCGTAAGCATCCCTGAAGAGCTTCACATCGGTCACGCCCAGCGCGCCGATGGTCTCGCCGTGATAGCTGTTGGCAAGACAGACGAACTCGCGCTTGTCGCTTTCGCCGCGGTTGCGCCACGAATGAAAGCTCATCTTGAGCGCGATCTCGACCGCCGACGCGCCATCGGAAGCGAAAAACGCATGGCCGAGCACGCCGCCCGTGAGCGCCGAAAGACGCTCGGCCAGCTCCACGGCGGGCTCGTGCGTGCAGCCCGCAAGCATCACGTGCTCGAGCGTGTCGAGCTGCGCCTTGAGCGCGGCATTGATCGACGGATTGGCGTGGCCGAAGAGGTTCACCCACCACGAACTGATCGCGTCCAGATAGCGGCGGCCTTCGCGGTCATGAAGCCACGGACCAGCGCCCCGCGCGACGGCCACGAGCGGCAGGCGCTCGTGATGTTTCATCTGGGTGCAGGGGTGCCACACGGCGCGCAGGCTGCGTGCGACCCAGTCGGTCGCGGCGCGATCTTCGCGGGCAAGGGGCGATTGCGAATTCAAGTACGACTCCTGATACGACAGCGGGACCGAGATTAACGTTTTAGCTGCCGCAATGCACTACCCCGAAGATCGCCCTCCAGACCGCGCCGGCGCGACGTTCCGCGCGGTTCAGGGCAGCTCGGGTCCAATCGAAAAAAAAGACCTGAAAAGCGCGGAGATGACGACGGCAAAGTGAACCCGCCTTATGCAAAAAAATCTGCGCGCCGCTGCGAAATTGCAGAACGTGGGACGGCGCATGCGGCATTTTTGACGCCGGACCGCCTGTGGCAAAGCAGCGATGAGCCGGACTAAGGCCCGGCGACAGGTGCGCGCTTGCGGAAACTGGCGAGCGGAAACGAAGAGCAAAACGGCCCGCTGTGGGGCCGCATGCTGCTGAACAAAAAGAAACGGGAACAGCTTGAACCCGGCGGCGCCCGCCGGGCAGCGAGCCTTACCGGCTCGCCAGCGCGTGGCCGCTGCCGTCGGTGTTGTCGTTGTCCGCGGTGGCGTGCGCGTCGTCGCCGCTGTCGCCGTTCTGTGCGGTCTGCGTCCCGCCGTTGTTCCAGACCACCGAGTTGTTCACGGCGTAGAGGCGGCACGGATCGGAGCTGTGCTTTTCGCAGTTCGAGATGGCCACGGCCATCGGGTTGTCGCCGCCTTCGGCCCACGACCATGCGCCGGAGTCGGACACCGCGAACGCGCGGCTCGGATACTGCTTGAGGAAGTTGCGATAGCCGTCGCGGCCTGCCTGATCGACGAAGGGCACCGCCCCCACCGAATCGATCGCCGCGTAGCCGGTGCCGTGCGGCGCGGCCGGCGTGGCCACGCGGTACTGCACCGCCGTCGGGAGACCACGGTTCGCGAGGAACGCCTCGACCGTGGGCCACCAGATCTTCACGCCGTCGCGATCGCCCACGAGCCGATGCGCGTCGTTCTTGTATGCACCGAAGTCCACGAGCTTCGCCATCGCGGCCGGGCGGTTCTCATCCGTTTGCGCGTCGCGGTACGCGGCGAACATCTTCGTGACGAGATCGGGCGACCACACCGAATCGTTGTCGCCATAGAGCCAGAGCGAGGCCACGTGCGCCTTGGCGCCGTAGTCGCCGAACGCCTGGGTCAGGTTGTTCTGCCAGCCCGTGCAGGCGTCCTGGCGCAGGCCGCCCGAGAAGTTGATGAGCGCACGCACGCCGTTCGCCGCCTCGGTGCCGTAAGCCATGGTGGCAAGGCCGCCGTGCGAGGTGCCCGCAACGATGATCTGGCTCGCGTCGACATACGACTGCTTCGACATGTACGCGATGGTCGCGGCGACATCCGCCGCCTGGCCAAGGCCATTGCTCGCGACGTCGCAGCCGTCCTGCTGGTACGAGCCGCCCGAATCCGCGAAGCCCTGGCGGTTCGGCGCGACGACGACATAGCCGCGGCGCACGAATTCGCGCGCGAACGAAAGCGGATCGCTGCGTGCCTGGAGGCGCGGGTCGCCCGGGATCTTGCCGTGGTTGAAGATCACCATCGGGAACGGGCCATGACCGTCCGGACGGTAAACCGTGGTTTCGAGCGTGACGTCGCCGGCGGCGTCCACCGGAACGCGGATCACCTGCTCGTTCATGTCGGCGCGCACGACGGGCAGATACGCGTCGTCGAGCGCGATGCGCGGGACGTTGGCGCTACCGAGAGGACCGCCTGCGAGGTTCGATTGGGAAGCGCTGGAGGAATGCGTTGCCGGGGCGTTGGCGGCGACTTGCGGTTTCGCGTTCGCGTTCGCACCTGCCGGTTCGGAGAGCGACGCTGCGTGCGCGACCGAAAGCACACACGCGGTGCCGGCTACAACCCATCCGGTAAGGAGCTTTCTGAACGCCATACGCAACACCCACCTGCAAAAGACCTGCTGAGAATCCGACTTCCGTCCGACCCGCACTCCTGCCCTGTTCCTGCCATGTGCACTTTGCAAGGCACAACGAGACACCGTTGCGCCTGGCCGCGAAGCCAGGAGCGGGCGTGTGACCCGTAACGGGGGAGTACTTCGATCGGAACACCTGCGCGGCGCAGTTCTATCGTCGATCAGACCCGCCGCCAGCACCCGTTTTCAGTCGATGAAGCCGCAGGTGAAAAGAGCCTTTTCACTATGCACTTACGTATCGAGCCGGGCACCGTGATTAGATACTCGCACGACAAATAATTGTTGTGCAATTCAGGGGTAACCCGGCATAAGGCATGCCAACGATGGCGCAGGCCTTGAGGTGTCGGACGCGCGCGGCGTTGAGCTGGCGCGCACGTAGCGGCATGAAGAAAAAGGTCAGGGTGGCGGGCGTCGCGTGAGGGCAACAGTCGGCGAATCTATGCAGTAAGTGCTTGTTTGCAAAGACGTTGCAAGCGGCGCTATCGCGCCGGTCAGCGATTCGTCAGTCAGATGAAACATCGCCGTCGACATAGCGCCAGCGGCCGTCGCTGCCGCGCGTGAAGCGGCTCGTTTCGCGCAGCCGGAACGCGCGGCCGCCCGTTTTGTAGCGCGCGACGAATTCGACGATCGCATGCGTCTCGTCACGTTGCTCGTGGCGCTTGATGGCCAGTCCGAGCCAGCGCGGCGCGCCATCGGCTGCGGGGTCAACGTCGAGATCGGCGGGACAGGTCTCGGGCGCCCACGTCGCGCGCAAATACGCTTCGACGCCCAGCACGTAGGCCGTATAGCGCGAACGCATCAGTTCGAGCGCCGTGGCGGGCACTGCCGCGTCGTCGATGAAGCGGCCGCAGCACTCGGCGTAGCGCGGCGCCCTGGCGGCAGGCTTGTGGTTGGGCGCGGCTCCGCCACAGGGACAATCGGCTGGCCGGGCAGCGCGAGGAGGTTCAGCGTTCATCGGTTCGGGGCTCCGTTCGCTGCCAGCGCGAGTGCGCGGGCGAGGCGAATGGCGTGCGGGGCGCCATCGCCCCGCTACGCGAGGCCGCAAGCGTAGCGCAGACGGGCGGCGCTTTACCAGTCGAGTTCGGTGCCGTCGTACTGGAAGAAGCGGCCGTTGAAGACATCGCGCGCGGCGGCCGCCTCGGCCACCACTTCGCGCATGCCGGCGACGCTAACCGTCGGGTCGATCGCCGCATGCGCGCCGCCCATGTCGGTGCGCACCCAGCCGGGATGGAGCGCGACGCAGGTGGCGCGGCGCGTTTGCAGCGAGGTGATCTTCAGCACGTCGTTGAGCGCGGCCTTGCTCGCGCGATAGAGCCAGCCCGTCGTGCCGGTGGTCTCCGTAATGCTGCCCATGCGGCTCGACAGCACGCCGAGCACGCCATGAGCCTCGTCGACGAGCGGCAGCAGGATCGGGATCAGTTGCATCGGGCCGCGCACATTGGTGTTCATCACGTATTCGAAGTCTTCGGCCGAGATGGACTCCACGCCTTCGGTGCGTGGGCCATATACGCCGGAGACGACGAGCGCGACGTCCAGACGCTCGCCGTCGAGCTTCCAGCCGAGCGCGGCAATGTCCTCGGGCCGCGCGATGTCGAGCTGGAAGGTCTGCGCGCCGATTTCGCGCAAGGCTTCGAGCGCTTCGGGTCCGCGCGCCGTGGCCAGCACGCGCCAGCCGGCCTTCGCGTATTGCCGCACGAACTCGAGACCCAGGCCCCGCGACGCGCCCACGATCAACGCTGTTTTCATCTCGTCACCTTTGTCATCTGTGCCTGGAAACCGCTGCAGCGCGCCGCCTCCCCGTCATGCAAAGCGGCGCGTTGCCTCAGGCGCTAGCCTACAGCAGTTCGACGCCCATCGCCGTGGCCTCTCCGCCGCCGATGCACAGCGTCGCCACGCCGCGCTTGCCGCCGCGCGCGCGCAACGCGCCGATCAGCGTGACGAGGATGCGCGCGCCCGAGGCGCCGATCGGATGGCCGAGCGCACACGCGCCACCGTTCACGTTGACCTTCTCGTGCGGCAGGTCGTGCTCCTTCATCGCGGCCATCGTGACCACGGCGAAGGCCTCGTTGATCTCGTAGAGATCGACGTCGCCCGCCTTCCAGCCGGTCTTCTCGAACAGCTTTGCGATCGCGCCCACCGGCGCCGTCG
>Ga0306920_100013856_pt1 | contig 10993 bp, 10 predicted proteins | sample flu12Cox44000170_FD_204666 | JGI IMG/M metagenome (GOLD analysis project Ga0306920, IMG submission 204666) | Lab enrichment of tropical soil microbial communities from Luquillo Experimental Forest, Puerto Rico - flux4day.12C.oxic.44.000.170 (v2)... | ecosystem: Environmental > Terrestrial >...
TTACATGCGCCAGAACATGACGGAGTCGATCGCGATTGTCTGATTCGCGGTTGGACGCGGACGCTGAATCACAGCGTTCCGCGTCATCGGGTGCCACCGAGGCGGCGCCGCTCACCGAACGAGGAAGCCGTAAGTCAGCGGGTCACGCTCGTCCACGATCCAGGTCGCAAAGCCGCACACAAACGCCTTGCCTTCGACTTCCGGAATCACCGCCCTGAAGCCGCCGACCATCGTCTCGCTGAGTACACGTCCCTTGAAGACGGTGCCGATGATGGACTCATTCACAAGGGTCTCGTCTTTGCCGAGTTCGCCGCGCAGGTACAACTGGGCGACGCGCCCGCCGGTCCCGGAGCCGGTCGGTGAGCGGTCCACCTCGCGGTCAGCAAACACGCAGCAGTTCGCTTGCGTCGAGCCTGCGTGTCGCGGTGTGTTGGCAATGATGGTTCCGTAAATGTGATTGATTTCCGGAATGTCGGGATGCTCGACGGGGTACGCTTTGTTGGCGGCTTCCTTCACCTCGGCGCCGAACCGGATGAGTGCCTCGACCGACGACTCGCGAACTTCGAGGCCATGCGGCTGACCGTCGGTATAAAAATAGAAGGCGCCGCCGAAGGCGATGTCGCCCTTCACCGTGCCAAAGGAAGGCGTCTCGACAGTCACATCCCGCTTCCAGATGAACGACGGGACGTTCACGAAGCGCACATTGCCGGCGTGCTCGCCATCCCACTGAACGAATGCTTCGATGAAGCCACATGGAGCGTCAATGCCGACGCGCGTTTCCGGAATCTGGCGCTGCACCCAGCCAAGTTCGACCGCAGCGGTGGACAGCGCGATAACGCCGTGTCCGCAGTGGTCGCTATAGCCCTCGTTGTGGAGGAAGATGATGCCGAAGTCGGCGGTCGGGCTGACCGGTTCGGTCAGATAGCCGCCATACATGTCGGCGTGGCCACGCGGCTCGAACATCAACGCGGTGCGGATTTCGTCGGCGTTTTCCTTCAACCACGCACGACGCTTCACGATCGTGTCGCCAGGGAGGCGAGGGAGGCCACTGGTGACGATACGGAAGGCTTCGCCGCCGGTATGGACTTCGACTGTCGAAATGGTACGCGTAGTTTTCATGATGTTTTCACATGTGCCTCGTGGTTGATCACTTGAACTGCTGTTGTGACGACGCCCCTTTGGCTCCATCCGGCGCGGGCGAAGCCCGGATACCGGGCGCTGGCTTCGAGCGCCCGAAGGCAGGCAAGCGGCGGCATTGGAAAAAGCGCCATAAACTGTAACGGAAATGACCGGTCGGAAGGCCGCAGAGTAGCTCAGGTTTTTTCGACACTATTATTTGTTGTAGCGGGCAACCCTGGCAACGCGTTCGTCAACGACATCCGGGAGGCGTAACTGTGGAACTGACCGACTTCGACACACTGACTTTCGACTGCTATGGCACCCTGATTGACTGGGAGAGCGGCATTTTCGATGGCCTCAAGCCTCTGCTCGAGCGCGCCAGGACGCCGCTCACACGCGACCAGGTTCTGGAAGCGCACGCTCGCCACGAGTCGTCGCAGCAGAAGTACACGCCGGCCAGGCGATACCAGGAACTCCTGCCGATCGTCTACAAGCGATTGGCCGAGGAATGGGGGCTGTCGTTCACGCACGAGGAGTGCCTGGTGTACGGACGCTCGGTGCGGGACTGGCCGGCATTTGAAGACTCGGCAGCCGCGCTGCAGTACCTGAAAAGGCACTACAAGCTGGTCATTTTGTCCAACGTCGACAATGAGACCTTCACCTGGAGCAACGCAAGATTGCAGGTTGAATTCGACGCAATCATCACCGCGGAAGATGTAGGCTCGTACAAGCCGTCGCCGAGAAACTTCGAATATATGCTCGAAAAGCTCGGAGACCGTGGTATCAAGAAAGAGAAAATCCTTCACACGGCCGAAAGCCTCTTCCATGACCACAAGCCTGCGAACGGGTTCGGTCTGGCTTCATGCTGGATTTACCGTCGTCACGCGCAGCCAGGCTTTGGCGCGACGATGGATCCCGGCGCGCAGCCGAATATCGACTTCCGCTTCAACAGCATGGCAGATTTTGTGAAGGCCCACCAGGCGTCACTGGCGAAGAAGTAAGGGAACGTTGTCTCGCCGGCATCGAGGACGAGGCCATTCTCGTTTACCGTGCGGACAAGTCGTCACTGGCGCACCATAGGCACATTCGCAGCGACTTTGTTCAGATTCTCCTGATCACCCACTATGCCCACGCCTTCCGAAGAAGATTCGCCGAGAGCACGCCTTGCGCAAGCTCGCCGGCTACTCGCACTCGCTCAAACGGGTTTGCACTACGCGACGAGCCCCTTCGACAAGGAAAGGTATGCCGAAATTGCAGGCATCGCGCATCAGCAACTCGCAGAAATGGCTTCGATGCGATCTTGCGATGTCGCCGCGCTTTTTGCGTCAGAAACGGGATATGCCAACCCAAAACTCGATGTCAGATGCGCGGCCTTCAATGAGGCCGGGCAAATCCTCCTCGTGCGAGAGGCCGTGGATGGCTTGTGGTCTCTGCCCGGGGGCTGGGCCGATGTAGGCGTCTCGCCCGCCGGGAATGCGGCGAAGGAGGCTCGCGAAGAAAGCGGCTACACGGTGAACATCGTCCGGCTGCTGGCGGTGTGGGATATGCTCAAGCACGGTCATCCGCCTTCCGTGTTTCACATCTGGAAATTGGTCTTCCTTGGGGAAATCGTGCGAGCGGGCGAGATATGCGGTGCTGAAACCGATGCGGCTCAGTTTTTCGACGTCGATGACCTTCCCGCTTTATCGCAGGGCCGAATTCTCCCTGAACAGATTCGACGGCTGCACAGGCTGCGCAACAGCGGCGATGTCGAGTTCGACTGAGATCAGCGGCGCACTACGGCCGCTCCGTTTGAACGTTTCATTTGATGTCACCCATATCGAATGCAAAGCGAACCGCAAGTCAGTGTGATTCGGCAGATTCCGCGCAGTGTGTGGGTGCTCGGCTGTGTCAGTCTGTTCATGGACATTTCATCCGAAATGATCCACAGCCTGCTGCCGATGTTTCTGGTGGCAAGCCTCGGCGCCAGCGCTGGCGCGCTTGGCTTCATCGAAGGCATGGCGGAGGCAACCGCCCAGATCGTCAAGGTGTTTTCGGGCACGCTGAGCGACTATCTGGGCAATCGCAAATGGCTGGCAGTCGCCGGATATTCACTTGGCGCGCTGAGCAAGCCTCTTTTTGCCGTTGCGCCTACCGTTGGCGTCGTGGTGACGGCGCGCATCATGGACCGGGTGGGGAAGGGTATCCGGGGCGCGCCTCGCGATGCGCTCATCGCGGATGTCACGCCGCCGCCCCTGCGCGGTGCGGCCTTCGGACTCCGTCAGTCGCTCGACACCATCGGCGCGCTTCTCGGGCCGCTGCTGGCCGTTGCGATCATGCTGGTGTCGGCAGATAACTTTCGGCTCGCATTCTGGATTGCCGTTATTCCCGCAGTGCTCACCGTCGCGCTGCTGACGTTTGGCATCAAGGAGCCCTTGCATGAGCCTTCCGTCAAGAAAGGCAATCCCGTGACCTGGGAGAGTCTCAGGCAGCTTGGCGCGAACTATTGGTGGGTGGTCGGCGTGGGCGCTGTTTTCGCGCTGGCGCGGTTCAGCGAGGCTTTCCTGGTGCTTCGCGCGATGGGGAGCGGCGTATCGATTGCGCTTGTTCCACTTGTGATGGTGGCGATGAATTTCGTTTATGCACTCTCGGCGTATCCGTTCGGCAAACTCGCGGACACGATGAGCCACACCCGGCTGCTGGTAGCTGGCCTCATTGTATTGACAGGCTCCGACCTCGTCCTTGCGCGCGGCACCCATTGGACCATAGTCCTCGTGGGCGTTGCGCTCTGGGGATTGCACATGGGAATGACCCAGGGGCTATTCTCTGCGATGGTCGCGCATACGGCGCCGCCAAATCTGCGGGGCACCGCGTTTGGTTTCTTCAACCTGCTGAGCGGAGTGGTGACGCTGGTATCGAGTGTTATCGCGGGCCAGTTGTGGGAACACTTCGGCGCGGCCACTACGTTCTATGCAGGCGCAGCATTCTGTGTCGTCACTGTTGTGCTGCTCCTGGTCCATCCGACGCCGGTCGCCAGCGAAGCGCGCTAAGTCATGGGCGGAACGGCCTTTCAATCATGCCGATGGCTTTGAGCGATGCCGCCGGAGAAGGGTGACCAGGTGTTCAGGAGGCTCCGAGTGGCGTCAGTTTGTTCGTTGCCAGACGCGTGCCAGAAAATGGATCTTGCCGCCAGTCCACCGTGCCGCGCTCCTTTGCTTCCGGTTCCAGCGTTGCGCTGATTGCAAAATGCGCGAGCGACTGACCCGCGCTGGTGGCTTGCACAACCCACCGCGGAGCAACGCCTTTTCCGTCCCACGTGTGACCCGCTGCGTCGCGGTAGCGTACGGCGCGCAAACGTTCCTGGTCCGCGGCGATTGACGCGGCCACATCGTCCGGTTCGATGCCGAATTCGGCCATCCTGCGCCGCAGATAGGCAACTATGCTTTCGCGTTTTCGTTCGTCCATTTAGGTATGCTTTTCTTTGAATGCAACGCTCGAGCAGATGAGTGCAGGTTGCATGCCGCCAGGATAACACACTTGAAGGGGTGTCCCTGGCGGCGGCCGCGAAAGCCTCAATCGGAAATCATGTGGTTGGCTTCTGGGAACGGGCTGCTTCTTGTTGTGCGGCCCGTTCCTCCGCATGGGCCTTCGCAACGTGATGTCCCACGATGCAGCCACCGACCGCGCCCGCGACTGCATGGTGACCCGCATAGTGTCCGGCGACGCCGCCCACGACCGCGCCCTTCAGGCAGCCGGCTGCATGTGCTGATCCGGCTGCCGCCAGTCCTAAACCGGCAGCCGCAGCAAGGATCCTGATTCTGTTATTGATGTTCATGATGGTCATCGGTGTGAAATTTCAGCTTCTGGATTGGCTCAATAGCCCCAGCGATCATGGTCGCGCCACTCCCGCTCACGCCATTGGTGCTCGCGCCGTTCGCGTTGTCGCCATTCATGTTCGCGCCACTCGCGCGCACGCCAGTCATCGTCGCCGCGCCAGGCCACCGCGACTGGCGGAGGCGCATACGCAACGGGCGGCGGAGCGACGTACACCGGCTGAGCCGGGGCGTAGGCGACGCCCAAGGCTACGTCTACGTGGGCGAACGCAGCGGTCGACGCTGCCAGCGCCGCCGCACCCAATACCACGCCGAGAATCGTCTTCTTCATTTCGCTGCTCCTGCGCACTTGATGTGCGTTGCTGGTGAGTACGGTTCGGAGTGTAGGCGGGGGGCTCAGACACAGGTGCAACGGCGGTGCGAGATTCGTAACGGCGCGTTATCAGGACGCTGCGCTCGCGTTTACCGTCATGGGAGAAATCGTTTGCCGCTCTCACCAAATCCTTGGCTCGTAAGCGAAGTATGGCCAAGGGTTACGAGTAACTCATTGATAGCGTCTTCGATGTCTACGTTCCCTCTGATGCAAGCGTCAACGCCCGTCCGGTCACGATAGTTGTCGCCACCCCGCATGTGCGCTCAAACCCGGGATGTCGAGACTCCCGGATTACCGCTTGCAAGACGCGCATCGAGGGTAGCGGGTGGAGGGCGTTAGCTGACGTCCGCGCCCCCAAGTCACCCGAATTTCGTGTGCCGAACCTGCCGCGCCCGCTCCGGCGCCTGATGAAAACCCTGGTGAGCGGGCTCTTTTTGACTGATTGACATATGACGTCTCACCTAATACCTTGATGAGTGAGCCGACTCGATCAGAGCGGTCGCCGCCGGCCAGGTGCTTCTCTATCAGGTCAGTGCACTTCCAGGTCATCGGGAGCGAATGAGCTGATTCAGGCAAAAGTGGTTCGATTGACTATTTCTCACTGACCGAAACAAGTTGAGGTATCCCATGAAAGTTCCGTTTACATACAAGCGTGTCGCGCTCGTCGTTTCCGTGGCGACAGGGTCCGCGCTGTTCAGTTCAGGTGCCTTCGCGGGCGACGTCGTGATCGGCTTTGCCGCACCGCTGACAGGCGGATCGGCGCACTACGGCATCGATCTGAAGCGTGGCGCGGAACTGGCGATCGACGACGCCAATGCACAAAAGCTCGTCATCGGCGGCCAGCCCGTGCATTTCGTGCTGGACGCGGAAGACGATCAGGCCGATCCGCGCGTGGGGTCGCAGGTGGCGCAGAAGATGGTGGACGCGAAGGTGGCGGGCGTGGTCGGCCACTTCAATTCGGGCACCACGATCCCGGCTTCGCGCATCTACAACACGGCGGGCATTCCGATGGTCTCGCCCACGGCGACCAACCCCACATTGACCTCGCAAGGCTTCGGCAACGTCTTTCGCGTGGTGAACTCGGACGCGCAGATGGGGCAGCTGGCGGGCCACTCGGCGGTGGAGGCGCTCAAGGGCAAGAGCATTGCCGTGATCGACGACCGGACGGCGTTCGGACAGGGCATGGCCGACGAGTTCGTCAAAGGCGTGACCCAGGCGGGCGGCAAGATCGTGGACCGGGAATTCGCCACGGACAAGGCCGTCGACTTCAAGGCGCAGCTGACCCGCATGAAATCGTTCAATCCCGACGTGGTGTTCTGGGGCGGTCTCGATCAGCAGGCGGGCATGCTCGTCAAGCAGATGCGCCAGCTGGGCATGCGCGCGACGTTGCTGGGCGGCGGCAGCTTCGAGAACGAAACCTTCCTGAACGTCGCAGGCGAGAGCGCGAACGGTGCGGTGTCCTGGGACTACGGCGTTCCGCTGTCAAAGATGAAACAAGGCAAGGATTTCGACAACAAGATGAAGGCGAAGTACGGCGAGGGCGTGGTGGCCTATGCGCCTGCGGCATATGACGCGACGTGGGTGCTCGTCAATGCGATGAAAAAGGCGAATTCGACAGATCCCAAGGTCTACGGTCCGTTGATCAAGTCGGTCGCGTTCACGGGCATCTCGGGCGACATTGCGTTCATGCCGAACGGGGACATGAAAGACCCGGCTGCAACGTTCTACAAGGTGATCGACGGGAAATGGGTTCCCCAGGCGGTCGCGTACGGCGAAAAGGTTTCGCCGCTGCAGAACTGACTGGAGAGCGGCTGTCGCGCCTGATTGCCTTCAGCTTAATCAGGAATGCATATGAAAATGCGACGTGCCCGCTTCGCCATTTGTCTAGCGGTCACACGGGCGCGGAGCGTTCCGTGCCTGTGTGACCGTCGACGGGGCGGGGGCGCGAGCAACGCGGCCGTGCTTACTCCGTGCGCGTGCTCGACAGATTGTGATAGCGCTCGAGGCTTTCGTTCAGATGGCGGCGCATGGCGCGACGCGCGGCCGCCACGTCCTGCTTTTCGATGGCGTCGAGAATATCCGCATGTTCGCGCTGGATGCGCCGGATATAGGTCTTGCGCTCCTTCGCATTCGCCTTCGCATGCTTGAGACGCAGGTCGATCGTGATTTCCTGACCCAGCGTTCGCAGGATGGACGCGAAATGCGGATTCTCGGAGCACGTCGCGACTGCGAGATGGAACTCGAAATCGGCGCGCGCGCATTCGGCGTCGTCTTCCACGGAGACGATTTCCATGCGCGCATAGACTTCCTTGAGCGCGCGCAGGTGTGCTTCGGACCGGCGCTGCGCCGCGTAGGCCGCGCTTTCGGTTTCCACCCCGATACGCAATTCGAGCACATGCATCGAATTGTTGAGCGTGGTTCCGTCGATGAAATCGGGGCTCGCCGGCTGATTTGGGGCTTCGGAAACGAACACGCCAACGCCATGGCGCGCGATCAACCGGCGTCCGAGCTTGAGCGAGGCAACGGCTTCGCGCACCACGGTGCGGCTCACGCCAAACTCTTCGCATAGTTCCGGTTCGGTCGGCAATTTGCCGCCCGGTGGGTATTCGCCGCGGTCGATCTTGTCGTTCAATGCCTGAATGACGAGTTCAGTCAGGCTGCGCCGTTTTCCGGAACTCGCGGCATTCTTCAGTAGGGTTTCAGCGTCCAGAGTCATTCCGAGTGCTCCACACCGGATCAGGAGAGCGCTGCAATTCACGGATGCAGACGTACCGCATGGCGCGGCAGTTGCTAGTCGCGTCTGACCTGCGCCGTATGACATACTATGACTGTAACACAGTCGGGCGCAGGCCCGTCCCGCCTCCCGTTGCGGCCGGAGCGGGCGATGATTTCCATCAAGCGTAGATATAGCCGCCGCTCACGATCACGTTCTCGCCGGTTGCGTAGGTGTTGCGCTCGCTGGCCATCATGACGACCCACTGCGCGATCTCTTCGGGTTCGGCGGCACGGCCGAGCGGATTGGCGCTTGCGAGCTCACCGAGGAACCCGAGCTTCTTTGCGCGGTCCGTCGCGAATCCCGCGGGCGCGACCGAGTTCACGAGAATGCCGTCCTTCGCGACTTCCTGCGCGAACGACTTCGTGAGGCTCACGACCGCGGCTTTGGTCGCGGCGTAGTGCGCGTTTTGCGGGTGCGCCTTGAAGGCGTCCACCGACGTGATGTTCACGATGCGCCCGGCCACGTGCGCTTCGACCTTCGGGCGGCCGCGCATGTGCTCGATCGCGGCGACCATCATGTGATACGTGCCTTTGATGTTGACGGCGTTTTCCAGATCCCACTCGTCGTCGGTGATTTCAAGGATGGGACGGCGCGGATAGATCGCCGCGCTGTTGACGAGGCAATCGACGCGCCCGAGCGCGGCCAGCGCCTTCGCGAAGACTGCGTGCGCGGGTTCCTTGCGCGTGATATCGCCCTCGGCGCCGAAGACCGTATGGCCTTGCGCCTTCAGGTTGTCCACCGTTTCCTCGAGCAACGGGCCGTTTTTGTCGATCAGCGCAATGCTGTGCGCCCCATCGGCGAGCATCAGTTTGGCGACGGATAGCCCGAGGCCCGAGGCACCGCCGACGATCACCACACGTTGATTTTTCATGATGCGTATGTGTCCAGTTTCATTGGGTTTTCAGTCGACCGTGACGATTTGCGAGCCGCCCGCTGCCTGGTCGGTGGGGAAGACTTCCATGCGCGAAACGTCGACCGCATCGGGCAGCGCGAGCGCCGTCGCAATCAGCTCCGCGATGCTTTCGGGCTGAATCGAGCGGTAGGCGTCGTAGAGCTTTTCGTTCGCGCCTTGCTCGCCGAGCGCCGTGCGATAGAGATTCGTTTGCACACGACCGGGCGCGATTTCGGTGACGCGCACTTTCGTGCCGAGCAGATCGCAGCGCAGCGCATCGCAGAACATGCTGATCGCCGCTTTGGTCGCGCCATAGACTGCGGTGTTGGGATGCGGGAAGCGGCCCGCGCTCGAACCCACGAAAAACAGATGGCCGCGCTTGCGCCGGACCATGCCTTCGAGCGCGAGTTGCGCGATATGCAGCGGCGCGCGCAGATTAATGTCGATCATGTCGTCGATGTCGGCGGCCGCGGTTTCGCCGAACTTCGCGATGGCGGGCAGCAGCCCGGCATTGTTCACGACAACGTCGATCGCCTCGCGCCCGAACAATTCGCGCAGCGGCGCGATATCGTGCAGATCGATGGCGAGAGGCGTGACGCCGCATGCACTCGCGAGCGCGTCGAGCGCTTTGGCGTCGCGACCGAGTGCATAGACCTTCATGCCGTCCTTGACGAGCCGCTCCGCGATCGCGCGGCCGATGCCGCTCGATGCCCCGGTAATCAACGCGGTCTGATACGAATGGGAACTCATGTCAAAAGCCTTCGTGGGTGAATGGAGAGCGGCGTCAGATCACGCCTTCTTCGAGGAACGGCTTGTTCTCGACGACCCGCGCATATCCGAGCGGCGCGAGATCGAGCGAGCGATAGCCCCCATATACGATCAACTCGCTGAGGCCGCGCCCGATAGCGGGTGACTGCTGCAAACCGTGGCCGCTGAAGCCATTCGCGAAGAGGAAGTTGGACACCTCGGGATGCGGCCCGACGATCGCATTGTGATCGAGCACGCAGAAGTCGTAATGACCCGCCCATGAATTCACGACCTTGATCGCCTCGAATGCGGGGATGCGTTCGGCGAGTGCGGGCCAGATGATTTCTTCGAATTCCGAATGAATCACGTCGAAGTCGTTGACGTCCGCGAGCGGGTCCGGGTCGGGATAGCAGCCCGTGAGGTAGTACTTGCCTTCGGGGCGGAAGAAAATGCCGGTCGTGTCGATAGTGAGCGGTACGACGCCTTCGAGCGGCGTGCGGCAATCGAACACGAACAGGCAGCGCTTGCGCGGCTCGACAGGAATGTCCAGCCCGGCAAGGCGTGCCATCGCCGGGCCGCGCGTGCCCGCAGCGTTGACCATCATGCCGCAGCCGATCGTCTCGCCGCTCTTGAGCACCACGCCCGTGATGGCCGAGCCTTCGCGCAACACGTCGACCACTTCGTTTTCGATGTATTCGATGCCAAGCGAGCGCGCCTTGCGGCGCATGCCTTGCAGCAGGCCGTAGCTGTCGAACCAGCCTTCGCCCGACTGGCCGTAGACACCGTTGACGAGCCCCTCAGTGTTGAGCCAGGAAAAGCGGGCTTTCAGCTGGTCCGGATCGAGCAGGACCACGTCGGCGCCGCATGACTGCTGCGTGGCGCAATTGCGCTCGAACATCGGCGCGCCGTTCGCGTCGCCGAGATACAGATAGCCGTTTTCCTTGAAGCCGAGTTCGGGCGCGTCGCCGTTCACGGCCACGCGCGCATGAAAGTCACGGATGAATTCCGTGCCGAACTGCGAAATCCGGATGTTCAGCGGATTCGAGAATTGATGCCGGATCGACGCGCTCGACAACGCGGTTGCCGACTTCGCATAGGTCCAGTCGCGCTCGATCACGAGAACCGAGCCGTTGAAGTCGGGATTCTCGGCGAGGAAATACGCAGTCGCGCTTCCAACGACTGCGCCGCCCACGATCACCACGTCGTAGTGAGGCTTGATTGCATGCTGTGCCATCTCAGTGCGTTCCAGATAGATCGGTGGGGAAGCGGTGCTC
>Ga0306920_100013857_pt1 | contig 10992 bp, 6 predicted proteins | sample flu12Cox44000170_FD_204666 | JGI IMG/M metagenome (GOLD analysis project Ga0306920, IMG submission 204666) | Lab enrichment of tropical soil microbial communities from Luquillo Experimental Forest, Puerto Rico - flux4day.12C.oxic.44.000.170 (v2)... | ecosystem: Environmental > Terrestrial >...
TTGCCGGTCGCAGCAGCTTCGCTAATCATCGAGATCGAATCGGCGGTTACGAGCACCGCGTCGGCGAGAGCGAGATAGGCGAAGTATGGATTTTCTCCTGAGCCATCCCAGATCGCCGTCGAAAAACCTTTGAGCCGCTCGCGCAGCGCCGCGATCCCGGCTTCTCCGGTGCGTCGCGACGGAGACACGAAGACCGAACCGCCGCGGCTGCGCAGGATGCCGGCGAGCGCCTCGGCGATCTCGCCGACGCGCCGGACCGTCAGCCGATAGGTTTTGTTGGTTCCGCCGATCAGCACCGACAGGATCGGCCGCGGCATCGCAGCGAGCGTTGGAAAACGGTGTCGTTCGGCCGCCAGTCTTGCTTCGGTGACCCGATGGACGGCGCCGCGCGTTACGATCACCCGCGGCCCGCGTAGACGATCGTGCTCGGGAACGACCAGCAGGTCGAACTCGGCACGGCCGACCCCAGGATTCTGGATCTGTGCGGCCATAGTATGCCCCCCCGCGGCCCGCCGGATCTCCAGCGCCGGCATCGCCGCATTACGGCCACAGGCGATGACTAGATCTGGCCAGGGTGATCGTAAGCTCGCACCCTTATTTCCGGCCGCCCAGAGCGGCAAGAACCAGAGCTGAGGCGGCAGCCAGACCCAAGGGAAGCGGATGGCGAGGCGTTTCTCGATGAACGGGAATCCGGTTGCCTCCGCGAGACCGAGCGCCTGGCTCGCCATTCCGGCCTTGCCATCGTGCAAAACCCAGGCGATCGGCGACGGATCGCTCGGGGTTTCGAGCAACCTGGGAGCGTCTGTCGGCGCAACAGAGGCCATCGCTTCCGTTTACGCGAGCCGCCTGCACGCGGCAAGGATGCCCCTGGACCATACGATGACTATCTCAGCCCGGGCTGACCCGTTTACGACCGCGGAGCGCGTCCTCAGCCGAAGGCGACAGTGACGACCTCATAGGATTTGGCACCGCGCGGGGTGGCGACCTCGATGCTGTCGCCCTTGCCCTTACCAATCAGCGCGCGGGCCAGCGGTGATGTAACCGACAACCGCCCTTGACTGATATCGGCCTCGTCCTCGCCGACGATTTGAAAGGTCTGCTCCTCGTCGGTTTCCTCGTCCGCGAGCGTAACCTTTGCGCCGAATTTGATCAGCGACCCTGACAGCTTGGAGACGTCAATGACCTCCGCGCGGGCGATCTTGTCCTCGATTTCCGCGAGCCGTCCTTCGATAAAGCTCTGTCGGTCGCGCGCGGAGTGATACTCAGCATTCTCAGCCAAATCGCCATGATCTCGAGCCTCGGCGATGGCGCGGATTATCGCCGGCCGGTCGACGGTCTTCAGGCGTTTCAGCTCCTCCCGGAGCCGATTGTAGCCATCGGCCGTCATCGGGATCTTGTTCATCGAAAGGGGGTTCGCATCCTGCTTACGAAAACCACGGCAGGGCTGCCGCGGAGCACTCAAAGGTATGACTGTAGTGGCGCAACTTCAAGATTGCCGGCGCGCAACGCCTTGATCGCCTGCACCGCCGCCCGCGCCCCGGCGACGGTCGTATAATAAGGGATGCCGTTGGTCAGCGCGGTGCGTCTGAGGCTAAAGCTATCGGCAATTGCCTGCGCACCTTCGGTCGTGTTGAAGACCAGCTGGACGCCGCCGCTCAACATCAAATCGACAATGTGGGGACGCCCGTCGCTCACTTTATTGATGCGCGCCACCGGTAGGCCGTGGGCGATCAGGGCCTGCGCAGTGCCGCTGGTGGCAATCAGCGCGAAGCCCATTTCGAAGAGCTGGCGGCACGGCTCGACAAGCGCCCGCTTGTCTTGATCTCGCACCGAGACAAAGACGCTGCCCTCGAAGGGCAAGTTCGTCCCGCTGCCGAGCTGGGATTTCGCAAAGGCCCGTCCGAAATCAGCGTCGAGGCCCATGACCTCGCCGGTCGATTTCATCTCGGGACCAAGGATCAGATCGACGCCGGAAAAACGCGCAAACGGGAAGACGGCCTCCTTGACCGCGACATGGCGACCATCTGTGAGACGCGAGCGGCGAAGGCGGGAGATGCTCGCGTCGAGACGATCGCCGGCCATGACCCGTGCGGCTATCTTGGCGATCGGGACGCCAATTGCCTTCGCGACAAACGGAACCGTCCGCGAGGCCCGCGGATTTACCTCGAGAACGTAGATATCATTGTCCTTGACAGCGAATTGGACGTTCATCAGACCGACTACCTTGAGCGCCAGCGCGAGGGCGACCGTCTGCTGCTCAATCTTGACGATGGTGTCGCGACCGAGGCTGTACGGCGGAAGCGAGCAGGCGCTGTCGCCGGAATGAATCCCCGCCTCCTCGATATGCTCCATAATGCCGGCGACCTCGACGGTAAATCCATCGGACACTGCGTCAACATCGACTTCGATAGCGTCTTTCAGATAACGGTCGATCAATACGGGGCTGGTTCCGGATGCCCTGACGGCATCGCGCATGTACCGCTCGAGCGCGGCGCCGTCATGGACAATCTCCATTGCCCGTCCGCCGAGGACGTAGGACGGGCGGATCATCACAGGATAGCCGATGCGAGAGGCGATCTCTGTGGCCTCGCTCGGGGAACAAGCTATGCCGCTGATCGCTTGGCGCAACCCGAGGGTCCTTAGGAGGCCTTGGAAACGGCTGCGGTCCTCGGCGAGATCGATCGCGTCGGGCGAGGTTCCGAGGATGGGAACGCGCGCCCGTTCCAGCGCCGCCGCTAGCTTCAGCGGGGTTTGCCCGCCGAACTGCACGATCACCCCGAGCAAGGTGCCGCGGCGTTCTTCGACCCGCACGATCTCGATCACGTCCTCGGCGGTCAACGGCTCGAAGTAAAGCCGGTCGGACGTGTCGTAATCCGTCGACACAGTCTCGGGATTGCAGTTGATCATAATTGTTTCAATGGCCGCCTCGTGCAGACTGTAGGCCGCGTGCACGCAGCAGTAGTCGAACTCGATACCCTGTCCGATCCGGTTGGGGCCGCCACCCAGAATGATCACTTTTCGCCGGTCGCTGGGGTCGGCCTCGCATTCCGACGAACCGGACCCGTCGCCTTCATACGAGGAGTACAAGTATGGGGTGAGTGAGAGAAACTCAGCCGCGCAAGTGTCGATGCGCTTGTAGATCGGACGCAGGTCGTAATCTCGCCGGCGCGCGGAGACCGCATCCTCGTGGAGCCCTACCAGCTTGCCGAGGCGCGCATCGGAGAAACCCATCTGCTTAAGCCGCAAAAACGCCGTGCGATCAGGCGGCAACCCATTCTGCCGTACCCGTTCCTCGGCTTCGACGATCTCGCGGATACGGTCGAGAAACCAGGTCTCGAAATGGCATGCGGCGTGAATCTCCGCCGTCGTTAGCCCGTGCCGATAGGCCTGGGCGATCAAAAGCAAGCGATCAGGCGAAGGTCTGGCCAACGCGGCTTTAACCGCATCTTTGCCGGCGCCTTCCACACCCTCGATCGCAACCTCGTCGAACCCGCTGAGACCAGTTTCGAGCGAGCGCAGCGCCTTCTGCACCGATTCGGCAAAGCTGCGCCCGATCGCCATCGCCTCGCCGACCGATTTCATCGAGGTCGTCAGCAACGGCTCGGTGCCCGGAAATTTTTCGAACGTGAAGCGCGGCATTTTGGTGACGATGTAATCGATCGTCGGTTCGAACGAGGCCGGAGTGCTTTGGGTAATCTCGTTGTCCAACTCGTCGAGGGTGTAGCCGACCGCAAGCTTGGCAGCGACCTTGGCGATCGGGAAGCCGGTCGCCTTAGAGGCGAGCGCCGAAGAGCGTGAAACCCGAGGGTTCATCTCGATGACGACGAGGCGGCCATCGTCGGGGTTGATAGCGAACTGCACGTTCGACCCGCCGGTGTCGACGCCGATCTCGCGCAATACCGCTATCGCGGCGTTGCGCATCAACTGGTATTCCTTGTCGGTGAGGGTCAGCGCCGGGGCGACACAAACCGAATCGCCGGTATGGATCCCCATCGGGTCGATATTTTCGATCGAGCAGACGATGATGCAGTTGTCCGCGCGGTCCCGGACCACCTCCATCTCGTATTCCTTCCAACCGAGAACGGATTCCTCGATAAGCACCTCGTGCACCGGCGAGGCTCTGAGCCCGCTGCGGACGATGTCCTCGAACTCGTGCGCGTTATAAGCGATACCGCCGCCCGTCCCTCCCAAGGTGAACGACGGTCTGATGATCGCCGGCAATCCTGTCGTCTCCAGGGCCGTGACCGCCTGATCCACCGAGCCTACCAGCCGGCTTTTGGGAGAAGCCAAGCCGATCTTGTCCATCGCCTGACGGAAGAGCTGGCGATCCTCAGCCTTCGCGATCGCCTCTTGAGAGGCGCCGATCAACTCGATCCCGTAGCGTTCGAATACACCTGCGCGGGCGAGTGCCGTGGCGGTGTTGAGCGCGGTCTGCCCACCCATCGTCGGCAACAGAGCATGCGGCCGCTCGCGGGCGATGATCTTCGCGACCATCTCTGGGGTGACCGGCTCGATATAAGTGGCGTCGGCTAGCTCCGGGTCGGTCATGATCGTGGCCGGGTTAGAATTCACCAGCACGATCCGATATCCTTCACTTCTCAGCGCCTTGCAAGCTTGGGTCCCGGAATAGTCGAACTCGCAAGCTTGCCCAATGACGATCGGGCCGGCGCCGATGATCAGAATGCTGTCGATGTCCGTGCGCTTAGGCATTCTCGGCCATCAGCCGGACAAAACGCTCGAACAGATAATGGCTGTCTTGCGGACCAGGGCTCGCCTCCGGGTGATATTGCACGGAGAACACGGGCTTGCCGATTATCCGCAGTCCCTCGTTGCTATTGTCGAAGAGCGAGAGATGCGTCGGCCGGACATCCTTCGGCAGGCTTTCCGGGTCGACGACAAACCCATGGTTTTGGCTGGTGATCTCTATCTTACCGGTCTCCAGATCCTTGACCGGGTGATTCGCTCCGCGGTGACCGCGTGCCATCTTGCGGGTTCTGCCACCGAGCGCCAATGCCAGCACCTGATGACCTAGACAGATGCCGAATACGGGTCTACCCGCATCCAACAGGTCGCGCAGCACCGGTACCGCGTAGGTGCCGGTCGCGGCTGGGTCACCGGGGCCGTTCGACAAGAAAATGCCGTCGGGCCGGTGGCGCATGATGTCCGTTGTCGAGGTAGTGGCCGGAACTACAACGACGCGGCAGCCGTGTGCGGCGAGCATTCGCAGGATGTTGCGCTTGACGCCGTAGTCAATCGCCACTACGCAGTAACGGGAATGCTGTTGCAGACCGTAGCCACGATTTCGATCCCACACTGTTTGATCCCACTCGTAGGTTTGGCGGCAGGTAACTTCTTTGGCAAGATCCATGCCTTCGAGACCCGGCCACGCTCGAGCCCGGGCCCGTAACGAGGAGATGTCGAGCCGCCCCTCGGGATCGTGGGCGATGACGCCATTGGGCGGCCCGCAATCGCGGATGTGTATCGTCAGCCGCCGGGTATCGACCCCCGCGATGCCGATGAGCCCATGGCTCTTGAGCCACCGGTCGAGCGATTGGGTCGCGCGATAATTCGCCGGCTCGGTAATCGGCGCTCTCAGAACCAGCCCGCGCGCCGCGACGGTGGTGGCTTCAATGTCCTCCTGATTCGCGCCAACATTGCCGATGTGGGGAAAGGTGAAGGCGATGATCTGTCCGGCGTAGGAAGGGTCGGTCAGGATTTCCTGATAACCTGTGACGGCGGTATTGAAACAGACCTCGCCGGCCCCTGTCCCGATCGCACCGAGCCCGCGGCCCCAAAACAAGGTGCCGTCGGCGAGGACGAGCGCAGCGTTGCAGTCGGGCGGTCGCGGCGTCGGGTCACGCATCGGCGGGGAGTCCTACTGGCAAGCCGTCGTCTCTCGGAGTGCGATTGGCGCGACCCGGGAGCGAACGGCGGAGCGGTCGCGAGAGATACCCTTCCGGGCTCGCGGCGTCAATCCTCTGCCGGTCCGAACCTATCGCTGTTTCAATTACTTAGAAGAAGATGTGGGGAATTGCTGCGGAACGTTAAACGCGATAGCATTAAAACTTTCGTTGGGGGAGCGTGCCGATGCTGCGTCAAGCCTTCACCGACCGGCTCAAACAGGCGATGAAGGCGCGAGAGATGCGCACGGTCTCAACCATTCGCCTGATATTGGCTGGGCTCAAGGATCGCGACATTGCCGCGCGGGGGCGCGGCAATGTCGAGAGTCTCTCCGACGCCGAGATCCAGCGGATGCTGCAGGCGATGATCAAGCAGCGCCGCGAATCGATCACGCTGTTCGAGCAAGGCAAACGTAACGACCTGGCGCACCGGGAGTCCGAGGAGATTGCGGTAATCGAGAGCTTTCTGCCTCGTCAGCTCGATCAGGCCGAAATTGAGGCGGCGGTAGTAGTCGTGATCAGAGATATCGGGGCAGTCGGCATGAAAGACCTGGGTCGGGTCATGGCGGCGCTGCGCGAACGCTACGAAGGCGTCATCGATTTTGCCCAGGCGGGGGCGATTGCAAAGCTGCTGCTGGTTTGACATTCCGCGTCGTTGCTCGCATGCCGCAACTAATGACGCCTCCTCCCCTGCCTGGATGGGGAGAGAGGCCAGGCTCCTTTCTCTCCCGACTGGTGGAGAGGAGGTAGCGGGATGGCCTTTCCGCCGGGCTTCCTCGACGAGTTGCGCAGCCGGATTTCGCTTTCCGGCCTGATCGGCCGCAGCGTCAAGCTGGTCCGGCGCGGCCGCGAATATGCTGGGCTGTGCCCCTTCCACCACGAAAGGACACCCTCCTTCTACGTTGTCGAAGACAAATCTTTTTTTCATTGCTTTGGCTGCGGCGCGCATGGCGATGCAATCGGCTTCGTCATGCGCAACGACAATCTCGACTTCATCGAGGCAATCGAGAAACTGGCGGGCGAGGCCGGGCTCGCAGTCCCGCGCGCCACCCCGCAAGAGCGCGAGCGCGCGCAGCAGCAAAAAACCCTGCTCGGCGCGTTGGAGGCCGCTGCGGCCTTCTACGAGGCTCATCTGGCGTCGCCCGCGGGCGCTCTTGCACGAAATTATCTCGGGGAGCGTGGCATTGATGGCGAGACGACCCGGCGCTTTCGCCTGGGTTGGGCGCCGGATGACCGACAGGCGTTGCGCCATAGCCTTTCACGCGATTTTCCCGAATCGCTGCTGATCGAGGCGGGACTCCTGCGCCGACCTTCGAGCGCTGCCAAGGGCGAACCGATCGACTACTTCCGCAGCAGATTGATGTTTCCGATTGGCGACAGGACGGGCCGGGTGATCGCCTTTGGTGGCCGCGTGATCCCTGGTTCGCGCCCGGGGACTGAAGGACAGCCCAAATATCTCAACTCACCAGAATCCACGCTCTTTGAGAAAGGGCGGGTGCTGTACGGGTGGGCGTCGGCGCGAGCAGGCCTGTCGCGCGCTGCGCCGTCCGCGGGGTTTGGGGTAATCGTCGCCGAAGGCTATATGGATGTGATCGCCTTGCATCGTGCGGGGCTACCGACCGCCGTGGCGCCGCTGGGGACAGCATTGACCGATTTCCAGCTGCATGACCTCTGGCGCCTGGGATCGGAGCCCGTCCTCTGTTTCGATGGCGATGCGGCTGGTCAGCGCGCCGCCGCTAGAGCGCTCTATCGGGCGCTCCCATTCCTGGGCTCCGGCCGGAGCCTGCGTTTCGTGAGGCTCCCCGCGGGGGAGGATCCCGACTCGCTGATCCGTAGCGAGGGACGCACCGCCTTTGAAGCAATTCTTAGTGCGGCGCGGCCCCTGTCGGACATGCTGTGGGAGATCGAGCTTGCGGCGAAACCCCGCGACACTCCGGAACGCCTCGCCGATGTATGGCGCCGGCTGATGAGCCGAGTCGAGTTGATTCCCGACCGGAAGGTACAAGCTGAGTACCGCAACCTCTTCTATAAGCGGTTCGACCCACGCCCTTCCGTTACCAGATCGCGGGAGCGAGTGCGCCGCGGTTTGGGCGCTGTACACGACGGCCCGCCGCCGCCGCCGCGCCCGCCGCAGCGCCTGCAGCGCGAAATACTATTCCGCATCCTTCTCCATTTCCCTGGCTTGATAGTCGAAGTCGCGGAGGAGTTCGCCTCTCTCGACCTCCCCGAGGCCGATTTTGTCAAACTTCGAACTGAGATTTTAGGGCTCGAAGCCTTGCGCCCGGGGCTTGACGCTGGAACGCTGCAACAACACCTTGTGCAAAGCGGGTTTGCGGCGACCGTGGACGCGCTTCTATCGCCTTCAGTCGATACAGGCTTTGTAGTCCGATGCCCCGATCCGGCCTCCGCGCGTAAGGAATGGACGCATGTGATCAGAATGCTGGGGGGCAGGGAGCGATCAGCCATGGCGGAAGCTGGAAACGACCTTGAAAGTGAGGTCTCGGCCGAGATGTGGGAGCGGTTTCGCGCCGCCAGGGAGCAGGCGTTGAAGCAGGGGCTGGTCGTCAGTGAAGACCACATTTGACCCGCTCCGTGTCAACCAAGGTCGAGAGAATACCATCGAAGGAGTGTTTGTCGCGCCCAGACGCGGCCGGACGAAACGCACGCTTATTTAGGGATGGTGGAATGGCGAGCAAAGCGGCGAATACGGCTCAAGCAACCGAAACGCGCGAGGAGGCAGCGGATGCGCCGCTTCTCGACACCCTGGCCGCTGCAATCAAGAAGATATTGGCCCGCGGCAAAGAGCGCGGATATTTGACCTATGATGAGCTAAACGCCGCGCTCCCGCATGACCAGGTGTCCTCCGAGCAGATCGAGGACACGATGACGATGCTCTCAGAACTCGGGGTCAATCTGATTGAGAGCGAGGAGAGCGAAGAGCCGGCCGCCGCCGAGGCCGACGAAGCCGACAGCGAGGTCCGCGGCAATCTCGACGATGACGACATCGGCCGCACCGATGATCCGGTTCGTATGTATCTGCGGGAGATGGGCTCGGTCGAGCTGCTGTCCAGGGAAGGGGAGATTGCGATCGCCAAGCGCATCGAGGCCGGCCGCGAGATGATGATTGGCGGCATCTGCGAGAACCCGCTGACGATCCGTGCAATCATCGGATGGCGCGACGCTCTCAACGAAGGAAAGATGCTGCTACGCGACATAATCGATCTTGACGCGACATACGGCAGCGGTGGGTTCGAGCAGGTGCCGGCGGAGGCGGTTGTCATTCTCCCATCGGAGGCCGGTCCGGGGCCCAAGGACGAAACCGGAAACGGGGAAGACTCACCGGCCGAACTGGTGGAGATCGAGAGCGAGCTCGCCGTCGAGGAAGCTGAGGGCGAGGAGAGTTCGGTCTCGCTCGCCGCGATGGAAGCGCAGTTGAGGCCAAGCGCGCTCGCAACTTTCGACGCGATCGCCGACACCCACAAGAAGCTGCGCAAGCTCCAGGATCAGCGGATCGCCGCCTTGCAGAAGGGCGAGGCGCTGCCGCGGGCGACCGAACGCCGATACGAGAAGCTCAAGGCGGCAATTATCGAGGATGTCAAGCGAGTGCGCTTGAACAACATCCGCATCGAGGACCTCGTCGAGCAGCTCTACGAAGTCAATCGCCGGCTTGTCGCCGATGAAGGAAGACTGCTGAGGCTGGCCGAGAGTGTTGGCATCAAGCGTCCCGAATTTCTGCAGAACTATATCGGCAACGAGCTCGGCGCCAATTGGCTAGACCGTGTCGGAACCGTATCCGGTCGCGGATGGGCAAAATTGGCTGAAAAGCATTGTGCCGACGTGTCACGGCTGCGCGCCGCCGTTGCGCAGGTTGCCGCCGAAGCGAAGCTGCCGATTGCAGAGTTCCGCCGGGTCGTGCAAACCGTGCAGCGCGGCGAGCGCGAAGCGGGTCGGGCGAAGAAGGAAATGGTCGAGGCCAATCTGCGCCTCGTCATCTCGATCGCCAAAAAATACACGAACCGCGGCTTGCAATTCCTGGATCTGATCCAAGAGGGGAACATCGGGTTGATGAAGGCGGTCGATAAGTTCGAGTACCGCCGCGGGTATAAATTCTCGACCTATGCCACCTGGTGGATCCGCCAGGCGATCACCCGCTCTATCGCCGATCAAGCGCGCACGATCCGAATCCCGGTGCATATGATCGAGACGATTAACAAGCTGGTGCGCACCTCGCGTCAGATGCTGCACGAGATCGGCCGTGAGCCGACCCCTGAGGAGCTCGCCGAAAAGCTCGCGATGCCGCTCGAAAAGGTGCGCAAGGTTTTGAAGATTGCCAAGGAGCCCATCAGCCTCGAGACGCCGATCGGCGACGAGGAGGATTCCCATCTCGGTGACTTTATCGAAGACAAGAACGCGGTGTTGCCGCTTGATGCGGCGATCCAAGCCAATCTGCGCGAAACCACCACGCGTGTACTGGCCTCGCTGACAGCGCGCGAGGAGCGCGTCCTACGGATGCGCTTTGGCATCGGCATGAACACCGACCACACCCTCGAGGAAGTCGGCCAGCAATTTTCGGTCACCCGCGAACGGATCCGGCAAATCGAGGCAAAGGCGTTGAGGAAACTCAAGCATCCGAGCCGTTCGCGCAAGTTGCGCAGCTTTCTTGACACCTAAGCTCGCCGGACATCTCGGGGCCCGTAGTTCAGCTGGTTAGAACACGCCGCTCATAACGGTGTAGTCGCAGGTTCGAATCCTGCCGGGCCTACTCCCTCGCAACCCCGCACTCAGATCCCTCGGCTGTCGTAAGCCCGATGCAACGGGGCTTGGCGTTAGGGACGGCGGCAGCCGAGATCGCCCTTCTCGCCGTTGATCTCGATTTGGCGAATATGGCGGCGCATCGCTTTCCAGCGCTTAATTTGGCGCCGGTCTTCGTCGCCGATCCGGCGGCCCATGAAGTACCGGCAATACCGGAACCAGCCACGCGGGTCATCGGGATGAAGCCACCCCTTCGCCCGCCATACTAAAAGCGGCAGGCTGGCATTAACTCCGAAATAATTGACGGAGCAATCACGCCGGTCCAGCGCAAGCTCTGCCT
>Ga0306920_100013858_pt1 | contig 10992 bp, 10 predicted proteins | sample flu12Cox44000170_FD_204666 | JGI IMG/M metagenome (GOLD analysis project Ga0306920, IMG submission 204666) | Lab enrichment of tropical soil microbial communities from Luquillo Experimental Forest, Puerto Rico - flux4day.12C.oxic.44.000.170 (v2)... | ecosystem: Environmental > Terrestrial >...
CCCTCGTCACCCCCGCAGTGCTATATTTCGTGTCCTGACACAGACTCGGATTGCTACTGTAAACTACGCTCGCCACCGATCGCAGACTTTGGGCGCCCGCCACTGTAGAAACAAGAGCGCAGAGAAGCAGGAATAGACAGACTTCCGCTGACTTCCTTAGCGACTTCGACATGGTTCCCTTCCCCCTACCGTGGGGTACTACCTAAATGTGTTGCTGTAACCAGACACTCTCGCTAGAATGCCTACACGCCTAGAGAGGTTGGGCACGGGTTGCCACCCGGTGCCCACATCTCTGGCTGGGGGGCCTTGATACAGCATTCGCGCCCCTGCTGTCCTTACGGAATTCTTAAAGAGTTCTGAAAGCATCTATGGGACGTGCGTGAGATGAGTCAGTCGGGCTATTTCTCCTTCACTTTTGGGCTATTCCGTCTATATCCCGCCGAAGGCACACTCACTCGCGATGGTCAACCGCTACCCCTCACTCCCAAGGAATTCGACACCCTGGTGACCTTGGTCGAAGCAAGCGGACGCATTGTCAAGAAGGAAGAACTGATCGCCCGCGTCTGGCCGGACAGCTTTGTGGGCGATAGCAGCTTGGCCAGAAACATCTCGGTATTGCGGAAGACCCTCGGCGATGGCCTGATCCAAACCGTTCCCCGCCGCGGTTACCGGCTGTCAATTCCCGTCAGCGTTGATTCAGGGGATATCGTTCCAGTCCCCGGGGAGTCAGGGAAAGCTCCCCCAATCTCTCCTGAGACTTCACCCACCCCGTCAGATCTGGATCAACAGTCCCTAGTGCGATTCCCTGGTACCTTTTGGTTCCGTTGGGTTGCCGTCGTACTCTGTGTGTTGTTCGTGTCAGCGGCGGTCTGGGTGCCCAGACACTCGCGGCGTCGGCCGATCCGATCGGTTTCCATCATAGTTTCGGCATTGCCGGCGCAGGACCTGCAATCCGAGATCTTGACCGAGGCTGCCGGTGAATCCGTAACTCACACCTTGCGCCGGGCAGTCAATCTAAAGGTGATCGCCGAGCACACGCTCGCTCCCGCAGATCAGGCAGCCGCCGTCGGCCGGGCGCTGGGATGTGACGGTGTTCTGCTCATCCAGGGAGAACGCCTGGGCGATGAGTTTCGCATTCGCCTCGCAGCTCTGGACTCCAACTCGGGGGACCGTCTTTGGGACGAAACTGTTACCGGGCGGGTGACGGACGCCGCCTGGGTCGATGCCAACGTGGGCGAGGTTGTGGTTCGACGCTTCAACGCGGACCGGCAGACCCAACAACAGGTGGTCAGCAATGCAGCTTTCCAGGACTATGTGCGGGGGCGGTATTTCTGGAACAAGCGCACATCGCAAGATCTGGAACAGGCCTTCGCGTCCTTCCGCAGTGCGATCCAGCATGACCCGAATTTCGCGTTGGCCTACGCAGGGTTGGCACAAACGTACGCCGTAGCCGACCTTCACGACCCGCGATTTCACGGCCGTGCTGACACCTATCGGGAGGCTCGCGAGGCTGCGCAGCGAGCCTTGGCACTCGACCCTCGTCTGGCCTCGGCACATGCGGCACTCGCCCAGATTCTGCGCAACTACGACCGTGACATGCCAGGAGCCGAACGGGAGTACCTGAAGGCGATTGAACTCGATCCCGGCGATGCCACGGCGCATCAGTGGTATGCCGAGTTCCTATCCATTAACGGCCGCCACGACGAGGCCATCGCCGAGATCGACAAAGCGCACGAGCTGGATCCGTTGGCCGCCGTCATTACAGCAGTCTGCGGTACGATTCGCATCCAGGCGCGCCGTTACGCCGAGTCGCAGCCCTTCAATTACGAAGCGCTCCGTCTGGATCCGCACTATTACAGCATTTACACTAACGTGGCTCAGGCGATGGAAGGCCAAGGGCGTTATCTGGAAGCGCTTGATGCGCTGGATACGCAAGCGCAAATATCAGGTGACAAAATTGCGGCGGCAGCAGCACGGGAAGATCGAGCAGCCTACTTGCGCGGCGGCGGGCGCGCGCTTTGGCAAGAGCGGCTGCGACGAACGTTGGCGCAACAGTGGGAACCGGATCAGCAGTACATTCTTGCTCGTCTTTATTGTCGGCTCGGTGACGTGAACCGATGCTTCAACATGCTGGAGCGCTCTGTGGCGGAGCGCAGTGAGACGGTCACAGGCATCAAGATCGACCCCAGCTTCGATATCGTTCACGACGACCCGCGATACACGGCGCTGGTCCTTAAATTCGGTTTTACCCCGGATTCCGAGCAAACGGTCAGTACCCGCCGTCTGATTCACATAGACCGCTAGCTCGTACCTTTCCGTTCCGGAGGGACGAGAGGCGTGGGGAAGCAATCTGCCATCAATGTAGCAACTTCTATCGCGTTCCAGAAAACGGGCTTCAAGGAGATCATTGCTGCAATGGCGGCTTGCCGAAGCCGATTCCGACACGGGCGCGGATTGTGACCGACTGCCGGCAACCAGGAGAGTTCTCGCCACGTCCGGGGCGGTTGTGCGCTCACGATGCGTATTGATCGAGACTCTTTTAAAAACGAGTCGTATACGAATTAGGCGCGTCAAGCAATGGTACTTCGTTATACTGTCTAGTACCGTCTGGATCACTAGCCTCAGTTTAACTGCAACCTCAATCTCCTCACCTCGTGGAGGTTATCAAATGCATGACGACGATCCCGTAGAAGTTCCGAAAAACAGTTCAAAACATTCCAGCGTTTCGCGACGCGACTTCCTCAAAATCTCCAGCATCTCGGTGGCAGTGCCGCTGGTGGCAGGGCCCAAGATGGTCAGGGCTGCCGGACAGGACGTTGCCGTGCACGGACCTGGCAAAGTTCCGATGGAGTTTTCCATTAACGGCAAGATTTACAAGGCGGATCTCGAGCCGCGTGTCACGCTGCTGGATGCATTGCGAGATCAATTTGAACTGACAGGCGCCAAGCGCGTTTGCGATCGCGCTGAGTGCGGAGCTTGCACGGTACTGATAGACAACAAGCCCGTTTATGCCTGTTCGGTGTTAGCCATTGAGGGGCAGCACAAAGCCATTACAACAGTCGAATCTCTGATCCAGGAAGGAGAATTACACCCGATACAGCGGGCCTTCATCGATCACGACGCGTCGCAATGCGGTTTCTGCACGCCTGGGTTCGTGGTCTCCTGTAAAGCCTTTCTCGATACGCACCCGCATCCCACGCCTGAACAGATTCGCCGCGGCCTGAGTGGAAATCTCTGCCGCTGCGGTACTTATGCCGGGATTCGCCAAGCGATCGCGCAGGTCGCACAGAAAGGAGCCTGATCGATGGCCGAATATGCATGGCCCAATGTTGAACGGCGCAAATTGATTGGCACACGGGTAAGTCGTGTGGATGCTCCTCCAAAGGTTTCGGGACAGGCGAAGTACACCTACGATGTCCATCGTCCCGGCATGCTATATGGCAAGGTGGTGCGCTGTCCGTATGCACACGCCAAAGTCGTGAGCATCGATACCAGCGCGGCGGAAAAGATGCCTGGTGTCAAAGCGGTGCACATCGTCCAGGGGCCAGGCTCCAATATTCACTGGGCAGGAGACGAGATCGCCGTCGTCGCCGCCGTCGACGAGCCTACTGCGGAAGACGCCATCCGCGCTATCAAGGTGACATTTCAGCAACTGCCATATCTGGTGAGCGATGCCGAACCTCCCGCCGGCAGTGCGCAAGAGCAAGGCCCCCTTAGCATGGACAACATCGGCGACATGCTTGACAACCAGGTACCTGCGCGCCAGATGGTTGACGCCATCCAGAAGTACGGGATCACGGAAAAGCCGAGCGAAGACACCCTGAAAGAATTGAAGGGGGATGGAGCCAGCGATGAAGTGTTGGCAGCTCTTCGCACCGCTACCGTTCATCCTGAAGCCGGCAATAGGCCTCAATCAAATTACCAGAAGGCAGCGACACAAACGGTGGGCGATCCCGACAAGGCATTTTCTCAAGCCGAAGTCGTCTCCGAGGGTATTTACGGCATTCCAGTCATTACCCATTGCTGCCTCGAAAGTCATGGATCGATTTCGGAGTGGACCGATCAGGATCACGTTTTCACTCACATTTCCACGCAAAACGTTTCGGGCATTGCCGGACAGATGGCCGAACCGCTGAAGGTTCCCGCGACGAATATTCATGTCCATCAGGACAACATAGGAGGGGGCTTCGGGAGCAAGTTCTCTCCTGATCGGTGGGGCATCTTCACCGCAGAAATATCAAAGAAGGTGAACGGCAAACCGGTCCGATACATGCTGGAGCGGGACGCAGAACTGGAGGTCGCCGGAGCAAGGCCATCCGCGTATGCACGGGTGAAGGTAGCAGCGAAAAAAGACGGCACGGTGACCGCCTGGCAGTCCAACTCTTGGGGAACTGGCGGACCCGGCGGTGGGGGAATGCCGCCCATTCCTTACGTTTTCAGTATTCCGAATCAGCGCCAGGAACACACCGCGATCCGCAACAACATCGGTCCGGCGCGGGCATGGCGGGCTCCGAATCATCCGCAAGCGGCGGTGCTCACCATGTGCGCACTGGATGATCTCTCCGCCAAGCTGAACATCGATCCGGTCGAATTTTTCGGCAAGAACTTGAATCTCACCAAGGCCCGCGAGACTACTTATCGGGAAGAACTCGCTATCGCCAGCGAATTGATGGGTTGGAAACAGAAGTGGCATCCCCGGCCTGCAGCAGTTGACGGCGTCGTGCGCGGCGTTGGATTGTCCTTCCACACCTGGGGAGGCCGGGGGCACGCCAGCGATTGCGACCTGACGATCCATCCGGATGGGTCGGTCGAACTCAAGATGGGCACGCAGGATCTCGGCACCGGAACGCGCACCTGCATTCTCGTTGTGGCGGCTGACACTCTTGGAGTACCCATCGACACCATTCAGCTTTTGATCGGCGATACGAACTATCCGCCTTCTGGAGGATCGGGTGGCTCAACGACGATTGGCGGAGTTAGCTCCTCTACGCGTCGCGCCGCAGTAGATGCACGCGAGGCGCTCTTTGCCAAGGTAGCAGCTTCCCTCAACGCTCAGCCCGATCAATTGGAATGCAAAAACGGCCAAGTCTGCGTTAAGGGAGACTCCAGCCGAGCGCTGGGTTGGAAGGAAGCATGTTCCAAGCTTGGTGCCATGCCGGTCACTGTGCGCGGCAAAAACCCTAATCGGAACGAGCCGCCCGACCTGACCAACAGTGGCGTGGGCGGCGTGCAAATGGCTGAAGTTGAAGTCGACTCTGAGACCGGCATCGTCAAGGTCAAAAAAATGGTTGCGGTACAAGACTGCGGTTTGATCATCGACCTGAAGACGGCTGAGAGTCAGTGCTATGGCGCCCTGATCATGGGCATCAGCTACTCGCTGTTCGAGGAAAAAGTGATGGATCCAACAACGGGACGCATGCTGAATGCCGACATGCAGTTCTACCGTCTGGCCGGTTTGAGTGACATTCCGGAATTAGTCGTGCACATGATGACGGGGAAGGGATATGACGAACGAGGAGTGATCGGGCTCGGCGAGCCTCCGGTGATCTCGCCCGGCGCTGCGATCTCCAATGCTGTAGCCAATGCCATCGGGGTGAGGGTGCCATTCCTTCCTCTCACGCCCGACCGTGTTCTGAATGCCATGGAACAGAAGGCGGGTGCGTGATGCGAGCATTCGAATATGTGAGCCCACATACCAGATCCCAGGCCATCAGCCTGTTGGGTGCGAGTTGGGGAAATACGGAGATTCTTGCGGGTGGAACCGATTTACTGGCACTGATGAAGGACGATGTCATCACCCCACGGCGATTGGTCAATATTAAGGACATCGCCGATATCCGGGGCGTTTCTTCGACTCCACAAGGATTGCGCGTGGGTGCGCTGACCACTCTGGGAGAGTTGGCCGAAAGCGTAAGGGAGGATTATCCGGCCCTATCGGAGGCGTTGCTCGAAGCTGCGAGCCCGCAGATTCGTAACATGGCCACTGTCGGCGGTAATCTTTGTCAGCGGCCTCACTGCTGGTATTTCCGCAACGGGTTTGGTCTTTTGCCCAAAGACCAGGGTGGAAAAGAGCTGGTCGCGAACGGGGAAAACCGGTATCACGCGATTCTCGGCAACCAGGGAGCGGCGAAGTTTGTCAGTCCCTCGACGGTGGCTCCCATTCTGATTGCCTACGACGCGAAAATTCGGCTGGAAGGAACGAAGGGAAAGCGTGAGCTTCCGCTGGAAGAATTCTTTGTGATTCCAAGGAACGAGAATGAGCGCGAACACGACTTGCGACCGAATGAGATCGTGACGGAAATCCTGATTCCGCCTGCGGTGGGCGTGAAAGCCGCCCATTACGAAGTCCGGCAGAAGGAAGCGTTTGATTGGCCGCTCGCGGTGGCTGCGGCCGTTCTGAAAATGCAGGGCTCAAACGTGCAATCCGCAAGGATTATTTTAGGATACGTAGCGCCGGTCCCCTGGCCCTCCGCGGAAGCAGCGCAGGCTCTTATTGGGAAGCCACTGAATAAGGAGTTGGCACAAACAGCAGCCGAGGCTGCACTGAGTAAAGCCAGTCCGCTTAGCCATAACGCCTACAAAGTGAGGCTCGCGAAGGTTGCTGTAACACGCGCCATTTTGAAGGCCTCGGGAGGTGCGGCATGATCAAGGAATCGGATCGTTTCAATACCAGCCATCCTAACCTGTGTTCCCACTTGCGTTGGAAAGGCCAGTTCATTCTGGCTGAGCACGATCCGACGGTGCCCGCCTGCAATGATGGCCTTTTCTGGTGCTTGCACACACAGACCTGCATTGGACCGGATGGCGAATTGGCCGAGCCGGGCAACTGCAGTTCGAAGAGCCGTACATGTCATGGTACCGGAAAATGCAGATAGAACCCATCCTCTTTGCGAAAGGGTCGAAGAAAATGGGGCATCCGAAATCAGTTTTTTTGCGCGTTGTTTGGTCTGGGGTTAGCATTAGGGTAATACGGGGTTCGATATGCGACTTGCGAATTTGATGAGCGCTGCCTGTCTCGTAGGTTTATTTTCCATCTCCTTGGCTGCCCAGGAAATTCGCGGTGATTATCTGGAGACGCGGAGCGCCGATGTTTACACCGGTCAATGTTTTGCCAATGGCGAGGTCAACCTTGTCGGGAAGGAAGCCATTCTTGCGTGGCATGTTCAAAGTGGAGGATGGGATGGAGTCCCACTTCAAGGCTTGACGATCGTGGCAGCCGTGCGAGCCAAAGGAACGTTAGGGGATCCCTATGAGAACCCTTATCCGGCTAAAGCTGTACTGCTGGTTGACGATCAGGCCTCCGCGCAACAACGAGAGGCTCTGGTGCATTTCGCAGAGCACATGGGTGGAGAACTTCTGAAGAACATCGATCAGGTGATCTCGACACAAATGGAGCTCGTTGTGAGCACAGAGCACCACGGTGCGGCGATGCTTCGGGCCGGCAAATTCGCCACGATCCAGACGCGTGGCATCGGCATCCAGGATCACCTTTGTGGGAACGAGGTAACCTTCTATCAGCCGCTGACGGAAACCGCACATTCCATGCCCGCAGTGGCGTTGACCGATTCTTATTCCGGCCCTGGTCTGGGTGTATCCTGGGATCTTCACGGCAAGCGCAGCGCTTTTGTGGGAACTTTCGCTCGTTAGCGATGGGAAGCAAATTGCGAAACACGAAAGCGCTACTGCCGACGATCGGTTTGGTCCTGCTGCTCTCGCTGGCGTGTGTCGCCCAGAACAGCAGAGTAGAAAGCACGGAAGCGCTGACTGACAGCGCCGTCTCCGAGGCGGTCCGCCAAAGTCTGGAGGCCAAGGGATATCGTCTCACGTTAGATGATCCCAAACCTGCCTGCGAGCTCTGGCTCCGCAAGGGCGTTCCAGCACAAACAAAGAAGGAGGTGGACGTAGTTTATCCGCAGCTGGCTGAGTCCATCTTGGTTGGCGTCGTACATTTTCCCCAAACCGCTGCAGATTTTCGCGGACAGCAGGTTCCGGCTGGTTTCTACACACTCCGTTACGCCCTCATTCCTGACGATGGCAATCACCTCGGGGTATCTCCCAATCGAGATTTCCTCCTGCTCATTCCCGCTCAGTCCGATCCTGACCCGAACGCCACTTTCAAGTTCCAGGAATTGGTCACGATGAGTGCAAAGACTGCAAGAACCAGACACCCCAGCCCACTTAGTTTGCCTCCCGCAGACAAGCCATCGGTCGGAACCGTCGCGAAAGATGATCAGGACCACTGGATCTTTTCGGCTGCTTTAACACTCGCTTCGGGTGAAAAACTACCCTTTGCCCTTATAGTAAAGGGGACTGCACAACAGTAGGCCGGCGCTGGCCAGAATTCCCAATTTCGGTTCGCCGACCATCCGCCCGCATAAGACATCTCTATCGAGTCGGCCTTGTCAACCCCTTAGAGGTTTTGAAGTTTTCCTGTCAGGCATACCTAATGATTGGACAACAACGTCGGCTCCTCCCCCGAAGCCGAGTAAACTTGGCAGTGTTAACTGACCAAGACTCCGAAGGAAAGGAGCCGAGTCTGGTGATTACAGTCGGTCATGAGCCTACGGCTCACAACGATTGATGAAAATGGGAGTGACTGGATGTAAGGTGGTAAACGATTGCGTCCGGAAGCAGGTTGAATCGCATACTCCTTCGGGGATGGATTGGATACTACGGACGTTATGCCCGCTCGGCGCTGTTCCTGGTGTTCCGGTATGTCAACCTGAAGCTACGGGCCTGGGTGACGCGCAAGTTCAAGCGCTTCAGACACCATACAACCCGAGCCAGGCGTTTTTACAAAAGCTTGCTAAGGAACGTGTGGATCTCTTCGTTCACTGACCGATCCGGTGTGTTTGCCTGATGGGAGCCGAGTGAGGCGGAGAGTCTCACGCTCGGCTCTGCGAGAGGCTGGTGGTGAAATTCCCCCGGCCTACGCACCCTCTCTCGAGCAGTGGTTCAACTTGTCAGGGCCCGGGGGTAGAAGAGGCATTGTACGACTCGATGGTACAGGTCTCATCCGGAGGTGTGGCAGTGCTTCTCGGCGCTGGCCGATGCGTGTCGTGAGGCCGGGCCTCTCGACGAGAAAACCTGCAGACTTGTAAAACTTGCTCTCGCCATCGCTGCCGCTACGGAAGGCGGCACTCACTCGGCCGTTCGCATACTAGGGAGGCTGGGATATCAATCGAAGAAATGGAGCACGTCGTCGGCTGGGCGTCACTACGCTAGGATTTTCAGCGGCAGGCCGTGCGCTTGCGTGGATCCATGACACGAAGGGCTAGCTGTCAACCGGCTGCGAGCTCAATCACTCTGGACACAAGGTTCGCCATCGAAGTGACGCCATGCGGCGTTTAGAGCGTATTCTGAATCACCGCAAGAGAGTGCGCGGCGGACATAGTCCGCGAATTCGAGAAAGGTGCCCCAGTTATGTTCCCGGCCCCAACTATCGCTGCCTTATGAAGGTGCAACCCCTTCGCCAAAAACGAAGTGCATGATCAATCCATTGAGTCATTTGGCCTGGCGACGAAGCTGTCCAGCGACGTCGTAACGTGGAATCGAAACCTTCGCCAGGCGCTTCCAGCTTTGTCGACCGCGGTCGAGTATCCCAGTGCTATGACCCACAGGATCTTGTGAAAAAGACGTCTGAGGTTAGAACGACGGGGCAACAGTTATGCACGGTTCTGGGTAATCGAGGTGGAAGTAAGAAGTGCCCGTCGGCGACAAGTAACGTGATTGTTTGACTGGTAGTTTGGCTTGTGTCTCTGTTTCAGGTAGTCGGGGGGTTTATGCTGCTACGTCAGGTGATGTCGCAGCTTAATCGCCTGCCAAGCAGCAACAAACACCCATAAGCAGTTTGAGAGCACAATGAGGCGGTTCGCCCATCCGTCTAATCCAAGCACTCCTGGCGGCAATGATTTCGGCGCCTGCTGAGGCAAGTGGCCGCCACTTGCCCGAGAGAGTTGCATCGTCATCAGAGCCAGTGTCGCCACCAACAGAATGACACTTATCCAACTAAGGTTCGCGATCCAGAGAAGAGGCTTGGCAGCGCGACGCCACGCCTGGACACGGCCAAGGCTTATACTCAACAACAACGCCCCAACCGGAAAGCCGACAACTCCCAGCAACCCCGCGATGCCGTGCCCAGTCTCGTGAGTGACGTCAAAAACACAAGCCATCGCCTCGCCTATGCCTGCAACAATCAGAAACCACAATCCAATCTTCCCCGGCTTAGTCTTGACTTGCGACCGAATCGCGACCACCAATGCCCACGAGCTAATTGCCCATGATAGGAACATCAGCGACAACACCCAACCATAGTGGCCGAACGCATATTCACTCACCATGCGCCAGGAAGGGGAAAATTCTGGGCTCAATACATGCAGGCTTGCCAACAGCAAGAGTGTTGCAGCCGTCGTGACAATCGCCAGCCAAGCTGCAGGCGCCACAATCTTGGATGGATCGCTGGTAAAAGATGGTTCTATCACGGCGCTGCGCTATTCACTCCTCGCGGAGCAGTAATTATATCCGTGTCGTGCTGGAGGACAGCCTCGGACGGGCAAACCCTCGATTCGTGGCATCGCGGACGTCGACAGCCACTAAGCGGGACTGGCAAGTTGTGGAGTCGGTCCCTGTGCATGGCATCTCCCGTGCAATTTCACCGCGCCATGGCTATCTTTGCAGCGAAGCTTCCCGGCGCCACCCCGCAGTGGCGCCTGTGGCCACGGACCACATCAAGGAAGCAGCCCGCGCGGCTCGGACCGTGCCTATTCCCCATAGGCTCGCTCCAAGCGAGCAGGTTTTAAGCATGTGCTTCCTCAGAATCTGGAACAACTGCGTGCAAACCTTGAAACCTTCATCGACAAGGGGAGTACCAGAACGCCGTTCTCAGACTATCTCCTGACAGTCAATCACTTTGGTGTTGGCTCAATCACTCACTTCCTAGCCGTTGACCCAGGATGTGGTGTGTGGTAGATTGCGCTTCTCTTAAGTTTCGTC
>Ga0306920_100013861_pt1 | contig 10991 bp, 11 predicted proteins | sample flu12Cox44000170_FD_204666 | JGI IMG/M metagenome (GOLD analysis project Ga0306920, IMG submission 204666) | Lab enrichment of tropical soil microbial communities from Luquillo Experimental Forest, Puerto Rico - flux4day.12C.oxic.44.000.170 (v2)... | ecosystem: Environmental > Terrestrial >...
GCAGTCGCCGTCGGGCAGTTTGTCAAGCGGCCCGGCAGCCGCGAGGTCGTTGAAAAACTTTTGCGTCACCGTCGACTCGAGTTGATTTGACGAACGCCCTGCGCCATCAATGGCCCAGGCTTGACCCGTCGTGCTGACGACGATCCGGTAACCCGCAAAATCGCCATTTCCAGCATTGTAGATCATCGCCGAGCCTTTCGGCATCGGGATCTGCGGCACGAGCTGCGGACGGGCCGAGGATGCTCCCATGAGCATAACTGCGGCGGTCGAAACGACCGCCACCACGAGTGACTTGACCTGCGCCTTCACCATGCGATCTCCCGCGTCTATGATAGAGCAAACCCTGCGGCCGATGCAAGGCCGGAAGGACCAGCATAGCTCCTCACGCGGCTCGCTTTATCAGGACTAATGGCAGCCAGCACTGCGATGTCCGGCGCAGCGGAACGTCACACGCCACAGCGGTTTCGAGGAACGTGCGAGCACCCGTAAGAACCTCGTGCCATGGGTCCTCCGACGGCCGGTGCCGATACTGGCGTTGCCGATATTGTCGTGCCTACCGGCACGGTCACGTTTCTTTTCACCGACATCGAGGGTTCGACCAAACGCTGGGAGACGCATGGCGATCACATGCGTGCCGCGGTTGAGAGCCACGATGCGTTGCTGCGCGGCATCTTCGAAGGCCATCATGGTTACGTCTTCAAGACAGTTGGCGACGCCTTCTGCGTCGCGTTCGCGAGTCCAGCCGATGCGGTGACCGGAGCGCTTGATGCACAGCGCGCGCTTGCCAAAGAAGATCACTCGACGGTCGGTGGGATACGCGTGCGTATGGGGCTGCACACAGGCTCCGCCGATGAGCGCAGCGGCGATTATTTTGGACCAACTGTCAATCGCGTGGCACGCCTTATGTCCGTTGGGCACGGCGGGCAGATCTTGGTCTCTGACTCGACAAGGATGCTTCTGCAAGGTGAGATGCCGCCGGAGGCAGCGCTCACCGATTGTGGTTCGCATCGTCTCAAAGATCTCGCGCAGCCCGAACACATCTGGATGGTCACCGTGCCGGACCTGCCAGCGACGTTCCCGCCCCTCACGTCATTGGATGCGTTCCCCAACAACTTGCCCATACAGATCACGAGCTTCCGTGGGCGCGAACAAGACCTCGAAGATCTCAAGACGCTGCTGCGCGATCATCGCCTGGTCACGATCCATGGCCCTGGCGGCATGGGCAAGACGCGTCTCTCGATCCAGGCCGGCGCCGAGTTGCTCGAAGATTTTCCGGATGGTGTTTGGCTTGCCGACCTATCCTCGCTTCGCTATCCCGAACTTGCGTCGAGCGTGGTATCGAAGGCGCTCAACGTCAGCCAAGCGCAAGATCAGACCGCGGAACAAGCGATCGTCGCCGCGCTTAAGCGCAAGAAACTGCTGCTGTTGCTCGACAACTGCGAGCACGTCATCGACGACGCTGCAAAGCTTGCTGACACGATCCTCAAGCAATGCCCCGACGTTCGTATCTTGGCGAGTTCGCGCCAAGGCCTGCAAGTCACCGGCGAACAGATCATGCGTCTGCAGCCCCTCGGGTTTCCGGAGCCGCGGGCGACCGTTACGCTCGAGAACGCGATGTCGTACTCGGCGATTGCCTTGTTCGTCGACCGCGCGCTCGCCGTCAACAAGTCTTTCGCACTTGACGACGATACAGCACACACCGCCGGTGAGATCTGCCGGCACCTTGACGGTCTGCCGCTCGCCATCGAGCTCGCCGCGGCACGCGTCAAGGTCCTGTCTTTGGACAGCTTGGCGCAGCGTTTGGACAAGCGCTTCAGCCTGCTCACCGGCGGCGACCGAACCGCGCTCGAGCGCCAGCGAACGCTTGGCGCGCTCATCGACTGGAGCTATGAACTGCTCACGCCACAGGAGCAGTTGCTGTTCTGCCGCGTGTCGGTGTTCGCCGGCGGCTTCGCCCTCGAGGCGGCCGAGGCGGTTTGTGTGGGCGAGGGCATCGAAGATTTTGAGATCCTCGACCTTTTGGCGTCGCTGGCCGACAAGTCGCTCGTCATCGCGGAGACGAGCCAGCGCAGCGAGCGCTACCGGCTGCTCGAGTCGATCCGTGCCTACGGCTGGGAAAAACTTAAGACGTCCGGTGACCTTGACCGCCTTGTCGCGTTGCATGCGGAGCATTATAAGGTAGCCGCAGTGACCGCCGACAGGACGTTCGGCACCAAGCCCGACGCGGCGTGGTTGGATACCGTTGAACCCGAAGTCGATAACTTCCGCGTCGTCATTGAGTGGGCGCTCGGCCCAGCCGAGCAGCCCGCGGTCGCAGGTTTGGTCATCGGCTGCCTCGAGCGGTTGTGGCGAGAAGGCGGACTCGAAGCAGAGGGCCGCAAGTGGATCGCGACTGCGCAAGCCCGCGTTGATGACGAGGCAGAACCGGTCGTCGCAGCGCGCCTGTGGCGCGCCCTTGCCTGGCTGACGAGCGGCGCGCAGTGTCTTGAAGCCGCGGAGAAGGCGTCCGCGCTCTACGAGAAGCTCGGCGACGGCCGGGGACTGGCACATGCCCTCACCGCGCTTGCACTAGCGCTTTTCCATGCTGGGCGCATTGACGAGGCGGCCGCCGCCAACGACCGCGCGTTGGGATGGTTCCGCGAATACTCAGATAAGCGCAACGTCGCCGCATGCCTGCGCCAACAAGCCACCATCGCAGAAGCGCAGGGCGATATCGCGGCGGCACGCGATCTGTACAAACAGGCGCAGACTGTTTTCAAGGCGCTGGGGGTGCAAAGCAGCGTGGCCATGATCCTCGCCTGCGTGGCCGAGCTTGAGTTCAAAGAAGGCAACGCAAGCGAAGCCTTGCGCAGCGTCGCTGAAGCACTTGAACTCGGGTCATGGGGCAAAAACGCCACGCACCTCGCCATCTATCATGCAAACGCAGCGGCCTATCGCATCGCGCTTGACTCGCTGCCGGCCGCCCGCGATGCAGCGCGTGACGCCGTGCACTGGGCCCTCGAAGCCAAAAATGAGCTTATACTCTCAGATGCACTCGGACATCTAGCACTGATCGCAAGCCGCGCTGGTGACCCGCGCCGTGCCGCTCAGCTCGCCGGCTTTGTCGAAGCGCACTATGCCGAGCTTGGTGAGTCACGTGAGTCCACTGAAGCGTGGAGCTACTATCAGCTGATGCGGTCGCTGCGTGAGCAGCTCGACGCCGCGGCCCTGGATGCGCTGCTCAAAGAAGGGGCAGGCTTAATGACCGAGCAGGCCGTCGCAGAAGCGCTCAACATCACAACCGAACCCGTGACGCGAGCTGCATAAGGCAGGCTTGGCTTAGGGCGTGGCGCCCGCCGGCCGCAGGTTGATCCCGGCGATCTGTCCACTTTTGTCCAGCGCAAACGTCATCACGAGCGTGCCGCCGCTCACCGCAACGTTGTAGTGGTACACGGTATAGGCGCCGACCGCCGATAAGTCTTTTTGCGTGAACGAGCTCGGGGCCCCGAGCGGCTTGAGTTGCTGAGATATCGCCTCCACTTTTGCAGGCGTCAGCGCGTCGTTCATGTCTTTGGTCAGTTGCGCGCGGTCGATCTTGCCCGTTTGCAGCATGCCGTACCAGGTCTTGGCCCGGTCGAGCACTTTTTGGTCCGCGGCGCTCACGCTTGCGGTCGGCGTCGGGCTTGGTGAGGCGGTGGATGCCGGCGTCGGCGTGGCTGAAGCCGCGCGTGCGGAAATGGTTGACAAAGCAAACCCCAACGCGGCGCAGCCTGCAACCAAGAGTATCCGCGTTCGTAATGCGTTCACGATGTTCTCCTTATTTCAGTCGGGCAGAGTATTAGGGAGCACCGGCGCTGATGCCTCGAACTTTTGCTTGCTGCCACTTATCCAGGCCTGCTACTATAACAACGTCGAGAAGGAGCGCCCATGCGGTACACTGGCCTCTATACCGGTGTCTTTACTGTAACGTTTGTACTTGCGCTAACGGCGTCAGTTGCTTTAGCGCAGGAGCGGGTGATGACGCTGCAAGAGCGGATGGGCTACCCGGCACAAGCCCGCCTGCTCAACATCCATGCAGACGATTTTGGGATGGCCCATTCAATCGATAAGGCGATCGAACAAGCGCTGGAACACGGTTGGGTGGATTCTGCAAGTATCATGGTTCCTTGCCCATGGTATCCGGAGGTGCTTACGTGGGCACGTGCGCACCCGCAAGCAGACCTCGGCATTCATCTCGTGCTCAATAGCGAGTGGCCGGGATACCGCTGGGGCCCGATCGCTAGCCGCGACCGCGTTGCAACGATCATCGATCCACAGGGGTATTTCTATAACGACCCTTCGCGTTTCACGCATCTGGACGTCGCCCAGGCACAGCTGGAGCTGCAGACCCAGATCGACAAAGCGCAGTCCGATGGCATCGACATCACCCATTTGGACTCCCACATGATCGCCCTGATGACTACGCGCCGCTTGTTTCGCCTCTACGAGAGCATCGGTCAGACATATAACCTGCCCATCCCATTGACGACGGCTGGCGATTATCAGATGCCAAGCGGAGAAAAAACAGCGCCTGACGCGCTCATGCTCACCGACGTCGTTACGATGGATCCCGGGATTCCGCCGCAGAAATGGGTGGCCTGGTACGAGACGACACTTTCAAAGCTCAAACCCGGCATTTATCAGCTGATCGTCCATCTCGCGTATGACGACGCCGAGATGCGAGCCGCAACGCATGGAATCCCGGATTGGGGCGCCGCGTGGCGCCAGCGGGACTTCGACATGGTGCGCAGTGCGCAGTTCCGCGCGTTCCTACGCGACCAGCATTTCACACTTGTGAGCTGGCGCCAGTTGTGGACGGCCTACCATCGTAGGGTCCCTGCATCCCCACGCGTGGCAACACGATCACGCTGACGGCGCTTCCCAGATCAGTTCGGCTACGGCGAAGACCAGTTCCACGTCTTCTTGTTTGATCTCGGGTTTGTCGGGCACGCGGACTTCACCAGCGATCGTGCACACCGCGTCATTGAGAAACGCATAAGGTTTTGCTGCGGTGACGTGCCATGCGGCGCCGACGACTTGCCGCCGGCCGACCGGATACGCGCGGCCGTAGCCTTTGTAGTCGATCATGATCAGCGAGCCGTCATCGGCCTCGATGAAGCCTTGCATGTCCATGGCAAACGTGCGGTCCGTCCGCCGTCGCGGATGGTTGCCCGCGCGGAATTTGCCGCTGATCGCGCCCTCACATCGTCCCTCTGCGAAGTAGTAGTGGTGCTCTTCCTTTCCGCTCGGCCCCTCGAGATCGACCTGCCAGCCATCAGGATAGTGGAAGCGCACGGTGTACAATGGTTTCAATTGCATGGCATCCGACGCTCCTTCTCAGTTCAAGGCCCTGAGAGTATCTCATCGTTGATCCAATAGCTTTCGGCGAGCATCGCGACGAGCGTGCCGGCGATCCACAGCCCACGGCGCCAACGGTCGCATGCAGACGGCGTGACCAGACTCTGCAGCAAGATGTCGGGGATGTAGGCTGCGCAGTAGCACAAATTGGCGAGTAAGGCGAGCACCAAGAGTGCGCCGAGGTCTGCGAAGTTAGGCGTGCGCGGCAATTTGCGCCAGCCGAGCGTGAACCAGACGCTGCCAGCGATAACGAGTACGATGTTATACGGCAGCCGGCGCGCCTCCCAGAATCGGCTCGCGCTCCGCAACGGTGACCAGCTGCCCGAGGGCTGGGTCCGCGCATCCATAGCGACCTTTTAACTTTGCAATGCAAAGTCACCTGCCTCGAGGCTCGTTTTGGATGTCTCGCCCTAGAACTTGAACGTGTAGGCGAAGGCGGGTCCGTACAGCTTCAGGTTCGGCATCGGTCCCGCGCTGTTCGTGTAGGACAGCCAACGGTACACGATCTCGGCGCTGGCGCGCTTGCCATAACCGATGCCCACCACATATTGCGACGTCGACCCAAACGTTCCCGATCCGACGTCCGCGTAGTACGGAACGAACCAGGCCTTCTCCGGAGGCAGTGACAGCTTGCCCTTCACGCCCCCAATCGTGTCATAGAGCGTCGTGTTGAACGATGCGCTGCCGTTGCGGCCCAAAAACGGGCTCGGCGTCGTGAGATACCAAGTGGCTGACGATTTGGGCTGCGTGAAGCGCTCGCCAATGAAGAGGTTCGCCGTCAGCGCCGGATCTTGATACACAGGCGCCCCCGCGGCGATGGTCCAGATGTTCTCCACGAATCGTGCATTGGCTTGGAAGGTGACCGGAAGATGGACGCGGCCGAACGGCCCGGTCACGGTAGCGCTTGTCGTGCTCGAGTTCGAGAAATTCTGGGTCATGAAATCGGTGAATGCATCGATATATCCGTTGTGTGCGTCAGCGGTGAACATCAGCGCTGAATTGAGCTTATTGAGATAGCCACTAGGCCCGGCATTGAGTTCGAGTGAACCCGTGCCGCCCAGGACGGGGACCGTGTAGTCGAGCGTCCCCTTGATAGTAGGAACCCACAAGTACGGCGTGACCCGAAACTCCCATGTCTTGTATTTTGTCGGCGGAGGAGCCGGCATCGGCGTTGGGGTGGCCGCGACCGCAGGGCTCGCTAGGGCAAGCGCGGTTGCAACCCACAACCCTAGCTCAAGACGTTTCGACATGGGGCACCCCCTTGATCGTCCGAGGCGATTGGGAGCTTCCCTGCGGCCGTCCTGCTTTTGATTTTCAGTATTCAGTATGAGTAAGGCGCTCAACAATGGGGCGCGCTGCCTCGAGCGCGGTGGAAGCTGCGATGGCCGCCAGGGCCCCGATGATCACGAGAATGACATCGCGCTCTTCTTGGGCTGTCGCATCCGACCACTCGACGGAAACGAGCTCATCGTTGCGGTCGAAGATACGCGTGCGATCGCCTGCCCATGGCAAGACAAGGCCGCCGAAAAATCGCAGATCGGAAATGTCAGCTAGCGCTGAGACGTCGAGTATGGTCGCACTCGATCGGGTCGCTAGCGTTACCACAGTTATGGAGCGGTCCGTGAACGTTGGTGACGCGGGTAATGGCGTCGTGAACCGGCAGCGAATAGCGCCTTGGCCATAGTTCTCGGACCGGATCTTCTGTTGGAGTGCCGGTGGAACGATGATGTCGGTGATCGGCCAGCTGTTTTTTCTCAGCTGAAGCGTCCGTGCGATATGTGATGCTTGGGCCTCGAGCTCAGCGTCGGTGCTTTTTGTGACTAGCACCGGATGAAGCGGAAGTATTTGCAGTGCTTCCACGATGAGTGCCGTCGACGCGCCCACGGAAATGCGATCTGGCGCTGCACACGACAGCTGGTCGGGCCGGTAGCCAACGATGTGAATGCCGCGCGTTATCGGTGTGACCACGAGAGCGACCTCGTCGTACCCGGTGATCACGACACTCGGCAAGTGGCGTCGTTCCGGCGTAGCAGTGAGGATATTCGATCGCGTCGCCTCATGGACAAGCGGCGCCCGCTCGTCAAAAACAATCGCAAACGGTTTATCTGATTCAAGGTGGACGGCGGTGATCCAGCGTGTCAAGGCGAGGGCGATCAACGCGAAGATCGCGGCAAGAGTTCCCCAATAGATAGTCGGGCGCCAATTCATGACAGCTCCACGGGTGGTGCGCGAACGGCTCGGTCATTTGCGCAGCCGTCTCGAGAAGTCATGCATGGACGGCGAAACAAACGCTAAAACGACGAGAATTCGGCGGAATCTTTGGCTCGCACGTTCAACACTGTGCGCATGAACTGGGAGGCGCTCACTGCTCTGAGCACTGCGTTCACCGGGCTTGTCATTTTGTTGACCGTCGTTTTTGCGGCCAGGCAAGTGCGAGCGCTAAATGACCAGTCCAAGGCGCTCGGCGCTCAGTTGGAACACTTGCGTCGCGCGACCCAGCTTGAGGGAACGCTCGCGGTGTTTGACGAGCTCTTCTCTCCCGACTTACAAAATGCGTACCGTTTTGTGATGACAGAGTTCGAAGAACGCATGCGCGACGAGACGTTTCGTACGGAGGCGCTCGAGCGCGCACCCGACAGCGAGACGCATCTCGAGGTCTACATTTTGCGGCATCTAGAACGGATTGGCACGCTCGTGAAAAACGAGCTGCTGGATGCCGAGGCGCTGCTCGACTTTGCAGGCTTTTTCATTCGTGAGCTGTGGGATAAGTTGGGGCCGCTGGCACTTGAGCAGCGTCAGCGGTTCGGGAACGAACGGCTGTGGGAGAACTTTGAGTTCATTGCGCTAAAAGCCAACGATGCTCTCGAAAACCCAAAGCCGCACACGACCTCTCGCTAGGCTACGCGCTATTGCGCAGCGGCGTTCGTCCCCGTGGCCGGCGCACCACCGAAGAAGAGCACGAAGACCTTCCCATCGGTGTTCTGAAAGATTCCCATATCAATGGCATTGTCAATCGTCATGTGGGTGTTACGAAAACCGCCACATTTGGCACCCATCATCCCCGACGTATCTGGGTTGCGATCGGTCGGCGTCGCCCACACGCCGAGCAATTGATCTTTCTGGTACCGCATGAACGTCATGACGTACGAATTGCAATGGCCCGACGCGCCGATCAGCACCTTGATCTGTTCGCCGTTGGATTTGTTGATGGTGGCGCAGACGTCACCGGCATCGCATTCTTTTTCAGCAGTGGCCACGTCACCATTGCTGTACGAGACCGGCCCTGGCGAACCGTCAGCAAGAGCTTTGGCCGCGAACCCTCCGGAGATCATCATGATCACAAATAACAAAGCGAGCGTGAAGCGTGACATGGTGTTGCCTCCTCGACAGTGCCCGAGTAGTTTGCCGCCTGCGGTCTGCAAACATCCTTTAGTGTGAGCTGCAATCTTCGTCGAGCAATGCCTCGCCGTGGCCGCGGTCAAACGTATCGTCCTCCTGATGCGCGACGTCATCCAGTAAGTAGAAACCGGGTCGTGCATCGTCCCATGCGGCGCCCACGAGGACGAGGGTATGGGATCCCATGTGTTGGGATGCGCCGGGGATCTTTTCTGCCAATGCAAAGGGATTGACCACTCCGAGCGTGAGCCCCGAAATTCGCATGGCGCGATATGTGTGTTCGCCTAGGACAATCGCGGGAGCCGACCAGGTTGAACCGATCTGACCTTGCGCGCCGCGGAGAATGTCTGCTGTCGAGCGCTTGATGCACGAGATGTGTATGTGCAGCTGGTTCTGGCTGCGACCGTACTCCGAGTTGATCGCGAGACCGATCCGCGTGCGGTCCTTGCTCACGTCCGCGGGCAGATAGCGTAGAGCGGCGGTCCACGCCAGAGCCCAGTAGTTGGGCGCAGCGGGTTTGAGCACGTAAGCATCCTCGATACCCGTCACTCGTATTGTCGGGACGAGTAGAAACTGTTCGCGTCCTTCGATGGAGCGCAGGATTGCAACTCGGTCGTGCTGATCAACTGCGATGCAACTGCCGGGCATGAGATGCCCAGCTTGTGCTTGCGAAACGCACGACTGCACGATCACCCACAACGCGTTGGGATTCGATTCCGCCCTGAAGTACGCATAGCCGATGACGCAGATCAACAGCACAACGCCGCCGAGAATAAAAGCGAGAATCCTGTACCTGGTGTTCATCACGGAGCGTCTATTCTGGAAAAACTCATGGCTTCGCTCTAAGAAACTCGACGCCGCCGTGGCATGCGCCAAGCGGTGAAAGCAGCCGGGCCGGCGTGATCGGCTGCCGCACGCAGCAAGAAGCTCCTTAATCATCCTTCGCGAAGAGACGAGTTATGCGCAACCAGTACTTGATAGACACCGCGACGTTGCAGTCGCAGTTGGCTGAGCCGGACCTCGCCGTTATCGATGCGTCTTGGTATCTGCCGTCTGCAGGCCGCGACGCGCACGCAGAATATCTGTCGGCGCACGTTCCCGGCGCACTATTCTTTGACATCGACGTCATCGCTGACACATCTACCGGCTTGCCGCACATGTTGCCGAAGCCAGAACCCTTCGCGAAGGTTATGGGAGCATTAGGGCTGAGCGATACTATGCGCTACGTCGTATATGATGGAGCCGGTATTTTCTCAGCCGCGCGCGTGTGGTGGACGCTGCGAACCTACGGCGTGCGAGATGTTCGCGTGCTGCAAGGCGGTCTGCCGAAGTGGCGTGCTGAAGGCCGCCCGCTCGAAGCGGGTGAGGTACGACGTCCGCCAGCAACGTTTATCGCTCACCTCGACAAATCAGCCCTCGCCGACCAGCAAGCCGTGGCCCGTGTGCTCAAAACAGGAGATGCGCAGGTGGTCGATGCTCGGTCCGCCGAGCGCTTCCGTGGCGACGCGCCGGAGCCGCGGGCAGGTGTTCCTTCTGGCCACATTCCGGGAAGCCTGAACTTACCTTACACCGAGCTCATCAACGACGGACAATTGAAAGAAGCAGACGAGATCGAAGCAGCATTTAAGCGTGCCGGCGTCGATCTGGACAAACCGATTGTGACCTCGTGCGGCTCGGGTGTGACAGCGGCGATCGTATCTTTGGCAGCAAGTTCTGTCGGACATCCGGATCTTTCGTTATACGATGGTTCTTGGACGGAGTGGGGATCGCGGCCTGATCTACCCGTCGCAAAAGGCGATGCTAAAGGATCAATTCGCTAGCGGCGCTGTTCAGCGCACGCAAGGGTACGTGCTAGACCTAATTACTTATCGGAAAATGCCATACGGATGAGGCGCGTACGGGTTGTACACGCCACGATACATCGGAAAACCCAAACCGTAAACCGGGTAGCCCGGCGATACTCCATAATTGAACGGGCTATAAGGCGCGTAACCCCGGAAGGGCCAACCATAACCGTAGGAGCTATACCCTAATGGACTGTAGCCGTACGTATTGTTGGCAGGGTAGCCACCCATAATATACACACTCGTCGATGGCGCGTAATACAAGGTGCGGGGCTGTCCGTAGACACCGGCGGATACGTCTCCCGAGTACGTCCAATTGGCGTTGCCGTTGTTCGCTGCCAATGGCGGTGCGGCATCTTTGTATGCCGCATCGAT
>Ga0306920_100013862_pt1 | contig 10990 bp, 10 predicted proteins | sample flu12Cox44000170_FD_204666 | JGI IMG/M metagenome (GOLD analysis project Ga0306920, IMG submission 204666) | Lab enrichment of tropical soil microbial communities from Luquillo Experimental Forest, Puerto Rico - flux4day.12C.oxic.44.000.170 (v2)... | ecosystem: Environmental > Terrestrial >...
TCCACGGCTATCAGAACGACAGCCTGGAGCCGGCCTACTTCCAGGTCATGCTCGGACGCGGCAAGCCCGAGACCATGGGCTACGCCGACGAGGACCTCTACAAGCACCGCGATGCCCATCTCAAGGCGGTGTGAGGCGCGCCAACGCCCATACACGTCCGTCATTCGCTGAATGATGGTGCGCCATCGCAGAAGCCGTGGAGGTCTGAACATGCGTCGCGTCCTCGCCGTTGCCGCCGTGGTTGCGCTGGCAGCACCGGCGCATGCGCAGGAGGCCTGGCCGCAGCGGCCGGTCACCATCGTGGTGCCGTTCGCGGCGGGCGGATCGGCGGACTTGCTGGCGCGCATCCTGCAGCAGCACCTGCAGGCGAAATTCGGCGTTCCATTCATAGTCGAGAATAAATCCGGCGCCGGAGGCAGCATCGGCACCGGCTTTGTGGCGAAGGCGCCGGCCGACGGCTACACGCTGCTGGTGGGCACGGTCAGTTCGATCGCCATCAATGCCTTCCTCTACACCAAGCTCAATTTCGACGTCGCCCGCGACCTCCAGCCGGTCTCCCTGTTGGTGCGGTTTCCAAACCTTCTGTTCGTCAATCCGAAGGTGCCGGCGAGGTCGGTGCCGGAGCTCATCGACTACCTCAAGGCCAATAACGGCAAGACCAACTACGGCTCGTCCGGCATCGGCACCTCATCGCACCTTTCGTCGGTGATGTTCGAGCTCGCGACCAACACGAAAATGACCCACGTTCCGTTCCGCAGCACCGCCGAAGTCGTCAACAGCATGCTTGGCGGCAACATCGAGCTTGCCATCGACAGCATGACGACGGTGTGGCCGTTTGCAGCGGCCGGAAACGTGCGCGCGATTGCCGTGACCACGCCGCAGCGCAGCGCGGCTGCGTCGGATTTGCCGACCATTGGCGAGACGCTCAAGGGTTACGAGGCGACCGCCTGGCAGGGGCTATTTGCGCCCGCCGGCACGTCGCGAGCGATCGTCGACAAGATCGCCGCTGAGGTGAAACAGGTCTGGGGACTGGAGGAGGTCATCACGGCGCTCAAGAACGTCGGCGCCGAGCCCGCGCCTTCCACCCCAGATGAATTCGCGACCTATATCGCGGCCGAGCGCGGGCGCTGGGGCGAGGTGGTCAAAGCGGCGGGCGTCAAGCTCGATTGAATGGCGCGCGAGCATCGCGCGGCGGCCGCTGCTGCGCGCTTACTCCGCCGCTTCCCGCCGCGTCCCCTGCGGGGAACGATCGCGGAAATGCGGCAGGATTTCCTCGGCGATCGCCGTCATGTTGGCTCGCGTCATGTCGTCGGGCAGCGTGCCGAACTGGGTCTTGGTCAGCGAAGTGTTGAAGCCCGCCAGATCTTGATATTCGGCGAGCTTTTCGCGCACGGTATTGGGGCTTCCTACGATCACGACGCCCGCCTTGATGACGTCTTCGATCGCCTGCGGCTTGCCCGTGACCTTCGCCGCGCGCACCCGCTTCATCGAGGCGGGATCGGTATAGCCCGGCGGCAGCAACATCTCGGTCGGCATTTTCAGGAAATAGTTCATGAGCGCTTCGAGGTGCGGCCGCGCCTCCCGCACCGCCTTTTCATCGGTCTCGGCCACATAGATCGTGTTCGACCAGGCGAGCTGGTCGGGCGAGGCCTGGTAGCCCGCTCTGTCAGCCTCGTCGCGATAGAGCTGGAAGAAGCGCGCCACCGCCGCGATTGGGCTCAGCGTCTGACAATAGGTATAGCGCATGCGCGCGGCCCAGCGGATGGTCGAGCCGGAGCCTTGCGAGGGTATCCAGATCGGCGGATGCGGGTTCTGGTACGGCCGCGGCCAGGGATTGACGTATCTGAACTGATAGTGCTTGCCGACATAGGAGAACGGCCCCGGCTCGGTCCATGCCCGCACGATGAGATCGTGGGCTTCGGCGAAGCGCTCCTGCGAATAGGCCGGATTGATGCCCATGGCGTGATATTCGGCGCCGATGCCGCGCACGAAACCGGCGACCAGCCGCCCGCGCGTGAGATTGTCGAGGATGGCGTATTCTTCCGCGACCATCAGCGGATTGTTGAGGAGCGGCAGCGCGCGGCCGAGAATGGCGAGCTTGGCGCGCTTGACGCTGCGCGCGAGCGCGCCGGCGAGAACGCCGGGAATCGGCATCATGCCGTAGGCGGTCTGGTGATGCTCGTTGAGGCAGACGCCGTCGAAGCCGAGCTGGTCGGCAAATTCCATCTGATCGAGATAGTCGTGATAGAGCTCAGCGCCCTTTTGCGGATCGTAATGGCGGTTCGAGAACGTCACCCAGGCCGAGCCGTTCTTTGCGATCGCGTCGAGATCGGCGTGCCGGTAGGGCATGAGATGGAAATTGAAGAACTTCATGCTGCGATCCTCATGGCGCCGATGAAGGCTTCGAGTTCGGCGGCGAAGGCGTCGCCCTGCTCCACGTGCGGCAGGTGGCCGCAATCCGCGATGATGACGACCTTCGCCCCCGGGATCAGCCCTTCAAACGCGAACGCATAGTCCTTCGGAAAGACCCGGTCGTGATCCCCCCAGATCAATAGCGTCGGTACTTTGATTCGATGCAGCCACTTGCGCAGATGGGGGTCGTGGTTGCGCGGTTGCCACGACAACTTGGCGGTCATCATCCGATTCTTGAGCGCGGCATCTTCCAGCTCCGGCCGCTGCGAGCCCACGACCACCGCCTCGGCGAGCAGTTGATCGTAGAACAGGTCGCGGATGCGCTGTTCCTCGTTGCTCAGGAAAGTATCCACCTGCGCCACGTCGTTGAGATGGATTCCGGCGGCTCCGACGAGCGTGAGCGAGGCCAGGCGGGTCGCGTTGCGCACCGCCGCCTCCGCGGCAATCCAGCCGCCGAGCGAACTCCCGACGAGATGGACACCGGAGAGGTCGAGCTGGTCGAGGAAGTCGAGATAAAAATTCGCCAGATCGCCGACGGTATCGAGCCATGGCGGCGTATCGGAGGCACCGAAGCCGGGATGCTCGGGAGCGATGACGTCGAACTTTTTCGCCAGCCGCGCCATGCACGGGAGCCAGATTCCCACGCCACCGCCGCCATGAAGAAAGAGCAGCGGTGGCCCCGCCCCGCCGCGCATGACGCGGATGCGGCAATCGCGGATCGCAATGGTCGAGATTGAGTGATCGGCCATTTGTCCCCGGTCTCTCACTCCCTGCGGATCAGCGCCGGGGTGCGGTGATTATACCCCTCGAATATCGAGGACACATACACTAATCTGCTCCCGGATCGATTGCGACCGCCGTTCCGCGCCAGCGCTACCGTCGAGGCGCGGCTGCATGCGTCGAAAGGAACCCGATGTACGCGCCAACCGGAGTAAGGACGAGCACGGATTTTCCCATTCCCGACACCATGAAGGCATGGGTGCTCGGCGATCCCGGCGAGCTGTTGTTGCGGGACAAGCCGGTGCCGGTGCCGAAGAAGGCCGAGGTGCTGGTGCGCATCGACGCGGTCGCGATCTGCGCGACCGATCTCGAGATCATCTATCACGGGCCGCCGGCGTTGATCCTTGGCGGCATGCCGCACAACAAGAACTTCACTCCCGGGCACGAATATATGGGCACGGTGGTGGCGCTCGGCCCGGGTGTCGACGAATACCGGATCGGCCAGCGCGTCACCGTCGAGATTCATGCGGGCTGCGGCCAGTGCAAGCGCTGCCGCGAGGGCATGTACACCGCCTGTCACAACTACGGGCTCAACTACGGCGACGTCGACAAAGGCCACCGCGCCAACGGCTTCACCACCGACGGCGGCTTCTGCGAATATCAGGTCAACAACATCAACACGCTGGTTGCCATTCCCGATGCCATGTCGGACGAGGAGGCGACGCTGGTGGTCACCGCCGGCACCGCGATGTACGGGCTCACCGAGCTCGGCGGGCTGGTCGCGGGCGAGAGCGTGGTGGTGACCGGCCCCGGCCCGATCGGCCTCCTCGGCGTCGCGGTCGCGAAGGCGCTCGGCGCGCATCCCGTCATCCTCACCGGTACGCGCGACAACCGGCTCAAGATCGGCCGCGAGCTCGGTGCCGACCACGTGATCAACGTCAGGCGAGACGACGCGGTCGCGGTGGTGCGCCGGCTCAACGGCGGCAAGGGCGTCGACTACGTGCTCGAATGCTCGGGCGCGCCCAACGCCGTCAACGAGGCCGTGCGCATGGTCAACCGCGGCGGCAAGGTCTGCCTCGCCGCCTTCCCGCACGAGGAGACGCCGGTCGACATCGCCGAGATCGTGCGCAACAACATCTACGTCTACGGCATCCGCGGCGAAGGCAAGAGCGCGACTCATCGCGCCGAGGCTTTCATGAGCCAGAAGCGCTTCGACGCCACCAAGATCCACACCCACACCTTCCCGCTCGACGACCTGCCGACCGCGATCCGCTACGCCAAGGACCGCGTCGAGGACGCGATCAAGGTGGTGGTGAAGGCGCGTGGCGTATCGGCCGCGCACAAGGTGGCGGCGGAATAAAGAGCCATTTGCATCTTCCGCTGTCATGCCCGCGTAGGCGGGCATCCAGTAATCCCGAGACCGCATGGCTGACAATGAATGCTAGCGAGTACTGGATCATCCGCTTTCGCGGATGATGACGCCTCGAAACCGCAGATAGGGAGAATTGGGTGTCCTTAGACGTGACCGAGGCTGAGGTCTCCGAGCGACGCAAGACCGCGGATTTCCGTCCTGATCTCGCGGCCATTCGGGCGATGAGCACGGTCCTGCCCGGCGCGCTTGCGCTCGCGGTCAACGGAGTGCGAGTCGCAGCGAGCATTCGTCCGCGCAAATTCGTGATCGAAGGCGGTGACGATACCCCGGTGACGATGCCGCGCACGGCCTTCCAGATCGTCTATCCGGACTGCTCGTTGATGATCGATTCCGGATTGGACAAGGCGACGCACGACTCCTTCAGCCCGGACAAGCCCGAGCCGTATTTCGCCGAGCCATTCGCCAAGCTCCAACGCGGGCTCGCAAAGGCGCGCCTTATCGTGCTCACCCACCATCACGCCGACCACGTGGCGGGCGTGCTCTGCGCGCCAAATTTTTCCGAGCTTGCGACCAAGACCATGATCACCAGGCAGGTGGCGGATTGCATGAGGAATACGCCGCACCGGCCGCACCTCAAGCTTGCTCCGCCGGCGCTCGAGCGGTTCATCATCCTCGATTATCCGCAATATTATCCGGTCGCGCCGGGCGTCGTGCTGATCCGCTCGCCCGGCCACAGCCCGGATTCGCAAATGGTCTTCATCCGCCTGCAATCCGGGCGGGAGATCCTGCATAGCGTCGATTCCGCCTGGATCATGGACAACATCATCGAGGTGAAGGGCAAGGCGGCGCCGTGGGTGAAGGAGGACGTGCCGGCAGTGATGGCGCAATTGCGCTGGCTCAAGGCCGTCGCCGAGACCGAAAAGAACATCACGATTCTCGTGACCCACGACGACGAGCTGTTCGATCGTCTGACGCGGAACGGAACAATAGGAAAGGAGCTGGCGATTTGACCAACAGCCGGAAAGCATCAGCACACGAGCTAGCGTGTCCGCGCATGGACATGGAGCGGAACGGTAAGCGCCAAGACAAGCGTGAACCGCCGATAGCGCGGCGCTCGAACATGTTGACTTGGCTGCTCTGGATCGCGGCGTCCGCGGTCCTTGCCGCGCCGCTTGGCGCGAACGCACAGAGTTATCCCTCGCGGCCCATCACGGTGGTGGTGCCGTTTCCGGCCGGCGGCCCGAGCGACGTCGTCGCGCGTATCGTGACCGAGCAGATGGGGAAAATCCTCGGCCAATCCATGGTCATCGAGAATGTCACCGGCGCCGGCGGTACGATCGGGAGCGCGCGCGTGGCGGCCGCGAGTCCGGATGGCTACACCCTGCTCGCCGGCAGCATGGGCTCGCACGTCTCCGCCCCGGTGCTCACGCCGAACGTGAAATACGATTCCGAGCGCGATTTCATTCCGATCGGCTTCACCGCGCACGCGCCGGCCGTGATTGTCGCAAGGAAGGACTTCCCGGCCAAGGACCTGCGCGAATTCGTGGCCTATCTGAAGAGCCACGGCGACGACGTGAAGCAGGCGCACGGCGGCATCGGCTCCTCGTCGCACATGGCGTGCCTCCTGTTCACCGCCGCGGCCGGCGTGCAGCCAAGTCTCGTGGCCTATCGTGGCACCGGCCCGGCATTGAATGACCTGGTCGGCGGCCACGTCGATTTCTTTTGCGAGCAAGCGGTGAGCGTCGCCCCGCAAATTGCCGCCGGAACGATCAAGGCCTACGGCGTCTCCTCGGGCGAGCGCTTGGCGGTACTGCCCAACGTACCGACGGCGAAGGAAGCCGGCGTCGACTATCGGATGAGCATCTGGGCCGGGATTTTCGCGCCCAAGGGCACGCCGCGGGAGGTGATCGACAAGCTCGCGGCCGCGCTCGACCAGGCGCTCGACGACCCCACTGTCCAAACTCGCTTGGCCGATCTCGGCGGATCGCTGCCGGCCAAGGACGAGCGCACCCCGGCGAAGTTCGCTAGCTTCGTGCATGCCGAGATCGCGCGCTGGTCTCCCATCCTCAAGGCAGCGAATGTGGAAGCGAAGTGATGTCCCGGATGCGACACAGCGCCCAGGACACGCCTGCCGAAAGCTTGTGCAGATGGAGTAATTCCCCGCCATCGGCCGGCAGCCTTGGAACTTCGATCAAAGCGCGTGTCCACACGCAAACGGCGATGGCTGCTGGCATGGCTTTTGCGATATAGTCCCCCGGGGATTGGGCAATCCGTGCCGCGACACGGTCGAGCGGAGTGCGCATGTCGTTCTCGGCCCCGAAGCTTTGCGTTGCCGAAGTCAGCATGACGTTCAAGACGCCGACCGGCGCCTTCCACGCGCTTGCACCGGTCACGCTATCGATCCCGCAGGGCCGTTTCGTGAGCCTGATCGGCCCGTCGGGCTGCGGCAAGAGCACCATCTTCAACATCATCGCCGGACTGCTGGAGCCTAGCGGCGGCCGGGTGCTGATCGACGGCGTCGACGCCACCGGCACCATCGGCCGCGTCGGCTATATGCTGCAAAAGGACTTGCTGCTGCCCTGGCGCACGGTGCTCGACAACACCATCCTCGGCATGGAAATCCAGCACGTGCCGCTGCGCGCGGCGCGCGAGCGCGCGTTGCCGCTGCTTCATCGCTATGGATTGGCCGGGTTCGAATATCTTTATCCGAACGCGCTGTCCGGCGGCATGCGCCAGCGCGCCGCATTGTTGCGCACGCTGCTGTTCGATACCGACGTCATTCTGCTGGATGAGCCGTTCGGGGCGCTCGACGCCCAGACCAAGCTCAAGATGCAGGAATGGCTCATGCAGCTGTGGAGCGACTTCAGCAAGACCGTGCTGTTCGTCACCCACGACGTCGAGGAGGCAATCTATCTCTCCGACGAGGTCCACGTGATGGGAACGCGGCCCGGCCGCATCATCGCGTCGATCCCGGTCCCGCTGGCGCGCCCGCGCGTTCGCGGCAGCACGCTCAGCCCCGACTTTCTGGTCATCAAGGAGCGCTGCCTCGAACTGCTCCATCTCGATCCGACGGCGTCCGAACCCATGAATGCAGCAGCCTGAGTTAGCGGCAAGGACCAATGAGCGTTCAGGACACTCCCACCGTAGGCGCGATGGCAGGGCTCGATCGGTCGCAGCCAAAGCCCGAGGCGGCGAGGCCGGCCGCGGTCCGGCGCCTGCCGGTGCAGGAGAATTGGCCGACCTGGGCGCTCATCGCCGCGCAGATCGGCATCCTCGTCGGCGCGCTCTCGCTTTGGGAAATCGGTGCCCGCGTCGGCTGGATCGATGCTTTCTTTTGGTCGCAGCCGAGCGCGATCGCCGACACGACGAAGATCTTCTTCACGACCGGCGACGCTTGGACCGACATCAGTTTCACCTTCCGCTCGACCATTTTCGGCTTTCTCATCGGCACCACGGCGGGATCGCTGCTCGGCCTGTCGTTCTGGTGGTCGCGCAATTACGCCGCCATCGTCCAGCCCTACGTCATTTGCCTGGAATCGATTCCGAAGCTGGCGCTTGCGCCGCTCATCATCCTGGTGTTCGGCATCGGCTTGGTGTCCAAAGTCGCGGTGGCAACCGCGCTCACGCTGGTGGTCTCGACGCTGACCGCCTATGCCGGCGTGAAAGCGCTCGATGCCGACAGCGAGAAGCTGTTCTACTCGCTCGGCGCCACGCGCCTGCAGGTGTTCCGCAAGCTCGTCATTCCGTTCTGCCTGCCCTGGATCATCTCGGTGCTGCGGGTGAATATCGGCCTCGCCTTGACCGGCGCCATCGTCGGCGAGTTCATCGCCTCGCAGCATGGCCTCGGGCGCACGATCCTCTATGCCGGCCAGACCTACGACATCGCGCTGGTCTGGGTGGCGGTGCTGGTGCTCTCGACCTTGGCGGTGGTCATGTATGCGGCGGTGTCGTGGCTGGAAAGCACGCTGCGTAAAGGCGTGCGGCAATGAGGTGCGCTTCAAACCCTAACAGCGAGGACGTCATGAACAGGCGAAAATTCCTGCAGTCGACCGCGACGCTCGGTGGCGGCTTTGGGCTTGCGCTGGCAGCGCCGGCTCTCATCGCGCGCGCGGCCACCAAAGAGCTGTTGGTCGCCGAGCCCGTGCACTCGACCGGCTATCTGCCCATGTATATCGCGATGGCCAAAGGCTATTTCGCCGAGTCCGATATCGTCGTGAAGATCGTGACCATCGAGACCGGCGGCGGCCACACCAACGCGGTGCTCTCGGGGCAAGCGTTCGCCTTCATCGGCGGTCCCGAGCACAATGCCTTCGCCAAGGCCAAGGGTGCGGAGCTGCGCTCGGTCGTGCACTGCGTCGACCGCGGCAACGTCTATCTCTGCGCCGCCAAAGGCCATGATCCCAAGGACAGGAATTGGCCGGCCTATTTCAAGGGCAAGTCGATTGCCGTCGGCCCCTACGGCGGCACGCCGAACTCGATCATGCGTTATCTCCTGGGCAAATGGCAGCTCGACGCCAAGCGCGACGTGACGCTGATCGAGGTGCCAAACTCGGCCGTGCCCGCCACCGTGAGGGCCGGACAGGCGGTGATCGGCAACACCACCGAGCCCATGGTCACGCAGGGCATTCGCCAGAATCTCTGGAGCGAGCCATTCTTCAACGTGCCCAGGGAGCTCGGCCCCTACGCCTATTCCACCATCAACGTCCGTCTCGATACGATCCAGAAAGAGCCGGATGTCGTTCGTGGATTCGTCAAGGGCATGGTCAAGGGCCTGAAATTTCTCTACGCCAGTCCGAACGAAGCCGCCGAGATCGCCAAGAAGCAATTTCCCACCATGGCGCTCGAGGACCTTAAGGCGACGCTCGACCGCTCGTTCAGCGACCAGATGTGGAGCAAGGACGGCTTGATCAGCAAGGAAGCCTGGGCCACCGGCAGCGCGGTGGTGCGCGAGGCCGGCATCCTCAAGACCGACGTGAAATACGAGGAGATCATCGACATGAGCTTCGTCGAAAGCGTGCGCGCGAGCCTGTAAGCGGACCGCACCGAGCAATTCAACCCAAGACCGAAAACCGGAAAGAGCAACATCATGTCAGAGCCCATCTGGAACAAGTTCCTCACCGAGCGCGACAAAGCGGTGTTCAAGACGTCGGGCTACGGCGCACGCGGGGGATTCGGCAAGCGTCCCGCGCTGCTGATCATCGACGTCAATTACGCGTTCTGTGACGAGCGCCCCATGCCGATCCTCGAATCGATCAAACGCTGGCGCAATTCCTGCGGCGAGGACGCCTGGGTTGCCATGCCCTACCTCAAGGCGCTGATCGACAAGGCCCGCGCCAAGGGCATTCCGGTGATCTACACCACCGGGGTGCGACGTGAGGACAATTGGGACAGTGGAAGCTGGACCTGGAAGAACGGCCGCTCCGACGAGGACATGACCAGCAAGCCCGCGACCAACGTGGACGGCAATGACATCGTCGCCGAGATCGCGCCGGGGCCGCAGGACATCGTGGTGCTGAAGCAGAAGCCGTCCGGCTTCTTCGGCACCAACATGGCGAGCTATCTCACGCTGCTCGGCTGCGACAGCGTGATCGTCACCGGCACGACCACGTCGGGCTGCGTGCGCGCGACCGTGCTCGACGCCTTCAGCCTCAACTACCGGATCGCGCTGGCCGAGGAGGGCTGCTTCGACCGCTCGCAGGCAAGCCACGCGATCAACCTCTGCGACATGAATGCCAAATATGCCGACGTGGTGAAGACGTCGGAGGTGCTCGCCTATTTCGACAGCCTCCCCAACGGCATGTTCGACTTGCCGAAGGGGTCGCCGGCACCGGCACCGAAGCCGCGCCTCGCCGCGAACATGTGAATGCACGCAGGGGAGCGAGCGCCGCGAGCGTGACCGTGAGCTCTGCGAATCTGGACTAGCTGCGGCGCGAACAATCCACGTAAGTCTGCACCGCAGGAGCCCTCACGTATTTAATTTGGTGTAAAAACGCGTGGTAACAGCCAAGCCTTTGAAACCTTCAATCCTGAAAGCGCGTCACACGGACTATGCAAGTCCGTTCGGAACGTGCTATCAGGTTTTTAGATCGCCATCGGGAATCCTCTGAATGCAGCGAGGAGTACCATGGTCGTGCACGAGCTCGGAATCAGCCCCAAATCGCGCTCTAGTCCCGGCGTAAGTCGCCGCGAGCTGCTCTTAACTACTGCTATCTCACTCATATTTTCGACGACCTCCGCTTCGGCGTTGGACGTGAAGGGCAGCCTGCCCTGGTCGGCGAATGCCGGCGCTCCGCCGACACCAGTGCAGCCGGGACCTTGGGCGTATTTCACTGCGGAGGAAGGTGGAGCCATCGAGGCGCTCGTGGACCGGCTGATCCCGCCGGACCCGCAGACGCCGGGCGGCAAGGATGCCGGATGTGCAGTCTTCATCGACCGACAACTTGCGGGACCGTACGGCAAAGCCGAGGGGTTATACATGCGCGGGCC
>Ga0306920_100013863_pt1 | contig 10990 bp, 12 predicted proteins | sample flu12Cox44000170_FD_204666 | JGI IMG/M metagenome (GOLD analysis project Ga0306920, IMG submission 204666) | Lab enrichment of tropical soil microbial communities from Luquillo Experimental Forest, Puerto Rico - flux4day.12C.oxic.44.000.170 (v2)... | ecosystem: Environmental > Terrestrial >...
GAACGCCTCACCAAGATAGTGCCGATGGCGCGGCCCGGCACCCCGGAGGAGATTGCCAAGGGGATATTGTTCCTGCTCTCGGAGCAGTCGTCGTTCACAACGGGCGCGGTGCTGCGGGTGGCTGGCGGACGCTGAGAGAACTCCGACCGCGAGCGGCTCACCTCAGCGTGACCGGTTCGTCCCCTCGTCGGTGAAGACCAGCGACTGCTGAAAGCGGATGGCGTCGGCCGTCGCATCGGCCCAGCCGGGCAGCGCCTTGCCCTCGATCAGGTAAAGCCGCCGATTGAAATAAAACACCGCGGCCATGGAGCGGCTGCCTTCGGGGCCGACGATGCTGAGCTGGCGGCCGTAGAACCGGCTGATGCGGTGGGGAATGTCGAGCTTGATCTCACCGCCTTCGGACAATGTCTTCACCGCATGGTCGAGCACTGCGTTTTCCGCGGTCGCGGCGTCGGGGAAGTCGGCGACCAGCATCCTGAATATGCCGCCGTCCTGGGTGACGGAATAGATCCGTGCTTCAACCAGGCGGCCGTCGGCGGCCTGGTAGGTCGTGGTTTCGACCTTGGGATCGGCGGGAAAGGCGACCGTGAAGGCGTCGCTGGGATATGCGTATTCCACCCAGCCCTGCGCAGCGGCAGGAGCGGTGACGGCAATCAGCGCGGCGAAGAAGGCGATCAGGCGCATTTTGGGCCCTCGGGGCATGATCCCGAACACTGCAGGTTTTCGGAACAGATCATGTGCAGAGTGAAATAGGCCAGTGCGCCGCCCAATTCAACCCGAGCGGATTGCGATCCCGGCACGACTTCGGCGGCGGCAGGCGCGGTGAGCTATGCCAAGGGTCCAGGCTTTCGGCGGCTCGATGATGGGCAACGTGCCGCACTCGCACTGATCACATTCCTGTGCCATCAGCCGTTGCGGCGGCAATTGTTTGCGTCGAGAGTATCCATGCCGCCCAAAAATGCGCTAACCTGCCGACAATGGCCGCCTTTCATCAGCAGCGGTCGGTAGGGAGGTGGCGATGAGAATGTCTCGACGCGAAACCATGCAACTTTCCGCGACGGCACTGGCGGGATTGTCTCTCGCGGCGCTGCGGCCTGAGGAACTCGCGGCCCAGGGCGCGCCGCAGCCCGACGGCCTCGTGAACACAAATCTGCGACAGATTCAGACGCTGCCGCTCAACCCCGACGGCTCCGCGGTCGAGTACACGCCGCAGGAAGCCGGCGCGATCACCGGCGTGCTCTGGCGCACCAAGAACCAGACGCCCGAGGGCGAATACGACGCCCGCAAGATGAAGATCAAGATCGACGGGCGCGGCACCACGAAGCTGTCGGGCACCTTGACGTTCGACGTTCTCGAAAAGCTGCCGCGGCATTCCTACGTGGTGCGGCTGCAATGCGGTGCCCCCAACCCGCGTGGCACCGTGAAGTGGACGGGCGTGCGGTTCTCCGAATTCGCCAAAGCCGTCGAGGCGCAGAGCTTCGCCAATTACGTCCGGCTGGTGGGGTCAGACGGTTATTTCACCGACGAGGACATGACGACGCTCATGCATCCGCAGGTCGTGCTGGCCTGGGAGCTCAATGACGCGCCGATTCCGCCGCAACACGGCGCACCGCTGCGCCTCATCATTCCGTTCCGCTACGGCGCGCGCAGCCTCAAGGCGATCAGGGAAATCCAGTTCACCGCCACGACGTTCACGCCGCCGAAGCCGTGGCCGACCTAGGCCGTCGATTTCCGGCACCGATCCGTAGGATGGGCTGAGCAAAAGCGATACCCATCGGGAGCCCATCGCGGGTCGATGATGGGTTTCGCAAGTGCTCTACCCATCCTACTCGGGGCGCCTGCTTGCGTCGGCGCTGGGGCCACCTATGATCCCCCGCGATTGGACAAGCGGCGGGGTTCGCTACGAACCTCTACCCGACCGACGACAAGGGAGAGACAAAATGGTTGCGGCAGTGCGCGTGCATAAGACTGGCGGCCCCGAGGTCCTGACCTATGAGGAGATCGACATACCGGCGCCGGGGCCGGGCCAGGTCAGGCTCAAGCAGCACGCCGCAGGGATCAATTTCATCGACACCTATTTCCGCGGCGGCATGTATCCGTCCCCGCTGCCCTTCGTCTCCGGCAATGAGGGCGCCGGAGAGGTGATCGCGGTCGGGCCTGATGTCGCCGACCTCAAGGTCGGCGACCGCGTCGGCTATGTGGTGCCGCTCGGGGCCTATGCGGCCGAGCGGCTGCTGCCGGCGGAACGCGCCGTCAAATTGCCGGCCGGCATCAGCTACGAGCAGGCCGCCGCCACCATGCTCAAGGGCATGACGGTGTGCTACCTCGTGCGCCGCACTTATCCCGTGAAGGCGGGCGACACCGTGCTCATCCATGCCGCTGCGGGCGGTGTCGGCCTGATCGCGTCGCAATGGGCCAATGCACTGGGCGCCACCGTGATCGGCACCGTCGGCACCAAGGAGAAGGCCGAGCTCGCGCGCGCCAATGGTTGCCACCACACCATCCTCTATCGCGACGAAGACTTCGTCGCCCGCGTCAAGGAGATCACCAAGGGCGCGCTGTGCGACGCAGTCTATGACGGCGTCGGCAAGACGACGTTTCCGGCTTCGCTCGATTGCCTGCATCCGATGGGCATGTTCATCAGCTTCGGCAGCGCGTCGGGAGCGATCGAGGCCTTCAACATCAACCTGCTGCAACTCAAGGGCTCGCTGTTCGCGACCCGGCCGACGCTCAACCATTATGCCGCCAAGCGCAAAGACCTCCTCGAACTCGCCGCGGAGACCTTCGCGGTGATCACCAGCGGCAAAGTGAAGATCCCGATCAACCAGACCTATCCCCTCAAGGAAGCCGCCAAGGCACACCGCGATCTCGAATCCCGTGCCACCACGGGCGCTTCGATCCTTTTGACCTGATCGCCGTCCTGCAGCGGGGGCTCCGCATGAAACGGGACGACGGGGATCATCGCGGGGGTTGGCAGGCCGGCGTCGCCGCGGCTGTGTTCGCGGCCGCGACGACGGGCGCCCAGGCGGCGAACCCATTTACCGATGCCGAGGTGGTCGCCCTTGCAGCGAAGCACTGCGTCATGTGCCACGCCGAAATGCCCACCAGCGAGGCCTTCGACAAGGCCCCCAAGGGCATCAAGCTGGAGACGATCGAGCAGTTGCGGGGTTATGCCAAGCAGATCGTGGAACAGGCCGTGGTCGGGCGAATGATGCCGCTCGGCAACGAGACCGACATGACCGAGGAGGAGCGCGACAGGCTCGGTGCCTGGGCCGAAGGCCTGAAATAATGCCCGAAGGCCGGACATAATGAAGGTCTGGGGCCTCTGGGCGACGCTCGCCTTCGCGATCCTGGCGTACCTGCTCGGCCAGGCGATGGCCTCCGTGGCGACGCTTGCGCTGGTGAGGAGTCTCGACCCGGCGCAGCTCGATTCCAACGGCACCGCGGTCGCGATCTATACGCTGGTCGGCAACCCCGTCGAGATCGTCACGCTGGTGCTCGCAACGCGGCTCTCCGGCACCGATGCGCTCGCATATCTCGGCCTCGACATTCCGCGTTGGCGCGACGTCGCCATCGCCGCGGCCGGGCTCCTGGTGGTGATTGCCGCGGCCGATACGCTGACCTTTGCGCTCGGCAAGGAAATGGTGCCGGCGTTCCAGATCGAGTGGCACCGCACCGCCCGCGCGGACGGCACGCTGCTCTGGCTGTGGCTCGCGATCATCGTCGCGGCGCCGGTCGGTGAGGAATTGCTGTTCCGCGGCTTCCTGTTCCGCGGTTTCATCCAGGAGCCCCGCGATGCGGTGCCCGGCATTCTGGTGATCGCATTGATCTGGTCCATCCTGCATGTCCAATATGACTGGTTCGGCGCCACGCAGGTGTTCGCAATCGGCACGCTGTTCGGCTTCGTGCGCTGGCGCACCGGCTCGACGACGCTGGCGATCCTGCTCCACATGCTGCTCAATCTGGAGAGCGTGGTGGAGACGGCGATCGTGATGGGGTGGGTGTAGCCCACAAAGCCCGTAGGATGGGTTGAGCGAAGCGATACCCATCATTCGCCCCATGATGGGTTTCGCAAGGAGCTCAACCCATCCTACGTGCGACTCCCCAGGGACCGCCTCACATCATGTCGGCGAGCCAGGCCATCACGGGATGGTCGAGCATGGCTTCGGGCAGTCGCGGCAGTGCGAACACCTCGATGCCGGTGGCGAAGCGGTGGATGGTTTTGGCGGTGTCGTCCAGATCGGCGGCGCTGCCGGGGGTCTCATTGACCACCACGGCGGCGACCTTGAGGCCGTTGCGGTCGAGCACGTCGAGCGCCGACAGGGTGTGGCTGAGCGTGCCGACATAGCTCCCGGCGGCGAGGATCACCGGCAAATCGAGTTCGACCATCCAGTCGAGCACCGTATGGCGATCGTCCAGCGGCACCATGATGCCGCCGATCCCCTCGATGATGAGAGCATCGCGGTGGCGTGCGACGGCGCGGCGGCAATGGGCGTTGAGGACCGCGAAGTCGATGCTGGTACCCTCCCGGCGTGCCGCTATGTCGGGGGAAAGCGGTGCGCGCAGCCGGAAGGGCGACGTTTCCGCGATCAGTTCCGGCGTGAGGGCGTGGCCGAGCGCCAGCAGCAGGCGGCCGGTGTCGCTCGCCTGCGGCATGCGGGGATCGAACCCGGTGATGACTGGCTTGAGCGCCTCGATGGTGCGCCTCCGCGCGCGCAACTGGTGGATCATGCCGCGGGCGATGAAGGTCTTGCCGATATCGGTGCCGGTGGCGGTGATGAAGACGGCGGTCATGCGGCGCTGGCGACCCGGGTGCGCACGAGATCGGCGAGCCGTGCGATGTCGCCGTCATCATGGCGCGCAGTGAAGGCGAAGCGCAGCCGTGCGGTGCCGGCCGGCACCGTGGGCGGGCGGATCGGCACCACCAGGAAGCCCTCGGCTTCGAGAAGGTGCGCCGCGGCGAGCGCTGCGTCCGGTTCACCGACGATCAGCGGCACGATCTGGCTCCTCGCCGGCGGCAGGCCGGCACGGGCGGTGAAGGCGCGCGCTTTGGCGAGCGGTGCGGAGGTCAGCGCGGGATTAGCAGCGATGAGATCGAGGGCGGCGACGGCGGCAGCGACGGTCGCCGGGGGCAGGGCGGTGGAGTAGATGAGGGTGCGTGCGCGGTTCTTCATCAGCTCGATCACCGGGGCGGAGGCACAGAGATAGCCGCCATAGCCGCCGATCGCCTTCGACAGCGTTCCCATCTGCAGCGGTACGTCGGCGGCGGTGCCGGTCGCGAAGGTCGAGCCGCGGCCCCGGCCGAGGACGCCGATGCCGTGGGCATCGTCCGCCATCAGCCAGGCGTCGAATTCGCTCGCGAGCCGGCCGAGCGCAGGCAGGGGAGCGAGGTCGCCGTCCATGGAGAACACGCCGTCGGTGAGGATCACCGTCTTGCCGTGGCGGGTGCGGGTCTCGTTGAGCAGGGCGCGCAGGTCGTCGAGGTCGTTATGCCGGTAGGGCAGGACCGTCGCGCCGGAAAGCCGGGCCCCCGCCCACAGGCAGGCATGGGCCAATTCGTCGATCAGCACGAGATCGCCGCTGCCGACCAAAACCGGGATGATGCCGGTGTTGGCGAGGTAGCCGGAGCCGAACACGCAACATCCCGCCGTGCCCTTGAGCCGGGCCAGCCGCGACTCCAGCGCGTCATAAAGCGGATGATTTCCGGTGACGAGCCGGGAGGCGCCGGCGCCCACGCCATATTGCGCGACGGCGTCGCGGGCGGCCTCGGCCAGCACGGGATGGGTGCTCAGGCCGAGATAGTCGTTGCACGAGAACGACACCAGCCGGCGCCCGTCGCGCTCGACCACGACCTCGCGGCGCGCCGTGGTCACCAGCGTGCGGAGCAGGTGCCGGCTCTCGAGGCCGGCGAGCTTCCCCATCGCGAAGTCGTCCAGGGATGACATGTTCCGCGACCTCGTCCCTTGCCCTTCTTCAGGGGCAGGTTTGGGGGCGGGCCGCTACCACGCACGCATGCCCCCCGCGACCCCACGCCCGACCCGAAGGGGCACTGCAGGCACAGTCGCGAAAGCGCCTCTTCCAGATCCCCCGCCGCAAGCGGGGGCCGGAACAGGTACCTATTCAGAACTCCGCCTTGTCCGCATGGGGGAGCGGCGCGACGCCATAACCGAAGAAAAAGTCGTTTTCCGGTTCGCACAGGTCTTCGATCAGCGGGGTTCGCTCTATCCGCCGCCAGCGCTGGATCGCCGACCATGGCATGTTGAAGGCGCCGGGATCGTCGACGGTGACGGACACCTGCAGCGTCTTGCCGCCGTCGACCATCTTGAAGCGCTCGACGACGTGGATCTGGTCGGTGTGAGGCGTGCGGTAATTGTCGACGAAGGTCCGGTCATTGAGGCCGATGGTGTCGACGACCAGTTCGTCGCCTTCGTAGTGCCCGACCGATTCGCCATACCATGACGGCGTCACATGCGCCGAGTGCGGCACATCCAGGTATATGCGGCGGGTCTGCGCGTAGAGCTCGTTGACGATCAACACCTGTTTGGGCGTCTGGATGAAATGAACCGGCTGGCCTCGGTTGTAGATATTCAAGCCGGGAACGCCCGCAGGCCAGCACCTCTCGCGGGCGATGAACGGGACTTTTCCGGCCAGCACATCGTCATTGGCCTTTCGCATCCGCTCCACGACCCAAGGCTTGAGGATCGGATTGGTCAGGTCCGCAATCCGGTAGGTCGGCTGGCCCTGGCCGTTTGGAACATAGGGATGGGCCTTGTCGGACAAGACCGGTCCGGGCCCGCTGGGCGGAGGCAGGAAGTCGTCGCTTTGTGGACGGTTCGACGTCCAGGCGGTGCCGCTGTCAGGAGCGAAGTTGGGCACCGCCGCAGCTTCCTGTTTGGTCCCCTCGGCGGCAAGCGCGGGCCACGAAGCGCCAAAAGTGCACAGGAGTCCGGCGGTAATACACATCAACGATATCTTGGACATCGGGCTGCTCCAGTCCTTCTTGCCGATCGAGGCCTCGACCCTTCATGGGAGAACGCCCCCCGCAAGTCAATCGCAGGCGAGGCGCCCAAGGGCCGCAGCGAGGCCGAACCGAGGCTGCTTGATCGTTAGGCCAAGGCTGGCGCTGCGTCGGCCCTGTCGGGCTGTGCTCGACCTCACATATAGGGCTCCATACCCTTGGCCCGGATCACTGCCGCGCGTGCCGGGGAGGAGAGAAACTTCGCCAACGCCATGGCGGCTTCCGGTTCGCGCGCATGCGCGACCACTCCGGCCTCCATCAGGAATTCGACCCCCGGCAGGTCCGGCAGCGGTTGGAGCATTGCAGCGCCGCTCAACGCGATGAAGTTGCGTCGCTGCGCGACCGCGATCTGGGCCGCCCCGGACGCGGCAGCCTGGGCCGCGGCATCGCCTCCCATGGTCAGCTTGATCTTCGGCTTGAGCTGGTCGGCGATGCCGAGGTAGCTCATGAGGTTGACGAAATAGGTCCCGTCCTGGGCGCCGCCGCTGGGATCGGGATAGGCGATGCTTTCGGCCGCGAGCAATGTGCGCTTGAGGGCGTCGACCGTGCTGACATCCGGCTTGGGCGCGCCGGCCCGGACGCCGATGGCGAGCGGCGAGCGCGCGATACCGACGATCGTACCTTTGGCAATGCGCGCTTGATGGAGGAGATCGTCGAGTACGAATTTTTCGTTGATGGTCAAATCCGCCGCCTCGTCCGCCTCGATGCGGCTTTTGATCCGCGTCGTCGAACCATACTGGATGGCGAGCTTGTGGCCGGTCGCGCGCTCGAATTCGCCGGTGAGCTCGGCCATGATCGAGGTCATGTTTCCGGTGCTCAGCACCTTGATCTCTGCAGCCGCCGCGCCGCCCCGCAAAGCAAGCACCGCTACGAGCCCCATCACGCACGCGAAAGCTTTTCTCATCGTGTTGTCCTCAGCCGAACTTGTTGTGGATTGCACCAGGGAGGCTGGAACTTACACGCGCTGGCGGCGCCGGCAAAGGGCGATGGCGAGGATCGGACGGGAATCAACGGATGCCGCGTTTTATTCTTGCGCTGCCAAGCTCGCCCGCCTTGGACCGCCCTTATTTGGGGCCTTGGCTGCTCGCGATCATGCACTGGTCAAAATAGGCGTCGCTTCTGTGCTCCGCTGGCCAAGCGGCGCCACCACGGGCGCGCGTCGATGGCTTCAAGCTCACCGGCAAGCCGCGCCGTGTCGCGGCGGGACCGATGGCGTCGCGCCGCAATGTGGACTATCCTCCCGGCGGTCGGCCGCGCCCCCGCCGTCGTCCGAACACCGAGCTTTCCGGAAGGTGCTCCATGCCCGAGCCCAGCATCGCGGTTCCACCCCCGCCGGATCCTCTCCTCACGCGCGCGAGCGTGACATTTCACACCAACGACGACGATAAGGACAACGATACCCTCGTCGAGGTCGAAGTCCGATTGAGCGACCAGCGTACGGTCGTGGCGAAGCTGTCCGACTATCTGGGTCACTTCCCCGACCACCGCGACGCGGGCCCGTTCACCTTGCTCATGGTTCACCCGGTGCGCCGCAGCCAGCTCCGGACCGGGAACGTAAACATCTTGGCCTCCGCCAACACCACCTTTCCGCCGTTCGGGCACGGCGATACCTGGCGCTTCAATTTCGTGGTGGACCTCGTCTTCGACGATGGTGCGCATCTGCTCGCGCGGGCCAACGGCGTGCAGCTGAAATCCCGGGGCGTCGCCGCACAGCAGTCGTTCGGGATCGAGTGAAATAAGCCAGGAGGCGCAGCATGGCGACGGGAGACAATGCGGTCTTGACCCGGGCCAGCGTGAGTTTTCACACCAACGACGAGGACAAGGACGACGACTCGCGAGTCGAGGTCACCGTCCGCCTGATGGATCAGACGGTGGTGGCCAGCATCGCTGACGAGTTCGGCCACTTCGACGACCACAGCGAAGCCGGGCCATTCGACCTGCTGATCACGCAGGCGGCGAGCCGCGGGGCGCTGAAGACCGGCAGCGTCGCCGTCAAGATCTCGCCGAACGGCAATGACACCTGGCGCTTCAACTTCTTCCTGGACCTCCTCTTCGACGACGGCGCGCATCTGATTGCGCGGGCCAACGGGCTCGAGATCACGGAGTCGCGTCAGGAGCAGTCCTTCGGGATCGAGTGAAGTTGCGTAGGCTACGCTATCTTGGAAGCGGACTTGTTTGAGAGCGCGACGTACCCGTCTGCCAGCCCGTTCAATGCGCCGCCGCCTCCTGTGCCGCCGCGCATTTGACTGACGCCGACACAGACACACATGACCGCTTGGCATAGAAGCTCGAGCGTGTCTTCGATCTCCTCGTCGGTGACGATTGGCTCGACGTCGATGCGCCCACCTCGTTGATGGTGTGTTCAGGGCGCCGAACAGCCGACCATCATCGCGCGCCGGTCGTTGCATAGCCTTTCGGCTCGAAGTCGGGACGGTAACGACACGGTCCGGTCAGGTCCACCCGACGAGTTTCGCATGCGGCGGCGACCGATTGCGGCGAAGGATGTGTGCCTGACTCGATCCATTGCATCAGGTTGCCGAGTGCTGCGGCGATTTCGGCGTCGCTTTGGGCCGTGTGCTCGTTCTCGTCGGTGTAAGCCTGCACCAGCTTACTCGCAGTTCCAGTCGCCTTGGCGAGATCGCGATAAAATGCTTCCGCGTTCACGGAGACCTGTGGATCATTGATGGAGTGGATCGCCATCACCGGAATGGCGAGCGCCGCCTTCGGCTCGGCATCGGCCTTGAGCGCCGCAATGCCCGCAGCATCGGCTTCGAACCGGATGACTCCGCGATTCAGTGCTTCGTCGTCGTCGGACCCGCGATAGATCGAACGCACGTTGGAAAACGGACTCTTCCCGTGCGTGATGTTCGCGATGTCGCGAAAGTTGAACGTGCCGTATTGCATGTGGCGGATGAGGACGCTTTCGCGGAAACCACCCACGGCGAGAATATTGGCGAGATTCTTCTTCTGCAGTTCCGTGCGAGTGGCGGCCGATTTTGTGATGCCGGTGCATTCGTCGATACGAGCCGTCAATTCATTGGGCGTCATTCTCGACTCGGCGGGCAGGCCCCTCCAGATCGGGTATTGCGGCTCGTCTGCGCGCGGCAGGTTCTTGCAATAGTACTGATAGACCGCGCGCAGATCGGCACGGAACTGATAGCCGGCGACTGCGCCGGCCACCATTCCGCTGTTGAAGAACGCGCCGTCATAGTTCGTGCCGTACCGCTCGATCAGCATCGCTCCGACGAGCCCGCCATAGGAAGCGCCGTGAATGATAATTCGCTTGGGCTTGCCGAAGCGATCGATGAAATACTGGCGTGCCTGATCGGTATCGTCGGCGGATTGCTGCACGCCAAATCCGAGATAGCGATAAGTCGAAGCAATCCAGGCGTTGCCGAGCCTCACCTCCAGGGCATATCGGCGGAGACTCCCCATGCCATAGCTCGCGCTCGGTTGTATGGGACCCGGCCCGCCATGCGCGAAGACAATCAGGTTTCCGTTCCAGTTTCGTGGAACAGCAGCGAGGAGATAGGCCCCGGTATCGAGCTTTGTCGTATAGCAGGTAGCGATAGCCGCGATCGCCTCAGGGCACGTCGCCGTGTCCAGCGGTTGCGCCAATGCCGGTTCGGACGCTGCCGCCAGAGTCATGAATGTCAGGCTCAACCATTGTGAAAGTCGCATGACTTGCTCCAACCTGCGGATAGCCACGTGCACCAATCATTGGTTTCGCGGAGCTACCAATAGCACATGGGAACCGGCGACCAGCGCTTGAGAGGTCGACGTACGTGGTGGCTTCACCGTGATCGAGCCACGGCGGTCGGGCGCCGCAGGTCCGGGAGGCTGAAGGCCCTTGTCCCACGTTCTTCCCAATCGCGATTTTGGGGAAGTGATCGGACGGCCGATCTCGGTATAAGCTCTTGATTTCATTTTGGTGAGCCCGCTGGGACTCGAACCCAGGACCACTTGATTAAA
>Ga0306920_100013864_pt1 | contig 10990 bp, 13 predicted proteins | sample flu12Cox44000170_FD_204666 | JGI IMG/M metagenome (GOLD analysis project Ga0306920, IMG submission 204666) | Lab enrichment of tropical soil microbial communities from Luquillo Experimental Forest, Puerto Rico - flux4day.12C.oxic.44.000.170 (v2)... | ecosystem: Environmental > Terrestrial >...
TCCTGGTTTGCCCAAGGAGCATCTTAGTGCGCACCCTCAACGGAGGCTCGAGTCCGACCAGCGGCGACCTGCAAATCATCTCCCGTATTGCGGTCTTTCGCGGGCTGAGGCCGGAAACCGTCGCCAATGTCATCGCGCCGTCCAGCGCCGTCATGCTCTCCCCGCACGAAATCCTGTTTCGGCAGGGAGACCCAGCCACGGCCTTCTTCATCGTCATCAATGGCTGGATCAAGCTGTGCCGGGTCACGGTGTCGGGCGAGGAGACGGTGGTCAGCGTGTTGACCAAAGGCGGCAGCTACGCCGAAGCGCATGCCCTGACCGGCGCGCGTTTTCCGGCGACGGCCGAGGCCGTCAGCGAGGCCCGCGCCGTGCGCATCCCGGCCGACCACGTCGTGCGCTGCATTCGCGAGAGCCCCGATATCGCCTTGGCGATGATCGCCACAGCGTCACAGCACCTGCATCATCTCGTGGAGCAGATCGAGCAGCTCAAGGCGCAGAGCGGACTGCAGCGGGTCGCCGAGTTTCTCGCCTCGCTCGTTCCGGTGGAAAGCGGTGGCTGTGAGATTGCGCTGCCCTATGACAAGGCGCTCATCGCAGCCCGGCTGGGGCTCAAGCCTGAGTCCCTCTCTCGCACCTTCGCCAAGCTGCGATCAGTCGGAGTGGCCGTCCATGCCTCGCATGTGGCAGTCAGCGACATCGGCAAGCTGCGCCAGATTGCGGCCGACGAACGCGCCACGGTGCGCGGCGTGTTTCGTTAGGACAAGACTGCTTTAAGGCGCGCGATAGCGCGCCGCGCTGCGCGTCCGGGATGCGCCGTCCCTATCATCGCGAGCACTCTCCGCGCACAAACGCAAAAGGTCTGATGCGCTCCCGGCTCCAGCTCGTCGTTGCGGACATCATTGTCCGCACGCAGGTGGCTATGGGGTCTGCTTCGATGGCGGCTCTGCGGTTTGCCGTGTAGGCGCGGGCGAAGGTGCCGGCCGGCCACAGCGCGCGTTCACAAGCTGTGGCCCAGACGGCGAAATCGGCCATGCGCGGCAGTCGGTCGAGCTGGATGCCAGCCATGGCGCGCAAACCATGCACGACCGAGTCGAGCAAGGCGCCGAGGATGCGGACGCGCGGATAAAAATAACGAGCAAAAATTCTGGCTCACAGCCCTGTTTCCTTCCCCTTGAACGCCGTGACCTTCGAAGGGGCCAAACCGGCCCGGTGTCAACGAAACCCTGTCAGCGCTTTACGTGGCGCTCGCTTTCGGCACGCCAGTGCCTGGAGCGCCCGGGCGGTATCTCGATTTGGACGCCGTGGCGGTTGCGATCAGTGAAGGGCTGACGCCATCGCTGGGGCGCAGGATTGCCACGCTCATTGTGGCCGGATTTTTCGAAGAGTGGGCGAGCGCGGTGGGGCAGGCCGAGGCGGACCGGAACGAGGACGCGTTCCTTGCTGTTGGCGGCACCGACTGGGACGCGCAGTTCAAGAGGCCAAGACGCTTACTGATCGCGCATGGAACACTTGATGAGCTCAAGGCCCAATTCGGAGGCACGAAGGGCCTGGTCGGGTATTTCGCTGTCAACGTGAGCGACATTATCCGACGCCTGCGTGCGCGTGGTCAGGAGTTTGGCATTGACCTCGCCGGGCTGTTCTTCTTTCTGCCGGATGATCCTCGCTTCGGACAAATCCTTGCGCAGGTCAAACGCGAACGCGACTTGCGGATTGCGCGGGTGAGACGAGCAAAGAAAAAGCTCAGACCGGAGGGGATGCGCGGACAGCCCCCGGATATCACTGCGCTACGGCCGGTGCAGTATCCAATCCCGCTGCGAGCGGATTTAGCAGCAGAGGCGCAATAACAAGCAGTGCATCCGACATGACTTCATCACTCCAGGGGAGCGGTTTAGGCAAACAACAGAGATGAACGCAAGCATGCGCCACGGAGCTAACGACGGAGCAACCTCAAAGGAGGGCATGAAGTGACGGTTGGGTCGCGGGACGCAGCCTGGGCGAGCAAATGGCTTTGGCAAGCTCTTTACTACGCAATCTCAGCCGAGAAAGCGTGGGCGACCTAAAGGAGCCCTGAACTATTTCACGCGCGACGTGAAGGAAGCCATCATCACCGCGTGTAACCGTCATGGACAGGACGGCAAGGGTAAAGGCGGGCTCGAGGGTTATTTGTTCAGGTTGGCGCGCGACGAGCCGAAAACGATGGCTATGCTGTTGCGCGCGGTGCTGCCGACCCAGATAACGGTGGAGCGCGTTGAACCGCCCGAGCCTTATACCTCGTTTGAAGAGCTACAACAGCAGTTGGCACAGCTCGGTTTTGTCCTGGAGAGAGCACCGCTGCCGCACTACAAGAGCGGCCCTGAGATTGTGCCGGACGCCCCGAATGATACGCAGGTTCACACCAACGAGATGGTCAGCGCCGGGCATCACTTTACGGCATCTATGGGTGATGATCGAGGAACACCCGATGAGACCCGGCACAAAGGCCAGAGGAGCGCGCCATGAGTATTGATCCCCGAGCTACCATGAACTTGCTCATCAAAAACGATTTGCTCACTTTTTCGCAGCTCTGCTTCCAAACGCTCAATCCGGCGACCCCATTTGAGAGAAATCCGCATCTGCAGGCGATTGCCTGGCATCTGCACTTGGTGCATATCGGCAAGATCCGGCGGCTCATGATTCTTGGTCCGCCGCGCTCGATGAAGTCACTTCAGAGTTCGGTTGCCTTTCCTGCCTACATTCTGGGGCATGATCCGAGCGCGCGTAATATGCGTAAGCTATGGGTCTGATCTCAGCACAAAGCTGTCCAACGACTGCCGTGACATCCTGCAAGCGCCTTGGTTCTCTTCCCTGTTCCCGGCACTGCGTATTTCACGCCACAAGAACACCGAAACTGAGATCGTTACGACCCAACACGGCTACCGACTTGCTATGTCTGTCGGGGGAAGCTTAACCGGGCGCGGTGGTCAATACGTCATCATCGACGATCCGATGAAAGCGCAGGATGCGTTCTCGGAGAAAAAACGCGAGTCCACCAACGAGTGGTTTCTCAATACTGTGCTTTCGCGCCTTGACGACCAGCGCACCGGGGCAATCGTTGTGGTGATGCAGCGTCTCCACGCAGATGATCTCGCCGGCATGCTGTTGCGGGACTCCGACGAGTGGACAGTATTGAAGCTACCGGCGATTGCCCAGGAGGATGAACGGATTCAGATTGGGGAAGACTGCTACCATTGTCGCAAGGTTGGAGACCTCCTGCATGCACAACGACTGCCGCAGGACGTGCTGGATCATATCCGTGCTCAGATAGGCGAAGAAAATTTCGCGGCACAGTATCTGCAGGAGCCGATCAGTCTAGAGGGGAACATGATCAAGCGGGACTGGATTCCGCGGTATGATCAGCCGCCAACACGCACCTCATCTACGCATGTTCTGCAGTCCTGGGATCCAGCTTTGAAGCCGGGAGACGGGAATAGTTGGTCCGTTTGCACCACCTGGTACGTTGTTGAGTGCAAACACTATTATCTGATCGATGTATTCAGGGCACGCGTGGATTACCCTACATTGAAAGCGCAGGCGCTCGAGCTTGCACGGCGTTATAGCCCCACCACGATCCTGATTGAAGATACAGGGCTGGGTTCTGGTCTGGCTGCGGAGCTCCGCAATTCCGGATTACCCGTAGTCGGGGTGCAAGTGGAGCACAACAAAATCGCCCGCATGTCAGTCCAATCTGGGAAATTCGCAAACCGCCAGATTTGGCTGCCACGGGAGGCCCCGTGGCTCAAGGCTTATGAGGAAGAAATCTTTTCGTTTCCCGCATCGCATTATGATGATCAGGTCGACAGCACGAGCCAGGCTCTGGGATATAAGATCTCGACACCAGCGTGGAATGATAAGGCCTTCGAGGGATTTTCCAGCTTTGTGCAGGCTCTGGCGATGGACCAGTATCTGGGTCGGGTGACGGGCCGGCCGTGGTGATTGAGACGCCAGGTCTGGCCTGGCGCAGCACTTCGGTTCCAGCGCAGTTTCGGGAGAGGTGTCGGTGCGCGTCATGAGATTCTTCAAAACGTCCTGCGCCCTTCATCATAGCTTGGGGATGATTGTCGCTTTGCATCTCGCTTCGCGAAAGGCCAGATAGAGAAGGACGGCACGAAGTGGCGACAGCCTGGGAGGCTGAAAATGAAAGCAATCTTGGTTCGTGAATTCGGCGGTCCTGACGTTCTGAAGCTTGAGGAGGTGCCGACACCAAAACCTGCAGCCGGCGAAGTGCTGGTGCACATTCATGCCGCCGGGGTCAATCCCTATGACACCTACATGCGTGCGGGTACTTATGCCCGGAAGCCACCGCTGCCATACACTCCCGGGTCGGATGGCGCCGGTATCGTCGAGGCGGTTGGCGAAGGCGTCAAAAAAGTGAAGCGAGGTGACCGCGTATATACTACGCTTACCCTCAGCGGTGCATATGCCGAATACGCGCTCGCGCTAGAACGCCAAGTGCATCCCCTTCCGGCTAAAATTAGTTTTAGCCAAGGTGCAGGAGTCTGGGTTCCTTATGGAACGGCGTATCATGCGCTGTACCACTCGGCGAAGGCGCACGCTTCCGAAACCGTTCTGGTGCACGGCGCAAGCGGTGGCGTGGGTAGCGCGGCAGTACAAATCGCGCGCAGCATGGGTCTCAAGATCTTCGGCACCGCTGGAACGCCGACAGGCCTGGAATTAGCAAAACGTGAGGGGGCGCACCAAGTTTTCGATCACCGCCAAGCCGGATATCAGGAAGAAATTCTGAAAGCGACCGACAATCGCGGAGTGGACATTATTCTCGAAATGCTCGCCAACGTGAATCTCTCCAATGATACAAAGCTTTTGGCCAAAGATGGGCGCGTGATCGTTATTGGCAATCGAGGCGAGGCAACCATCAATGCACGTGAACTCATGATGCGCCGCGCCTCGATTCGTGCGTTCACGCTTTGGGACATCACACCGGCCGAAGAGGCGGATATTCATGCTGGACTTATGGCGGGGCTCGAAAATGGCACGCTGCGCCCCGTCGTGGGCAAGGAATTGCCACTCGCCGAGGCGGCTCGCGCGCATAAAGAGATCCTTGAACCCGGAGCCGGCGGCAAGATCGTGCTCGTCTGCTGACAAGCGCCATAGCCAAGTCGCGCCGAAGCACGGCGGTGATCACCGTGCGATCCGCCTCAATCGTACCAAGCGTGTAGCGAGGCGCGGTTGAAAAGCTGTGGTTGCGATAGCGTTAAGCTCAGTACCCATTCGCTGACAATATGTCAGCCGGTTCCTCGATCACCTCGTCCGCGGGCCGTTGGCGGAATTTCGTCACGCAGTTTGCTGGGTGGGAGATTGCAAAACAAAAGGGGTGGCAGTTGCGTCAGTACCGTCAGCATCGTCCGCACTGCTGTTGCTCTTTCTGGGCTCCCAGCAAGCCCACCCTGATTGCGGTGAGGTGCTGCGCCCAGCACCGACCATGCTGACGGTACTGACGCAATTTTCAGCGTCCGTGCTCACCCTGATCATTCTGGTTCCCATCCGGCCTTCACGCGAGAAGGTGATCTCGATGCCTAGCGTCCGCAGGAACGTCTGCGCCCGCCGCAGTCGACCGGCCAGCGCCCGCGGATTTCGTGCCCATGCGCCTCCCGTCGAGATGTCATTGCGAGCGCTCTCTGCGCAGAGCTGCAGAAGGTCTCGTCCCGCCTCGGCCCTCGCGAGAGAACGACACCTCAATGCCCAAGGTCCGCAGGAACGTACACCGCCGCATCGAGCAGGGCGCCGAGGATGCGGGGCCGCGCCAGCTCGAACTCGTGCCAGAGCGCGGTTTCCACCCGCCGTTGGGTCTCGCCAATGGTTCGATCCGACCTGTTAATTGAGGTTGCGCCCGCGAGGGCATCGAAATAGTCCCTTCAAGGGGCAAACCAATGACAAAACGACTAATGATAACGTTTACAAATTCTCTGCTTGCTGATCGGGCCGATTGCGCTGGCGCAGGACAATAATACAGAAGCGGCGCAGAACGCCGCGGAGAGTTGGTTGGCGGCTGTCGACAAAGGTGACTACGCTAGCAGTTATGACAGGGCAGCAAGCATATTCAGACTCGCAATTACTAAAGAAGAATGGTTGCAGAAGGTCCGCGCGGCGCGGGGGCCATTGGGGAGGGTGATATCGCGTAAATTGAAGCGCGCGCAGTACCAAACGTCATTGCCGGGCGCACCGGACGGCGAGTACGTGGTGATACAATACGATACTTCGTTCGAGAATAAGCGGTCGGCGGTGGAGACGATTACTCCGACTCTTGATAAAGACGCGCAGTGGAGAGTGTCGGGGTACTTCATTAGATAACAGTGTGAGAAGCGGCGCAGGGCTGTGAACTGGTCGTCCCCGACCTCATTAGGGGAGGTTCGCGCGGAGCGATCGCATCAGTTCGGGCTGCGATTGCCAATGTAACGACCAAAGCCCGGTAATCCGTAGCGCAATAAAGGACCGACGTTTGCGTCGGCACCGTCAGCATCGTCTGCACGAACGAAGCTTCCTAATCTCGGATCCCAGCAACCACGGTTGGTTGCCCCCAGAGCCATTGCTGGAACCGGCACTGACGATGCTGACGGTACTGACGACATCGGTGCTCACTCGGATTATTCGGCTCCCTGCTCGTCCTTCACGAGAGAACGTGATCTCGATGCCCAGCGTTCGCAGGAACGTCTGCGCCCGTCGCAGGCGGCCGGCAAGCGCGCGCGGATTTTTGGCCCATGGCGTGCTACCCGAGAGGTCGTCTTGATTCGTCTCGGCACACAACCGCAATAGTTCTGACGCGCTCCCCGTCCACGTGGTCCGGTGGGCCATCATCATACGTACGCAAGTGGCTATGGGATCGGCTTCGATGATGTTCTCGACCGCGGCCCTGCGGTTGGCCGCATAGGCGCAAGCGAAGGTGCCGGCCGACCACAGCGCTGGCTCGCAAGCGGCGGCCCAGAGGGCGAAATCTGCCATCCGCGGCAGCCGATCGAGGCAAACGGTATTACTTTTTCGCAGGCCATGCACTACCGCGTCGAGCAAGGCGCCGAGGATTCGGGGCCGTGCAAGCTCGAACTCGCCCCAAAGCTCGACCTCAGGACGCCGGTCCACCTCTGATATAGGTGATAAGGTCACAAAAATGGCCCGGTCGCCGAGATCTGGCCGGCTGATGATTTCCTCGATGCCGTTCAACAGGATCGGGCGTGATGCTTCAAACAGTACCTCCTCGTCGTCGGTGTATAGCTGCCGTACGGCGAAGCTGCCGCCGGTGGCGAGGCGGCACAAAGCGTCGGAGAGCCATTGGCGGAGGCCGGAGAGGTTATCGAAGGCGAGGAGATGACCGTTATTGGCGGCAATCATCAATTCGCGTTCTTCGCGCGAGAGCGCACGCACTGGGGCGGAATTGGGGTCGATCAGTGCCCTGAGCAGCTTGGAGAGGACGGTCTTGGCCGAGCCCTGCTCGCCCGATATCGCAAGGAGTGGGTAGGGACCACTTGCTCGTAATGCCGCGAGCAGCCAGGCGACGATCAGGACGAAGTCGTTGCCATTCGGAAGATTGAGGAAGGACCGCAGGGCTTCAATAGAGCCGCCTCGCTCGGGGATAGGCAGAGGCAACATCCCGGCGGGGCGGCGGAAGCGCACCGGCGGGCTTCCAATCACTCGCCATCCGTCAGCTCCAATATCAACGACGCGCCAGTGCTCATCGGCGAGGTCGAGGTAGATGTGTCCCTCGTGCTCGGCGGTACGGATATGGACGGTACGCTCCGGACCGTCGAATAGCGCCCGTGCCTCCAGCAGGTCGAGCGCCGACCTGATCTCCGCTGCGCTCGCAGCCTCCCCGGTCGCCTGATAGTGGCAGCGCCGCAGAAAGGATCGAAACCGTTTGCTACGAATGGGCCAGGTTTCTCGGTGGCCCTCGACCGTGATGTCGGCAAATGCGGTGCCGATCGCGGTGTGAAACAAGTCCACAGGTCGTGCGATGTCAATGAGCATGTCGCTGGGCCCGGTGCCTCGGCGTGCCCAAGCGCGAGCGATCTTGATCGGGACGATCGTGAAAGGGCGAGGCGCTCGACACTGCCAGTCGTCTGGACTAAGCGGGCCTCTCCGGATGGGCTTTGGCATCACGGCTCGTGTCTGATCCATTTTGAGCTGAGAGATCCGTTGTGTTCGCCGGCCGCGCCTGCATGACGCCCTGGGTCGACGGGAACAGTTCGCCATCAGCCCGGCTCTGCTGCCAAAGCTTGAGCGCGACTGGAAGCGGATCAATGTTGAGCCTCCGCCACCATGCGGCCTCGTCGCCCGAGCGATGAAGCTCGCGGTGATGAACCCGGCAGACCGGGACCGTGAACTCGTCACTCACTCGGCGTCCAAGCGCGCGAGACTGTGTAAACGTGAGGTGATGCGAATCCGACGGCACGCGGCCGCACACAAGGCATGGCTGCCGCAGCACGAATTTCCGGTGGTCCTTATCGCGCAGGCGAACCGTTTTGCCCAAAGCACGGACTGCGTCGCTGCGAGACTGCTTCTTGCTCCCCTTGGAATGTGTGCCTGCGGTGCTTGCGCCGGCTATCACGCTTGACCCGGCGACAGCATGCGGCGGCCCATCAGGGCTCCGACCACCAGGTGTCCCGACAGCAGCCGGAGCATTAGAAGGCCCGTCAGGCTCGTGACGATCGCCAATCGCGCGGAGCCTCGCCGCAAACCGCTCCTCGACAATTTTGGCATCTGCGACTGTGAGGGTGTTCTTGGCCGGCAGGCTCCGATGCGCCCACGTTGCCGCCTCGTCCGCCGAATTGATGGCCGCGATTTGCTGGATCAGACTTTCGCGAAGGCTCGCCGATAGCTGTTCTCCGAGCACGGACCTTGCTGGAGACCCGCCAGCCTTGCCATCACGAGATGCTGTGCGTTGCGCTGCCTGAACTTGCTCGTTTGATTGCCTGCGATGATCTGACGGTCGCGGTAGCTCTGCTGCGGGATTGGGCCCCGCACCGAGATCGGGCGCGTCGAGATCATCCTCTCCTGCAATGCCGACCAGCGCGAAAAGCGCATACCGCCTGGCATAGGTGAGGGCTGCCCCCACACGCTGCGCCGAGGCGATATCGCTAATCTGGCAAACTGGCCATTCCGAGGAAATCCACTCGCCGGATGAATGCGCAAGCACAGTCGTGAGGCGAAGGAGCCCGGCTTCCGTATCGATGACCGTTGCCTGGATCGTTGCGATCTCATGCCGGCCAAGGCTTTTGCGGATGATGTCCAACCCGCTCGACAGCGGGGCATAGCGGAAGATGCGGTCCGGCTCGCGCGGGAAGGGGGAGCGCACGGTGGCAACCAGCGATTTCTCTGGATTGGTCAGCTCCACCTGCGCCTTGGCAAGGGCAGCGGCAATCGTCGCGATGGTATCACTGGAGCGGTGCATGGCTCGCGTCCTCCGTACTCAAGAGGTCAAAGCTCACGGCACCGGATTTTGAGCGCCTCGCCCGAATGCCATGCCCAATGGCCTCTTTGGCATCGTCCGGCATTAGGCCTTTGAGCTCCGCCTTGGCGTTCTCATGCTCGAGGTAAGCCTCTTGGGTGCGGCGAAAGACGTTGGAGAATTCCGCCCAAGCATTGGACGAACTCATGTCGACGATCCGCACCGCCTCGATGCGGGCCCGCGGTGGTTCGACGCCAAAGAGGCGCGGTGGCTCGCCGCTCTCCACGCAGCGCCAGAATTTCCTCTCCGCCGTCAGTAGGAGGTGCTGGTAGAGGGAATCGGCGGTTAGCTTGATTTCGACCCATTTGCCGCCCCCCGTGATGATCGAAAGCACCGCGGCGGTACTATTTGTGACCCACATATTGTGCTGGATCTGGGCCATGTGCTTCTCGGCCGCTGCCTCCTCCGAGAACGACCACGGCAGCATGAATTTTGCCTCGAACACCGCACCAGTGCCCTCGACGATGCCGTCGAGCGTCGCGGCCATCCAGCGGATGACCGGATGCCGCACCCAGCTCTGGACGTCCTTGATGACTTCTCCGGTCGTCCGTTCGTACCAGCGCCGATTGAGGGGCTCGGTCGCCGCGCCGAGCTGGACGATGAGGTTGTCTGAGTAATCGGGCGGCTCGGTCTCGCCGCGCTTTTCGCGCCATAGGCGTAAAAGCGCGTCTTGATCGTCGCCCATGATGATGCGGGCATCCGAGCCGCCTATGAAAGAGCGGCGTTCGAGGTTTTTCACTGACTTCAAGGGAGCTTGAGGCATAAGATATTCTCCACCAAGCAGATGCCCACCGGCGTTTCGATACTAAAAGTATCGCAAGAGATGAGACAAAAGTCAATACTAAAAGTATCAATCAGGCAGATTAAAGCTGCACGGGCACTTCTGGCTTGGTCACAGGAGCAGCTGGCCGCCGCAGCCGAGGTCTCAATCCCGACGATTAAGCGACTTGAGGCGCAAGACGGCCCACTTGGCGGTCGGAACGAAACCGGGTCCAAAATACGCTCAGCGCTCGAATCTGCTGGCGTCGAGTTCTTAGATGAGAATGGCGGTGGCCCAGGAGTGCGCCTGCGAAAGCGGCGACGAAAAAAGGCCTAGCGGCAAGCCCCACATTCAGGGCACGACCGACGTGGGCCATGTGGTCGAGTCGATCGGGTATTTCGATGGCGTGTAATTGACCCCGCAGCAAGAGCTAACGCGTTGTTCGTTAATTCACGCTAGGGCTATGCGAGCCGTCTGCTACCGACCCTCGAAACGGAACGCGGTGTTATCGAGGCCATACGGTCGGCCGAGTTCAGATGTTCAATGCGAGCAATTCAACGGCAGCAAGGCCGAATATTAGGACCGCGAGTGCTATCCAATCGTATTCAAGCCAAAAACGCATACTGACATCTCTACAGTGCCGGTCTTTTTCCGACGACGCGTATTCAACCACACGCGGGCGGCGGCTCCTTTGCTGTATTAACAGCGGGAGGCTGGAGGGCAGGGCTGACAGAGCTCGG
>Ga0306920_100013865_pt1 | contig 10989 bp, 12 predicted proteins | sample flu12Cox44000170_FD_204666 | JGI IMG/M metagenome (GOLD analysis project Ga0306920, IMG submission 204666) | Lab enrichment of tropical soil microbial communities from Luquillo Experimental Forest, Puerto Rico - flux4day.12C.oxic.44.000.170 (v2)... | ecosystem: Environmental > Terrestrial >...
CCGCTGACGTTGATGAACAACGTGCCCCAGGGAAACGTCTCGCCGACTCGTCTCGCCACGAAGCCGGAAATAAAATAGCGTGCCACGCCTCCGAGCACGCTTCCCAACACGACGCTGATCAATCCGCCGATCACGTCCGCGAGCCGCTGACACCGGGCGGCATGGGGCCGGCTTTCTCGATCAGGAACACAATCCTCTGCTCGGCGCGCTCGGTGATCTCGACCTTGTCGCCGGTCTCCCGGATCAGGTTCGGAATATCGATGACCGACAGCGGGTCGGTGCAGTGAACCTCAAGCCGGTCGCCCGGCTGCAACGGTTTGAGCGCCTTTCGCGTCTTCAGCGCCGGAAGCGGACATTTGAGCCCGGTGAGATCCAATCTTGTGATCGTCATGCCCGCAACATGACGAAGCGGTGCGACAAGGTCAACGGCGCCTCGCTTGAAGCGAGATGGCTAAATCAGGCTGGCATAGCCGAGGAATCCCACGCTGTCGCCCGGTTCGACGCTGGTCACGGTTTCAGGGAGCTCGACCAGCCCGTCGGTATCGACCAGCGACGACAACAGGCCCGCGCCCTCGCGCGGAAACTTTACCGCCTCCAGAACGCCATCGTCGGCCCTGCGCAGTGTGACACGGACATATTCGCGGCGGCCGGTTTTTTTCCTGTATGCGAAGGCGGCACGAACCGGCAGTGCGACAGGAGGGGCGGCCGGCGCACCCGACAGCGCGAGCACCGTCGGCCGCACCACATGAACGAAGGTGACAAAGCTCGCCACGGGGTTTCCGGGCAAGCCGATGAACGGCGTGCCACCGATGATCCCCATTGCGACCGGGCGACCGGGCTTGATCGCCATGCGCCACAGCACCAGCGTGCCGACGCTTTCGACGCCGGCCTTGACATGGTCCTCCTCCCCGGTCGAAACGCCGCCGGTGGTGAGGATCAAATCGTTGCCGGCTGCGACTTGCTTCAGCGCGTTGGCGAGCGAGGTGCGCTCATCGGCCAAGATGCCGAGATCGCTGACTTCGCAATCAAGCCGGTTCAACATGGCCGTCAGCATGAAGCGGTTGGAATCGAACAGTTGGGCCGCTTCGCGCGCCGCGCCGGGCGAAGCCAGTTCATTGCCGGTCGAGAACACCGCGACGCGGATACGCCTGACCACATCCACGCGCGTCAAGCCGAAGGCCGCGGCCAGTGCCACGTCCTGCGGCCGCAAGCGCTGGCCTGCCTTCAGCGCAACCTGACCCTGGCGAATATCTTCACCGGCGGGCCGCACATTTGCCCCTACCTTGAGGCCCTGCGGAAGAACGACACGGCCCTGCTCATCGATCCGGACGTCTTCCTGCATGAACACGGTGTCGGTTCCTTCGGGCATCGGCGCACCGGTGAAGATGCGTACCGCGTGGCCGGGTTTTGCTGCTTCAGCGCGGCTGCCGGCCTGCACGCGTCCGGCGACCGGAAAGACGCTGGTCTTGCCGTGCGGCAGATCACCCGCCCGCACCGCGTAGCCGTCGACGGCGGAATTGGTGAATGGCGGCAGCGGCAGGGGTGCCGCGAGATCGCGCGCCAGAATGCGGCCATCGGCCTCTCCGAGCGCAACCGTCTCGAAATCCCGCACGGCCGCAACCCGCGCCGCGATGATGCCGACCGCCTCATCCACCGACATCATCGGCCCGCCGAAAGCAAAACAATCGTCGGACAATTGCGCCATGTCGCTCCACTACCCCTCGGCCATCGCCAGAAGATCCTCAAGCGATACCGCCAATCGCCTCATCATTGCGCCAACAGAGGGGATATCGTCGAGATGAGCGGTAGGGAGCGCGGTTTCAATCGCAACATCGCTCACCACGCCGGCTATCGCGGCATCGCCTGGAAACAGCAACGGCTTTCCGTTGTCAGCGCGATAGACCTCGATCTTGCGGTGCGGTTCGGACTTGTAGCCTTCGACGATAACGAGATCGACGCGCGACAGTTTGGCCAGCAGCTCCGGCAGGCGCGGTTCGTGCGCCCCGCGCAACTCGTGCATCAAGGCCCAACGCATCCCGGATGACACCAAGACCTCCTCGGCGCCCGCCTCCCGGTGACGCCAGGAATCCTTGCCCGGCGTGTCGACGTCGAACTTGTGGTGCGCATGCTTGATGACGGAGACGCGCAAGCCCTGCTCTCGCAAATGCGGGATGACCCGCGCCAGCAAGGTGGTCTTGCCGGCGCCGCTCCATCCCGCGAGGCCTATCACTTTCATCCTGCTCTCCGCCACAGGGGCTAGGTTTTCCCTGAACGTGCTTTATATCGGCTGTCAGGGAAAGTCATGCTAACCTGTTCGTTAATATGATGAAGATCGAAAAGCCCCCCGTCCCACTGATCGTCCCTGACCCGGACGATCCGCGCCTGACCGAACGTGTCACGGGGATCGACCAGACCGGCGCCAGGGCCGAGATCAAGGTTCCGGTGGAACGGCCGCTCACGCTTTATCTGAACGCGCAGGAGATCGTCACCATGATGACGATCGGCGACTACCCGGAATATCTTGCGCTTGGCTATCTGCTCAATCAGAACATGCTCAGGTATGACGACGTCGTCACCGAGGTCGAGTATCACGACGACCTGCAGGTGGTCGTCGTGCGGACCGAGCATCACACCGATTTCGAGCAAAAGCTGAGGAAGCGCACGCAGACTTCCGGCTGCGCGCAGGGCACCGCCTTCGGCGACCTGCTTGAGGCGGTCGAAAGCGTCGCGCTGCCCAAGGCGGAGCTGCGCACCTCCTGGCTCTACCAGATGACGCATGCGATCAACACCATGCCTTCGCTCTATCTCGAGGCGGGCGCGATCCACGGCTGCGTGCTTTGCAAGGAAGGCAAGCCGATCTGCTACACCGAGGACGTCGGCCGCCACAACGCGGTCGACAAGATCGCGGGCTGGATCTATCGCCATGGCGTCGATCCCGCCGACAAGATTCTCTACACCACGGGACGGCTGACCTCGGAGATGGTGATCAAGACGGTGCGGATGGGCATTCCGATCCTGGTCTCGCGCTCCGGTTTCACCGCCTGGGGTGTCGATCTGGCGCGGCAGGTCGGGCTGACGCTGGTCGGGCGTACGCGCGGCAAGCGCTTCATCGCACTGTCCGGCGAGGCGCGCATCGTCTACGACCAGAATCTCGACTACGTCGAGGAAGAATCCGCACGCCACAAGCGCAAGGGTGAAGCGCGTGACGAATGAGGCGCGGGCGACGTCAAGCGACGCGCCGGCGACGTCAAGCGACGCGCCGGCGACGCCAGGGGACGCGCCGGATATTCCGGGCGTGCTGCTCGCCGGCGGGCTCGCGCGCCGGATGGGCGGCGGCGACAAGCCGATGCGCATGATTGCCGGCCGCAGCATCCTGGAGCGCGTGATCCAGCGCTTAAAACCGCAATGTGCCGGACTGATCCTCAACGCCAACGGCGATCCGGCCCGCTTTGCGCGGTTCGGACTGCCGGTCGTGCCCGACGAGGTCGGCGGTTTTCCCGGCCCGCTCGCCGGCATCCTTGCCGCACTTGACTGGGTCGCCCGCCACCGGCCTCAGGTTCAGTGGGTGCTGAGCGCGGCAGCGGACTGTCCGTTCCTGCCGCGCGACCTGGTGGCGCGGCTCCACGCCGCGCGCAAGGAGCAGGACGCCGAACTCGCGGTCGCAACCTCCGACGGACAGACCCATCCTGTGATCGGGCTATGGAGCGTCCGCCTGCGTGAGGAACTTCGCCACGCGCTTGTCGTCGAGGACATCCGCAAGATCGATCGCTGGACCGCGCGCTACCCGCTTGCAACGGTAACGTGGCCGGCAACGCCGCTTGATCCCTTCTTCAATGCCAACACGATCGAGGATATCGCTGAAGCGGAGAGGCTCGCCGCGCTCGATGGCGGCTGATAACGCTATGAGGTTCACGCTGCTAGCGGAACGGTCCAGGCATCATAGGCATAGACCCAATCGGTATCGGTTTTCTCCTTGAGCCACCGGTTTGCGCGCGAGGTCTCTTGCACGCGCGTCGTCCGCTCCTTGCGAGTCGCCTCGAACCGGCGCAACGCGTCAGCAACGCCACTTGCATCGACGCCTTCGAGGCAACGCGACAGCACGGCGGCATCCTCGATTGCCATCGCCGCGCCCTGGGCCATGTAGGGCGTCATCGGATGACAGGCATCGCCGAGCAATGTCACGTTGCCGTCCACCCACTGATCCAGCGCCTCGCGATCGAAGATGGCCCATTTGTGCACGTCGGGACACGCCGCGAGGACGTGTTCGACCTCCGAATCAAAGCCAGTGAATCCCGAACGCAGTTCCCCGACATCGCCCTTGGCCGACCAGGACTCAACCCTGAAGTCCGGTTCGGGCTGGCTCGTTACGAAATAGACTTCGCTACGGTCGGGCTTGACGTAATAGATGACGATATGACGGTCCTCGCCCCACCATTTGGTGCAATCGCCGATTCCCCGTCCGCCGAGCAGTGCGGCCGGATAGGTGGTGCGGTAGGCGATGCGTCCGGTAAAATTCGCCTTTGAGACGCCAAACAGGATGTCTCGCACGATCGAATGCACGCCATCCGCGCCGACCACGGCGTCGGCAACTGCGGTCGCACCGTCGGTAAAGGTCAATCGTACGCCACCGGCGCTTTCGTCGAGGCCGACCAGTCGGTGGTCGAGCCTGATGCAATCATCGGGGACAATGCTCGCGAGCGCGGCGTGCAGATCGCCACGATGTGCCAGCAAATAGGGCGCGCCAAACCTGCGCTCGGCGGTTTCGCCGAAGATCATGTCGAATTTGACTTCACCCGTCCGCCAGTCCCTGTTGTTCCAGGAGCGGGGATAGAACGACTGCTGGCGCAGGCGCGATTCGAGGCCCAGTTCGCGCAGGACCCGCATGGCGTTGCAGCCGATCTGGATTCCGGCGCCGATTCTCGCAAATTGCTGCGCCTGCTCGTACACCGTGACGTCGATCCCGACCCGCCGCAGCGCCGCCGCGGTCGCAAGACCGCCCATGCCGGCGCCGACAATCGCAACCGAAAGCGGCCTTGCCATCATCGTCTCCTCACTTTGCCACCCCGATCTCGCGGAAAAACTTTATCACGCCGGGGTGGATCAGCTCGACGCTGGGCGCGGCCGCAATCGTGTTGGCGGCAGTGGTTTCGCAAGCCTGCACGAGCTTCGCGCAGAATGCCGCCTCGATGCCGTGCAACGTGCGCGCCAGCCGATAAGCCAGATCGTCCGGCAGGTCCTGGCGCGCCAGGACAAAGCTCCATGACCCCACCGAATTGATCGGTGCGGTCTGGCCGGGATAGCTGCCGGGCGGCACCGTCAACGGTTTCAGAAACGCGTGCCTGGCACGGATGCGCGCGATCTCGTCCGCATCGGGTGCGATGAAGCGTCCGCCCGAGGCAGAAGAGGCAACCGCGGAGAAGCCCGGCCAGCCGATGCCGGCTCCCCACAGCGCCGCCGCGCGGCCGTCCTCAACCATCGCCGGCCCATCGCCGGCGCGATCGAGATAGATCGATTTGAAGTCCTCGTCCTGCTTCAGGCCGAGACCGTCAAGAACATAGCGCGAGAGAATGGGAAGACCCGAGCCCTTGGCACCGAACGCGACCGGCCGGCCGACGAGATCGCGGATCGTGTGATAGGGGCTGTCGGCGCGCACCACGAATAGGCCGGGCGAGGAATACATCGCGGTGAGAATCTTCAAACTTGTTTTCGGACGACCGCCGAGACCCATGAAGGCCTCATAGGCGGGCTCGCCCGCGACAAGCGCGATATCGAGCTCGCCCTTCTCGAGCAGCGGGATGTTCTCGTTGCTGCCCTTGGTGTTGCGCGGTTCGATCGCAAGCGTCGGATCGGCCGCGTTCATAACCTCGGCAAATGCGTTGCCAAAGAGCGGAAATCCACCGCCGGGTGTGGCCGTGCCGAGGCTGATCGTCGTCTTCTGAATGGCCTTGTCTCCCTGTTGCGCCGCGGCGCCGCCTGCCAGCAGCAGCATGCCGGCGCAAACCATAAAAGCCAGTCTCATCTGATGTCCCAAAGCATCCATTCCGCGCGCGATCATGACGCAACCGGGCATGTAGGCAAGCCCCCGCTTTTGTGGAAGCATGGCAAGGACGGAAAACGCTTCGGGGGGAATCATGGCGAGATTGCTGCGCGCAACCCTGTTCGGCCTGCTCTTGCTCGTTTGCCTTGGCGGGGTGAGCGCGCCGTCGTCCGCGGGCGACTATCCGAACCACCCCGTGCGTTTCCTGAACGGCTTCGCCCCTGGCGGCCCGGTCGATACCACCGCGCGCATCATGGGCAAGTGGCTGTCCGATCGCCTGGGCCAGCAATTCATCATCGAGAATCGCACCGGGTCCGGCGGCAACATCGCGGTTGCGGCCGCGGTCTCCTCGCCGCCGGACGGCTACACATTGCTGTTCGTCGGAGCCAACAACGCGATCTCTACCTCGCTCTACAGGCACCTGCCGTTCGACTTCCAGCGCGACACCGTGCCGATCGCGATGTTCATGCAGGCGCCCAACATGATGGTGGTCTCGAACGCCGTGCCGGCGAAGACCGTTCAGGAGTTCATTGACTACTGCAAGGCCAACCCGGGCAAGCTCTCCTACGCATCTGCCGGCAACGGCACGTCGGTGCACATGACGGCGGAGCTGTTCAAGGCCATGACCAAGTGCGACATGCTGCACGTTCCCTATCGCGGCTCGGCGCTGGCCTACCCCGACATCATCTCCAACAAGGTGCAGCTGATCTTCGACAATCTGCCGGGAGCACTGGAACAGTCGCGCGGCGGCACCGTTCGCGCGCTCGGCGTCACTTCGGCGCAGCGCTGGCCCGGCGTTGGCGATGTGCCCACCATCGCCGAAACCGTGCCGGGATTTGAGGCGAGCGTGTTTTACGGCATGGCCGCGCCGAAGGGGACGCCGCCGGAAATCGTCGATCTCCTCAACAAGGCCGTCAACGAAGCGTTGAAGGATCCCAAGCTGCTGGCGCGGCTTTCCGAGATGGGCGGCATACCGAACCAGATGACGCCGGCCGAGTTCGGCAAATACATGACCGAAGAGACCGAGAAGTGGCGCAAGGTGGTGGAGTTCGCCGGCGTGTCGGTGGATTGACCTGACGCGGCATTGCGGTAACACCGGCCACCCTGTAAACGAAGGCGGCACCGCCAAGCGCTGTTTGCGGCGGGGCCTGTAGCTCAATGGTTAGAGCCGGCCGCTCATAACGGTCTGGTTGCAGGTTCGAGTCCTGCCGGGCCCACCACCTCGCCATTCGGGCTTTGATTAATCATGCTTATTTTTCCTTTTCGTCTCATTACCTGTTTTCGGCCCTGGAACTGAGACATTTTTCCGGTTTCGATACTCCTCCAGACGTTGAAAGGCATTGCCCGTCATCCTCGACTTGTTCGCTTCTCGTATGTAGATCTCCGCGGTCTCCAACTTGCTCCATCCGAAGATCGCGCACAGCTCTGGGGCCGTCGCGCCGCTCTCGGCGAGCGCAACCGCAGCTGCCTTGCGAAGTCCGTGAGCCGAGCAATGAGACAGACCGGCTGCGTCGCACCAGTCGCGAAACTTGTTGCCGAGCCCATTTATCGTGAATGGCTGACCATTGTCGTTGACGAGGTACGTTAGGTCGCCGGTCGGAGTGTTTGATAGTGCAAGAGCAAGCTCGGGCAACGTTGGGACATTGATTGTGCGGCGTGTCTTTTTCTTGTTGCGCCCCTTCCATGCAACGAATTCCAGCCGGCCGTCGACCTCATGCTGTCGCCCGATACGTGCCACATCGGAAATTCGGCCGCCGACGCTTAAGAAGATCTCCAGTGCCAGTCGGGCCTTTGTGCCGATCAGGTGGTGTTTGCGATAGACCTCGATTTCTTCACTCGTCCAGGTATGCCATCCCTCGGTGTCGTGGATCTTCTCTACTCCAACCGCTGGATTGACAGTCGCGTGCTTGTTCTTGATCGCCCACCCAAATAGCGAACGCAGATACTTCACAAGTTTGTCTGCGGCAGCAGGGGTCGCCCTGCGCTTGTCCTGGCTGCGCTCGACGTCTTCCTTCCTGAACGCCCCATACGGCAGGTCGCCGGCCGTTTGGCAGAACCGATCCAGGACGCTGCGCTTATCGGCTTGCGTGAGCGGGTCGAAGCTCTTGAACTTCGGCGATCGATAATACTGATCGACAAGCCAATAGAAGGTCTTCTCTCGTGGCGTCTTCGGTGGCGCGTTGCGTTCGCCGTCTAGCGCCGTCAAGGCTTCGAAGTATGCCTTCATGAAGGCGGCTGTTATCTGCCCTTCAGCGTCGTGAAATGTCTCCTTAATCCGTATCTTCTTGTGCCCTGGCTTGCGAACGTAATAACGATCGTTTCCGTTAGGGTCCGGATCATAAACACAGTACTTGAGCCGGGTCTTGATCATGCAACGACACCATCAAATGGATTGATCGAATGCTGTCCATCGCGAAGCCGTTCCCACGCCTCGCGAACCTCTTGCGTGTCCCAGAGGACCACGCCGTCGATTTTGTGCCCCTTCGGCATTCGACCATCTGCGCACCACTCGTCAAACTTGGTTGGCGAAATCGCAACCGATGCTGCGGCCTCATCGCGCCGCAGCGCGAAACGAGGCAGCGAAGATTCGCGAGGAGACATCGATGGTCGCGTATCCGTTTGTATGAAAGTCTGCGCGCCGCGGGACATCAGACCCTCGATTGCTGCCGCAGAGCGTCGATCGCGCGGTCCTGCTGCTCACGGTCGAACAGCAGCCGGTTAAAGCCGGGAGTGTGGACCGGCCCTGGCGCGATGCCATTCCAAAGCTTGCGGAAGCTGTTAGAACTGACGCCCCAATAGGACGTTGTCTGCTTGATGGTCAGCAGTCGAGGCAGAACATTTTCGAAAGGATTTTTGGGCACGTAGGGCTCCGAATGATGGCTCAAGGTTCATCATTCGAGCGCCCAACACGAATCCGTGTTAGCCGTGAATGATTAAGTAAATCGCTTTTTTCATTCCCCGTGTCAATCGGTGGACTGAGGAGAGTCTAGTTGCGCAAAGTAAAAATCGACTTAACCGGAACGGATTATTAATCATTTTATGATGGGGCCGGCCTCGGCGTTCGCTTAGGTTGATTTGCACCCTTATCAGCAGTCTGCTCGAAGAACTTTGGCTGTGATGTCCGCTCTTGGGGGTAGACCGGACGTACGCCGATCACCTTGCAATGTCGCTTAATGACCTGAAGCGGACATTCGATTATTCCGCCGCGATTTGTCCCGGTGCATTTGCGCGCGATGTGATTTTTCGCCGGACTATGTCGATGTGACTGCGTAGATTATATAGCTGGTCAGTAAAGTTTAGCGGAAGACTGATGTGGCTGACGGCATCCTCGATTCGTTCGAGCTGCTCGATTTGTGTTTGCGGCAAATGTTTGCCGCTTGGATCGCCCTCGAACGAGGATTCCAACGCCTTGAGCTTTCCGTACCAATAGATCAGACGACGACGCATGATCCATTGGTAAATGACCGGCGTAAGGCGGGTCAGTGGGAAACCGATGGCTATGGCGGCCAGCAGCACCGCGATCGCTCTTTGGGCATGGACCGAGAGCCACAAAGGCAAGTACCTCTGCATCAGCGAAGGCCCTGTTTTGTAAAAATCGGTCGCGGCTAGAGCGACGGGATACTCCGGATCGGTGCTGTTAGGAAATTCACCGCTGCGCTGAAAGATATTTGACCCACCATGTACTTCCACCATTGCCTGCAACAGAAGCTCGACAATTTGTGGATGAAGATCATTACGAACCAATACCTTCGCTGTGGTCCCAATGAGTGTCACATCATTGGGAGGAATATCGAGGTCCACATCGATCACACCTTGCGGTAAGACCAGCCGAACAAGGTCCGGAAAAATGCGCGTGAAAGCTTCCGCCCTTGGAAAGCTCACAAGCCGGACGCTGGGATTTCGCAGCAAGGAACTGATGGCCGGTGCATCCGGCGGGCCGGCGATCCACACAACATCCGCCTTGCCATCATTTATGGCTTCGACTGCGGCTGATCCCGTGAAAGGCAATAGCGTAGCGTTTGTAGAATTCACGCCGCCCTTGCCAAGGATTTGTTCGGCTGCAGATCGAATGCCGCTTCCTGGCGGCCCTACGGCAATGCGTTTGCCTTTGAGCTGCGACAGCCGGACAAATGGCTCATTCGAAGAATAAAAAATCCAAAATGGGCTGTTGCCGACCGTCCCTAACGACAACAGCCCGGGCGCATGTTTCCCGTCCGAAACGCCTCCGAGCACGAGGGCAATCTGGACGCCGGATTCTGGGTCCTGCAGAAGCTTGACGTTTTCCACTGCGCCGCTTGTTTCACGCAGCTTTAACTCGATGTTGAAGCGCGCGAATATTTCTCGGTATTGCTGGCCGTAGAATGGGAAAACACCGCCTTTGTTGCCCGTGGCCATTGTAACCGTCGAAGGCGGTGACGGAATGAAATAGAGCAGCGCGAGCGAGACAGTGCCCACGATGCCTACGATGGCAGCCAATGCTTTGAGGAGTTGCCAACGGCTGATTCCAAGCATGGATGTCTCCCCAAGTCGCGCGAAGGGGCAAATATTGTGCTGCTCTCGTAGGCACTTACGTCTGTCCGGCCCGCGCCGATTCGCTTACTCATCACCTCTTCAAAGCTTGGACGCAGGATTTCGGCGTCTCGCTGGTCATACACGTAAGATTACTGCTAAGGATTTGCGATTTCCAGATACGATAAGGGGGTGCGCACGTTTGGCGCGATCATGCATCATGGGGACCAAATCACGCAAAACCATTTTCAGCGGATCGATCAGGGTCTCTGCTGAGCGCGCCGCCGCTGCGCGCAAGGAAGCCGACCGCCTCGCCTGCGAAGCGTGGAACAAGCGCATGCTTGGCTATCGCGGTCCCGCGCAACCTTCCCCGACGCTCGGCGATGCCCTCAATGCTGGTTACCTCTATCTCGAAGTGCGCTGCCTCGGCTGCGACACGCACC